>WNGP01004908.1_pt1 | contig 12793 bp, 5 predicted proteins | sample 5407671 | NCBI WGS metagenome assembly WNGP01 (sample SAMN13153381, study PRJNA577476) | soil metagenome | isolation source: 40 cm soil or saprolite under Garry oak tree replicate 2 | place: USA:California | collected 2016-06-15 | reverse complement strand
CACGATATCGATATGTTCCTGGTCACAGGCCCGGGACATGGAGCGCCGGCGAACCTGGCAAACCTGTATCTCGAGGGCACGCTGCAAGAATATTACCCCGAATTGACGCTTGACCATGCCGGGTTGCATCAATTCGTCAGGCGTTTTTCCTGGCCGGGCGGTTTCCCCAGCCATCTCTACCCGGGCGTGCCAGGAACCATCCATGAAGGAGGCGAGCTGGGTTATGCATTGGCTACGGCATTTGGATCTGCGATGGATAATCCTGATCTCATCGTAGCCTGCATCGTTGGCGATGGAGAGGCCGAAACTGGTCCTACAGCCACAGCATGGCATAGCTACAAATTTCTCGATCCCGCCGAATCGGGAGCGGTGCTGCCAATAGTGCACCTGAACGCTTACAAAATCTCCAACCCTACAATCTATGGCACGATGAGCGATGAAGAGCTGTTTTCTCTATTTACGGGATATGGCTACCAGGTGCAGATCGTAGAAGGTGACGACCTGGACGCTGCTCTCTATGGTGCGCTGGATTGGGCCTACCAGGAGATCCGCCGTATTCAACAGGCGGCCCGTTCGGGTCAACCAATCGCCCAACCACGCTGGCCGGTGATCCTTTTGCGCTCTCTCAAAGGCTGGACATGTCCGAAAGAAATGGATGGTGAGCCTTTAGAGGGTTCTTACCGTTCCCACCAGGTTCCGATTCCCGACCCGAAGACAAATTCCGAACACCTGCGCCTGCTGGAAGGCTGGCTGCGTTCTTATCATGTAGAGGAACTGTTCGACGAGGAGGGGCATCCGAAGCCGGAGATCCTTGAGCAGTGTCCCAGGGGGAATCGCCGCATGGGAAGCAACCCTCATACCTACGGAGGCCGCATACGCAAGGACCTTGAAGTACCTGGTCTGCTAGAGTTTGGTGTCCCTGTTGAGCAAACCGCCTCAGGTAAGCATTCACCTGAAACCCTGCCGCGAGGAGTAAACGACGTTAGCAATGTTGAGCAGGTGGCCAGGTATTTGAAGGCTGTTATTGAACGTAACCCGCATACGTTCCGCATCTTCAGCCCAGACGAACTGGAGTCCAATAAACTGGGAGCGGTGCTCGAAGCGACCAAGCGCGACTACCAGTGGCCTATCCCTCCTCATAACGAGGAGATCAGTTCAAAAGATGGACGTGTCATAGAGATTCTCAGTGAGCATAGCATCCAGGCATGGTTGCAGGGTTATCTCCTGACCGGCCGTCATGGACTGTTCCCTTCCTACGAGGCTTTTCTGAATATCATCGTCTCTATGATGGATCAGTATGCCAAGTTCCTCAAAATGTCCATAGAAATTCCCTGGCGTTTGCCGGTAGCATCCTTGAACTACCTAGAGACCTCCACACTCTGGCGACAGGAACATAACGGCTTCTCGCATCAAAGTCCAGGTTTTATCAACGCCGTCTTAAATAAAAAGGCCCAGGTGGCGCGTATCTATCTACCTCCCGATGCCAACTGTTTGATCAGCACGGTGGATCACTGCCTGCGCAGCAAAGAGTATGTGAACCTCATCATTGCAAACAAGCCGCCGATGCCACAATGGCTTTCTATGCCTGACGCTATCGCTCACTGCCGCGCGGGAGCCTCAGTGTGGCAATGGGCCAGTATAGATGGCGGCGTCAACCCGGATGTGGTGCTGGTGGGGATTGGCGATAATCCGACGTTGGAGGTCATGGCAGCCACCCAGATTCTTAGAGAAGAGATGCCAGAGCTACGTGTGCGCGTAGTCAATGTGACAGACTTAATGGTTTTGGAGCAAGAAACGCAGCACCCCCATGGCCTGGATCACGAGATGTTCGATGCCTTGTTTACGGCGAACCGTCCTGTAATTATTAACTTCCATGGCTATCCTTCGGCGGTCAAGCAATTGCTCTTCGGCCGCCATGGTGTGCATCGTTTTCACATCAATGGGTATCAAGAAGAAGGTACGACTACCACTCCCTTTGATATGAACGTGCGTAACGGCACCAGCCGCTACCATCTCATCACGCAGGCGATTCGCTTTGCAGCGCCCAACAATCCTTACGTGGCGGCACGAGCCAGTGAACGAGTGCATCACTACGAGTATATCCTGCGTGACCATCGCCGCTTCATTCAGGAGAACGGCGTTGATCCAGAGGATATCACCAACTGGCGTTGGAAGTAGGATAAGCCTTATGAAGATACTGGTGCTAAATGCTGGATCAAGCAGCCAGAAGAGTCGCCTGTACGAAATAGACGATTCGTTGCCAGAAGAGCCACCCACGCCATTGTGGAAAGCCGACGCGGATTGGACTGGGCATCAAGAAACCGCGGAAGTTGAGATTACCACAGCTGGTGGTCAGACCCGGCATGAAAGCCTGCCGGCAGGCCCCCGGGAAGGCATCATCAAGCACATGCTGCAAACCATCTGGAGTGGAGCGACGAAAGTTATTGATCAGCCCGCGGAGATCGCAGTGGTTGGTCATCGCGTCGTTCACGGCGGTCCCGCATATCGCCAGACCACACTTGTGACTCAGGAGGTGAAAGCAGCGATCGAGCAGTACGCGGTTCTTGCTCCTTCCCATAACCCGGCTGACCTGGAAGGTATACGAGTCATCGAACAAGTGCTGCCCCGGGTGTCCCAGGTGGCTGTGTTTGATACTGCATTCCATAGACATTTACCGCTCGCTGCTGCCGTCTATCCCGGTCCCTACAGCTGGTTTGAGCAGGGCATCCGCCGCTATGGGTTTCATGGTATCAGTCACCACTATTGTTCACAGCGTGCTGCTCAACTGCTTGGCCGCAACGCGGAAGATCTTCGGCTCATCACCTGTCATCTTGGCAACGGCTGCTCCCTGGCAGCCATCCAACATGGTCAGAGCATCGACACAACCATGGGTTTTACCCCCATGGAGGGCTTAATGATGGGGAGCCGCTCTGGCTCAGTTGACCCGGGTATTCTTATCTACCTGCTTCAACACAAGGGTTATATGGCGGAACAACTGGATAAAGAGCTCAATAAGGCGTCGGGCCTCCAGGGTGTTTCTGGCGTATCGAGCGACATGCGACAGATTCTACAAGCAATATCTGAGGGCAATCCGCGGGCGAAGCTGGCATTGGATATCTACATGCATCGCCTCCGTAGTGCCATTGGCGCCATGCTCGCAGCCCTGGGGGGGGTGGATGCCCTGGTATTTACGGGGGGAGTTGGCGAGCATGCTCCGAGCGTACGTGCGGCAGCATGCGAGACCTTTGAGTTCCTTAACCTCGCGCTCGATCCACAGAAAAATGCGCAATCCCCCACCGACCAGGATATTTCGACCGCCGCTTCAGCCGTGCGCGTGCTGGTTATACAAACGCAAGAGGATTGGATGATTGCCCAGGAATGCTGGAGCCTAAAAAAGAGCGATGCAACTTAACATGGGTGCAGTTCATTTTTTGCGTCGGCAAGGACCTGACAGGGGCATTACCTGTCCCCAGACAGGATCCCCCTGTCACTACGCTCGTCAAGCCACATGGGAACAGAGTCCAGCGTAGTGGTGACCCTTGCTCTCTGTCTAGAGCCTCTCCTCTGCTTCTGCCTCGTGGTGTCAGGGGCGTCTTACGTCAGCTGCCACGAAGGGCAGAGGAGCAGGCATTGCATGTAGCACCCGTTGTCTCGTTTCGTTTTGGGGTTCAAGGCTCCTGTGGAGTTGAGTGTAGCGTCCCTCGCGGTCGCCACGCTCAACTCCACACGAAGAGCAATTAGGTAAAGAACGGTTCGTGCATGCTGCTGATGCAGCTTGCGTTGGGTTTCTCTGCTGGGTTTTCTAAGAAAGCATTCGTGATGTCGGTTGGACAGGTGCCGATGTCAGAATCTGCTACGCTGTGACCCACTCCCGGAAACAGGAAAAAGTAATGCTTGCTCAGCGTCTGTGCTGCAAGCATCCCGTTCGTCGGCGGAGTCACCGGATCATACTCGCCTTGCAAGATCAGTGTCGGGATGGTGCTCCTGACCGGCTCTTTCTGTATCGCAGGCACAGGTTTCACCCCCCAGACCTGACAGACAGAGAACCAGGACATGACAATGGCGAGCAGTGCAGGTTGGGCTTGAGGCTGAAGTCCTTGAATGGATGTCTTTAGGACCTGCGGCGTGGTGAAAGCCGCATCTTCGCCACACATCACTGAATAGAACATTCCCCAGCTCATCGTGTCGTCGATGAGGTTACCTAAGATGGAAACGAGTTGCTCGTAGTCATGGCTGCGAATTCGGAAGATCACAGCAGGTAACTGAGAAATGAGCTGTGTGCGGTACAACGATTGTTGCAACCACAGCACGAGATCATTGCCCGTGAAGTGCACGGTGACACTCTTGCCTGTTTGGAGAGTCGTGTCGAACGTGATCGGTGTAGTGTTCAGGTCAGCGACCAGTTGATAGAAGACAGCTTGCAGGTGCGAGTAGGTCGCATTGCAGGAGGGGTCAGCTGCGCACCCCTGGAAGAGGACATCAAAGGCCCGTAGAGCTGCAGGTGGTATGCTGGTGAAACCATTTACCTGCGGAGGGATGACCGAATCGAGGACCACACTGCGAAGATCAGCTTGAAACAGGCGCATGACCGTCAGAGCCAGTCGTGTACCATAGGAGATACCGTACAGGTTCACCTGCTTGTAGCCAAGTGCCCGCACCAGGTCATGCACATCAGCAGCATTTTCGAGGGTGTTATAGGCGTTCAGCTTGATGCCCGCGCTTACAAGGCGGTTGTGGCACGTGCGTGCCGCCTGCACTTCAAGTGCAGCACGTGCGTCGAGGCTCAAGCGCTCATCCAGGATAGTATACTGGGCGGCGTTGACCTCTGGACAGGCCAACGAAGGCTGCGAGTAGCCGGTTCCACGTTGATCCAATAGGATCAGGTCTCGATTCTGCAGACTACCGACGAGGTTCCCTGCGTTGAACGTCGGTCCCATTCTCTCCAGTAGAGGCAAGCCAGGACCACCGCTCAGAAAGAGCACCGGGTCGGGGTCTCGTTGGGAACTGGGCGTCTTAAAGATAGCCACAGCGAGGCGAATGGTAGGACCCTTAGGCAGGCTCCGGCCTTCAGGCACCACCAGGAAGCCGCATTTGACATTCTGACCCTCGACAAGACCGGCACCGAGAGGAAAAGGACAATGGGCCTGCTGGAAGGCAGAAGACACAGGATGAGATGGCGGCACTACAGCACGAAAGATACTATATCCTCCAGCCAGAGCGACAAGCACCACCACCATCATTGCCACCAGGAGCAGCCGCAAGGGGTGACGCGCTATGAGCCGCCGTTCCGTCTTGAGCGGATGAGCCAGTACTGGTGCTTCTTGAGGCGCAGTGTGAGCGGATGAGAGAGCACTATGGGCACTGTCACCACCACGTTCATGATCAGAAGCGATGGGAGGTGGTCCATCATGAGAGAAGAGATCTTCATCCTTCATCGCGTGTTCTCCTTTCAGGAGATGGGCGAACGGAGATACGCACAGCTCATCACAGCAGAGGTCTCTCACTGCCATGATGAGATAGACGTTTGAGGCCACCATTTTTTGTGCCTGTCTCTCCAGGTTTGGATTACCATCAAGCAGCAAGCGATTTCTTTGACTAGATGCGCAAGAGCGGATAGTGGCGTGAGACCCCCTGGCTTAATATCACACTACAGATAATACTAGTTTTATGTGGTACACTTGATGTGTAGTGGGCATTCCTGATGTTTCGCAGAGGCCAGAGGGAAGAGTGTTGACCAGGAGCCCCAGGCGCAGTACATACTCCGCGCTCACCCGTCTTACTATCTCTGGACGTGTTGCATTCGTCGTCGCCCTGGCAGCAGGTAAAAAGGTGGCCAATATATGCATACATCCCTGGCGAAACACATTTTTGCTCTGCACTCGGTTCCGCTCTACGCCATTGTGTTAGCCTCTATTACATCCTGTGGATTGCTCCTCATGCACATGATGGGATGGCAGCTCTGGCTCATGGCGTTGCTCATCCTGCTTGTGTGGTTCCCCATCCTGATCATGAAAACGAGGGAGATCTATCGCCAGTCGCGCTGGTTAGCTTTCTTTTTTGTCTTACTGGTCGCCCAGAGTGTGCATTTTACGGAACATATCGCGCAGATGATCCAGATCCATCTCCTGGGCCTCAGCGGATTACAGGCTCATGGCATTATTGGCATGCTCGACCTGGAATGGGTTCACTTCGTATTTGATGCGGGTTGGGTGCCCATTTGTATATATACGCTGTTCGTCGTCTTCCGCAAAAGCAATCCCTGGCTATGGGTCCTGGCAGTGATTGTCACCTGGCACGCATTTGAGCACGTAGCCATTATGTCGGTCTTTCTCAGAACAGGCATCGTGGGCTCTCCCGGCCTCCTGGCCCGCGGGGGAGCTATCGCAGGGGGTTTACCGATTACACGCCCCGATTTGCACTTCCTGTATAACCTGGTGGAAGAAACGCTGATTCTCACCGCTTATGCCTACCAACTCAAACAGCTCGCGAAGACTACCAAGATCAACCCGGCTGCAAGTGCGAGCTTTCAGTAGTTTTAAGGGAGAAAGGTTGGCCAGGGGATGACAACGAGGAGCAAGTGCGCGCCAGCGTGCGCAAGCTTCTGGACCTGGTCGAGCGTGAACAGGTGACACTGGTCATCTTTGGGCATGAGGGGAAGCCTTGGCAAACGCTCAAGAAAGCGCCAGCCTCTTACAAGTGAGACACTGACCACTAGCAGAGCCTGCTGAGAATGACAAGACATCAGAGCACGGGGCCTATCCCTCTCCTCGCTTTCCTTTGCCACCTCTCTCTTCCCATCAGAAGCAAACCCGGTGTGGCAAGGGAGAGAGGCAGCTACGGGAGGTTGAGAGTCCTGGCACGGAGAATGGCCTGTGTGCGGCTCTGCACCCCCAGTTTGCCGCAGAGGTTATAGACGTGCCGCTTGACCGTGTTCACACTCACGACGAGGCGGCGGGCGATCTCACGGTTGGAGGCTCCCGCAAGCAGCAGGCGCAGCACATCCCGCTCGCCCCCGGTGAGCGGTTCCAGGAGCGCACTGGGGCGAGCGGCGGGAAGAGAAAGATCCGAGACGTGCTGCTCGCCAAAGGCGGAGAGCAGGGTAGCGACGTACTCGGGTACGATACCACGCCCGCGGGCGAGGCGCAGCAAGGCCAGCATCGGTGCGCCTTCGTTGACGAAGAGACGGATGTAGCCCTCTGGTGCAGCGAGCACGAGCGCCCGTTCCAGGATGGACAGGGCGCTCGTTTGGTCGCCTTGTGCCTGCAAGGCCAACGCACGTAGCACGAGGATTTCCAGCGCACTGCCCATGCGTGCTTTGGCCTCGGCATCCCGGAGCAGCCGATCCAGCAAGTACAGCACATCCCGGAGGAAAGGCCTTGCCGGGTCATCGCGCGCCTGCGCGAGGCGCACCCGTGCCAGGACCAGGTACTCACCTTCGCGAGGATAGGGTAGATCCTCATCCTCGATAGACAGCCTGCTGGCATCCGCCCAGTGGATGGCTGCTGTCACATTGTCCTGGACCAGCTCAAGTTGCGCCCGCACTGCCGACCACTGGGTCACCAGGTGCGGAGGGAAGTGCCGCTGCTTGGCCAATAGAGCCAGGGCGTCCAGCGTTGCGAAGGCTTCACGGGTGTTGCCACGCGCCTGCTGCAGGCGTGCCAGGGCGGTGTAGCCGAGCACTGCCACAAAAGGCTCAAGCGTCACCGTCTCCTTGACCAGCGCCATGCCTTGCAAGAGGTGCCGTTCCGCCGCCTCCAGGTCGTTGCACTCGCGCAGCAGGTCGCCCAGGCCAAAATAGTAGAAGAGACCGGTGAACATCGTTTGCAACACCTCCGGTCGTGGGACCACCTGCGCCACCTGTGCATAGGTAGCGGCGGCCTGCCGGAGTCTGCCCTGCAGGATATGCAGCTGCGCCAGCAGGCAGGTGCTGCTCACGGTTGAAATCAGGTTGTCGGAGGCGCGTATGGATGCCACCGCTGCTGCGACCGCGTGTTCGGTATTGGAGGTCACATCCCCACGCACCAGATAAGCGCGGATCGTGGTCGCCAGGGCACCCGCACGAAGGATCACTTCTGCTTCCGGCAACAACCCGAGTGCTCGCTGTGCAAGGGAAAGCGCCTGCAGAATATCGCCGGAGAAAAGGGCGATGCTCGCACGGATGGTGAGCACATGGCCCCGGATGGTCCGTGCCTGCTGAGCAGGCAGCTCCTCCTGGATCCCCAGTTCGGCGTCCTGCAGGCGGGCCTCGGCCGCCTCCCATTGATTGGTGAATATGAGCAATCTGGCGTAGTACACACACAGGAAAGGGCGTGCGCGTACCAGTGCCTCAGGAAGCGCGTTCAGCCACCCAAGCACCGTGGAGATCTGGCCTTGGAATACAATGGGGAGCGCGATTGGTTCGATCAAGCGGGCAGCACGTTCGACATCAGGGGCGGCCAGGGCGTGCTGCACCGCTTCGACAGGCAAATTGTGCTGCTCGTACCAGGCGCTGGCCCGCCGATGCAGTTCGGGCATTAAGGTAGGTTCTGCTTGCTGCAGGTGGCTACGCAGGACCTCGGCAAACAGGTGGTGGTAGCGGTACCAGCCCCGCTCGTCGTCGAGAGGGACCACAAACAGGTTCGCCCGCTCGAGCGCTTCTAGCATGGCCTGGCTCCCCTGCTGAGCTGTCACCGCATCGCAGAGTGGCCCACTGAGGCGCTCGAGGATGCAGGTGTGCAACAGAAACTGCTGCACTGGCTCGGGTTGGCGCGCGAGCACCTCTTCACTCAGATAGTCGAGCACAAAGCGATGGCTGCCGCTGAAGGCAACCAGAAATTCAGAGACATCAGTTCGGCCCTGCAGCGAGAGTGCGGCCAGTTGCAGCCCGGCAATCCAGCCTTCGGTGCGCTGCTCCAAGGTCGCAATGACCTCAGCAGGGAGGTCCAGCCCCATCACCACCTGCAGAAACGTGCTAACCTCCTCTGTGTCAAAGCGTAAGTCTGCGGCCCGCACCTCGCAGAGCTGTCCTTGTGCCCGCAGCCGGGCTAGTGGTAGTGGAGGGTCAGCGCGGGTGGCCAGAATGAGGTGCAGCTGCGGGGGCAGGTGCTCCAAGAGAAAGGTCATGCCGCGCTGAATGGACTCGGCCGTGATGACGTGGTAGTCGTCCAACACGAAGACAACATTGCCTCCACCGCGTTCCACGAGATCATTGGTCAGCACAGCCAGCACGACCTCTGGTGGCGGAGGCTGCGGGGTGCGCAGCAGCGCGAGCGCGGTCATGCCAAGCTGTGCATCACGGGTTTGCAGGGCGGTAATCAGGTAGGAGAGAAAGCGCGTGGGATCGTTGTCATCTGCTTCCAAGGAAAGCCAGGCGACAGGTATGCTGCTCTCCATGAGCCATTGGGCAAGCAGGGTGGATTTGCCAAACCCGGCGGGAGCCGAGACGAGCGTGAGCGAGCGTGCCATGCCCTGCTGGAGTTGCCTGACGAGGTGAGCGCGGAGGACCAGGTGTGTGCGTGGGCGTGGAGCATGGAGCTTGGTTGACAGCAGAGGATGGAGCGGATTGTCCCGTTGGGCAAGCAGGGGACGTGGGATGGCATCCATCTCACCATCCGTCCTTGCTGCCGAAGAGATGGGAGGAGGTGTGGAGGTGTCGCTTTGAACACGCAGCATCCCTGCGATGTGCTCCAGCCGTGCCAGGCTAAGGTCAGCAGTTTTGCCCAGATACTTTTTGGCGAGCTGCTCGCCCGTTGTGAGGTAGGCAGACCAGTAACGGTCACCACGCTGTTTGGCTTCCTTGCGAGCCGTATAGTGGCCGCGCTTGCCCACGAAGGCAAAGGAGGACACCTGATCCAACCAGGCAAACCACGTGGGGCTCTCAGGAACAATCCCAAGCCCCTCGCGGTCGCGCGTCTGGTAGAGTTCGTAGACCTCTGTTGCGGGCGACCAGGCCAGCGTATAGGCGGGGACTTTCGGCATCGCATCCCCCTTGTGAAATGAGCCACGGCATGCACACCCAACGGTTCTTCGTCGGTTCTAGTATACCTGTTGGGTAAGAATGCTGCAAGAGCAAGCAGCGCTGACAGTCGTGGCAGTGACCATGGGCCACCCACGAGGGCTCAAGTACCTCCAGGCGGTTCCACAGAACCGCCTGGAGCGGCACCCTGCTGTGATGAAACGCATTGAAGAGCAAGCACGGTGAGAAGTCAAGATGATCAGTCCTGCCGTTCTCTCATATGAGCCGTGCCAGGTATACTTCTCTCTGTACGAGACGCATCGCCCTGCGATGGGCGGGGAGTCAAGGGAGCACCAGATACTTTGTCGTATCCATGAAGAGACAAGCGGAATGGCCCGTTTAGTGCAGCCGGTATTCATATATATCCTCTGGCCAGGTATTTCCCGCAAAACCCCGCATTGCTCCAGCCCAGCGATATGCCGGTTCCAGCCGCTTTTTCCAATAGGTAGTTGTAGAGCTGGTGTGCGTGGGAAGCGTTTGCCCAGTCTGGCTCGGCCTTCGCAAATGGGCTACGAGCAGTGCGTTCACCCTGCGCTCCATCGCCGTCTGTTACCGAATCGACAACCAGGCGGTGTGTGCCGCTGTGGAGCAATTGCTGGCCGAACTCCTGGACTCCTGTATAACGGAGACAGGGGCTGATCGTTATCTGGGTGGGTACTCCAGCAGTGCTGGCAGTTCGCACCAACTCCCAACGCTTTGAAAGGGATGGTCCACCCTTGAGGCCTTTAAGGTAGGCTTGATCGTTCGTCTCGATAGTAATCGATAACCAGGCATAAGGGATCTGGAGCAATATTGAAAGGTCACGCTCGGCAAGCGGCGAACGTGTCTGGACAACCAGCAGATCGAGGTCATCGTAGCGAGCAAATACCTCCAGACACTGTTGCGTAACCTGATATTTGCGTTCGGCCGCATTCGCTTTGACCTGGACGGCCTGCCCCCAGGCTGCTGTAAAGCCGCTGAAGGACCAGTTGGGCAGAAACTGCGCATAACAGTATAAGCCGCAGGTTGTTTGCCCGAAACCGCAGCCAACGTAGCCCGAGAGGGCATGAGTGAACGGGTAAGGCCCGGCAGCCAGGAACCCGTTATGCTGGGGGGTCAGGATACTTTTCGCATCTTTCAGGGTGATTTCCATACAGCGTTCCCCGTGTTGATCATAAAGATCCTTTCGTGGATACCCTTCCCGTTTAGGGGAATGGAGGAAACGAAAGCGCCGTAGGTAGACATTTGGAGATAATGCCCGTCATCCCTCGCTTCGCGAAGGATCTGGCTCGACGAACGCAGAGATCCTTCCCCTTCGCGGAGTTTACCCTTGAGCGAAGCGAAGGGCTCAGGGCTTCGGCTCATGCGCTCAGGATGACGGGGAGGGTAGCACGCAAGTCTCCCTCACGGGAAGTCTTATCTCCAAATGTCTGCGCCGTAGGCGGCTCTCTTGCCTGTTTTGTACATTTGTGCTACCATAGAGAGAGGTCAAGGCACTTCCACATAGCGGGAAGCAACGGTTTCGCACCTTTCCAGTAGCATATGGGTTGTAACAACCAATGGCTTTGTTACGTAAAAATGCTAAGCCAGCTATGAGCGGGCCGCCAGTCAAGCGGCCTATGGTTTCGTCCGGTAGCATCTCTGGAATAATCAGAGTGCGTGTAAAGGCAGAAACAAGCTCGTCGCCTTCAGGCGATTGAGTCACTTGACATGAACGCGTGTACTATATCACCTGTTTTCTTCATGGTCAATACCCGTGACTTTCCCTAATGAATTACCCGGTCCAACACCATGATAGCGAAGATCGCCGCCAGGTACATGTTCGAGTACCAGAAGAGCGTGCGCGCCCACTTCTTCGATTGATCGCGCCACAGGCGTATTGCGAGATAGACCAGCCCGCCGCCCAGAATCACAGCTCCGGCCAGGTAGAAGTAGCCCATGATGCCCATCGCGAAAAGCACGAGGGTGAGAGCCAGCAAGAGCAGCGAGTAGAGCAGGATTTGCCGCCGCGTCTCCGCCTCGCCCTTGATCACCGGCAGCATGGGTATGCCAGCCTTCTCGTAGTCTTTCTGGATCAGCAGTGAGAGCGCCCAGAAGTGCGGAGGTGTCCAGAAGAAGATGATGGCGAAGAGCCAGATAGCCGGCAGGCTCAGGTTGTTCGTGATAGCTGCCCAGCCGACGAGCACCGGCACAGCTCCGGCCGCGCCGCCGATCACGATATTCTGCACCGTCGATCGCTTCAGCCACATTGTGTAAACGAAGACGTAGAAGAGAATGCCGGAGCAGGCCAGCACCGCACTGAGCAGATTGACGAAGGCGGTGAGGATAATGAATGAGCCGGCGCCCAGCAAGATACCAAAAACCAGCGCCTGCCGGGGTTCCACGCGCCCGGAGGGCAGGGAGCGGCGCTGCGTGCGCCCCATAATCTGGTCGATGTCGCGGTCGATATAGCAGTTGATACAGTTCGCGCTGCCTGCCGCCATCGCGCCGCCAAGCAGCGTCGGGATGACAAGGGCAAGCGGGGGCAAACCCTGCCTGGCAATCGCCATCGCCGCCGCCGTCACGCCAAGCAGCAGCACCGTCACGTGCGGCTTCATCAGATCGACGTAATTGGCGATGGTCTGCCGCACCAGGCCGATCTCTTTATTCGCTTCGGCCTCTGCCCGCTCCATCTTCTCAATCTCTCCCTCGATAAATCGGGGAGCTACCAGCGCGGCGCGCAGTTGATTGGCTGCGAGCGCGGCCAGGAGTACCAGCGTACCCCAGACGGCGGTCGCGAGAGCGAGATGTAACCCCGCTACAAATGCCGGTTCCTTGAGC
>WNGP01003719.1_pt1 | contig 12795 bp, 12 predicted proteins | sample 5407671 | NCBI WGS metagenome assembly WNGP01 (sample SAMN13153381, study PRJNA577476) | soil metagenome | isolation source: 40 cm soil or saprolite under Garry oak tree replicate 2 | place: USA:California | collected 2016-06-15 | reverse complement strand
CTGTGTGGGAGCGCAGAAACGATACCCGTCCCGGTACCGTGTGACGATGATGGGATGTTCTCCCGGGCGTCCCGGATGGAGGGCCGGACGCGGGATGAAACGGGCTCCCATTGCGCTGTGAAAGGGGATGTAGACGCCTGTGAACTCCGCCCGAGGCGCGGGTTCCCCGATTAGACAGATGCTGCTAGGAACAGAAGGTGGGTTACGGCCGACACGCCACCCAAAATGGCGGTAACCCACCCAACAATCCTCGATCTGAGATAGCTACCTTCCTGCTCTGGATGCAGAGAGAGGGCTACAGTCCTTCCACTATCAAGAATGTCCGCAAGATACTGATCAAGCTCTCCAACAGACTGGGGACCTTGCTGGATGGGGATGCTGTCAAGGACTTTGTAGTTAAGATGGATGCTAGGGGAGGAACCAAGAAGCTCAATCTCCTAGCGTACAAGCTCTATGCTGAATGGAAGGGCTTCGAGTTTGATCCTCCCAAGGTAGGAGATACTGAGGCCCAGCTACCATTCATAGCTACGGAGGCTGAACTTGATTCTCTGATAGCTGGTTCTGGCCCGAAGCTGTCAGCATATTTGCAAGGATTGAAAGAAAGTGGAAGCAGATGCGGGGAACTGGCGAGGGCTGAATGGACGGACCTAGATCCAGAATCATGTATTTTCAATATACGGGCCGAGAAGGGGTCTAGAAATCGGCAATGTAAGCTCTCTCAGAAACTGGTCTCAATGCTATTGAGGCTACCCAAGAAAAACAAGCTAATCTTTGGCGGAACAAAGACTGGAGTATTCCGGAATGGTCTTCAGAATGCAAGGAAGAGACAAGCCTCTAAATTACAGAATCCAAAGCTGCTCAAGATTCACCTTCACAGTTTCCGACACTGGAAAGCTTGTCATGTTTACTGGAAGAGTAAGGACATTCTCTTCACCCAGCAAGTGCTTGGCCACAAGTCCCTCAATTCTACTCTACGGTACGCCAGAATAGTGCAGTGGGAATCCGAGAATGATTTCCTTTGCAAATTTACGAAGTCCCTCGCCGAGGCAAGCTGTCTAATCGAGGCCGGGTGGGAGTTTATCACTGACATGGACGGAGGTAAGTTGTTCAGGAAAAGAAAGTAACTAGTCAACGAATGGTCTTCAGCCAGACCAAGTTCTTATTGTCATTCATCTTGGCGGAAATGCTTGTATGCAACCCGGACGAGTTTCGGTAGTTTTAGTTCTCCGTACTTGTCCGAGACTTTGGAGATCACGTCCTGCAATTTGTGATCGAACATTCCTTGGTTCTTCATATCGTTCAATAGAGTTTTTCCCTCAGGTGTAAGACTGTAGCAGTATCTCGCATGACCGGATATCGTTGGCTCCGGGTCCATTCTCAAGTAGCCTTTCGAGACTAGAACATTGAGTTGGGTCGAGAGTTCTCTGCTATACGGCCCGTAACGGTACAGTTCAAACCCGAAGTTTGATGAGGAGGTCTCCTCAGTAGCGGCGATGTCTTGAACCAGGAAAATCAGCTTTTGCAATCTAGTTCTTCCGTGAATTTCCCCCATATTTCCAGCGAGCAGTAATGGTACCGCTATATCTTCAAACACTTGGCATCACCTCTGATTTAGCGGAGTCACGTATGTGTTCCCAGGCCCGGAGGTAATTCTCAACAGTGTATTGGCTAGATGTGAAAAGGAGGCCGAACTCAGTTTCAAACTCGCCTCCCTTTTGAGGCATGAGAAGAGTAGAGTCGTCTACGATGCAAAAGGGGATTCCATGGAACTCGACCCTCTTGAAGAGTATTCCCATCCTCTTTGCAGTCTTTTCGGAACGTTCGCGAAGGTCCGTTGCTAGAAGCTCGACTTGCACTTTTTTCCGTATAGCAAATTCCAAAGCCGTCTCAAGGTCGGGTCTGCCCAACCAAGTTATATCATGACCGTATATCTTGACTGACTTCTTCGCGGCTCGTATCAATTTAGCCCCTCTGATGATGGCCGATTCTTTAGTCCGAAGAAGATACATCTCGCTGCTCCGATCGTCAGACTCAGATACATTTTCGAGTTGCTCGGACAGAACGTCGAGGTCCTCCGTGAATCGTTCATAATCCTTGTGAAAATCCCTGAAAGCATCTTCAGGTGGAATGACCCTGTAGTGAACCGCGTGGCCTTTTCCGGAGCCGTCATCCAGTGACGAGGCGAAATATCCTTTGCTTGTTAGGCGCTTGAGAATTCCATTCGCGGTAGCCGGAGGTATTCCGCTCTTCCTACCTAAACTGACGGAAGTAACCGTCCCTTCTTCCAAACCTGCAAGGTAAACGGAAGCCTCGTCTTTCGAGAACCCAAGCCTCTCTGTGAGGAATTTCTTGATATTACCAAGAACTTCTCCAAAATCATGAACCGGAACATGTTTGTGATCATGAGACTCAGCTGTCATTACCATTGCGCTTCGGCCCGCGAAATCTTGTCTTCGTTTGCGATTCGCCCGCCGACTGATCGTAACGGTTGCAGCTTCGGTCTCTGATCGGTAATGCCTATCCGTGCCCAAGAACAGATTACCCATTCATGTTCGAAACCGGTTCTAAGCGGAAGAATCCAAACTTCCGTAAGGGCAGAGGCCTGATCGGCTTCATGAAAGAATCTGAAGCCGTCCAAATGATGAGCCTAGGAGACCCGGGCTCCATCGATGGTTGTAGAGCCAAGTACTCATCAGCAACTGAAGCCGTGAAGACCGCAGTTACCATCTCAGGAACCTACATGACTGACATCGGTTCCGAGTATAATACCTATCTGACCCAGGTCAGCTCAACACCCGTTTTCCAACAAGCGTTTCATGGAACCAACTACCAGTTTAAGCTCGTCGAGATCGATAACCTCACTTGTTACCAACGGTGGGTTGATCTTGACTATGTTGAAGAACTCCAGAGGCAACTCTCCTCTGATCCTCTCGATGTCCTGAAGTTCTGTCTGCCAACCACCTTTCCCGTGAAGGCTGCAATAAGTGCTGAGCCTCAATCTAGCGCTATCACGATAGCGTCCAACAGCCCGAATGTGTTAGTCACGGGTCTGAGTTTCGGGCAACCCTACCCAGACTCAGCTCCGACGGTTACCTTTACCCTCGGAACGAATGCAAACTATGTCCAGGTCGTCAAGTATCATCATCAGTTCATAGTCAAGAACGGCCACCACAGGCTTTACGCTCTTAGGGATCAGGGATCGAATGTCTCTCCGTGTTTGTATTCGGAGATAACCGACTATTCTCTGACAGGAGGGGATAGACCCGGCTTCTTTCCTAGAGATATTGTGCTATCTGATCGATCCCCGAGGATGAAGGACTTCTTTGACTCCAGAGTCTCGGCAGAAATCAAGATCCAGCCAACAGTGAATGTCATACGACTCAAGGCAGAACAGTTCTTGATGCCAGTTCTCACTGATGTTGCCCAAATGGGAGTTTAATCAATGAAGAATCGAAAGCTCGTTCTTTTGCTGATCTGCTTAAGCTTCCTCCTAGTGATTCGAGGGGCAGCGGGCTCTCCAGCGACTCAGCAGGCCTCCCATATCCTTGTCATGATCAACGGAGCAATCCCGATTATTCAGCTTCAGTTTGACATTTGTTCTCACATTCCATTGACCGGGTCGTGCCCAATCGGACTAGCACTCTCGGAGCGTTATACACAACCTCTCTATGTAGAGATGAATGTCCCGCAGGAACTTCAACCGCAAACAACACAACCTATGCAGATTGCTGTGACGCCGGGTCCGGCAAATCTAGTCCTCAGCTTCGAATTTAGTCTAGGCTCGAAGGGCTATGACTATTCTGTCCCTATTCCGACGCTTACCGCACCTGGCACATTCACCGGGACAATTCCAATCAGTCAAGTCCTAGCGAATCTGGTGGACCTTGGGATTCCGACTTCTCTCCTCGGAAAATTCATCTCGTTGAACGTTCCCGTGAGTCTCGTTTCTTCGATCCAGGCAGATGTTGTCGAAACAGGTTTCAATACGTCTGGGCAGACTCTTGAATGGGACTCGCCGTCAGCTGTCTCTCTTAACACTGTGTTAGATGGGTCCATCAATGCATCCTCAGCCGTTGTGAGTAGCTTCCGTTCTATCTTTGGACTTAGAGTCGGATTGACTCTGAACCTCCCGCTGGTTCCTTCAGTTTCGCTATTCTCGTTCGAGAGGGACGTTCTCAATTTCGGGTCCTCAAAACAGCTGGAGATTGGACAATGGTATCACTTAGCCGTCAGTTCACCACACTCACAAGTGTTAGGAGATGGTTGGTACTTATCAGGTTCAACAGCCACAATCTCGGTACATGATCAATCTCTGACAGGTTCTGAGTCAAACTATGTTTTCATAGGATGGAATGGGACAGGATCCGGAAGTTACTCCGGATCGCAACTCTCGCCCAACATAATTGTCAACTCGCCCATGGAAGAGATTGCGAGCTGGGAAACCTCACCGCTGCAGACTTTCACTCTGTCTAGCACCACAATGGTCGCAGGGACGGGAATGATCATCTTCCTCATAGCCGTAGTTGGAGTTGTTATAGTCTTCAAGGGGCGTAGTCGTAATTGACCGGAAGAATGTCTGCGAGCGAAAAGGCCAGTGCACTGATCCTAGGTGCCATCGTAATCCTACTCGTGATCCCTGCCTTAGCACTTTACGGTTCAAGTGTCAGTCAGACTTCGCCTATTAGCTACACCTTATGGGTAGTGCTGTACTTCGTTTACGCCATCGCTGTCGTCTTTGCCTGAGAAATTCTGTTCCAGGCCTAAGACGGTTCTCAAGGGTTGGAGATTAAGCGGGCTATCTTCCCAAGAAGATAACCCACCATCGTTCTTCAGAAATGAGCGTTACCATACGGTTGGTGTGGTCGTCATGCATTCCACAATTTTGTACCTAGAGTCTGTTCGAACTGCTCGTTTGGTATGTAACCATACCTCTTTCCCTCGTGACCGATGAAATTTATCGCATATGGCATCAAGCTATTGAACTCGGGAGAATTCTTTCGGAAGAACCTAATCTCGTATTCCTTCTCCCCAACTCGGGAAATTGCTGCCATGTCACCCTTTCCGGCTATGTGAGTATACCTGAGTTTTCCAGTCCCAAGCCGGAAGTCGAAGTTGTTCTCGGCCTCGAAAGTCACTCGACAGTCTGACTCGGCTGTGTTCAGGTCAATGTAGCGGAGATTCACAAGAGTGGAATATGTCGTCTTAATGCCCCTAACGTTACGAATCGTAAGGGGAGGGAAAAAATCGTAGCTGTCCTTGCTAAGCCAGAAATATTGCGTGCCCTTCCCCGCTGCAGATCCCGGACTCGCGTTTATCCGAGCGGTATCAGAATGACTTAGAGTGACTATCATGGTCACCTCATCAGGCTCCTCAAGGCGTACATCACCAGCAAATTCGTCATAGAGTAGTTTCCAAGCAATGGCTTTCGCGTCAGTTAGAGAAGGCTGATAGAAATCCCACTTCTGACGTTCCAAGCTCTTTATCGCTGCGGACCATGAAAAACCGGCAGCCGTGGTGGACTTCGGCTCAAGCAAAACTGAAGCTTCGACATTTCCGGTCATTCCGGGTCCGGTGAAATTTCCTGACGATACGACTAGATATTCGCCATCATCTGTGCTGGCACCATAGAACTTGGCATGAACCAATCGCTTTCGATTGATTATTTGGACGTCGGCTCCACAATTCAACAACCTCTCGACGATCTGCTTGCTCGTCAGACGCTGGGAGGGGCTTCCAGCAAAGTAAGCAATTACTTTGCCTCCTTTGGAGACATGATTCTTGAAGACCTCGTAGAATCTGAGTCCGCCGTTATAATTAGCGAAACCGGAAACCATGAAAATAGTTCCATGACCAGGCTTTACTCCTCTAACCCAAACTCGCTCAAGCATTGCGATGAGGCCAGTACTGTTTCCTGTCGCATAGACGTGAGGATGGATTGCAAACTGGCTCATTCTACTCCTCTTCGACTGTTTTTACGGCCCGGTTGAAAGCACCGCAAGAACCTCCGACCTTATGGAGTTCGATTGATGAAGGTCATACCTTTGGTATGCTTCTAAGTCTTCGAATAATCTCACTCGATAGCCGAGTTCCTGTCCAATCTCGACCAACAATTTCGGGGTGTCGATGAGATATTCCCTGCCTCCCAATCTGGTCCGGTTACGGCCTACTAGGAGTGCGAAGGAACCTCGTCGCTTCAGAATTTGCTTAACCTGATCTAAGACGAGTTTCATGTCGCTTAGGTACTTGTACAGCAACGCTGGGACGTTGCGCCGCCTGAAGCCGTCGGACTCTTCATCAAAGGCTTGAAGGAGTTCACGGCAGGTGGTCATACATAGTGCAGGCAGGTTTGACTCGTTATTCCTGAGACTTGACTCTAATGCTTGCCTCTCTCTGTCTCTAATCTCTCTGCTTCCAATCAAGCGTTTCTCAGTGATTGCCAGATCAGCCGGCTTGAGAAGACCTAGTAAGACCAGACTTAGACGCTGAGTGTCTATGTAGGGTAGCGCAGTGGCATAGGGAGGACTCGTTATGACCGCGTCAAAGCCCTTGCCTGAATTAACGGGCTCTTTGCGAGCTACAAGTTCGTAACAATTGCGACTGTCTCCCAGGATAGATTCTTGCCGCGTTTTGACCGCTTTGAGTAAGCGTCTTGCAGTAAGAATGCTTCGGACCCGCGTCCCGAGATGATCCAAGTACGCAGAGATGATATTAGAAGATCTAGGAAGAGGTTCTTTGCGACGCCTGATTCTGAGATCGCTTGGGTCTTGAAGCGAGACGCTTCTCACGAGGTCGCTGAGGATTATCTTGAAGATGATTCGTACTTCTCCGGACTCTAATTCTTCAACTGCGGCTGCTATCTTGTTTAGTTGTGCCAGTATTGGTTCTTCGAACCATTTGGAGAGATAGTTTCTCGATAGATTATCCAGCCTTTCCCGATTTTCAAGCAGGCTTCGCTGGCTGAGTGTATCTTTCACGGCCGTCACGGAGTGTTCGAGAATTCTTGGTGACACGTGCATTGACGCAATTTTCGCTTGTGTGATGAGGGTCCCTAACGGATTCAAGTCCATCCCGATAGCGTTCCATGCGTTATGAGCCGCCTCTAGCAGAGTGGTACCACATCCACAGAACGGGTCAAAGAGCCAATCTCCTTTCTTCAGACCAAGAATATTACCAATTGCATGCACGACTTGAGGATTGAACTTTCCTTTGTATTCGTGAATCCCATGAGCAGAATACCGCGTTGACTGCTTTGTAAGATGAGCCTCTCTCGAAATAACGAAACGTGTTGCTGCAAGTTCGAGCAATGCTTGGTTTGAAACCACCGGAGTGCCCGAATCGGGTATGAATCTGCCGAAGTAGGTCACAGAAGTTGCCACGTTTCGCCAATTCTGCGGTAAGACTGCCCGCAATCCCGACCTCGTGATCGTCGGTTTAGAATGCGCTAGGACCTCGACCTCTTTGTACGCTAACCGTTTCTCATACGGAAAATATCTGTAGTCGTGCCACTCAAACAATCCATGCAATCTTCAGGACCTCGTGAAGACCATCAGGTATTCTCGCTGCCGACCTCGGTGAACGTTGAATGATCTCCTGTGAGTCGGTATCTCTCTCGGAGCAAACCCTGTGCGTCCGAATCTTGCGTGCTTTGCTGCCCGCGTGAGCAGGTCGGCATTATCAACGACCTTTCCGCGGATGATTGAATCGCTCATGATGAAGCATGCTTTTGCACTCAAACTCATGACTTGGGCAAGAAAGTCGAAACAAATCCTCATTTTCTGTTCGAAGTCTATCTCACTTTCAGCGTTGGCTTTGAAATAGTGTGGTCTCGCTCCGATCTCGGAATGTTTCGCTTTTATAGGATCCATGCCAAGCCAATACATTCTATATTTGTGATATAGCCAGTATTCATACGCATTGGGATAAGGAGGGGACGTTACAACAATTCCCACCTGTTTTCGTAAGTCGTCCTTCGTCAAAGTGAGAGTGTCTCGATTCAGAACCACAGCTTCAGCTCGCTTTCCAAATAACTTGGACTGAGATGTCGAGGAAAATGCTCTTTCGATGAAATCTGCCGAACGACGAAATGCATGCAGGACCCCCCCTAGTACGGTTTTCTTGGCCACCGCCGCGTAACGAGTATCGCTTTCTTGGAAGGAAACGTCAGTTACAATTCGTGAGAACGTGACTTCCAGTGCCTCACGAGACTCCATCTGCTGGACCTTCTTGATTTCAGAAACAATTGCAGCGAGTTCCAATTGGACGATAGGTCCGAACCAATGGTCTAAATTCGGGATATCGGGAATCTCGACGTCGTTGTCCGTAAGCCTTTGCCTAGCATTACTAATCACAGTTGAGGCGTCCTGACTGAATGCAGGAGAAAGAGGCCTTGTCTTTACTCTTGAAATCAAACAAGCAAGTGGGTTCACATCAACCCCTACTGCGTCGGTTCCGACGTTCACTGCTTCCACTAACGCAGTTCCAGAACCGCAAAATGGATCCAACAATATTTCCGATTGTGATGGCGGAAAAAGTTCAAGCAGTTTCCTCGGAATCTCCGGAATGAATTTTGCTGGATAAGGATGAATCGCGTGAACGTCGCGATTGACTTTAGCGCCTGGTAAATTCCAATCGATGGGCTTCAGCAAATGTTGAACGGTAGACAATGCGTTCCCACCTCTGTGAGGCTAGATCACTATTGACCGACTAGTCTGGCCCGCCATTTAACTTCAAACAACCGAATGAAATTTAGCGATTCCTCAGCTTGGTTTTCTAATGCGGAGGCGGCTATGATGAGTTCTCTCTCAATTCGTCCACGAATGGGTCCAACAATCCGCCCAAAATGCCATACGCCGCGCCCACCAACGTCTTATCTTCACGATCATCTGGAGATTTGTGACCATGAAACAGATTATTTCTGATCTGAAACAATACGTCAATTAGTTGCTCGAAGTTGTTTGAGTTTGTCAGTATCTTCGGCTTTCCTCCAAGCCGATTAGGTATTTGTTGGCCCACCAACTGATCAAGGTGATTCTTGATGGCCGCGTGAATCCTTTTGTTTCTGAATTTGTCCTTCATTGCTGAACGCTTGACCCACTTCTTGAAACCTGTGTTCTTCCTAGAAGTGTTGGAGCACCATGCTTCAAAGGCGATCCATCTGAAGACAAATCGGTCGAATATTGACAGTTGGCCCGTGACGCCGCCACGAGACCAATCGAACCACTTTACCAGTAGTCCTCGTAAATACCCAGGCTTCTCCCACTCTTTACCCAAAATGCTCACGAGCAAAAGGAGCATTCTCCGAATTAATACGTTCTTGGAATGCTACAACCTGCCCATCATTGGATAACATTGTATCAAGTTCAGGTCTTGAATAGAGTGAGGTTCTAGCTGAACCCACGCTTGGATTTATGGGGATATTCAGGATTTATAGGGTTTCATACGCCTATTTCCTGGAATCGGTTTGGACAAAACACGCGTAATCCCTCCACTGTCTTATTAATTCCGAGAGTCAGTCTCGGGCGACCTGATACGGACTAACCAGAAGCATGCTTTCGTTTTGAGATCGCCAGTTCCAGTGCTTCCGATCCATTTTTGCCGGACTACAGTAGTCTTGTCTCAAAGCCGTGAAGCTGAGTCTGCTGGGTCTTCTCAGTTCTGCTTTCTATCTTTTTGATACTGCAGACGACAAACCCTGATAGTTGTCCAAGTCGTTCAGCTGAATAGTTCGGGTCAGTTCGTTTTTCGAATGTGAGCACTAGTTTTGTTGAACCTTTCTCCAGCTGGACGCCTATTAGGTCGGCTTTGAGCTGATAGTAATCCTTCAATCTATTTGTCGATTCGATTTGTTTCACCATCCGATCATTTATCGTAGAACTATGCAATGCTAGGGCTGAAGGGTCCAGAAGTAGAAATTATTTCCGCTGAGTACTTTGCAGACTTTTAGCTGAACCGGCAAGTTGCTTTGTGCGTTCGTCAGAGTTTGTTTGATCTGCGTGGAGCTTGTATTGAATGTATACGTCGTGCTGCTGCTTCCGGTCCCTGCCACATCGCCCGTAATGCGGAGGTATGTGCCTCCTTGGGGTCCAAACTTTGTGTTCGGCACTTCTATGAAGTCGCGGATTATGATGCTCTTACCTTCCAGCTGGTCTATTGTAGTTCTTTGCCCCATCACAGTTAGCCTGCGCAAACCAGGAACTTGCGATATATTTCTCACCGCCATGCTCTCACCTCCCTCACGTTTGAGTTCCGATCTCCCAGTCATTCCAACGAGGGCCTGAATCCTGTCTCAACCCGTTGCAGTGGACAAGTGGAGAAAGTCCGGCTGATCCACTTGTGCCGTCAGCAATACAAATCGCCTTCTCAGAATCCTCTGTCATGTCTTGTCTGCAATGATTCTTTCCGATCTTGAAGTATTTTCTTAGGGTCTCCGTGTCACGCTTCAAGTAGTTGCTATGTAGGCCGAGCCGAACAATCGGGATGTCGTTTTCAGGGGGCAGAATCATCTTATCGGTTGCGAAAATGACGTCGAGCCTTCGACTTTTGAGTTGTTCATAATCCCACTTATGAACGACCCAACTCTTTCGCCAGAATTTTAGTTCGACCCGTCGCCGCGCGATAATAAAATCGGCCTCATCAATTCTATCTGGCAAGGGTTTGCAATCCAGCTTCAAGATACTGCTGGTGATATACTGGATACATGACCTCGAACTGGCCTCTATTCGCTTCCGATTCGAATAGTCTATGAAGTGATCGCGCCCAATTTTGCGTGCTCGGGAGGGTTTAATTGCAGTGCCGGGGTAAACCAGTGAATTATATTCGTCTGCCGTAGTGTGTCAACCTGAAATGTTAAAGGCGTATGCTGTATTTACGGGTTCCGTCCCGAGACATCTGAAGATAGCCTCTCTTTCCCGTATCGCGACCTGGTGTGGAGTTGGTATGGATTCTGATGGAATTAAAAAGGTCGAAATATTAGCTGTTGATGGGCTTGAACAGATGAGTGATGAAGAAGAGACGAGTGACGTTTTGATATATCCTGGTCCTTACGAAGAAGGAGCTGTTTGGGCATCAGCGAGTCGAGCAGTCAAGGAGCATGGCAAAAGGAAAGAGAGATTCGCCAAGTCGCGTTCGCAGACGAGACCACCCCCCAGCCACTATTCCGAAGGAAAATCTATCACTCCAGCGGAACGTAGAGCTAGGCTCACGATTAGCGTTCTGGTCTTTGCTCTCCTGTCCTTTGGTCTATTCTTGGGTCTCCTATTTGTTCTGAATCGTTGATCATTGATTGAAATCCGGTCTGGGTCTGGTTCGATAATCAACTCAGACTGTGAGTCCAGGGTGACGGTGCTGGACTAACAGATTGAGGAGATGAGCCATCAATACTACCAGTACTGCCAGCTAAACTGCAAGGGTCTGTCAAATGGAAGGCCATGCCAATTGAAGCTAAATCTGTAGAGAGTGAAGTGAAGAATCAGGTGCCTGAGGAACAGAAGGTGGGTTACGGCCGACACGCCACCCACCGATTGTCGCTGTCTCGCGAGACTCAAGTAGGCCCCCGGGGGGCTGAAAAGATTTCGCGTTAGAGTTGAGAATCTTTTTTTTGCAAAATGAATCTTCCGGGAGTCCTCCAACGCTTCGCCGGGGATCTGTCACGCGAGGATCAGTCGACTCCAAAAATATTTCGATTTCCCTAGACCGTTCGAGATCTTACTGGGAGATGTTAGCCTGGACGGCTGGACTGTCATCATTGATCGTGGAGGATTAGCATGACGATGAGCAGGTTTCTAATTCTAAGGCGATTCTAGGGCGTTTTGCAGGGGACTAACGGAATGTTCACGCTTGTCCGCGATCATGGGAGACGCTTGGAAAGGGTTCAATCCGGTTTTCCGATTCATGAACTGAGCTATGCTCGGAGGGGGGCTCGGCCACCACTGCCAGCACTGCCGCCTCCGCCTCCAAGTGCGACTGCTGCGGGAGGATCTGGGACGAATGGATTCATCAACGGATAATTGTCTTGAGCAGAGTTGAACACGTAGGGTGTGTCGCCTATCCCGTCAGGACTTGGACAGATGCTCTGCTGGGGTCCACTACAGTTGTCGACGCCCTTATAGTCAGACCAGTAGTTGCCACCGCTAGGATACCCGTTATCCCAAGAGTTCTGGCCAGGCTGATCGTCTTGAGCTTGAATGGTATTGTTGACTAGGTTGTTACGGTAGACGCGGTTTCCAGTAGATGAGGAGAGGTGAATCCCTATCGCCTCAAGTGTGACATTGTTTCCGAAGATCTGGACTTTGGAAGACGAGCCCAATACGATTCCCTGGTCATCGGTGAGGTAACCGTTTACTCCCCCACCAATTACTCTGTTTTCCGAGATGACTGTGCTGTTGGAATTTCCGAGCGAAATGCCGTAGGAAATATTTCCTTGAATGGTGTTGTTGAGAATTGTGAGGTTCGTGGACTTTGAGACGTCCAGGCCTCCCTCAATGTAGGCAACGCTCATCGAGTTATTCGAAATAGTAGCGTTAGAAGAATCTGACACAGAGACTGGAACGGCGTATCCGGAGGCTGTCACGCTATTACCTGAGAACACGACTTGTTTGGAACTGTCGATTTCGAAACCGTCCGCCCTAATCGTGTTTCCTACTACGCTTGCGCTCGAGATGCGGAGTAGAATGTTCGAATAGGCGCCCCCATTGGGAGACGTGCCTCCGTTGATACCATTGCCCGACAATGTCAGGTTTGTGGAAAACTGGGCCTGAAATGCCTGGGAGTCCGAGGAGATGGTGGATGATTCTATTC
>WNGP01005389.1_pt1 | contig 12796 bp, 11 predicted proteins | sample 5407671 | NCBI WGS metagenome assembly WNGP01 (sample SAMN13153381, study PRJNA577476) | soil metagenome | isolation source: 40 cm soil or saprolite under Garry oak tree replicate 2 | place: USA:California | collected 2016-06-15 | reverse complement strand
GGCGTATTGCCACTCCTTGAAAGAAGACTTGGGCCGCTAATGAAATGTTCCGCCAGCAGTGGATACCGGTTAGCCTCGTCGATCGAAAATTACGTGTGTCCATAAAAACAGGAGCATCATAACGGGTGCTATCACCCGCCGCATCGGACGGTACGCTCCTTTTGGGAGGGAGAGATGTTACATTTTGCCATGCCAAAACTAGCCCTTATGTGGTGGGGAACCCTCTTAGAAGCGGAGTTTCTGCCTACGGAGCAATGGGAGATCCCTCCCTGTTCCGCGGTGCGGCAAAAAATTGTTTGCTCGAAAGCTTGCGCGGCCTGAGTAAGGGAAATGGGGAATTCCAAACAGCACTGTAGGCATCAGGCCGGCGTTCTGCGTCATACTTTGTGTATTGCATTTCGTTACCACATCCAGGGCGTGTTGACGGTTTCTAATTCGGAATTCACAAAACACGGCGGCGGCTGAATTCCACGGCCACGCCGCAGGTGTTATCCGGGTGCAATTCGGTCCGCAGCAAACGCCCTCGGCGGCCAATCGCAATGCGGGGTAGGTTTCAGCGCCGGCGGTTGAGAGACGCACGGCAACATGAACATGGGCGCCCGCCCGAACGCACCGGTTCAGCCGCAGGTAGAGACCTCCTGTGCTGATGTTGTCCAGTACGGTATCTGCCTTCCATGTCCGGCCTGCCGCATCCGTGCTCCACAGCCGGGCCGTGTAAGGAAAATGGACTCGAGGACTAAGCCGGCGCTGTTCGGGCATCGCAACATCAATGGCAAATACTTGCCGGTTAATGGCGTCTTGGTAAACGCCGCGTTAACAGTTTTCAGTGGCAACAAGGGGCGTCCTGCCCCTTTAACGTTAGCCACCTCCGATTAAAAACCATCAAAAGCGGGCCCATAATACCTGGCGCCTGTTTGCGACGCATCGGCGGATCCGATGTTTTTGGGAGGTAGAGATGTGACTTTTTATGGCCGCGAAAAGTGGGCTTTTTGTGGAATTGGGAATGGGGTGATCAAGACGGTTTTAACTATGCATCATGGGAAGTTTCTCCCAGTTCTATGGATCTTTTATCGGTCGCACTCTGATTGGGGAGTGTGACGAGGCCGTGCTGGTACGCGTAGATGATCAACTCCAGGCGGTCCGAGACGCCGAGTTTTTCGAAGATTGAGGTGAGATGGTGACGGACAGTGGCTTCAGAAATAAACAAACGCGCACCGATCTGTTTGTTTTTTCGCCCTTCTCCGATCAGGGCAATCACTTCCAATTCCCGCTCCGTCAGACTCGCAATCTTTGCGGCTTCCGGGTGGGGCTTTTCTAATCCGCTCTCACGAAAGAGGTCGGATATCACGGCCGCCATAATCGCCCGGTTAAGCCATACCTCGCCGGTATGCACTTTGCGAATGGCCTTAAATAACGTGCTCGACGGTTCTGTTTTGGGAACCACACCGACGGCACCGAGACGCACCGCCCGCAGGTGAAGATTAAAATCGAGCGTGCCGGTGAGGACGACGATGCGCGCTTCAGTTGCAATTCGGAGCAAATCGGGGAGGAAGTCGAGACCGCTCTCGTTCTCGAGGATCAGCTCGAGCAAAATGACGTCGGGCATCAGCCGTGCGCCATCCAGGGCTTCGATCCGATTGTTCGCCTGGCCGATGACGACCAGTCCCGGCTCGCTTGCCATTAGAGCCGACAGTCCGGTCAGAAACAACCGCTGGCTGTCGATCAGAAGAACGCGGATGTCAGCCGTGTTTGCCATATCATAGCTCCTTCGTCAGGAAACCGCTTTGTCCGATTTGTCATTCGTTCCCGCGCGGCCTTCTGCAGGCCATTCGCTGTTAAAACCCTCGGAGTATGCCGTCATCATATCGGCCGGTGGTTTGCGGACGCATCGGCGGATACGACCTTTTTTGTACGGACAGATGTAACTTCTTGTCGGATGGAAAAATGCGAGTTTTGTGGTGGGGATAAGCAGATAAAGCTGGCGTTCACTCCTATGACGATACGGACATCTGTCCTATCAGATGACAATTGAGAATTGATTAATGACTAATGATTGATATTCAGGCCGTTGGCGGGCGCCTTTTGTGCCAGTCCGTGGCTTGTTCGTAAGCGTGGGCGAGTTGCAGAATAGCGGCTTCGCCACCGTTCGGTCCGCTGATTTGCAAGCCTATGGGCAATCCATTGCGCGTGAACCCGCAGGGGACTGAGATGGTGGGCAAACCATACTTATTGAAGGGCGAGGTATTCCGCAAGGTAAGGCGGCGGATGTCGGAAATGCTGTTCGGCACCGCAGGATCACGGTAAGCCGAGTCGAAGGCAGCGATGGTAGGCGGCGCTATGGGAGTTGTAGGTGTAACGATCGCATCTACGGTCTCAAACGTCTGGCGGACCCCTCTGCGAAGACCGGCCAGCTCGCGATGCGCCATAATGTAGTCGACCGTGCGGATGTCCGCTCCGCCGCGGATTTGAGCCAGCGTGGGCGGCTGGTATTGCTCGGGTTTTTTCGCAACGAAGTCCGCATGATAGGCATAGGCCTCGGCAGCGATCACGGTTCGATCGGTGATGCTGTTCACCGGAAGAGCAATCTCTTTCGTGCTCGCCGCTAGTTTTCGAAGAACGCCGAGAGCTTCATTTACTGCCGTTTCGATCTCTGAATCCAGTGACTCGAAAAAGAATTCGCGTGATATCCCCAAGCGAACTTGTAGCGTTCTTCCTCGAAGAGCGGTGGTGTAGTTGGGAACCACGAATTGCCGGCTTGTGATTTCTTCTTGATCGTAGCCGGCCAAGGCCTGGAGCATGATCGCAGCATCGGCAACGGTTCGAGTCATCGGCCCGGCATGATCCAGAGACCAGGCGAGAGGAATCACACCGCGGGTACTCACTAAACCATACGTGGGTTTCAGCCCCACAATTCCGCAGTAAGCGGCCGGCTGCCGGATCGATCCGCCCGTGTCGGAACCCAGAGCGCCGAAGCACAGACCTGCCGCCACTGCGGCAGCAGAGCCGCCCGACGAACCGCCGGCGACACGGCCGGATTCCCATGGGTTGTGCACAGCGCCAAAGAGGCTCACGGTAGAGCTGCCGCCATAAGCGAACTCGTGCATGTTGAGTTTGCCCAAAAGCACGATTCCTGCAGCTTTCAGCCGGGTCACCACTTCGGCATCTCTGTCGGGTATGCGATTTTTGAATAAAGCGCTTCCGGCGGTTGTCTTGATCCCGGCGGTATCGAACAAATCCTTAAGCGCGATAGGGACTCCGTGGAGGGGGCCACGCCACTTGCCGCGTTGAATTTCTCTCTCGGCCTCCTGAGCGGACTTCATTGCCAGGTCGGCGGTCACAGTCACGTACGCATTCAAAATGGGGTTCAACTTTTCGATGCGCTCCAGCATGACGCTTGTGACTTCAACCGGCGAAATCTTCCGGGTGCGCATCAGCCCGCTGAGTTCGAAAATCGAAAGGAACGGTAAGTCGTCCCGGGTGCCTCGAGCAGCAGAGCGGAGCGTTGCGGCGGTCCCGATACCGGCTTGAAGAAATTTACGGCGTGAAAATTTCATCCTGCTACCTAAGCCTCGCAGTGCTTGCAGCGGCGGGAAGTGACTGAACATCGAAGTCCAATTTGATTTCGCGCTGAAGGGAATCCCGATGTTGATCCGTGATTGCGATTTCGGGACTGGCAGGCAGAAGCGCATTAACGAGGTAGGCGCCGAGATCAGTCTGGTGGTTGTTTCGAAAGAAGAGCAAATGATGTCCGGGAGTGGCCCGCCATGCTGCCCGCGCTTCGATTCGGATCGTGCCCGTGCCCTCTTGCATCTCGTGAAACGAGGGGAACTGACTGCGAATGACTTCTAATTTCCGTGGCTGGCCGTCCACTTCCAAGACAACGTCTTTGAGCAGCCGGTTCGCATACGCCTTTCCTTCCGCCTCAGAAATCAGGCCATCGCGATCCGTGTTGATCAATGCGAAGATCGCCGGCGCTACATCCACGCCCGGCGTGAGATCGATTTTTAAAAGGACCTGATCGGGAGCCAGCGCCAATCGAGCCGCCTGCAGGTATTCATCAAGGCGATGCGCGCGGGCGGTGATGGGCAGCACGAATAGAGTGACGATTGAGCAAATCCGCGCTGTTCTGGTCACTGCTTGATCACCTTTGCGCCGTAATCGTTTGTCGGGTCACGGTAGAACGTATGAATGTGGTCTGTGCCTGTTCCGATGGGCGCATATTCGATCATCACGGCAGGGCCCTGGATGCGGAAGTAGGCCCGGCTGCCATTCGTCGTTCCGCCGCTCCAGGCAAAATATGTGTCGGCCAAATGATCCTGAATTTCCGCCATCTTCGCCCGAGCGGTGTCCGCGTTGATGATGCCGACCCATTCGCGAATCAGATCAAGCAGCATGTTTCGTTGAGAAGCCGTGAATCCGGACGCGCGGACACCTTCAGGTTGGATGACCTCCCCGTCGTGACCCGGACCCGAGACCACGTCCGCCACTTCATAATTCAGCATCGCTTGTTTCTGCTGCGCGGGGCTTAGCGCATTCATCAATGCAAACGCTTTGTCGTTCTCATGACCCAGCGGCCGTATCGTCTGGCCGTTGAACGTGTACATTGTGGGTTGGGAACCGGTGTGGCTTGGCGTGAGCACGTTCGCCGGACCCGCCACAGTGACGTTAATCGCCAGATGATGCCCGCCGAACTGGATCATCCATGGATCGCTAACGGAAGGTTTACCCAAAATCGCAATGTAATATTCGGCTCTTCCAAACCGCGTGGCGGTTGAAGCGGGACGTTGAGGCGCGGTTTCGCGCTCCAGCATTTCGTCGCCATTGACAATGTTGATCACCTTTTCGTAACCCGCGGGGCTCAAGGTCGATCGAACCAAGGCCAGCGCGGCTTCCTGCTCGGCAGCGGTCAAGACGCCGAATTTCAACCCATTGCGCTCCGTAGCGCCGCTTTGAAACCGAGCCCCTGTGGGAAGGTTGGACCAATTGGACCGTGTGGTCTTGTTCAACGGAAGGTTCACCTTGGCTCGCTGAACGTCATTCAGCATCGCCAGAAAAGAATTGGCCGCCGACACGGCTTTCTGGGTGGTATCGGAAGTTCCCACTTGCGCGAGCGGCATAGCTGGAATCAAGATGATGGCCAACGTGGCAAAAACGGTTGCGGCAGCGAAATGATAATCTCGCATGTCATCCTCTCTTCGAGTGTAAAGTGTAGCGGATTATAGATCGCATTGCTCGCTCTCGGCAAAAAACACAGCGAAATGTACGACGCCAGAGTGTGCAGCTGTAGCGGCGTCTATGGAGCTATGAAAAAATTGCCTTCACAACTTGTCAAATATCGAATGTCTGTTGTGCGATGTTTAATGTAGTTGTCAAAGCACCAGATGACCTACTGACCAAACCACCAAATCCTCAATGGGAAACGATTTAGTCATCAGGTCATTTCGTCAGTGAGTCGTTTTACAAGTTCATCGGACATAGCACAACAGACATTCGACATTTGACAGCTTTGGCTGTCGTCGATTTTTTCACAGTTCCTATGACCGCCGACAATTCAGCCATTTGCGAGATCGCCGGCGGTCTATCTAGTGAGGCTGCGCGCTATCGCGCTTGCGCTTCGCGGACCGCCGCTACAGATTTTCTTGTTATACTCTCGGCGCGGAGGTTTGAATGTCGAAGACCAAGCCGTATGTTCGGTTGACTGAACCACTTGTACGCGAGACGCACGGCAGCGGTTCCCTACGTCCGGCTACATGGGACGAAGCCCTGGACCGGACGGCGCGTGCTCTGAAAACCGCGCTGAATCAAGGTGGTGGCTGGTCATTCGGGATGTTCAGTTGCTCGAAAGCGACGAACGAAATGAATTTCGTCGCGCAGAAATTCACTCGCGTCGTGATGGGAAGCAACAACATCGACAGCTGCAACCGTACTTGACATGCTCCGAGCGTCGCCGGTCTGGCGATGGTTTTCGGAGCAGGCGGGGGTACGAACTCCTATCAAGAGATCGAAGAAACGGATGTTATTCTCCTCTGGGGATCGAACGCCCGGGAAACGCATCCCATCTTCTTCCATCGTCTGTTAAAAGGAGTGCGGAACGGCGCACGCCTGTATGCGATCGACCCGCGCCGTACGAGCTCGGTTCAATGGGCGGATATGTGGGCCGGTCTCGATGTTGGGACCGATATCGCGCTGGCGAACGCCATTGCGCGCGAGATCATTGCGGCGGGCCTTGAGCACAGAGAGTTCATTGAAAACGCGACAACCGGCTTTGACGAATACCGGCGCAGCGTCGAGCCCTACACGCTCGAGCACGTGGAGCGTGAGACCGGTGTTCCCGCTCACGTCATCCGCGACATGGCGCATACCTACGCGCGAGCGCATCGCGCGATGATCTGCTGGACGCTCGGCATCACCGAGCATCACAACGCAGTCGATAACGTCCTGGCGCTAATCAATCTCGCGTTGTTGACGGGTCACGTCGGCAAATACGGCAGCGGGCTCAATCCGCTTCGCGGCCAAAACAATGTGCAGGGCGGCGGCGACATGGGCGCTCTGCCGGATCGTCTCACGGGTTTCCAGCACGTCGAGAACGCCGCTCTGCGCGAAAAGTTCGAAAAACACTGGGGCGTTAAGCTGCCGCCGCACAAGGGATGGCACCTCTCGCAAATGTTCGAAGCCATGGAAAGAGGCGAACTTCGCGCTCTGTACGTCATTGGAGAAAATCCGTTGCAATCGGAAGCCGATCAGAATCACGCCAGACATCTTCTGGAGAGTCTCGACTTTCTTGTCGCCCAAGACATGTTCTTGACCAAGACCGCCGAGCTCGCCGATGTCGTTTTGCCGGCCAGCGCCGCCTGGTGTGAAACCGAAGGCACAGTTACCAACAGCGAACGCCGCGTACAGCGCGTGCGCAAGGCGCTGGATGCGCCCGCGGGCGCGCGGGACGATATCGCGATCCTGTATGATGTCGCGCGGCGCATGGGACACGACTTGGGTCAGCCGGCCGCTGAGAATATCTGGAATGAAGTGCGTGTTCTCAGCCCAGCCCACGCCGGCATGAGCTATGCGCGATTGGAAGCCTTAAAAGGATTACAGTGGCCGTGCTATGACGAGAACCATCCTGGCGAACTTTACCTTCACAGCCGGTTATGGGAGCGGCCGGTACGTGGACCGCGAGTATCGTTTATTCCGGTAGAACACGACCCGCCCGTGGATAAGTTATCCCCGGAATTTCCGTTGCGCCTTACAACCGGCCGCCGCCTCGACGAATACAATACCGGTGTGCAGACGTCCGCCTATTCATCTCCGCTGCGCCGCGGGGAAACGCTGGATCTGTCGCCCGAAGACGCCGAACGCCTTGGAGTGACCGACGGGGAATTGGTGCGAGTTCATTCGCGCCGAGGCAGTGTTACCGTACCGGTGCGCCGCGATCGGTCCCTGCGTCCTGGACTGACATTCATGACACTGCATTTTCCGGACGACGTTGCGACGAATCTTCTCACGATCGAAGCAACCGATCCGAAGTCGGGCACCGCGGAATTCAAAGCTGCAGCGGTTCGAGTAGAGAAGGTGTAACAGCGGTAATGGATATTCGCGTTCATGGACCCGAGGCGGGAGCGGCCGAGCGCGCAGCGGTCGATTCGGTTTTGGGGCCTCCCGTTCCGCTTAGCGGGCACGCCGCAAGATCCAGGCACGACCTCGTTCTTCCCGCGCTTCATGCCGTGCAATCGCGCTTCGGCTGGCTTCCACCCGGCGCGCTCAATTACATTTGCGAGCGTTTGACACTTCCTCCGGCCGAGTTGTTCGGCGTTGCGACTTTCTATCACTTGTTTTCACTGACGCCGCAACCCGCGAAGGTCGTCCATGTCTGCGATGACATTGCCTGCCGGATCCAAGGCGCCGAAGAATGGTGCGCGGAATTGGAGACCCAACTTGGCGCCGAAGATAATCCCGCCGCTAAGGATGGAATGACCTGGAGACGCAGCCCTTGCCTAGGTCAATGTGAGCGCGCGCCCGCCGCTCTTCTGATTGAGGCCGGGGAGGTGCCTTCCGCCTCTCCCTTTGGGAGAGGCCGGCGCGAAGCGCGCGAAGCGCGAGCCCGTCAGGGCGAAGCCTCAAGAGAGGCCGAGGGTCACAAGTTTGGTCAAATCCTGGAGCCCTCACCCGGCGCGTCAGACTCGCGTCTGTCGTGCCTCCCTCTCCCAGAGGGAGAGGGTTTGATTCCTCAGTTTGGGCAACCGGGGTTGCGGCTGTTGAGGCGGATTGGCCGGGTCGATCCTGAAAGTCTGGAAGCGTATCGTGGCGATGGGGGTTATACGGCATTAGAGCGTGCCATCAAGTTGGGCCCGGACCGAATCATCCGCGAAGTGACCGCTTCGAATCTCGTCGGTCGCGGAGGTGCTGCCTTTCCAACCGGACGCAAATGGGACGCGGTCGCTAAAGCTGCCGCCCGGCCGCATTACGTCGTCTGCAATGCGGACGAATCCGAGCCCGGCACGTTCAAAGATCGCGTTCTGATGGAGGGCGATCCGTTCGCCGTGATCGAAGGGATGAGTATTGCTGCTTACGCGACGGCTAGCGAACGCGGCTACTTCTATATTCGCGGTGAATATCCGCTGGCTGCGCGGCGCGTCGATACCGCCATTCGAGCTGCCCGCGCGGCCGGGTTCTTGGGTAACGACATTCTCGGTTCCGGCTTTTCCTTCGATATCGAGGTGCGCCGGGGCGCCGGCGCTTACATCTGCGGTGAAGAGACGGCTCTCTTCAATTCCATCGAAGGTAAGCGAGGGGAGCCTCGGAATAAGCCGCCATTTCCTGTTCAGGCCGGTCTATTCGGCAAGCCGACAGTCATCAATAATGTCGAGACGCTCGTCAACGTACCGCTCATCATCCTCGATGGCGCCGAAGCTTTTGCCGGGGTCGGTACGGCCGGATCGACCGGGCCGAAACTGTTTTGTTTGTCGGGACACATCATGCGGCCGGGGCTGTATGAATTTCCTTTCGGCTGCACGCTTCGGCAGCTTATCGAAATGGCCGGGGGCGTCCCCGGCGGAAAGCAGATTCAGGCGATCTTGCTCGGCGGCGCTGCGGGTACGTTCATTGGCCCAGACAAGCTCGATGTTCCGCTCACGTTCGAAGGAACTCGCGCCATCGGCGCGGCTCTGGGATCCGCTGTCGTCATGATCTTTGATGAAACCGTGGATATGGCCGATATCCTCACACGCGTCGCCGCGTTTTTTCGAGATGAATCGTGCGGCCAGTGCGTTCCGTGCCGTGTCGGCACAGTCCGCCAGCAAGAGTTGCTGGGGCGCTTGAGGTCCGGTCGAACGATCGGCACAAAAGCGGATGAGTTGGCGCTGCTGAAAGAGATCGGGCAGGCGATGAGGGATGCTTCGATTTGCGGTCTGGGCCAGACCGCTTCGAGTGCAATCGAGTCTGCCGCGGCGAATTTGCAGTTGCCAATGTTTGGGCGGTCATAGACTGCCCATACAACTTGGGATTCGCGGCTGTAGGGGGCGCTCTATGAGCGCCCGCGATGCATTTTTTGTGCACAGCCGAATAGAATGACACTATGAGTACCTCCGATCCAATCTGGTTTACGCCCCCTCCGAGGCCAAGACAGCCGCCGGCGCCTCCGGAACATCCTGAAGTAAAGCAAGTCGACATTCAGATCGACGGGCAGCCGGTTCGAGTACCGGAAACGATGACGATTCTCGATGCCTGCCGGTCGCTTGGGATCGACACGCCGACACTCTGCTATCTGGAAAATCTCACACCTGTCAATGTGTGCCGCGTCTGCGTCGTCGAGCTTGCCGGAGCGCGCACTCTCGCGCCCGCATGCTCGCGAAAGGTCGAGGCAGGCATGCAGATTAAAACGAATTCAGATCGCGTGAAGCTCGCTCGAAAGATGGTTCTGGAATTTCTCGGTTCATCGGTTGACCTTTCCACAGCGCCCCAGGCGCAGTCCTACATCAAGCAATATGAAGCCCGGCCCGAGCGTTATGGCAGCGCCGCGGAAACCGTACACCAGCCCGTGAAGGTCGACAATGATCTGTATGTGCGCGATTACTCGAAGTGCATCCTCTGTTACAAATGCGTAGAAGCTTGCGGGGCCGATGCGCAGAATACGTTTGCCATCGCGGTTGCGGGCCGCGGTTTCGACGCTCGAATTTCCACTGAAGACGACGTACCTTTGCCCGATTCCGCGTGCGTCTACTGTGGAAACTGTATTGGTGTGTGCCCGACAGGCGCACTCATGTTCAAGAGCGAATACGAAATGCGCCAGACCGGCAATTGGGACGAGGCCAGACAAACGAAAACGGACACGATTTGTCCGTACTGCGGGGTCGGTTGTACTCTAACGCTTCACATCCAGGACAATCGCATCGTGAAAGTCACGTCGCCTCTTGACGTCAGCATCACGCACGGCCATCTGTGTATCAAAGGCCGCTTCGGCTTCGAATTTGTACAGAATAGGGAAGAGCCGGGAGATTAGCGGGACCGACTGTAGCGGCGGTCTATTTCTTGAGGCTGCGCGCTGCCGCGCTTTGCGCTTCGCTGACCTGATGACTAAATCGTTTCCCATTGAGGATTTGGTGGTTTGGTCAGTAGGTCATCTGGTGTTTTGACAACTACATTAAACATCGCACAACAGACATTCGACATTTGACAAGTTGTGAAGGCAATTTTTTCACAGCCCATAGACCGCCCCTACAGTTCTGGTTTTCCCAAAGCCCCATAGCGGCGGAGCTCCGGGGAAAGCCACGCCATGACCAGGACCGTAATGATCGTCCCGATGCCCCCGGAAGCAACAGAGAAGATTGGTCCAAAGAAGTTTGCAACCAGGCCGGATTCAAAAGCGCCAAGCTCATTCGATGTTCCAATGAACAGCGAGTTCAAGGCGGAAACGCGCCCGCGCATGTCGTCGGGTGTGAGCACTTGAACCAGAGTCGAGCGAATGACGACGCTGATGTTATCGCACGATCCCAGCAGAAGGAGCATCGTCATCGAGAGCCAAAAGCTTTTCGATAAGCCGAAAATCACGGTGACCGTTCCAAACCCCGCGACCGCAAGAAGCAGTGTCCGTCCGGCTTTCCTCAAGGGACCGTGATGAGCCTGAATCATGGCCATGCTAAAGGCACCGATGGAAGGTGCAGCCATCAGCCAGCCTAAGCCGCGCGGACCGACATGCAAGATGTCCTTGGCGTAAATCGGCATCATTGCAGTGGCTCCTCCAAGAAGTACACCGAACATATCCAGGGCAATGGCTGATAAAACGACCTTGACTTTCCACACATACCGGAATCCGGCGGAGAACGAACTGAAGGTTAGAGGCTGCTTCGCGCCCGTAGGATTCTTATATGCAATGCCCGCAAGCAGCATGACGAATATAAATTGGCCGGTCGCATTAATGGTGTAGACCAGGGTTGGGCTTTGAAACCAACCGATGAGAAGCCCGCCGATTGCAGGCCCCGTCATTGAGGAAACTTCAAAGCCGCTGGTTTGCCAGGAGAAGGCCGTACTGAAAATCTCTAGAGGAACGATGCCCGGTAGAAACGCCGCGCGTGACGGCATGATGAATGCCCGAGCCGTTCCGTACGCGAAAAGGCAGCCATAGAGCACGTAAATCGAACCGCCGCGCGCTGAGTTCACAGCCAAACCGGCGGCCGCAGCCGCGTTACAGGCCAGCGCCATCATGTATACACGTTTCCGGTTGTAAGTATCGACAACATGCCCGGCGAACAGCATGAACAGGACTTGAGGAAGAAATTGGATCAGGCCGGCATAGCCCAGGTATATGGCGGAGTGCGTGCGTTCATAGATTTCCCAGCCGACTGCCACTTTCTGCATCTGCCAGCCGAGGATCAGGATCATGTGACCGGCAAAATAGCGGCGGAACGCAGGCAGACGCCATGCAGCGTATGCGTCATGCTGTTTAGAGGAATGTGCCTGTTGAATCAACTTACCGATTCAAGTCTAACGCTGGGCCGCGGGCTGTTGGGCCGCGGGCTGTTTCTCGCCCAGCACCGCGATGATCTCGCATTGGATGAGCGTGTTTCCGGAAAAGCCGTCATAGAGCATCGTGTGGCGCGCGGGCCTTGATTGCGGATCGGGAAACATGACGAGCCACTCTTTATTGTGCGCTTCTTTGAAAGTCTTGTCTTTCGTCCAAACAACCATTTTGATGATGTCGTCAACGGAACCGCCGGCAGCTTCCATGACACGGCGAACATTAGCGAGCATGAGCTTGCATTGGCTGTCGATATCCGGTGGTATTTTCCGAGTTTCGGGATCCATCCCGAATATTCCGCTGCTCATCATGAATGGACCAATAACGCATCCCATCGGAATCGGGTTTTCGTGCTGGAGCCCGGGAACCTCGAGACTACGGCGCCTGCTCACGTGTCTTATCTCCTTCGAGGCGAAAGTATAACCCAGCCATTCCCAATCCGCATGATCCGAGCAAAACACAATGGGCCTGCAAACTGTAGGGGCGGTCTGTGACCGCCCGCGATGTCTTGCCCTCGACATTCTGGGCGGTCACAGAAGCTGTGAAAAAAATGCCAGACTCCAACTTGTCAGTTGTCGAATGTCTGTTGTGGGTTGTGTAATGTAGTTGTTAAAGCGCCAGATGGCCGGCTGCCAAGATGATCCTTAGTGGAAAAACGATTTAGTCCTCAAGGCATTTCGTCAATGGGTCGTTTTAACAAGTTCATAGAACATCGCACAACAGACGTTTGACGTTTGACAAGTTTGGCGCTCGTCAATTTTTTCACAGCTCCACAGACCGCCCCTACAG
>WNGP01004084.1_pt1 | contig 12796 bp, 9 predicted proteins | sample 5407671 | NCBI WGS metagenome assembly WNGP01 (sample SAMN13153381, study PRJNA577476) | soil metagenome | isolation source: 40 cm soil or saprolite under Garry oak tree replicate 2 | place: USA:California | collected 2016-06-15 | reverse complement strand
GAAACGCAAGAAGCCGACTCGTTTTTGAATCCTGCATAAAGAAAGTAGAGCGACGTTATCGACAGGGCCGTGGCCATCGGGTAGCGGTAGCCGGCAAACGTGTAAATGAACGCGAACGGGAGGAAATTGAGAATCAGCGCTGCGACAGAGGTGACGACGTAAGACTCAAAGAGCAGGTCAACTAATAGAATTGTGAATACAAATGTAGTTAGCCAGATGCAAAATAGCGCTGCCTGGTACGCCAGGATGTTAAAGCCGAATAACTTGAGAAAGCCCCACACATAGTAATGAAACAGGGTTTCTCGCGAGATAGGGAAATGAAACCATGCTGCCTGGTATGGGTGCCCAATGACATATGTTTTCAAGTACCAGAGATCCCAACCGGACTCGTCAAAAAGCGCATCTCCGTTCCAAGGCGCGGTGCGAAAGTTCCAAAGGTGCGACACTACGAAGAAGAGAATCCAGAACAGAAAGAACGCTGTTTTTAATTTTATTAGAGATTTGAACCCGGTTGCGGGCCGTTCGCGGCCGGGGAAAAAGGCCGCCAGCAAAAAGAGCATGCTAAGCAGCCAGCCGATCGGTTGCCACGGGTCTCCCCAAGTGGCCTTCCGGTAGTGCGCCGCCCCAGATGAAGCGCAAATCGCCAGACTAATGACTGACAATCCGAGGAGAATGATCCTCGGTGTAGAAAGCTGCGATTTCCTCAGAGCTAACTTCATAGCCTTAATGTCATTCTGAGCGAAGCGAAAGATCTCAGCTCAATTTTGGAACGATCGCACACCGTAACCAGATCAGAGTGAAATCACAGGGCTCAACATGACAAGCGCCATTTGTGAGATGAATTCTGGCCGTTTACAGATCGATGACGCTCACGTGGTCGCCGAACATGTTCACGACATAGAGCTTCCTATCTGTCAAAGCGAGCGCTGATGGGCCTTCGAGTTGATCCGGTGGCTTTGGCGTCAAACTGCCAATCCTATTGCCATTCAAGTCAAAAATGAACACTGCATTTATATTGGTGCTTGATGCGTATAATCGGCCCGCCTTCGAATCTATAGCCAAGTCTTCAAAGCCATATGGCTTTCCTCTCCACTCAGCAATTAGCCATTTGGTTAAAAACTTCCCATCCGAGTCAAAGACCTGTATCCGACCGTTACGTGGATCGGCCACGTAAACTTTACTAGTAGCGGGATCAACCGCGACCGAGGCAGGGTCGTCAAACTGGCCGTCGCCATTCCCTTTGCTGCCCCAGACGGTCAACACCTCTCCGTTGGGGTTGAACTTAACAATTCGCGTACGGCCCTGATCAACGACGTAGATGGAGTCATCCGGTCCAATCGTGATGCGGCGCGGTCCGTAAAATCCGGCGTCCGGGCCTTTCCACTCCGCGATGAATGTGCCGTTAGGGGCCAACTTTTGCACATGGTGATTGCCAGCGTCCGCCACATAGATATTGCCATTGTAATCAACAGCAATGCCGTTGGGTGCTGCTAGTTCTCCCTGCCCCATGATGCCTAGAAACGCACCCGTAGGCGAGAACTTTTCGATTCGCCTATTGTTGGTGTCGGAGACCAAAACATTCCCGTTGCCATCAATAGCAATTCCAGCCGGCAAATCAAATTCTCCTTTCCCTGTTCCCTTGCCGCCTTCAAACATGTTGCTGACACTCTCAGGCAGGGAACTGAGCTTGGGCGGCGGTGTGTCAGGCACCTTGTAAATAATCATCCCGTTGTACTGAGTGGCATCGTATACCTTCGGAAAATAAGTCGCGTATAACTCTTGATTTGGTCGCCTGATAAACTGAGCCTGGCGAACAGCGTTATCGTATGCTACGTAGCTAATGCCGTTCGCTTTCAAGAGATGGTACACTTTCCAAGGGTCCTTGCTCTCGAAGAGTTCAGTATAGACCCTGTCGCGCTTAGCAGCGTCGTAACCGGCTCCCCACGAATAGTACGGCCAGCCATAGAAGACCCGCCGCCCAGCCATCAGGATAGGATGATTAACAAATCGATCCGTTAGAAAGATATCCCGCGGCGTTGTATTTTTTTTCAGCCAGTCGATCAATGGGTCATTCCGATACGTTACTTCGCTCCAGCCGGTATTGTGAATGGGAAAGAAATCGATGACGCCGCCCGGAATGACTAGCAGGAACAGAATAGTCGCAACGAATTTCCCAGGCACCGTAGTCCCGGCCAATGAGAGACGCCATAGACGCCAGAGACCGAAGGCGACGAACAGGTTCGCGACGATTGTCCAAGTGTGTATAAACTTTTGGTTGGCGAGTGCCTCAATCGTGAACTGGAAACAAAAGGCAACCGCCAGGAGACTTGAAACTGCCAGGAACAGGCGCCTTTGCAGGCTATTCGCGAAAACCAGCGCCAGGGCGATTAACAGCCACTTAAAGCCAAAGGTGAACCCAAGATACTTCGCTACGTTCACTGCCGTGGGGTGGTCAATGGTATAGCCCCAATGAAGAAGACGCGGCATGGGTGTCCTTCCGCTTCCACCAGTGAGATACAGCATCTGCGGCAGCGCGATTAGGCCTGCTGGGATCGCGAGCGTCAGCATCTGCAGCCGCAGTGGGAACAGGATGAATAACAGTCCCAAAACAGCGGCTGCGCCGATATAGACTGCGCTGTTCCACATCGGCAGGAGACCAAGCAGCACGCCGGAAAAGATAAAACCAGGCAACGTATCGCGAAAGCGCGCGGCCGGAACGACTAGTTCTTCTTTTGGTTCTGTCGCGATGGTGGAGGCGGAAGTTGTTTGATCTGCGGAAACCGCAGGAACGACTACTTCTTCTTTTGGTTGTGTTGCGACCGAAGCCGAGGCGAACTCACCTCTTGGTTCTAAAACGTTTTCGGACCGAGTGGCGGGCTCGGAACCGAAATCTGCTGCGATTTCAGGAGGCGGATTTGGCTGCGCCGCAACCGGCTCAGGAGAAGGCGGGGTTTTAGGCCGCTTCGGTGGTCGCATGCGGTAGCGGATGACCAGAAAAATCAGAACGAGCAGCAGGATTCCTATCGCGCTGGCGAAATGGCGCTGGTTGAGATAAGTCACCTGCGACCAGGTGCCCCACTGGTCTCCACGATACGGGAAGATGCTCGGAAGAAAATCGCCGCGTTGTCTGATGGCTTGAATCGCTGCTCGGACTGAACCTTGTTTCTGAAGGAAGGACACGTAGGAGAGCGAGCCGAAGAAGAAAAACAGCAAAGAGCCCAGGCGCCCCACCGCGCGGGAATTGAAAACGACCTCCCCGAGCGTCATCGCCAATATGAGCATTGCCACCAACGTGACGATGCTTAGCAGGTTAAGACTCCACACCGGATTGAGCCCGAGAAATTCAAGATTTCCCGCCTGAAAGTAGAAGAGGAAGTGGTAACGGATGCGGTCCCCTGAGAAATGCGGATATTCTGTGGGAAAGTTATGCCCCACGGCGAAGCTCTGCATGATCGCAGTGTTTGGCCCGAAATCGCTGTACTCGGGGTTGGAAATCTGCAGCTTGCTGCCGCTGGAATTGAAGGAGGCAAACATCATCCAGGATACGAGGACCACGTATCCGGCTATAAGTAGCCAGTCAGCTATGCCTGAACCCTTAGGCCGTGGCAGGTATGTGCTGGCGACAAAAGTGTTGCGACTCTCGCCGTGAGCGCGCTTTATGACTTTGTGTTTCCACTTGCTCCACGACAGGACGGCGATCGATGCGATGGCGAACAAGAGATTACCCCAGAGCAGCGGCTGCCGGGCGCGAGTGAAGAGCAGTCCCGCCAGATATGTAAACCACGTGCTGATTAGCAGCCCTGAGAGTATGGCTGCTGCACACCGGTGTGCGACGGATTCGAACCGGTAAAAGCGCCGGCAAAAAAAATCGCCCACACAAATAGCCAATCCGAAATAAATCAGCGCAAGCATACCCAAATTCTCTGTAATTTAGCGGACAACACAGGCGCAAACCCTAAACGGGCGATTTCTTCCGTCAAACGTGCCCCAAAGCTTTTTTCGACTGCAGGTAGAAGGACCGGTTGCCCCAAAAATACTCGCGACGCAAAATTTTGCGTTTTGCAATTCTCCGGTCGCGCCGCCATTTGACTCCGCTCATGAATTCCTTGCAAACAGCGAACGCCGCTAGGGCTGGATTTGGTCAGTCCAAAGGAATTGCCACATGGCCGTTGCATTGATCGCAACTGAGACGGCGAAAAGGAAAATCTCGCTGACCGTTATTTTTGCCGGGCCATTGCCTGCCAGCAGAAGAAACATCCAGGGAAGGAGAATCATCGCGTAGCGGTACGAAAACTGCCAGCTTCCGGGGTTGCCATGACACCAGAGGACGAGCGTCAAGATGGCGATCGCCGCCCATGCGGTCACCTTGTATCTGCCGCCTTGGCGAAAAAGGAGGCAAAGAAAAGGGCTGGCAAGAAAGATTGAGCAGCCGAACCCGTTTGGTTGGATGTACGGAAAGTATTGAATGCTCTCGAACCCTTGAAACACCATCGTGTAGATGTTCCACGGAATTGCGTAGATCGAGAACAGTCCGTGCTCGTACCAAGGTTCGTCGCGCACTTCCGGGATGTGAATATAGCCAAAATCGAAAATGGAATGGAACCGCGCGAAGTTATAAGCAGCGGTCAGAAGCGCCAGCGTTACCGGCACACTGAGAAAGCGGATGAGCATTGGTCTGTTTTCCCGAAACGCCCGTTTGATCCCGCGAATGCGAAACCAACTGAATCCGTTTCCATTTGGCTGACGCCAAAGAAAATAAAGATAAAGTGGCAGACTGATCAGCAGCTCGGTTCGATTGCCAAAAGCCAGAGTGAAAAACGCTCCAGCTACGAAAGGAGACGGCCGCACCAGGGAAAAATAAAGCGCTGCGGTTTGGCCCATGAGAGCCAGACCGAGAGCGATTTGCCATGCGCCGCCGAATCCGAGATTACACCATGTCCAGGTTCCAAAAATTGGAAACAGCGCCATCAAAATGCGACGGGCTAACGACGTGCTCTTGTGGCTGGCGTAATCGGCTCCGAATGCCTTCGCGAGTTGAAAAAAGAAATAAACGCACAAACCAGCAATGAGCGCTGCCAGGACATGTCCCGGAAAGTTATGGATCAAACCTGCTTTCTGCAGGACGGCAATCGGAACCATGCTAAGCACTGCTCCCAGCGGAAAGGCTGAATAATATCTGTCTCCGTGCGGGATCATTTCGTTGAGCCACTCGGGCGGCTTTTCGCGAAGCCCCAGGTCGCCACGTAGCAAAGCCGAAGCGATCTCGCTGGTGTAATCCAGATCGCGCAGCGTGGCATTCGTCGAAAAATAGAAGGCAAGCGCGGCGAACAGTGAAAGGCCGGCTGCGATCCAAAATTGTCGGACAGTGTCACGCCTCTCGGGAGTCATCATGATCCTCACTTTCACTTTTCAAACGAATGCCGTCCCAGGAGTTTTTCCCAAGCAGCTCTAGTCTCGGACGGGACGTTTTGGTCAGGACCGATCAACCAGGAAACCGTCGCAAGCGAGTTCACGGTGATCGAGAGACAGACGAGTCCGATAATTACATGGCGTGACCGGACTAAGGCCATGCTGCCCGAGCGGAGGAAGATAATGAGGCAGACGATTAGGAAAGGATAGAGATCAGCAGCGTAACGCTGGGCGAGCGCAAAAAACGATAAGATACAAAGAAATTGGGCAAAGAGAGCCGTAGCCGCGCTGCGCTCGAATGCGTCTGCGCCTTCGCGTCGAACCAGACATGTAATTCCCATGATGGCGCCGAAGACAAGCCAACCAGAACACCACAGAAGAGGGATATATACCTCGCTGAAGTCGTTGGAATATAGCGAGGGATAATCATAGAAATGGCGGTCTGCCGCTAGGAAAGGCGGTTCACGTTCGAGGCTTGGGAAGCGCACACCGAAATAGTCAGCAAAACTGTGGAGTATCCGGCGCGGGCTGAACACTCCAAATTTATGGGCAAACTTGCTATGAACCGTGTTGATGTAGTAGTCGTAGTAGTTCACTCCGGTGAGGCTGCCGAATCTTGCGTAGTTTAGCCAAATGTAAAAGATGAGTGCCGCCCCAAACGGGAGAACCAGCGCCGTGAGATTAGTTACTCGATTATCGCGCGGCAGCCCAAGAACAAGTAACGGCGCGATCAGGATAAACGGCGCACCAAACGTCACTCGGGAGAGCAGAGCGCCGCCGGCACAGAGCGAGAATCCCAGCAGTGCGCGCGTCAGGAACCCACCCTCGGCCTTTCGCGAGCGGAAAACGAAAAAGATCGCGCCCAACGACAGGGCCAGTCCCCAGATAATCGCTTCATCATAGATGGAAAGATTCCCAAGCAGCAAAAGCAACGGTGAGCCGAATGCGAACCCGATCACGCACGCGTTGCCAAGCCAATTGCGAGCACGCGATGAAAGCGGGGACGATTTCAACGCCATGCGCACCAGACCGGCGAAAGCGAACAGCGCGATGATGCCTGCGCAAAATCCTGAAATCCGCGACCATTTCCCGTGTCCCGCTGGGTAAACGAAATTTAGTGGAATACGGAGCAGCGCCGGAAACGGGCCAAAGTACATGCGCACCTTACCGTTCACGATCATTGCTTCATGCCCGATCGCCTCCACATCGACGTCCACATCGCCTCGCAGAAAATGTTCTGCCTGCGAATCATAGGCGCTACCGAGCACCTCCTTAACAAAGATCTGCCGTCCGCCGGTCGTAGTGAATAGCCAAAGAAGGCCGCTCAACAGCAGCGTAAGCGGCAAAAGCTGTGGCGATCGGAACATGGGCTTAAAGCCTGTGCGCCCAGCCCCGAAAGCGTTCTGCGTTGGCACGGTCTCAGCGGAGTGCAACTCCGCTGGGCGTACAGACCTCAAGGTCTATGTTCCGAGCCCTGCACAGCATGAGCAAGAAGGTAAAACTTACTTTTTGAAATCGAGGGCGCCCTTCTTGAGCGCGTAAATGTAGCCCACCATCAGAATCGTGATGAAACTGAGCATGCTCCAAAAAATGACGCTGCTCTGTTTGATTGCATCGCGGTAAACAACTGCCCACGGATACATGAACACGATCTCGATGTCGAACAGGATAAAAAGCATCGCCACAAGATAGAACTTCACGCTGAAGCGCGGCAACCGTTCCCCCTGCGGAATCATTCCGCACTCGTAGGGTAAATCTTTGGCTCGGGTGCGCTTTCCACTCTTGCCTACCAATACGCTGACGAGCAGAGCGGAAACCGCAAACAGCATCGCGACGAGGATTTGCAGGAGAACCGGCAAATATTCGCGCAGCATCCGGGAACCTGGCCTGAAGCCAATTCGTGTCAAAGGTCGGCCTACCTTACGCCGGCGAGATGACCATTCTGCTGGGCAATCGCGTTGGCCAAAGCCGACGGCAAGCCCTTGTACTTCTTGCCATTCTTCTTGACCGCGCCTCGTGCCACGAGATTCTGCAATTTCTCGTAAGCTCGCAGGCGCAGCATTTCTTCGCCGCCGCTCGCAGCGTTCCGAGCCCGAAGGTTCTCGTGCACGATGTCGAAAAGCTGCTTAAACTCAAAAGAAGAACGTCGGGAGAGGACAGCAACCAGCTCCTCAGTTACCAAGTCAGGAACACGACGGGAGAATGCATTTTTCTTTAGGATAGCCATAGGGCGGAAAGGATAGCATGTTTTTCACAGACTGCAGCAGTTTTCTTCGCTTAGGCTGGAAAGGCCAAGAAGCGCCGAAATGACACAGCGGGAGCCCTGTTTGGAGTTCCGCGTTTACGCGGCTGCGCGCAGCAACCGTCCGAAGGGCGAGACTCCGAACCAAGTTCCATCGCTTTTTCAACAGTCACCTATGGCGTCGGCGACGGACTAGCTGTCGGCCGGGGCGTGGCCGTCGGGGACGCAGCCCAGCCGGTCACAGTGGCACCAGCCTTTTGTCGTGCTCCTGCGCCAAGGCTGCTAAAAATAGCAAGCCCGATTGCCGATTGATCCAGCGTGATTGGTCCAATTGACTCGGCCACGTAGCCGTCCCGATCGTATCTTTGCGAGGAGACGATAGGGCTCAAGTGCTTCGTAATGACCTCCGGCGATGGGAGCTTGGTAGGATCGACGGAACCAGCTATTGCCGGCACGAAAGCCGCAGCCATTAGCAACATTGGACGAAGCGAAGCGTCAAGTCGGGAATACAGCAGGCCAGTATCGACGTAGGCAAAAAAGTTCGTCGGGGCCGGCAGTAAGGGCGAGGCAGCTTTGTAAGTTTCGGAATCTGAAAGCTCAGACGAGCTGGTCCCGCTGCGTTTCATTGCCTCTTCTACTGAGACTGGGTTAAGACCAGCAATAAGAATCCGATCGGACACGGCGATGGTTGGCGTGATTGCGATCAGACTCGCCGCCGACTGCTTCGAAAAATAGCGGACGCCGTCCTTCGTCGTATCCGTCCACGTGGCACTTTCGTCAGTTCGTATCAGGGCCTCCACGATTTTTCCGGCTTTGGCCGCGTCGATTATGGGCAATGTCAGGAGCAAAGATGGCCAATGTGCGCTCGACGGCCAGTCCGCCAACGAGCTCAGCTCGAGTCCAAACGCAGCTTTCCAATCGTCAGCAGCGATCCCGCTATCGGCGAGAACCTGAAAAATTTTGGCGCCAGCCAAGGCCGCCACCTGGTTTAGGGTGTCGATTTTCTCCCCGAGGTTGAGAAGCATCGATAGATAAAAAAACGTCTCTTTCGTGCCGAGCGAGACGGAAGATCGGGTGAGTGTGGTACCATGTTCTAGCTTCGGCATCCCGAGAAAAAGCCCGTCGTGTATTTTCCCGTTTTCAAACCGCATCGAACCGGCGATGCAGCGCATCTTCTCGAGCATCGTGTAATCGCTGGGAGCTGGCCGTGATCGAACAGCAGCGCGCAGCGCTGCAAGCCGTTCAGAAAATATCTTTGGCCGTAGATAAAAGAATGCCGCATAAGTCGAGGGCCGGTGCGCGATCGCTGCGCGATATGCTGCGTCTTTGTCGAGTGCGTCCTCTTGATTTTTAGCGCGGTGATCCGCGCGATCGAGCAGTGCCTTTAACTCCGTCAGGTCCGTCGCCGCAAAAAACCAGGGACGATCATAGGTCGTTGCGAGAGTAAACGGTGCCGCCGTGACCAGCTCGATTTCATGGCGCTGATATTGCAGCTTCTCGCGTTTCGCGCTCGGAGTTTGTTCCAGAAATGTCGAGCGCCATCTGTTGATGAGCCGCTCCGCTTCTTCCTGACTGCCACCAAAACGGAAGCCGCCTACGAACCTTGGGTTGTTATTCTCTATTGATGTCAAAGCCAAGAAGGCATGCTTCGGGTCGAGTTGTTCGATCTCCTGCAGCGTTTGGGAAGCCGCGTTTGTTTTTGGAAGCTTGCTCAGTCCCGCAAGTGCGGGACGGAGAAAATCCTGCACCGCCGGTTCGCGGTAGAGCTGATAAATATCGCAGTGCCGCCAGTCATCGCGTGTTCGATTAAAGTCCGGCAGGTGCGCCAGAAAAATTGTTTCTCGGGGCAGAAGCGCGCTTACCGGAGCACCTGAAAGTTGCAGGGAAACCTTCCAGTAGTACCAACCAGCGAACGCGGCGACGGCTAGCGCGATGATTAGCAATGGAATTCGCTTCATAAACAGGGCTGCGTCACAAGCGTGGATGGATACTCAATGCTGGACACGGGTTCAATGGCAAACTCATCGAGTATCTAGAATCCAGTATCCGCTTCGCCTTTACGCCCGCGGATGAAATTGCCGATGCACAGCTTTAAGCCGCTGTTGATCGACATGCGTATAGACTTGCGTCGTGGAAATATCGGCGTGGCCCAGCATTTCCTGAATGATCCGCAGATCGGCGCCGTTGCCGAGCAGATGCGTTGCGAAACTGTGCCGAAGAAGGTGTGGGTAAACATTTTTCGCCAGTCCCGCGCGTCGCGCGTGCTTTTTCACGATTTGCCAGATGCGTGCTGTGGTTAATTTCGTGCCGCGCTCGGAGAGAAAAATTTCGCTGCCACTACGCGGCTTCACAAGTTTCGGCCGCTCCGCGGAGAGATAGGCTGCCAGCGCTTCGCACGCTTTTCGTCCCACCGGCACCAGGCGGGTCTTGTTTCCTTTTCCAGTCACACGCAGAATGCGCTCTTCGAAATTGAAATTCTCCAGGCGCGCATTTGCCAGCTCGGAAATGCGCAAGCCGCTTGCGTAAAGCAACTCGATCATCGCGCGATCGCGCAAACCGTGAACAGCTTTCGTGTCGATCTTTTCGAGGAATTGCTCCACTTGCAATTCATTGAGCGTCTCCGGGAGATAACGCTCGATGCGTGGGAGCGCCAACGCCTCAGCCGGGTCGCGTTCAACGATCCCTTTACCTGCCAGGAACCGGAAAAAAATCTTCAATGCCACCACGATCAGCTTGATCGAAGAGGCGGAGAGGCCCGCGCGTTTGCGACCAGCAAGATATTCGCTGATGACCGGCAGAGTCACAGCGCGCGGATTATTGATTTTCTTATTGGCCACGCACCATTGCGCGAATTCGCTCAACGACCGTTGCGTGGAGAGCTGGTAATTTTCAGAAAGACCGCGCTCGACTGCGAGGAAACGGATAAACGAATCGATCGAGTCTTCCACGAGTCAAAGCTAAGTGAGGAGTAAATAGTGACTAGTGAAAAGTTGGGAAGCCGTGCCCGACCGCGACGTTATTGACAAGCGAAGGTTAAATGCTGGATGTTTCTTCTGCCATGAGCCTGGACTTAAACAGCATCCTGAGAGATTGGTCGCACGAGAGTGGCAGCATCAAAGTGCGCAAGATCGCCGGCCTCGATGGCCGCGAAAAATTGCAACTGCGAGTCGATCTCGGCGTGTTGCAAATGGAATTGAACGGGCGACCGGATGGCCGGCGTCCGCACAATTGCGAATCGCTTTTGGAATATCATCAAAAGCGGGCCGCTCGCATCCAACAGAAAGGCGAGGCTTACGAGCTTACACCTGAGCAGTGCGCGGAGCTCCAACAGGAAGGCATCCAGTATTATCATCGCTACCTGAGCCTGTTTCAGATCAACGATTTCGAAGGCGTGGTGCGCGACACGCAACGCAATCTCGATCTTTTTGCTTTCGTTGCCGGGCACACCGATCGCGAGGAGTTTTCCTGGAGCCTGCAGCAGTTCCGGCCTTACGTGCTCATGATGAATACGCGCGCCAAGGCATCCATTTTTCTCGGGCAGGGAAAATTCGCCGAGGCCATAGCCGAGATTGAGCGCGGTCGCGAAGGAATTGTAGATTTCTTGCAACAGTCAAATTTTCCGGAGCTGGTGTCGAAAAGTTCGGAGATCGCATTTCTCGACGAATGGCTCGAGGAAGTGAAGGCGAAACGTCCGCTTTCGAAGCTGGAGATCATGCAGCGCGAGATGGAAACTGCGATTGCAAAGGAACTCTATGAGCGCGCTGCCGAGTTACGCGACGCGATCAAGCTGCTGAAAACGCAGAAGCGGGCGTAACCGCGCGGCTGCAAGCGGCCATACCGATCAACGGCCGCGAACTATCTGCAGATATGAAGACTGCATTGTATTCGCTCGTCGTATGTGCTTTTAGCATCCTTCCGATCCGCGCCGATCTCACGATCGTGTATTCAACGGCGGTCGAACCGGCGAGACAGGCTCAAAAGCCGGACGCCACTCCCAGTACAGTTGCTGCCGTTGAAAACATGACGATCAAAGTTAAAGGCGACAAAGCGCGCATTGATACTCCACCGCATATGACTGCAATTTTCGATGGAACAACCGGCGAACTAATCAATCTGTTGAACGACCAGAAGACCGTCGTCCGGATTTCGCCGGATAAAATGAGAGCCATCGCAGAGACGTTAAACAAGTTCAGCGACAACAAAGCAGGCTCTCAAAAGCCCAGACTCACACCCACCGGACAGAAGGAAGTGATCAATGGTTACGACACCGAGCAATACACCTTTGACGGACCTGATTTTAAGGCGACCTATTTGATCGCGCCCAATTATCCCAACGGCGCTGCAGTCCTCGCGCAACTTCAATCGATCAAATCTGAATTTTGGGACGCCGCTAATACGAAAATGCCCGACTTTCGCGATTTCCCCGGCTTGCCGATCCAAATGCGCATAATTGTTGGCAAACAAAACGCAGCAGGCGGGCATACCAGCACGATCACGGGGGTGAGCCTCAACTCGATTGCCGATAGCGAGTTTACGGTTCCTGCTGATTTTAAAGAAACAAAGCTGCCAGATATCTTTAACAAAAACGCGGCTCCATCTGTGTCGCCCAATCCCTAGCGTCCAAAATAAAGCCCAAGGAACGACGGCTGCCCAAGCCGTCCCTCCTTCCTCAAATCAAATGCTCGCGACTGTCGGAGCGGAGCCGGATCGTTTTTGTCTGTAGGTTATGTCGCGCTCGAATAAAACGGACCGTCTTGCTCTTGGCCCGCATCAGGATTGAATGGGTGATCGCCGTGACGCCGCCGCGTGCCCGCACACCTGGGAGGAGCGCGCTGTCGCTGATCCCGGTCGCACAGAAAAGGATGTTCTGGCCATTGGCCAGGTCGTCTGTTGAATAGACACAGTCGAGATCTTTTTCGTAACCGTCGGCGATTAATTTCTTCCGTTCCTTCTCATCGCGCGGCCACATTTTGCATTGCACGTCGCCACCGAGACACTTGATTCCCGCTGCTGCCAGCACCGCTTCCGGCGAACCGCCGATGCCCATGTAAAGATCCACGTTCGAGTCGGGCAACGAGGGCGCGATGGCCGCAGCGATGTCGCCGTCACCGATCATGCGCAACGACGCGCCAGCCGCGCGAATTT
>WNGP01003717.1_pt1 | contig 12796 bp, 13 predicted proteins | sample 5407671 | NCBI WGS metagenome assembly WNGP01 (sample SAMN13153381, study PRJNA577476) | soil metagenome | isolation source: 40 cm soil or saprolite under Garry oak tree replicate 2 | place: USA:California | collected 2016-06-15 | reverse complement strand
CGTAGAGTAAGGGAACACGTAGCCCGCCAAGGTCAACGTCGGCAGAGAGTCATGTCCGCATCGTCAACCTTGAACTGCTGATGCACACCGCGCGAGCCAACGTACCCAACAATGAAAGCGAAGTTCGGAGTGACTTCCCTTTGCACGTTGAGGTGCCAGGTTGCTACGTAATTCCGCTTCGGATTCTGTTGGATAAGGGTCGAGGCCAAGGTGTTGGGGGTAAGCAGAGAATATGCGCCTGTATAAAACGTCCCCGCGAGTCCCGAATTTAGACCTCCGATTGCGTTGAAGGGGGCGGGCCGTGGAATCGACATGGATTTCACCCCGTCTGGCGACAATTTGTTTTTGACTTGTTTTGACCCGAAACTGGATCGGCAGACAGAAGTAGTACGCCGGATCCAGGAAAGCTGTCAAGCAAATAATGAAAGTAGACTGATAAGTTCAGGAAAAACGTGAAAATTGAGCGAATACGTCCTGAGTTTGCTCTAGATGAGTGGGACAGGTGTCAGTTCTCTCGCCCCGTCGTCAGTGTGGGCAGCAGCAGAGTAATCCCCGCACCCGCCAGTAAGGCGAGAACAAGACAGTAGCTGCCATACTGCATTTTGCCAGTGAGAGTCACGGACCAGCCGACCAGAAGCGGACCAACAAAGCCTCCTAGGTTTCCGACGGCATTGATAAAACCGCGCGCTCCGCCCGAGAATCCCGGTGGGAAAAGCAACGCAGGCATGGCCCAGAAAGGGCTCTGCATGGCTTTTAAGAAAAATCCTGTAAACACCAGCAAAGCAAAGGCAAACCATGCCCAGCGTGTGAACCAGGTCGCTAGCAACAGGCTGAATGAAAAACCGGCCAACGAAACTGATGTCCAGAGACGACGGTTGCGGCGTTTGTCGGACAAGGCGCCGAAAACGTATAATCCGCCCAATGCAACCAGAAACGGTAGAGAGGACAGCCAGCCCACCTTTCCTAAGCTCATTCGCGTTAGTCCCGAGAGCAGAGTCGGGAGCCAAATAGAGTAGCCATACTGCCCGGTGGTGTAGCAAATGACAATGAGTGTCATCAGCCAAAGATTTTTGTCCCGCAGTAGACGCTTGTAAGACCAATCGGCGCCGGCTTGGGGCTGGAAACGGCGTTCGCTGGCCAAACGCTCGGCTTCCAACGTTTCTTCCAAGTAGTTCTTCTCTTCCGAAGATATCCATTTCGCTTGCCCAGGCCGATCGCTGATCATCGGTAGCCACAATAGGACCAGCAAAAGAGACAGGCCACCTTCCACAACGAACATCCAACGCCAGTCATATCTGGATACGAGCCAACCCGAGATCGGATTGGTAAGAACTGTGGACAGAGGTAGACTGGCTAGAAAAACAGCGTTCGCGCGGCCAATTTCTTTACTGGGAAACCAATTGCTGACGACTATCAGCAGCGCAGGATAGATCCCGCCTTCAGCGACGCCCAAAAGAAATCGCATCCCGATGAGCTGCACGCCATTTTGCACAAACCCGGTAAGAAACGAAACCATGCCCATGGCCAGTATGGACCACAAGACGTATTTCTTGGCGCTTAGGTGTTCCGCGATATGACCCGCCGGAACCTGCAGGAGCATGTATCCGATGAAGAAGACTCCCGCGGCAAGGCCAGACAGCGTCATCGATAGATGTAAATCTCTATTGATTCCCCCAGCCATCGCCAAGCTGATATTCATGCGGTCCATGTAGGCGATGACATAAATCAGAACGGTGCCAGGGAGGATTCGAACCCAACGAGCTTTCGGAATTGCACCTCCTCCCGCCGTCATTTTGTACCTTTCATCCGAAAACCACGCGGCACACAGACCACCGGTTAATCGCGCGCGCTCACCCCAACCCTGAGAACAATCGCTGTGCCCACACGTGGCCAATCGACAGGAGGGACGGTAATCCGTAATTGCGAAGTTGTCAACAAACGGTTACTTCATGTCTGACATGTTGGACGCGGTTGCTGAACCGTTCCTGTACGGACGAGATTGAAAACCTTCGGATTAGTACACGGAAGTCAGCCTTGCTCCGGTCAACTTCCGGGACTTCTGGCCCGAAATACATTCCGGTTGGTTCTTGCGGCCTCGTCATCGCATATCCGGGACCACTTACTTATGGGAGATGACACTAGCAATCCGCCGCAAATCAGGTAACCTCGCAACACCTCACAGCACTTCAGGTCACCCGAGGTCACCTGAAAACGCGATCGGGGGTGCGGTTTGGAAAAACCGGCCGGGAAAAAACCACTTGACTAGTATATTGCTATATGGCAATATAGCCGTATGGAAATGAATGGACTGGACCATCTTAGCTTGGCCTTCGGAGCGCTCGCGGACCCCACGCGACGCGCAATCCTCGCCCGTCTCGCGTTGGGAGACGCGGATGTTTCGGAGCTGATGAAGCCGTTCGTCCTAAGCCAGCCGACGATTTCCAAGCACCTCAATGTACTCGAACGGGCGGGTCTCGTCAGGTGTAGGCGCGACGCACAGCGGCGTCCGCGCACGCTCGTGGCGGTCCCGCTCAAGGATATCGCTGAGTGGCTTGAACCCTTTCGCCGCTTCTGGGAGCAGAAATTTGCCAACCTGGACAACTACCTGAAAGTGATGCCGAAGAAAGGGAAAACACGTGGGCGCACGAAGCGATAAGGAGAGACCACCAGTGAAGAACATTGGAACAGCGAAAATCACAACTCCCACCGACCGCGCAAGCGTGAATGGCGCGCCGCATTTATGATCCCAGATCTCTTGGATTTCTCGGTTGATGATCTGGGGAAGGCTGTGCACGCGCCGGATGAGCTCAGTTGTATTGGCCAAGCCGAACTAGGCCTTCGGGGCTGCGCTAAAGATCTCGACCAGGCGGTCCGCGATCATCTTGTCCTCGCCGTCCTTGAGCTGCCAGACAGCAAAACCGAAGCTGTTCGGGTCGCTGGGATGGCCATGATGGCCGCCGCGATTGTCACCGGCCGGCGCGTCCGGATTGCGTCCCCGCATGCCGCTCGAACCGGCGCCCATGCTGCCGATACCCATTGGCCGGGTGTCGGCCAGTTTCTGCATAACTTCCGGCCCGGTGATGTTCAGCTTGGACGGATCGATCTGCCAGCTGTAACGCGGCGTCACGTTGCCGAGAGCTTGAGGGTTGAACTGCCGGGGGCGCGCCGTCACTCCGAACTTCTTCACGGCATCGCTGATGATTTGTGCGCGCTCGTCGTACACCCTCAGCATGGCGTCGGAGTCCTGATTGACAAAGATCTCGAGCGCCTTGAGCAGGCCGAAAATGGTCTCCTTGCCAACCTTGCAGCAACGTCCGATGCGATCTTCCTGCGGGCTCATGTTCAGCAGGGAGTAACGGATCAGATCTTCCCTGCCGATCAAAACGCCGGATGCCTGTGGTCCGCGGATATCCTTCCCGCCGCTGAAGGTGACCATGTCGAAGCCGATTGCCGGATACTCCCAGAGCCGCTCCTTCGGCGGCACGTCCGCTGCCGCATCATTGAAGGTGTAGATATTGTGGGCCCTGGCGATTTCGACCGTCTCGGGGCCGCTGATCTTGCCCTTGTCGGACAGGATATTGGTGAAGTGAATAGCGACAGTCTTCGAATTGATGGCAGCAATCATCTCTTCACGGGTCTCGACTTCGACCAGCTTCGCGCCGGTCTGGCGGATTTGGTGATCAAACGGATATCGATGGCTCTTCTGGATGATGACTTCGTTCCTGGGAAAATTGCTCACGTCGGGAATGTCGTGCATGCGGGGCTCGAGGTCTTCGGTCATCATGCCGGCGTAGCCGACGACCATGGCCGCGGCTGCACCACCCGTGACCAGAGCGGTATAGCCGGCGGGGGAGTTACACAGTTTCGCGATGAACTTACCAGCTGCGATCTCGAGATCGTCGATCAGAACGAAGTGCTCGTTGCCTCTCCGGATCAGCTCCATGACCTCCGGCGCCATCACCGACCCTCCGATGACGGTGACAGTGCCATTGATGTTGACGAGAGGTGTTACTCCAAGCTCGGCGTAGATGTCGCCGGTAGAACCGAGGCCCGTAGTGACGGGTACGATGGGGCTGCCGTCGACGGAGGGCATGGACGGCTTGGGTTTCTTGCGAAAGATCCCCGCAGCGTCCAACTCAGCCGGAGCGAACAGGCTGCCGCTGGCGGCCCCGAGCGCGGCTAGAAATGAACGTCGACTCCGACCAAACTTCAAATTCATGCGCAGTTTCCTTTTCAATATCTTTCGCGCAATTATTTATCAGCAGGCGGTGTGGGCGCGGTGGGCCGAGTGACGACCACTGCGCTCCCCACGATTTCAATCAGCGAATCGCCAGGAATCCATTCGAGGGCCATGCAGGCGCGCGACGGAGCTTTGCCTGGGGAGAAATAGGTCCCGTAGATCTTGTTCAACGCGTCGTACTGCGCCTTATGAGCTTCGAACCGTGCCTTGCCGGTGGGCGTGGGGTTACCGTCGGCTAGAGGCAGGCAGAGAAAAACCTCGAGATGGATGATGCTGTCCATCGTGCAGCCTGCACGCTCGACCGACTTCTTGAGCGCGTCCATGGCGCGAGTGACGTGTTTTTCGAAGGGGTCCGTTACGAGGACGTGATCTTCCTTGGGATAGCCGTCATTGGAACCTGTGCCGGAGAAGTAGTAGATCCCATCGTGTGTGTGATTACCGCCGCCGGGGCGACGAGGCGTATCTCCGCCAGGTCCGCCCACCGGTGTCTTAGCCGGCGTGGGTGCGCCGGCAGGAGGAGTCTGCTGAGCAAAGAATTTCGGCGCGCCGGTTACGAGAGCCGCCACCGCAGCGATCTTGCCAAAGAAGTTGCGTCGAGTGTTGATTGCCATAGAATTCTCCTCCGGATCTTTCGGTCGTGGAACGCAAGCCTGATAAAAAGCAATGATAGCGCAGGGGCGAGTTGTCCATGAACGATTCACTCTCTCATCGAGGGATCACGCTACGACACTTGGCTTCGCGCTGCCCGCGAGGGGGCTGACGACTCTTCCGCAGTCACGGTTATGGCAGAGTCGCCGACAGCCCCGAGGACCGTTGCTTTCGGTTTCAAGGAGCCCATTTCTGTTACTGGTCTCCGATGGAGCCGCGCAGCACCGTGACGGATGCCATCGGAAGTTTGTAGAGAGTTTCTGCACCGCCGCTGACCCTCGACTTTGAGGGCGGGCCGTCGGGGTCAGCGTGGCCGCGTTCTCCTTCGGGGTGCCACAGGTATTCTGCGGATCCGAAAGTAATGCGATCAACCTGACCGGAGAAATGGCGGTCGCGCTTGGTTTCCGGATCGTTGAATACTAGCTTCACCGCGTGATCGTTGTACTGGTCCCGGTTGACCAGCATGACGGACCACTGTCCGTCGGGCCGCTGGACGGCGTAGGCCGTGACCAGCAAGGTGCCGCCGGCGTCGGTCACGTCGCTCGAAGCCCTGAAGAGTTTGTGCGGAGCATCGACGGGCTGGACCCACTCCTTAGTGATCACCTGCGTGGCCAAGTATTGCGGAGGATAGCCCGTCACATTGTACTTTTCATCGAGCAGGAGAAAGCCGCTAAAGTGGCCGGGATAAGGCATGTAGTGAAAAAAATAGGTGGCCCCGGCACCGGCGGTCATCATGGAGCCGACATAGTCGGCGAGCCATAATGCACTCTTGACGGTCGAAGGCCCGGCTCCGCCCCCAATGTTGCCCTCGGTCATGAAGAAGGGAATATTCGGTGGCAAGCCATTGTCCTTCCAGACTTGAACGATGTGGCTGACGTATCCCGGCTCCGGGTATAGGTCGGCCCACGAGTAGGTGGGCTTGTCTTGGTAGGGATAATGCTCGAAAGAAAAAAAGGTGAAATCGTTCAGCCGGCCGTGGGCTTTGAGGTAGTCGACGAACCGTCCGAGCCACGAGACTCTCCCGGCCGCGTCCGGCCACACTTCAACATCATCAAACGTTCCTTCGAAGGGTGGACCGCCCAGCTTTGCCTCGGGAACGAGCCGGTGAATCGCGGTGGCGAATTGCAGATACAACGCGCCGTAGTCTTCGGGCAGCATGTGCTGCCCGTCAGCCTCTTCTCCCATCTCGATCCAGGAGATCGCGTAGTGGCGTTTGTACAGATACGCAATCTCATTCGCCGCATCCTCTGGCGTGGAATATAACATCGCAATCGGAACCATCGTCGGAAGCCCGCGCGTAACCCCGCTGCTGAAAAAGAAATCGAATCCGACCTGGTCTCCTCGCGATTCGTCCATATCGGAAGCGGCATGCCATGGGTCAACCGAGGATGGCCACGTCACGGTCTGATTGCGGCTGGGGAAATGAGTGACGTAATCGTTGAACTGGCCATCGGCCGAGAGCGCCCCGACATAGAGTTCATTGATGGCGTAGCCCACGCAGTTTCGCTTGTCGGTCGAAACGTGCTCGCCTGAATCATGACTGTCGCAGGTGTTGGAAGATTCGGTCATCCAGATGCGGAGGTATCTGACGGGGATCATCCAAGAAACCAGCTTCAGCGTGACGGTGCCGCCCTTGCCTTCGGTGATGACGCCCAACGGGAAAGTTTGCCAGCTACCCTTGGTGGTGCCGTCATAGAAGGGTTCCAGTTCGCCCGTCCAGAACTGGATTGAGTAGTGTTTCGCGTAGGGCTCGGCCCAGGCAATTCGTATGGCATTGACGGGGATTTTGCTACCGAGATCGATCATCACCCACTGTGGGTGCAGCGAGTCGTCTTCTCCGGTAAAGGCTTTCGTGAGGTACGGATTGCTCTTCCAGTACGATTTCGGGTCGCCGTCGGTGAGCCGGGACCAGCCGTTTCCATCGCCCCGGCTGAAGCCGCGGTGTGGAAGCGGGGCCGCCCACGAATGGCGGATCATCTCCGCGGTTGGCTCCGCGCTGCCCACAAAGTAACCCTGCTGCTTCTCCGTGTCACTCCAGGTGCCGTGCGGGTTCCAGTGCCACGCCTCGACCATCAGCTCCGTGTTCTGGCGATAGGTTACGGTTTGCCATCCCGCGCCGAGGATCTCCTTGAGGACCGGGTCGGTCAGCAAATGGTCGGGCGTTCCAGTCCTCAGCCGATCAATGGCTGCGCCCAGAGAGCGGACGGGACTGAAAGTATTGACGACGTGCGAGGGTGCGGCGTCGACCACGATCGTCTGAGCGATCGCCGCGCTGGTTGTCCAGAAGCTTACGGTCCAAAGAAAAAGCGCGATCCTTTTACAGACTCCAACTTGTCGACCTTTGATGCGCGACACCATAGTCGCCTCCTTACCGGCTTGTCTCGGCTCCCGAATCCTCTTCTCACCGGCGGCAGCACGCAGATCTGAGCGCCCTTATTTCAGGGCTCAAGGTACGGCACATAGCCCTGAGTCTTCATTTCGAGTCGATAGACTGACGTGGTGGCCGTGATGTAAAGCGTGCGATACTCCTTGTCGCCCCAGTTCAGATTTGCCGGTTGCTCCGGCATGAGGATGGTACCGAGGTGATTTCCTCCGGGGTCCCAGACCCAGATGCCCTTTGGCCCAGTCACAAAGACGTTGCCGTTCTTATCCACTTTCATTCCATCTGGTACGCCATCGCCCTTCCCCCCTGGCTCCTCGCCGAAGATGCGGCCGTCGGTGAGGGTTCCGTCAGCGGCAACATCGTACACACGGATATTTCTTTGTTTGCTGTCGTCGACGTAGAAGTGCTTGCCGTCCGGCGAAAAAGCCAGACCGTTTGGCTGCGTGAGGTCTTTGGTGAGTAACTGGACGTTGCCCTCGGCGTCAAGGCGATAAACGCCCTGGAACGGGATTTCCTGCTTTTCTCCAGCCACCAGATCCAGGGTCGGATCCGTGAAATACAGAGCGTTGTCCGGGCCAACGACCACATCGTTGGGACTATTAAGTTTCTTGCCGTCATAGCGATCCGCCAGGATTTTGTATTTCCCGTCGGGAGTTACTTCGATGATGGCGCGCAACACGCTGGCACAGTCAATCAGCCGATGCTGGCGGTCGAAGGTATTGCCGTCGGGATCGCCCAGCGCAATCACCTCCTCCTTTTTGCCATCGGGGTGGAGCCGGAAAATCTTGTTAATGGTTTCGTCGCTCACATAGAGGAACCCCGCTTGATCCCACACCGGTCCCTCGGTAAATCCAAAACCCGTGCCCACCACGCTCAGCTTGGCGTTGTGATCCAGCAGGTTCCAGAACTGGGGCGATTCAGCTTGCAACTGAAACTCTCGGGCCGTGCGTGGGGCGGTTAGAAAGCCTGACCCTCCAACCGCAAGGAGCAGTGAGGACGCTGTGACGGCCATGTGCAGGGTTTTCGTGCTTCGATTCATGAGAAGGCCTTTCGCTTTGAATGAATTGTTGGATTACCTCCGCTGATCGTCAAGCTCTAGAGTGTCAAGGTGACAAGGTTATCCTGTGGTCAGGGAGCTGGACGCGGTCTCACAAAAGTGAATGCCGTACATGTGCGCGGATCAAACGCGCCGCTGCCGCGACCAAATCAGCGTTGTCCCGTGCCTGCTTACCGTCAGGCAGCAGCGTGATGTCTTCTAACCCCGTACGGATACCATGCCCTCTACCGACGCCACGTCGATTGACTGCCCAACACGCTATGCCGTAACCGTGGTGAACCTGCTCCAGCGCGACGCCCGCGGACACCACAATGTCTTCCATCTCGGCAGCGTGCTGAACAGCAGCGTCAGGATCGGCGTCAAGCGGCTCGATAAGCACGCGGCGACACCGGCCTGCCAATCCGGAAAGCACGAAAGCTCGCGCATCATCAATGCTCAGCAATCCAGCCTCGATACCGACGCCCCGGGATAGCAGCAACTCACAAAGCTCTACAATGCCCGCTTCGCCCTGGTTCCCGGTAACAAGGTCAGGCATTTCCTCCCATGCCTCGACGATACTGAAACGCTTTCTTGGATCCCCCACAATTGCCGCTGAGGTTGTTAAGGAAATCGGAGTCTCAGGGCAGAGAGCTCGGATTGCGCGCAAAACCTTAGAGCAAGCGGCGCCGTCGAGAGTCTCCCGACCAGCATCGTCGAACGCATGAACATGCACCGATTGCGCGCCAGCATCCACGGCCGCGCGAGCCGCTTCCGCGATAGAAGTCGGAGCACGCGGTGCTGCTGGGTGAATTCGGTCGCCATTCAGGGCGGCCTGCAAGAAAATGCTGGTCTGCATTATCTTAGGTTCTCCGAAACTGTGACCTCAGTCGGGCGAGTTGGTATCTCCCCCGCTCGCAGCGTGAACCGTAGATTCCCTCCCTTGCTGTGCAACGGCGGATAGCGGGCATCCTATCGGCCGATTACGAACTGATGGCGAATAGTCGGCGGCGCATCCGGACGGGCGTACAGAAACCGCTTTTCGGGAGCGTGGATGACGCCTGGAACGCCGATCATATCAGACCATAAGAAGTGTGTCCTCAATCAGAGCGTAAAGCTCGGAAAAACAAGCGGATATCCTCCACCAACAGTTCCGGCTCTTCGAGCGCAGCGAAATGGCCCCCACGGGACATTTCCGTCCAGTGCTGGATATTGTATCCGCGCTCGATCCAGCGCTTGGGAGGCAACGCGCCTTCCCGTTTCGGAAAACGCGCAATCCCGCACGGGACTGTGACGTAATCACCTTTCTGGAAGTGAAGAGGGGTGCGGTTATCCTCGTAATAGAGCCGGCATGAGGAATGGATGGTTTGCGTCATCCAGTAGAGTGTTATGTTGCTTAACAGCTCGTCCTTGGTGAATCTGCGTTCGATGTCGCCGTCACAGTCTCCCCAATCACGGAACTTTTCGAGTATCCAAGCTGCCAGTCCAGCCGGAGAATCAGTTAGGCCGTAAGCAACCGTTTGTGGAGCGGTTTTCTGAATATGGTCGTACGCCCCGCTCTTTTCATACCAGCGACTCGCTTCATTTAGGAACGCTTGTTCGACCTCAGACAGGACTGTGCCGGCCTCCAGATACGGCTTATACGGTGGGATGGAGTTAAGATGAATCCCAATGACCCGCTCAGGATGGCGCAACCCCAGAAGGGTGGTCACATCCGCACCCCAGTCTCCTCCCTGTGCTGCCAGCCGCTCGTAGCCCAGCTCCTTCATGAGCTCCATCCATATGTCGGCGATGCGAAATGTGTTTACTCCAGATTCAGTGGGGCGGTCTGAGAAACCGTATCCTGGAAGAGAGGGAACAATCACATCAAATGCGTCGGCTGAGTTTGCGCCGCAGCTTGCGGGGTCAGCCAACATGGGAATTACTTTCAGCATTTCCAGAAAGGAACCAGGCCAGCCATGGGTGAGAATCAGTGGAATGGGCGCCGGCCCTTTGCCGCGCTCGTGGATGAAATGGATACCTACACCTCGCGACGCATAGCGATAGTGGTGAAAGGCGGACATTTTCTCAATCTGCCGCTTCCAATCGAACTCATCCTTCCAGTATTGGCAAATCTCTTTCATGTAGTCGAGACTTACCCCGTAATCCCAGCCTGACCCCGGAATTATGTCCGGCCACCGCGTGCGCGCGAGGCGTTCACGAAGATCCTGAACCGCGCTTTCAGGATAAGGTAATTGGAAAGTCCGAATTGCCATAGAAGCTCTGCTTGCTGCCGGTGGAAGTCTTGTTGTAACCGTTAATAGCCACAACAGAGGTTACAATTCTAGTCGCTGCATGCTAACCTGGCAACCGTTATACACAGGTTACAAGATGTCCCGTGAACTATGAATTTCTCGGCGGGAATCTGGCGCTCGATTTCGCCAACACTGTGCACAGCCAGGGAATGGTCGATCCCTGCGACGATCTGAAGACCGCGGCGGTAGCTTCAGGATGGTCGTCGCAGCACGTTTGCGTTTGCTTTTCGCCATTGGAAGCGGCCCCATACCGCAGCGAAAAGCGTGATTCAGACCTCGATCTCCTGACGAGCAGGGCGTTTATCGATAGGTGTCTTCACCTGCGAAACTCGCCTGGTGCGTGAAGATCCATCTTGTTTTGCCTTGAAACAATTGAGGAGAATTGGCCGCTTGTCCTTAAAACGGACATTGTAGTAGCATTGCCGAGAATGGATAGGAGACATGAATAAAGCCCGTCTTTCAAAAGCCGAGACACGAATCCTGGAGCAGTTTTGGAAACTGGGGACCTGTTCAGTCCGCGAGATTCTAGAAAGCTTGCCCGAAGATGAGCGCGTTGCTTACACAACAGTACAGACGCTCGTCTATAGGCTTGAGCAGAAAGGCGCTCTGCGCAAAGTGAAGAAAATTGGCAATGCGCAACTATTCCAGCCCGCAATCGACCAGAACGAGTACCGAAGCGGGCTGGTTCGAGACCTCCTGGATTTATTCGGCGGATCCCCTCGCGTACTGGTTTCGAATCTGCTCGAAACGGGCACCATCACGCTGAAAGACTTGAAAGCTCTTCAAAACGCGGCGCCAATGAGCAAGAGCAGCCGTAGCCGCGGAGGAAAAGGCCATGCATGAGCACATCACGCGTGCGCTGTATTATTTTGACATTCACCTCCTGTATGCCTCGATCGTCGGGTTTGCCGCCTGGGCTCTGACGTTCCATGGCCCACGAAAGGTGGGACGACCAAAATTTGTCGAGAACTGCGCCCACGGGCAGAATGAAATTGAGCGAGGTCGAGTGGCAGCGCGACTACGAAGTATTGGATCTGGGTAGCCGTTAGGCATCATCGGTCGACTTCGCGAATACCATCTCTCAAGGCCGGACCGCTACCATGCTTTCGGTGGTGTGGTTGCTTTGCGCAACCCTGATGCTTACACGGCTGTGTTTGCGGATACAGGCTGAGCGTAGCGATACGCGGGCCACGGGTGGTCCAGAGTCGCCACAGTGAGCACCCCTGCGGCCGTCTGCCACAGACTGCCTAACCTCTTTGGGGGCTGATCACTCGTGGTTGCGATCGAGGTGAGCAGGATACTGATGTCGTGCACCGACTGCCAGCGCTCATCAGGGGTCTTGGCAAGCGCTGTGCGAATCAGCCGGTCCAGTTCTGCCGCCGTTGAGAATGGGGATGTAGTAACGGGTTTTGGTTCGGACGCAAGAATCGCCGCGATCACACTGGCTGGCGTCTTTCCGGTGAAGGCAGGCTTGCCGGTTGCCATCTCGTATAGCAAAGCACCGAAGGCAAAAATGTCCGATCGCGCGTCCGCATCTTTCCCCTCCAGTTGCTCGGGCGCCATGTATTGGAACGTGCCGACAATCGTTCCTTCTACCGTAAGCCGGTTCGAGAGAGTTGGTGTGCCCACACTAGCGCTTGCGATGAACGCAGCTTCTGCCGGTTTGGCCAAGCCGAAGTCCATCAGTTTCGCTCCCGCCTTCGTCAGCATGATGTTGCCCGGCTTCAGGTCGCGATGGACGATACCCTGCCGGTGCGCTTTGTCGAGGGCATCGGCGATCTCGATCCCGATCTTCAGCACTTGCTCGATCGGCAGCGCGCCTTTCTGCAACCGGTCGGCCACGGTCTGGCCTTCCAGGTACTCCATCACCAGAAAGTCGACGCCGTCTTGCGTGCCAACGTCGTACAAGGCGCAGATGTGCGGATGATTCAACGAAGAGATCGCACGGGCCTCGCGCTCGAATCGCTGCTTCGCATCAGGGTTAGACGATAGATGCTCAGGCAAGACTTTGATCGCGACGGTGCGCTCGAGCCGCGTGTCGCGGGCGCGGTAAACCTCCCCCATCCCTCCCGCGCCTAGCGGCGCCTGAATCTCGTAGGGTCCGATTTTCATACCCGAGGAGAGGGACATAATGCGCGCATTATAGCGCCGCTTTGGGCGCGTTTCCTGCCGTCGCATTCCGGGCCTCGAAGGGTACG
>WNGP01003715.1_pt1 | contig 12799 bp, 10 predicted proteins | sample 5407671 | NCBI WGS metagenome assembly WNGP01 (sample SAMN13153381, study PRJNA577476) | soil metagenome | isolation source: 40 cm soil or saprolite under Garry oak tree replicate 2 | place: USA:California | collected 2016-06-15 | reverse complement strand
CGGGCCACGGATGTTCCAGGCGATCTTCCTGAAGCCCTTGTGGCAGTTGCTCAGCTTCAGGTCGCCGAGCGTCGCGCTGCTCCCGTTCGTCTCGACGCAGGCGTAGATGACGCCGTTGCGGACGCCGAGCTTGCTCGCGGTCTGCGACGGGCGATCGCCGCTCGCGAGGGCGATCGTCGCGCTCACGAACAGCACGACGAACGCCGCGATCAGGGTCGTCGTCTTCGTTCTCCCCTCCTTCCTCAAAGCCGAGCCTCCCTCGGCCTTGTCCCAAGACAACAGATAACCCGAACAGGGGGAGGAGAAACCAGGCTTTTGGCAGCTGAGGCTTAGGCGCGGACGGCGCCTGCAACCTCGGCGGCGAGCTGGGCCGCCTCGGTCGGCGTCGTGCCGACGCGGACGCCATGCGCCTCGAGGGCCTCTTTCTTGCCCTCCGCGGTGCCGGCTGTGCCGGAGATGATCGCGCCGGCGTGGCCCATCGTCTTGCCCGGCGGGGCCGAGAAGCCGGCGATGTAGCCGACGACCGGCTTCGTCATCTCGGACCCGATGAACTCGGCGGCCTTCTCCTCCTCCGCGCCGCCGATCTCGCCGACCAGGACCACTACCTCGGTCTCCTCGTCGGCCTCGAACTTCGCCAGCACGTCGATGAAGGACGAGCCGACGACCGGATCGCCTCCGATGCCAACGATCGTCGAGTTGCCGAGCCCAAGCTGCGTCAGCTCGTGGCCGATCTGGTAGGTCAGGGTGCCCGAACGCGAAACGAGCCCGATCCGCCCTTCGCGGAAGATCTCCGCGGGAATGATCCCGACGTTCGCCTTCCCCGGCGAGAGCGCGCCGGGACAGTTCGGTCCGAGCATCGTGATCCCGCGCGGCTTGATGTAGTTGAAGATCCGCAGCATCTCGTGGGCGGGCAGCCCCTCTGCGATGCAGATGACGGTCTCGATGCCCGCGTCGACGTCCTCGTAGATCGCGTCGGCGGCGAAGCGTGCGGGAACGAAGACCATCGACGTGTTCGCCCCGGTCTCCTCGACGGCCTCGGCGACGGTGTCGAAGATCGGGATCCCCTCGAGATCCTGACCGCCCTTGCCGGGTGTGACGCCGGCGACGACGTCGGTGCCGTAGGCGCGGTTGCGAAGCGTATGGAAGGAGCCCTCACGGCCGGTCGCGCCCTGGACGACGAGCTTCGTGTCGTTGTCGACGATGATCGCCATCAGCGCTGTGACTTTCTGGCCTTGAGGATGAGTTTCACATCCGTCCAGGCGGTGCCGTCGTCGGTCATCCGGTCGGCCAGCAACTCCTTGACCCGCTCGGCTTCCTCGCCCTCGCAACCCGTCCGGGCGAGCCAGTCCTCGAGTGGATGCGCCTTCTCGAAGAGCTGTCGCTGCTCGACCTCGAGCCCGGCGCCGGTCAGGAGCTCGACCCACTCGTCCTCGGTGTAGTTGCGGACGTGGGTCGGATCCCGCAGCTTCTCCGCCTGCTCGTGGCGCTCGCTCGAGAAGAGCGTGTCCTCGATCACGACGACGTCGTCGGAGACGCGCGCCATCTCCCCGACCGCGTGGCGGACATCTGCGAAGTGGTGCGGCGCGATCCGCGAGACGACGCAGTCGAAGGAGCCGTCGGCAAACGGCAGGTCCTCGGCGCGCGAGACGACGTCGGGCTTCATCCCCGGCGAGGAATCGGTGGTCACCACGTCGCACCCCGCCTCGCGCAGCCGCCGCGCGACGTGGCCGCCGCCGGTGGCGACGTCCAGCACCTTGCGGCCCGGGCCCGGCGCGCACCACTCGACGACGAGGTCGAGGTCGGCTCCCTCGGCGTGGGTCTTCGAGTCGCGGTAGGCCTGAGCCCTGGTATCCCAAAGCTCGGTCATGCCGCCAGCTCCACGGCTCGCTTCGCTCCTTCGAGCATCGTCGGCTCCACGTGCAGGTTGTCCGGGCCCGCCTCGGCGAGAAGCTCGCGCCCCTCTTCGGCGTTCGTGCCGTCCAGGCGGACGACGATCGGGTGCTTGATCCCGATCTGCTCGAGCGCGGTCAGGATCCCGCGGGCGACCTCGTCGCCGCGCGTGATCCCGCCGAAGATGTTGAAGAAGATCGAGCGCACCTGCGGATCCGCGATGATCACCTCGAGCGCGTCGACGACTCCCTGCGCGTCGCCGCCGCCGCCGAGGTCGCAGAAATTCGCGGGGCGGCCACCAGCCAGCGTGATCACGTCCAGCGTCGACATGACGAGCCCGGCGCCGTTGCCGAGGATCCCGACCTCGCCGTCGAGCTTCACGTACGTAACGCCCTTCTCGCGCGCGGCACGCTCCTCCGGCGGGACCGATTCCGGATCGCGCATCTCGGCGATGTCGGGGTGCTTGTAGAGCGCGTTGTCGTCGACAGTGAACTTCGAGTCGAGCGCCCGCACCTCGCCCTCCGGCGTCACGATCAGTGGGTTGATCTCGCAGAGCATCGCGTCCGTTCCGACGAAGCAGGCGTAGAGCCTCCCGATGATGTCGAGCAGCTGCTTCTGTTCGCTCGGATTGTCGATGCCGGCCCCGTAGATCAGGCGCCGCGCCTGGTAGGGCTGGTAGCCCTCGAGCGGATCGACATGGAGCCGCGCCAGCTTCTCGGGCGTCTCCTCGGCGACCTGCTCGATCTCGATCCCGCCCTCGGTCGTGAGCATGAAGAGCGCCTTCTTCTCGCCCCGGTCGAACGTGATCGAGAGGTAGTACTCCTTGGCGATCTCGGACGCCGACTCGACCCAGAGCTTGCGCACGAGGTGGCCGTTGATGTCGAGTCCGAGGATTTCCGCGGCTTTCTGCTCGGCGTCGTCAGGCCCGTCCGCGAGCTTGACGCCGCCCGCCTTCCCGCGCCCGCCGGTCAGCACCTGCGCCTTGACGACGACCTGGCCGCCAAGCTGCTCGGCAGCGGCGCGGGCCTCGGCCGGGGTCAGGGCGAGCCGGCCTTCCGACGTTGGGATCCCGAAGCGGCGGAAGAGCTCCTTGCCCTGGTATTCGTAGAGATCCACCGGCGGCGGACTCTAGCCGCCCCCGGGTGGCTCGAGCGCAGATCGACTACCGCCCGCGCGCCGATTTCGTGGCGCGCGGGCGGCTTGGCCTCCTGACTAGACTCGGCCGGCGTGGACGCGATCGTCGTCGACGAGCTCCGGAAGCGCTACGGCAACGTTCAGGCACTCGAGGGCGTCTCGTTCGCCGTTCGCGCCGGCGAGGTTTTTGGCCTGCTCGGACCGAACGGAGCCGGGAAGTCGACCACGGTCAAGGTGCTCGCGACGCTGACGAAGCCGGACGCGGGCCGGGCCGAGGTCGCCGGCCACGACGTCGTCCGGGAGCCGAACGCCGTGCGCCGCGCAATCGGCTATGTCCCGCAGAGCTCCGGCGTCGACCGCGATGCGACCGGCCGCGAGAACCTGATGCTTCAGGGCCGCGTCCAGGGGATGAGCGGACGCGCGCTCGAAACCCGGGTTGCCGAGCTGCTCGATCTGCTGGGACTGGCGCGGTCTGCAGACCGGGTCGTCCGCGGCTATTCCGGCGGGATGAAGCGGCGGCTCGACGTCGGCCTTGGGCTCGTCCACCGGCCGCAGGTCCTCTTCCTGGACGAGCCCACCACGGGCCTCGATCCCGAGGCTCGCGCCTCGATGTGGGAAGAGCTCGAGCGGCTCGCCGAGGGCGAGTCCCTGACGATCCTGCTGACGACCCACTACATGGAGGAAGCCGACGAGCTGGCCGACCGGCTCGCGATCGTCAGCCGCGGCCGAGTGATCGTCGAGGGAACGCCCGAGCAGCTGAAACAGAGTCTTCGCGGCGAGGCCGTCGAGGTCGAGCTCGCCGACGGGCGGGCGGCGGAGGCCGAGGCGGTCGTCTCCGGGCTGGAAGGTGTGTTCGAGGCATCGATCGAGGGCCGGCGCCTCCACAGCCGCGTCGCGAGCGGGGCACGCGCGATCCCATTCATACTCTCGGCACTGGAGGCCGAAGGGATCGGCGTCGAGGCGGTCACGACCCACCGGCCGTCGCTCGACGATGTCTACCTCCACTACACGGGTCGCGAGTTCGCTGCCGAGGACGAGCAGGGCCGCGCAGGCGATTCCGGCGAGGACGGGCGGCGATGAGCGTCGCAGTCCGGCACACGTGGTTCATGGTCGGCCGGCAGCTCCGGAACCTGATGCGCGAGCCGATCTGGATCGCGCTCCTGCTCGTGCAGCCGATGGTCTGGCTGCTGCTCTACGGCCAGCTCTTCAAGCGGGTCACGCACTTGCCGGGCGGCGGCTTCGGAACAACCTCTTACATCACCTTCCTCGCCCCGGCGATCGTGATCATGAACGCCTTCTTCGGAGCGACCTGGAGCGGCATGGCGATGATCAGCGACCTCGACCGCGACGTGCTGCCGCGCTTCCTCGCAACGCCCGTCAGCCGGATCTCGCTCGTGGTCTCCCAGATCGTCCGCTCGGCGCTGATCGCGGTCATCCAGGGCGCGATCATCCTGCTCGTCTCGATTACGCTCGGCGTCCGGGTGCACACCGCGGTTCTCGGCTGGATCGTCGTGCTGCTCGCGGCGGCGCTGATGAACTCGGCGTTCGCCGGGCTGTCGCAGGGGATCGCGCTGCTCGTCCGCAAGGAAGCGACGATGATCGCGATTGCGAACTTCATCGGGCTGCCGCTCTTCTTTCTTTCCTCGACGCTGATCTCGATCCGTCAGATCCCCCACTGGATGCAGATCGCGGCGAAGTTCAATCCGGTCAACTGGGGCGTCATCGCGGCCCGCGAGGTCGTCTTGCCGGGCACGGACTGGAACTCGGTGGGGCTGCATCTCGCGCTGCTGTTTGCGCTGTCGGTCGCGACGGCCGCTTTCGCGACCTGGACGTTCCGGGCGTACCAACGGACGATCTGAAGCTTCCAGCGTAGGGTCAATTGCCGCCCGGGTCAGACGGCCGCGGCGGCAAAGCCACCACGGCCTCTAGGTCGGCATCGCAAGCGACGCCTTGGCAGCGGACGATCTGGGCCTTAGTCCTCGTCCTGGGCGATCACGCACACGACCTGGCCGGTCGTGACGGCCTGGCCCGGCTCGACGGACAACTCGGTGACGACGCCGTCGCGGTGCGCCGTGATCTCGTTCTCCATCTTCATCGCCTCGACGATGCAGATCACCTGGCCGGCGCGAACCTCGTCGCCGTCGGCCACTTCGACCGCCAGCACGGTGCCCTGCATCGGCGTCACGACCGCGTCCTTGGCGGCTCCGTGGTGCGCGCCGCGGCCGGTTCGCTCCCGGCGGCGCCGCGCTAGCTCCGCGAAGGGCGGCTCAGGGACCAAGGCCTTCACCTCGTAGAGGCGCCCGTCGAGCTCGACGCTCGAGACGCGTTCTCGAAGCCTGCCGTCCGCAGAGGCCGCTAGGGTTGTTTGCTGATGAGACAACTGCTCAGCTCGCTCGGCAAGCTCCTTCGATTCCACGACGCCATGACACGTTTGTCCTGCGATGAAGCACGCGTGCTCGAGCAGCGCCCGGTGGAAACCGAGCAGCGTCGTGACGCCGCCGATCTGGTACTCGTCGAGCGCGCGCAGCATCCGCCGCCGCGCGTGCTCGCGGTCGACGCCTTGCACGACGAGCTTCGCGATCAGTGGGTCGTAGAGGCCGACGACCTCGCTGCCGGCAGCAACCCCCGAGTCGACCCTGATGCCCGGGCCCCCCGGCTCCCGGTAGCTCGTGATCCGCCCGGGAGTGGGCAGAAAGCCGTTCGACGGATCCTCGGCGTTGATCCGGCACTCGATCGCGTGTCCGGTCAGCCGGACGTCGTCCTGGCGCAGCGATAGCGGCTCCCCGGCCGCGATGAGAACCTGCTCGCGCACGAGGTCGAGGCCGGTGACGAGCTCGGTGACGGTGTGCTCGACCTGGATCCGCGTGTTCATCTCCAGGAAGAAGTAGTTGCCGTCGCCGTCGAGCAGCCCCTCGATGGTGCCGGCACTGCGGTAACCGACCGCCCGGGCGGCGTCGATCCCGAGGCGGCCGATCCGGTCACGGAGCTCGTCGCCGACCGCCGGCGAGGGTGTCTCCTCGACGAGCTTCTGGTGACGGCGCTGGATCGTGCAGTCGCGTTCGCCCAGGTGAATGACGTTGCCGTGCGCGTCCGCGAGGATCTGGACTTCGACGTGCCGCGGATCTTCGAGGTAGCGCTCGACGTAGACGTCCGGGTCGGAGAAGTACGCCTCGCCCTCGCGGCGTGCGGACTCGTACGCGCGGTCGGCCTCGTCCGGGCCGGCCACGACCTTGAGTCCCTTGCCGCCGCCGCCGGCCGACGCCTTGATCGCTATCGGCCAGCCAAGCTCCTCGCCGAGGCCTCGGACGTCCTCGGCCGACTCGACCGGCGCGGTCGTGCCGGGCACGATCGGCACACCAGCGGCGCGCATCGTCTCCCGGGCGGCTGTCTTGGAGCCCATCACGTCGATCGCCTCCGGCGGCGGGCCGATCCAGACGAGTCCGGCCGCCTGGCACGCCCGCGCGAAGTCGGCGTTCTCGGCGAGGAACCCGTAACCGGGGTGAACCGCTTCGGCGCCCGCGCGCGCGGCCGTCTCGAGCAACCGCTCCTGGTTGAGGTAACTCTCAGGCGCTGGGCCGGGCCCGATCAGGTAGGCCTCGTCTGCGGCGGCGACGTGCAGCGCGCCCCGGTCGGCCTCCGAGTAGACGGCGACGGTTCCGATTCCGAGCTCCCGCAGGGTGCGGAACACTCGAATGGCGATCTCACCGCGGTTGGCGACCAGGATTTTCGAGAACACGGCCATGCGCTACGCGTGCGTAGTGCGACGGCGTCCGGGCGCCTCGTCCTCACCGTCGAGATTCTCGGCGATGCCCTCGGTGCGCCAGCGGCTCCGATAGGCGGGCGGCGGCACATCCCCCGCCAGCAGACGCCCGAGCGCGAGCGCGATCGCTTCGCGTGCCTCGGGATCGGGCTCCGGTCGGGCGATGAAGTCCACTCGTCGGAGACTAAAGGCGTTCGCTTGCGACGCCGACCGGGAGGACGTCCCGGCTTTGCCGGGGCGTCCGTTTTATCCCGGTTGGCTGAGCCCGTGACGCTTGAGTCTTTTTGTCCGGTTTCTAAAGGCGCTCGTTGGTCCTGACGATACGAACAAGCGGATGAGCCGCATCCTTGCGACCACCGCAGTCTTCGCCGTGCTTGCGGCGCCCGCCGCCGCCCAGAACCAGGGCGGCGCGCAGCCTGTCTCCTGGGCGCAGCCCCAGATCAAGCTCGTGGTCTCGCACGGCCTGATGGCGAGCAGCATTCAGACCTTCCATCCGAACGACCCGCTCACCCGCGGGGCGCTGACGGCGCTCGTCTCCGGTCTTGGTTCCGAGCGGCCGACGGCGACCACGGCGTCGACCGCCCCCGTGACGATGGCCCAGCTCGACTCGACCCTTGTCCGAGGGCTCGGTCTGAGCGGAGCGGCCACCGAGTTCGCCGCCGCAGCTCGGAGCGCGGGCCTGACGCCGCCGAGCCGTTTCGGCACGGAAGTCGTCGCGCGCCTCCTGGGGCTGCGCACGAATCATCCGGCCCAGCTCGACTCGCTCGAGCTGCTGCCGAGCCAGCCGGCGACGCGGGCCGAGGCCGCCTACTCGGCGGCGCAGATCCTCAATTTCCGTGGCTGGGAAACGGAGCAGGTCCAGCAGCTCGCCGACACCTTCACGCTACCCACCCCCTCTGCCTGGCAGACGCGGATCCTTCAGACAGCGGTTCGCTTCATCGGCTACCCCTACGTCTGGGGCGGCACCAGCGAGAACGCCGAGGCGCCGTTCGGAGTCCAGGCTCCGGGCGGTTTCGACTGCTCCGGATTCGTCTGGCGCGTCTTCAAGCTCCAGGTCTACCCCGGCGGCTCCGCGCTCGCGGGCACGCTGAAAGGTCGGACGACCTTCGCGATGAGCGGCGAGGTGCCGGCGGCGAAACGAATCCCGTTTGCCCGGCTGAAGCCGGGCGACCTGCTCTTCTGGGGAGCCGCCGGCCCTCGGTCGAAGCCTGCGCAGGTCGACCACACCGGGATCTATCTCGGCAACGGTTGGTTCATCCACTCGTCGGGCTACGGCGTCGCGCTCGCCCAGCTTTCAGGCTGGTACAAGCAGCGGTTCGCCTGGGGCCGCCGGCCGCTCGTCGAAGCCGGTCTCGGCACCTAGAAGGCGCAGGCAACCGCGATCCCCCGTCCGGGTGATGGCCCGGCGGGCCGCGAGAGAGACAATCGCGTCGTCTAGGAGATGGAGGTCTCCCATGCTGAAGTGGAATCCGCGTCTTCGCCTTGTGTTCGTCGTCGTCGCGTTGCTCGCCCTTGCGCTCGCGCTCGGCTGGGCAGATGCTGCCAGCTTCCTCGAGTGGTAGTCGATTAGCGATGAGCGAGTCGGCAGCCGCCAGCCGCAGCCTTTACCCGGTCGTCGCTCCCGTCTGCGCCGTGGGTCTCGCCACGGTCGTCGCTGCGACCGTCTCGTTTGTAACGGCCGCGCACGGAGCAACGGTTCTCGCCGGGCTCGCCGCGTTCCTCGCCGCCTCGCTGCTCGCCGATCGCTTCCCGGTTCCGGTAGACGACCTTGACGCCAACGGGGTCTCATTGGCGTTCGTCTTCGGACTGTCCGCGATCGTGCTCTTTGGCTGGGCGGCCGGCGTTCTCGTCGTCGCCGCGACGCCCGCGGTCATGCAGCTCCTGGACCGCAGGCCGCCGGTGCGGATCGCCTACAACTCCTTCGCGTTCGCGCTGACGGCGGCGAGCGCCGGACTCGTGATCGCGCCCATTGCCGGCGACTCACCGGCCCGCACTGCGGCCCGCGTACTTGTCGCGACTTGCGTCTGCTACCTGGTCAACGTCCTTCTGATCACCGCTGTGGTTGCACGCGGGACGCGCCGCTCTTGGGGCGGCCTGATCGCCTCGAGCGTTCGGAAGACGATCCTGCCGTTCACGCTGATGGGCTCCGCAGTCCTGACACTCGTCGTGCTCTGGCAACGAGCGCCCCTGCTGTCCCTGGCCCTCGTGGGTCCGCTGCTCGCGATCCAGCTCTACCAGCGTGCGCTGCTGCGGGCGTTGCGGGCCGTCCGACTCGCGCTCACCGATCCGCTAACGGGTCTCGGCAACCACCGCCACTTCCACGAACGCCTTGCCCGCGAGCTCGAGCACGCGCTCCGCTGCGACAGGCCACTGGCGCTCTGCCTCGTGGACATCGACGACTTCAAGCGGGTCAACGACCACTTTGGCCATCCAGCAGGCGATCGGGTGCTCTCCCAGGTTGCGACAAGGCTCCGCCAGAGCGGCGAGGCATTTCGGCTCGGCGGCGACGAGTTCGCCGTCCTCTTGCCGGGGTCTGAGGACGGGCAAGCATTGACGGCTGCGAACTCGATCGTCGAGCGGATCTCGAGGCTCGATTTCGGCCAGCTGGGGCCGGTCACCGTCAGCGCCGGGATCGCCCTGGCGCCTCAGCACGCGCGGCAACGCGACGAGCTGCTGCACCTGGTCGACACCGCCCTCTACCGGGCGAAGGAGGAGGGCAAGAACCGGGCCGAGGTCTACCGTCCGGACGTGGTCGAGCTCGCCGAGCTGAAGCGGCTCGCGGGCGCCCAGGATCGGGCCGCGCGGCTCCGAGCTGCCGCGAGTCTTGCGAATGCTGTCGATGCGCGAGACGTCTACAGCGGAAATCATTCGCAACGTGTCGCCGAGCTTGCCGTCCGGCTGGCCGCGCGCATCGGCCTCTCCCGTGAAGAAATCGAGCTCACACAACTTGCGGGAAGCCTTCACGACCTCGGCAAGCTGGCTCTTCCCGAGAACCTGCTGCGGAAGCCGGCGCCGCTGACGGAGCCTGAGTGGTCCGTCCTCAAGGAGCATGCGTCGCTCGGCTCTCGAATGCTCGAGAGCCTCGGCATCGGTTCGGTAGCGGAGTGGGTGCTCCACCACCATGAACGGTGGGACGGCACCGGATATCCGGACGGCCTCGCCGGAACGGAGATCCCGCTTGGCGCCCGGATCCTCTTTGTCGCCGACGCGTTCGACGCGATGACGTCCGGCGGCCTCTACGGCAAGGCGTGCTCGCCGAACGACGCGATGAGCGAACTCGTCCTCTGCGCCGGCACCCAATTCGACCCGTCGGTGGTCGAGGCGCTCGCCGCTGAGCTCGACCAGGCCGCCCCCGCAGCAGACGCGCAGCTCCACCAAGCGATCGCTGTTTAGGAGGCTTGGCGAAATAGAGGCTGTGCCACCAGGGTGCGAGCGCTATTCCGCCAAACCCTCCTAGAGCGGGATGTTCCCGTGCTTTCGAGGCGGCCGGCGCTCGCGCTTCGTCAACGCGGTCTCGAGGGCGTCGATCAGCACAGGCCGGGTGCGGCGCGGCTCGATCACATCGTCGACGTAGCCGCGTTCAGCCGCCGCGTACGGGTTCGCGAACTGACTGCGGTACGCCTCAATCAGTTCCGCGCGACGCGCTTCGGGATCCGGAGCTTCCTCGATCTGCTTGCGAAAGACGATGTTGACGGCGCCTTCGGGGCCCATCACGGCCACCTCTGCGGTCGGCCACGCGAAGTTGAAGTCGGCGCGGATGTGTTTCGAGCTCATGACGTCGTAAGCGCCGCCGTACGCCTTGCGGGTGATCACGGCGAGCTTCGGCACAGTTGCCTCGCAATAGGCGTAGAGCAGCTTCGCGCCGTGGCGGATGATCCCGCCCCACTCCTGTGCGGTGCCGGGTAGGAATCCGGGGACGTCGACGAACGTGACCAGCGGAATGTTGAACGCATCGCAGCTCCGGACGAAGCGCGCCGCCTTCGTCGAGGAGTCGATGTCCAGCACGCCGGCCAGCGCCCGTGGCTGGTTGCCGATCACGCCGACGGGATAGCCGTTGAGCCGCGCGAAGCAGCAAACGATGTTCTCGGCCCAGCGCTCGTGCACCTCGAGGAAATCGCCGTCGTCGACCACGCGGGAGATCACGCTCTTCATGTCGTACGGCTTTGCAGGATCGTCGGGAATCGTCGAATCGAGCTCGGCGTCCTCCCTCCCGGCCGGGTCGGTCGGCTCTGCATAGGGCGGCGGGTCGACGTTGTTCTGCGGCAGGAACGACAGCAGGTAACGGGCGTCCTCGAGACATGCCTCCTCGTCGGGCGCGATGAAGTGGGCGACGCCGGACTTCGCCGCGTGTGTCGCCGCGCCTCCGAGCTCCTCGAACGTCACCTCCTCGCCGGTCACCGTCTTCACGACGTCGGGGCCCGTGATGAACATGTACGAAGAGCCCTCGACCATCAGCACGAAGTCGGTCATCGCGGGGGAGTAGACGGCTCCGCCCGCGCACGGGCCCATGATCAAGCTGATCTGGGGGATGACTCCCGAGGCCTGGACGTTCCGCCAGAAGATCTCGGCGTAGCCCGCGAGCGAGACAACGCCCTCCTGGATCCGGGCGCCACCCGAGTCGTTGATCCCGATCAACGGGCAACCGAACTTCGCGGCGAGATCCATCACTTTGCAGATCTTCTCGGCGAAGACTTCGCTCAATGACCCGCCGAAGACGGTGGAGTCCTGCGAGAAGACGAAGACCCTTCGGCCGAAGATCGTGCCGTAGCCGGTGACGACCGCATCGCCGTAGGGACGCCGCTCGAGCATTCCGAAATTCGACTCGCGGTGCCTGACGTAGCGATCCAGCTCGAAGAACGAGCCAGGGTCGAGCAGTCTCTCGACGCGCTCGCGGGCGAGCAGCTTCCCTTGCTCGCGCTGGCGGGCGACCGCGCTCTCGCTACCGGCGTGCCGCGCCTGCTCGCGCAACTCGGCCAGCTCCCGCAGCTTGGCCCCGGTCGAATCGGCTTCCGTCGCCACGACGCGAGCGTATCCCGACCGAGAGCCGGATGCCGCGAGTCCCCGTTCGAGGGAACTCGCGCCGGGCGCGAAGTCACCCTCCTGGGGGAGTCGTGATCAGGCCCTTCCGCCTAGCGTCCGTTTGAGGCCTGCGGCGGCCCAAGGAGAGAATCTTGCGGCACTCGTACATCGATCGTCCACGACGCATTCGCGCGCCACGCGCGACTCCCCCTTCGCGTACCCGGTTCCTGCCGGCTGTTGTTGCGCTCCCGGTCGTGGCCGTTCTCTGGGTCACGGTCGGTCTGCCTGTGCTTTCCCAGGTGACAGGCGCAGGCGGCAGCAACCGGCTCGCGCGAAGCGTCGTCTTCGCGGCGCAGGCAACTGGTACGGGCGGCGGAACGGGAGGCGCATCCTCCGTTCCGCAAACCGAGGCGGCAACGATCGTCTCCGAGAAAGTTCTCGCCGCGTACCAAGCCGAGGTCGCCAAGCGCGCGCGGGCTCGTGCGCGCGCCGCCGCGAAAGTCAACGCGATCGACGCAAAGCTCGCACTTCCGCAACCGGCGCGCTCGGCGCCGGCTCCCGACTTGGCAACGCTTGTGACCGCTGATCAGCCTCAGGCTCCAACGAGCCAGCCAGCGGAGACTCCACCAGCTAGGGACACCAGTCCGGGCGCGGGCAACTCGCCCGGCTCAGGAGGCTCTAGCGACAACGGCGACACGACCGATCCGGGCAGCGGCGACACCACAACGACTCCGCCCGATTCCGGAGACACCGGCGGCTCGGATGCCGGCGGGACAGGCGACACGGGCCATACGGGCGGGACCGGCGATACGGGCGACTTGGGTGACATCGGCGGGAGCACCGGCGGCAGCAAGGCGCTGCCGCCGCCTCCGCCTCCGCCGCCTCCGCCTCCGCCGCCGCCTCCTCCCCCACCGCCTCCGGCGCCCCCCGCGCCTCCGCCTCCCCCTGGATCTCCAACCCCTCCGCCATCCGCGCCGAGCACCCTGCCGGCACCCG
>WNGP01013462.1_pt1 | contig 12801 bp, 9 predicted proteins | sample 5407671 | NCBI WGS metagenome assembly WNGP01 (sample SAMN13153381, study PRJNA577476) | soil metagenome | isolation source: 40 cm soil or saprolite under Garry oak tree replicate 2 | place: USA:California | collected 2016-06-15 | reverse complement strand
CCGCGCACATTCATCAGGACCGTTCCTCGGAGTAACCCGTTCTCGCTCGTAATCATCGACGGTCCCATGACCACACGAATCCGGGCGATGTCCCTCAGCGGGATTTGCGTCCCGTTCGGTGCCGCGACCAACACGTTCGCTAGCGCTTCAATGTTTTCCCGGAAATCTCTGGCGTATCGGACACGGACAGGAAAACGCTGGCGGCCTTCGATCGTAAACGTGACATTCTTCCCGCCGATGGCGGATTCGATCACGTCTTGAGCATCGCCCACATTGATGCCGTACCGAGCCGCAGCGGTTCGATCAATGTGCATTTCAAGGTACGGAGCACCCGTGATTCTTTCGGCATACAGATCTGCCGCTCCGGGTACCTGGTGCAAAACACGCTCAATCTCGATCGATTTCTTTTCGATCGTCTCTAAATCGGAGCCAAAGACCTTAATGCCCACTTGAGTGCGAATTCCCGTGGACAGCATGTCGATGCGATTGCGAATGGGTTGCGTCCAAATGTTCGTAACGCCGGGCATGCGAAGCTTTTCGTCCAGCCGCTGCATAATGGCGTCTTTTGTTAGTCCCGCGGGCCACTGGTCCTTCGGTTTGAAGGTTACGATTGTTTCGGTCATGTTGATCGGCGCCGGATCGGTAGATGTTTCCGCGCGTCCGATCTTCCCGACGACGGAAGCGACCGCCGGATCTTGCGAAATAATCCGATCCTGCTCGCGCAACAATTCTGTTGCTTTCGATAACGATATGCTGGGATCCGTAACGGGCATCCACATTGCGGTTTCCTCGTCCAAGGGCGGCATGAATTCCGACCCGATACTGCCGGCCAGGAATACGGCAAATCCAAACAGGAGTGCCGCAGAAGCGAGCGTGAGCACACGATGCCGCAATGCGAAACGGAGTACCGGCGCGTAGACGGCACGAAGGATCCACATGACCGGATTGCTTTCCTCACGATGCAGCCGTCCTCGAATCAAAAATGTGCAGAGGACCGGGACTAGCGTGACCGCAATGATCGTGGATCCCGCCATTGCGAATGTCTTCGTAAATGCCAAGGGGTGGAACAGCTTCCCTTCCATCCCGGTCAACGCGAAGACCGGAACGAAGGCCAGAATAATGATCGTCATTGCGAAAAAGATCGGCCGTCCGACAAGCCGCGCTGCGCCAAGTGTGATTTCGCCAATCCTGGAGCGGTACTCCCCATGTTCCTGGTTATAGGTTTCCGCGTGCCGCAGGACGTTCTCTGTCATGACGATCCCGGCATCCACGAGCACTCCGATGGCGATCGCAATGCCGCCGAGCGACATGATGTTGGAGGAAATCCCGAAGTAGTGCATGAATAGAAACGACGTCAGAACGGCAAGCGGCAGCGGAATAGAGACGATGAGAATGCTTCGGAAGTGCCACAGGAAAACGATGTGAGCCAGCGTTACCAGAATGATTTCTTCAACCAACGCTGATCGCAATGTATTCACGGCATTACGGATGAGCGAACTGCGGTCGTAGAACGAATTGATGCGCACACCTTTCGGCAGACCCGGCTGCATCGCCTGAATTTTGGCTTTCACCGAATCGATGACCTGGAGCGCATTCGCGCCATAGCGAATCACGACAACGCCGCCGACGGCATCGATGCCCGCTTTGTCGAGAACTCCTCGGCGGAATTCCGGTCCAAGCTGCACGGCGGCAACGTTCCGTACGTAGACGGGTGTACCGTTCACCGACGAAAGAACGATATTTTCGATGTCTCTCACTGATTCGATCAGGCCGACGCCTCGTACCACATACTCCATGTCATTTGCTTCAATAACTTTTGCTCCGACATTGTTATTGCTCCGCTGAACCGCAGCGAAAACCATACTCATCGGCACGTTGTAAGCGCGCAGCTTCACCGGATCGACATCGATTTGATATTGCCGGACAAAGCCGCCGATGCTCGCCACTTCCGCAACTCCGGAAACGGAATTGAGTTGATAACGAATGAACCAGTCCTGGAGCGAGCGCAAAGTTCCAGGATCATAGGGTCCTTCAACGGTGTACCAGAAAATCTGGCCGACGCCCGTCGCATCGGGTCCCAGGGTGGGAGTGACACCCGAGGGCAAGAAGCTCGAGGCAAGATTCAACCGCTCCAATACTCGTGTCCGGGCGAAATACACATCCACATCGTCCTCGAAGATGATATTGATCATCGAAAAGCCGAAAGCGGAGGAGGACCGCACCGTCTTCACGCTGGTCAGGCCCTGGAGATTGACCGTGAGCGGATAGGTGATCTGGTCTTCGACTTCTCGTGGGCTCCGGCCGGGCCAATCCGTAAATACGATCACCTGGTTCTCGCTGAGGTCCGGAATGGCATCGATGGGTGTTCGTAACAGGGCCCAATAGCCCCATCCCCCAAGAAGTGCATACGCGATCAACACCAGGAAGCGGTTTTTCAGCGAGAGTTCAATTAAACGACTGATCATTGAAGCCTCACTTCGCGTCCAGGCGCGTTCTGTAGACCGCGAGCACTTGCCCGCCGCGCCGCGCTTCAACCGTGATATTCCACGGACCGGCCATGGCGACAGTGCCTTTGCCGGCGTACTCTGAGCCGTTCCATGCGAGATCGATCATGGAACGTATCTCTCCCATCCCCATCGATGGCATCGCCGGCATTATCAGCGTCATCTGCACCTGCGCGTCACTGACCGGTTTTCCGTCCGGTCCGGTGATTCTCACGTGGAATGTGCCTTCCGAACCGCCCTTTGGAATTGCGGGCTCGGACTGAAGTGTGACGGTGTAATTCGAAGCGGCGGCTTGAGGCGAAGTGGTCTCCCCGCCGTACGCTTTCGATCCACCGAACATTCCAGTGATCGTGCCTGTCAGGCGGGTTTGCGAATCGATGAGGAAGTTTCCGTGTGTCACGACCCGCTCACCCGCTTTAACGCCCCGCGTCACGGCGTAAAAATCGTCGCCCGCGATTGAACCTTCGACGGAACGCTTCTCGAATACGCCGTTGTCCTTGGCGACATAGACGACTTGTTCTTTGCCTGTATCGAGCACGGCCGAGCGCGGAACTGAAACGACGTCCCCACCGAGCGATGTTTCAAGTGAAACCTGCACGAACATGCCCGGCCGCAAGCGCATCTGCGGATTCGGCACCTGGATGCGCGCCGTCATCGTCCGGTTTTGGGGATCGACAGCCGGCTGAAGAAAATCGACAATGCCCAGGACGGGACCGCCCGTAAGCGTGGGCGCGGTGATCCTCACTTTCAGTCCGGTACGTATCAGAGGGATATCGGATTCAAAGATGTCGGCGTGCACCCACACTGTATTGAGATCGGCCACTTCCAATAGAACATCGCCTTCTTTGACATACTGCCCTTCGGTGACGTTGCGCTTGGTAACCACACCCGAAACTGGCGAATACGTTGTGATCTGCACCGCTTTTTCGGCAGCCGACGCGATTTCCTCAATCTGTTCCGCGCTGACGCCCCACAGTTCCAGACGCCTGCGGCTGGCTCGCACCAGTTCGTCCGCGTCACTGATCGCTTGAGGTTCCTTACTTGCGCCGAGGCGCTGGCGATTTTCCAAGGCGAGCCTGTACTCCTCTCCTGCCGTGAAAACTTCGGGACTGTAAATCAGGGCAACAGGCTGCGCGCGATCGACAGTCTCCCCTGTGATGTTGATAAGCAACTTCTCAATGCGGCCGCCGATCCTGGCGCTGATGGTACGGACACCGGTTTCCGGTTCCACCACTTTCCCGGGAGCCACGATCTCTTTTCGGATTGTTTGCCGTCTGACTTCTGCGGTTTCCACACCAATCGCTTTCTGTTCTTGTTCGCTGAGTTCCACCGCCGCTGCAGAGTCTGCGCTTGATGGCGTGTCGGGTTGAACTGCAGGCGTATCCAGTGAAGTTCCAGAGGCTACGGCGGTTGGCTCTTGACGTGAAACGACGTGCTGGCGGCCAATAACAATGGATACTGCAACGACCGCACCGATGAGGAGTCCCGTCACCAGCAAGATTCTTTCACGGGGTGTCATGGTCTACCTCCGCTGTTGGTGGCGCGCAGGTCCCGCGGAAGCGGTGCCCCTACAGCACGCTCGATATCAACGACACGGCTATCGAATTCTGCCAGCGCACGGTAATACGAATATTCCACATCAAGTGCCGTGTTTTGACTGTCGATCAAGTTTAAGAAGTCGGTTTGATCCGTCTGGTACGCAGCGGAGGCCGCCCGAAGCGTTGCCTGAGCTTGAGGGCGGAGCGTATCGCGATAGATTTCAACAAGGCGTGCGGCTGTGTTCGCGCGTATGAGACCCTCCTGAATCTCCTGAAAAACTACCGCTTGCTGTGCGGAAAGCTGAGCGCGCTGAACGTTCACTTCGGATTGGGCCTCACGAATCTCGGAATCATGCTTCGATCGATTGAGCCATGGAAGGTTGAACGAGAGTTCGGCCATGTAACCATTCCGATTCATAGAACCGGAAGGCATGAGCATGTAACCGGCACCAACGGAGACATCCGGTTTGTAATTCTTCTGCGCCGTACGAACTTTGGTTTCCAACTGCCGGGTTGCAGCTTCCATGGCTTTCAATTCCGGCCGGTGATCCAGCGCAATCTGTTTCAGTTCGACAATCGTGGGCAGTGTGCCCGACGCTGCATACTCGCCGACGACTTCCAAAGGACTCGCCGGATCACGGCCCATCAGTGTGTTCAGCCGAACACGCGCGAGATCGCCGTCTTGAAGGAACATCGCGAGGTGATCTGCGAGCTTTGTGACAGCGATCTGCGCCTTGAGCACGTCCTGTTGAGGCACGCGCCCGACGGTATATTTGATACGCGCCGCAGCTACAGCCTGCCGCGCGAGCGCAATCTGTTCGTCGTGTAGCCGCAGCTCATCTTGATTGCGGAGGAGTTCGTAGAAGGCGCCACGGACCCGGGCTGTCACATCCAGTTTTGTGGCCTCGAGTTGAGCTTCCGCGACCTCGACGGCCTGATTCGCAGCCTCGTAACGCAATTCCCGTTTTCCGGCGGCCGGCAAAGTTTGGCTGAACATGAACATGTGTTGGGTCTGATTCACGTTCCATGGCGCCAGTAGCGGGGTGCCCCACGCCCGATAGGTGAAGGACGCATCATCGATCGCTGTGGCGGGTGTGATGCCGGCCTTTGCCAAAGTCACACGTTCTTTCATTGCTGCGATCTCGCGATTATTTTCGAGCGCTATAGCTTCGATCTCCGCAAGCGTCAACGGTGCTACATGGGAGCGGTGGGTTTCGTGCTCTTGAACCAGCACCCTATCGCTCAACGGATCCGTGGATTGAAAAAGTAGAACAAGAACAAGTATTCGCATGGTTGCTCCTGATGAAAAATTGCATCTGCGGGCACACATGCACCCGCACCGGACCAGGGCAAATGCGAAATCAGATACGAAGGACTAGAGGAGCCCCGCCGGGTTTATCCGGTGGAGCGTGATCAGTTGCTTTTGAAAGTTGATGATGGAAGCCGGGAAGTGAATGTGGAGCGACCTCGCTCGATACCTCGGCCGCGTCGCCCCCAGGCATGACATTGCGAACTACTTTACAGGGTACAGTCTTAGTTTCAGCAATCGCCTCTTGGGTTGAGAAGCACGTTGTGTCATCTGTAGGTTTCGGTTTCGACTCATGGCAAGGCAAAGCGTGTGTGACGGGCAAACAACAGTCACGCACCATCGGCCACGTCATCAAAAGCATCAACAGTACTGTGCCAAGTCGAGACATAGCAGTCACGCTGTTTTCCGCGGAGAGACCGTAATCGTTGCTTCGGTCTCAGTCTTCACCAAGCTCGTGTTGTGCATCCAAACGAAATATGAACCGAAGACCCACGCAAAAGCAAACATATAAACCGCGCCGAGAATCACACTTTGAACATTCAGCCAGACAAAACCCGGCAAGGTTTCGAATATCCGGTGATGTAGTTCGATACCGCTTGCCGTGCGAATCGGCAAGAAGTCTCCAAGTAAGCAGGCAAAGTAGGCGACTTCTGCACCGAGCACGCACAGCCAGCGGTATCGTTTCAACGAGAGCATAGTCGTCTCCTCCTCATTGAGCCCTATCGCGCATACGGCTTGCCGAAGAACGAGTCATGAAGATTGCTGTTATGCGACGAAGAATCACGTTCACCTTCGCTCGTTAGCTTACCGTTGAGGGAATCATCGGCAGTTAGGTATATACCGCTTGTCGTAGCCTTCTTGTCTGCGGCACCAAGCGGCATCGCGACCACAACCTTTCGCTTAGACGTGCAAATTCCATTCACCCAGGGCAGCACGCAGCGTTCCGTTCTTGCAATCACGAAAATACTGAACATTGCGGGCTTTCCATAGGACGGCTGAACGTGCGGTCGTTAAAGAAATCTGCGCAGCAAGACACTTTGTCAGCGGGTTTGTGCTGGTTCCTTGTGTTTGTGTCTAAACGCTAGCACGCATATTGGATTCACGCCGGGGATTGCAGCATCTGCAGCTTCCACGTCTGCCGTGCGCGGGACGTGAGGGAGTTGCGAGGATTCTTGACAAAGCTATTCGGGCAGCGTGCGCACATTTTTTCCGCTTGCTCCTTCCGCTGCGTCACAACTCTGTCCGCCTCGCTGGGGAAAGTGTAAACGAGCGCGGATCCTGACTCGACGACGTGCAAGAGCGACAACTGCGCTTTCAGCTTGCGGGCTAAAGCCACACCATGATTGACGGCTAATGTCGACGGCGGCGAGAAGTCCACAGGAACCAAAACTCTGTCGATATGCATAAGCCCTCCTCTGCCTTACGGCAGCGGCTTCTACTCGTAACCCGCTTAGAGAAGTAGCACCGCACGTGCCACAGGGACAATCACGACGTAAAACAATGAGACAAACATAGTTGATCCGCGTTCTGGGCCCGCCTTGCTCGCGCACATTGCGCAGGAGCTGATCCAAAAGGAGACTCTCGACCGCGCGGCATTGGAAGATTTGATCCGGAGAAGTTCTGAGAACGTGATTTCATGAACTCTCTTGGCATGCCAACTGCGATCAACGGTTGGGGAGAATTACACCGAAATGAGACAGCACAACAACTTGGGCATGCGACACGGATTTCGGGAACACCGTTGTTTGACAGAGCGTCAGTTTTTAACGCTTGCAGGCGACTTTCGGGCGGACTGGATGACAAAACGCTTGATCCAGGAACACCGATCTACCGAGGCCGCAATTCAGCGCACCGGAGATGACGCCGGCTTCGATCGCTTTTTTGAACAATCGGCTCGCGCTGCGCATGGGTCGGCCTAAAAATTGACAATTTGTCCATGGAGGAGACCGGTGCGGGGAATGAATTTGTCCATTTGTCTAAATCGTTGCTGATTTAAGGTTAACAATCGACCGCGTTCCGGTTTTTCCAAGCCGCACTCTTTCGCTCAAATTCCACTTTCTAAAGGGATCATTGACAAAAGTAAAAACACCCCCATCGAATTCGTGACAGAATGGCAGACCGATTGCCTTTAGGTTTATCTAACGCATGAACGAGAATTTCCATTTGTTAATAGATAACGCGAAGCAGTGCCTGGGATGCATGCACGAGGGTTTGATCGTCACTTCTCCCAATGGCACGATCCTCGAAACCAGTCCAGCCGCGGAGCGGATCCTGGAGGCGCCCTCCACGAGCTTGAAAGGCAAGCAGGTTCGCGAGATTTGTCCGGTTCAGGATGTGTACGACGACCTGGTCCGCCAAACCGATTCCAGCGGCCGCACCTTGAACAAATCGATTCTCGTTCTGGCCGGCGACCACAAGCGGAAGATCGTGAACATGTCCATGCAGCGTGTCGACGATGGACACGATGTACGGTATGTTCACCTCTTCCAGGATTGTGCCGATCTTCGCACCATGGAAGAGCGCATGGTTCAGTCGGAACGGCTCGCGACTATTGGACGGTTCGCCTCACAGATCGCCCACGAGATCCGGAATCCGCTCAGCTCCATAACGCTCAACGTCGAGTTGCTGGAAGACGAGTTGAACGGTTCCAGTGACGAAGCGCACGGCTTGATCCGGTCGGTTCTGAAGGAGCTCGATCGTTTAAACGATATCGTCAGCGAGTATCTCCAGTTTTCGCGATTCCCAAAGCCACAGTTGAAGCGTGGAAATGCGGACGGTATTATCCGGGAATTCGTCGAAAATTTCAAAGCTCCGCCGAAGGTGCGGATTGAGACGAAACTCATGACTTCGGCACCTGAGGTCTGGCTTGACGAACGCTTACTGCGTCAGGTGATTGAGAACCTCGTTCGCAACGGGGTGGAGGCTATCGAAGGCGAAGGTGTTGTCGAGATCGAAACGGATATGATCGAGCGATTCTTCGTTATTCGAGTAAAGGATACCGGCCGCGGTATTCCTCCGGAAATTCAGACAAAGCTGTTCGAGCCGTTCTTTACGACAAAGGCCCATGGAACAGGACTTGGGCTCGCCACATCGCAACAAATTATCTTTGAACACAACGGACACCTTGTCATCGAAAGCCAGGCCGGCAAGGGATCCACATTTTCAATCTTGTTACCTATATGACGATACGAAAAACACCCCAAATCCTCCTCGTCGAAGACGATTCGGAAAATCGCGCCGCGATGGCGAAAGTCCTGGAGGCCGCTGAATACATGGTCGTCGAAACCGATAACGGTCAACAGGCGCTTGACCTGCTGAATGAAAACGACATCGACATTTTGGTGACCGATCTTCGGCTGCCTGTCATGGACGGCGTGGAACTGCTCAAACGAGCGAAAGCCGTTCAGCAGGATCTTGAAGTCATCATGATCACCGGCCATGGCACCGTGGAGGTTGCTGTCGAGGCGATCAAAGAAGGGGCCTACGACTTCATTACAAAGCCGATCAAGAAGGCCCAGCTCTTGCGGGCCGTCGAGAAGGCCGCGGAGAAGCAATATCTTTCGCGTGAGAACCGCGAATTGCGCCAGCAGCTCGGTGAGAGTGGAGCCCGCCGCATCATCTATGCAAGTGCTCAGATGCGGAACATCGTCCGGATGGTCGAACAGGTGGCGCCAAGCACGGCCACGGTTCTCATCACTGGAGAGAGTGGCACGGGAAAAGAAGTCATCGCGGATGCAATCCATGGCGCGTCTCCGAGACGTCTCAAGCCTTTAATCAAGGTGAGCTGTGCCGCGTTGCCGGACACCCTTCTTGAATCCGAATTGTTCGGATACGAAAAGGGCGCCTTTACCGGAGCCAATACGCGCAAAGAAGGCCGGTTTGAGCTGGCGAATGGCGGAACGTTGTTCCTCGATGAAATCGGCGAGATCAGCCCTGCCGTCCAAGTGAAACTCCTGCGTGTTTTACAGGATGGAAAATTCGAGCGGCTCGGTGGAACTCGTACCACCGATACGGATGTGCGAATTCTCGTTGCCACCAACAAGGATCTTCATAGAGAAGTCGAAGAGAAGCGCTTTCGGGAGGACCTGTTTTATCGTTTAAACGTCATCAATATTCAAATTTCACCATTACGCGAGCGCAAGGAAGACGTGCAGCTTCTTGCGATGCATTTTCTTAAGCTTTACGCGGACAAAAACAAGAAACCGATCGAGAGCTTTTCCGAGGAGGCGATGCTCGCGCTGGCCAGTTATGACTGGCCGGGTAACGTGCGCGAACTCGAAAATGCCATTGAACGCGCCGTTGTATTTACGAATGGAAGACAGATTCCAATGTCTGTCCTGCCGCAAGGCGTGTCTGCGTTCGCCGAATCACGTCACTCGTTGACCTTCAAAATCGGCACGCCGCTGCGCGAGTTGGAGCGCAAGGCGATCGACATCACGCTTCACCACACGCGCGGTGACAAGAACATGGCCGCCCGTCTTCTTGGTATCGCGACTCGCACCATTTATCGTCATCTCGAAAAGCAGGAAGATGGTGAACCGGATGAGGATCTGGACGACGACGATGCCTCGCATCTCCCGCTCGGAGAGGCCGGCGCTCGATAGAGCGCCCGGGTGAGCGTGACAGGTGTTCTCAAGACTGCGACCCTCACCCTGCCCTCTCCCAGAGGGAGAGGGTGCACTTGCCCTTTTGATCCAACCTTTGGTTTCACCCTTGCTGTATCACCGCCGGTAAGCGAGAGGGAGAGTTCATGTATCGATACAGAAGAATACCGCCGGCAATGATCCTGATCATTGGTTCCTCCATGTTTGTCTGGGGGTTGAGCCAAAAGCAACCCAAGGTGAATTCGCCATCGTCCACCGTATGGAAACAACCAGCACAGGGACAACCTGACGATTATGCGGGCGCCGACGTTTGCGCAGCCTGCCATTCTGTCCAATCCGACGCATTTCTGAAGACAATTCATGCCAAAGCGGCGCCCAAGGATGCAAAGTACGGCACCGGCTGCGAAAGCTGCCACGGGCCCGGCAAAGCTCACGCACAGGCCATGGCTGATGCGGGAAGCGACAGTCAAAAAGTCGCGGCAGCGAAGAGGCTCATCTTTTCATTTCGCGGACGGCCTGAAGAAAACTCGGGACGCTGTCTAAACTGTCATGTGACCAGTCACGATCAGTCGCTGTTCGAGAGATCCGAACACAAGCTGCACGGCGTGACCTGTCCATCCTGCCATTCGGCACATTTGACCGAAGCCGTTGGGGTAAAGGACAAAACCGAGGCTCCACTGGCGCAAGCTCATTTTTTTCGGTCGCCTCGGATCGCCGAAGAGAATCGCTGGCTGACACAAAGCTTGCTGCGTCAATCGCAACCCCAACTCTGTTATTCGTGCCATTCCACCGTTCAGGCGCAATTCGCGCTGCCAACCCATCACCGCGTTCCCGAAGGATTGTTGAAGTGCACCGATTGTCATAATGCACACGGTACAAACAATCAACCCATGTTGCGGAAGACCGCCTGGGAGGTCTGCGTCGATTGTCATACCGAAAAACGGGGCCCCTTCGTCTTCGAACATGCGGCCGTGAAAGTGGAGGGTTGTGCTGGATGCCACTCGCCGCATGGGACCGTCAACCGGCAGTTATTGCTCCGGCGTGAAGGACGTTTCCTCTGTTTGCAGTGTCACGTGGATCCCCTTGCTCCCAACGTTCCGCATGGCCGTCTTGGTTTTCAGACGAAGGGTGAGTGTGCGCGATGTCACGTCGCAGTGCACGGTTCCAATTTCAACGAATTCTTCCTGAACTGAGGAGACGCCATGAAAAGGAAACCAACTCTCGCGATCATCTTCGTGGCCGTCCTCTTCGTCACCGCCACCCTGGAAGCACAAGATAATGCTGCGCCCACAGTCTTGGGAGGGTTCGAAACGCAGGGATCCGCGACTGCCGGTTATCGTTTTCTCGACACCAGTGGCCGGAAACAAAAGTATCTCGAGTTGTTCAATCTGCGGCAAGGGTTCCGTGTAAACGAGTTCGAACTTTTCGGCCGCGCCCCGGAGAAGGGAAATGATTTCGCGGATAACTATTCGATTACTGCAAGCGGTTTGGGAGGCGATCCTTTTCCCGGCGGCCAACTCGCCGTTTCGAAAAAAGGTTTGTACGACCTCAGAGTTAATTACCGTCAGAGCTATTACTACTGGAACAGGAACGACGATCAGCCGAATCCCGGCGGCCTTGCCGGCTTATCGATCAATCACGATTGGGCCACAGTCCGGAAGTTTGGGTCGGTGAACTTCACACTGCATGCGACGGAAAATTTGCGCTTCACGTTCGAATACAACCGGACTGCGCGTGAGGGCATGACTTTCGTAACGCGCGCTCTTGATTACTTCGGCTCACCGGCGGAGTGGGGCGCTTTCGCGCGTGCCAATCCGTATTACCTGCAGGCACCCGTCAACGAAACTGCAAACCGTTTTGCCGGCGGCCTCAGCTACACGTGGCGCGACTGGAATGTGTTTTATCGAACCGGCTACCAGACCTTCGAGCAAAACCTGACAATCGATAACGTGGTCTCGCCGGAGCGAAGCATTGATTTAAGCGATCCGGTCACTGCCAACGAATTACTCAATCGTGCGTCGTTTAACCAGTATCGCCGGTTGAAAACGCCCATAAGCGAATTTTCGTACGTCGGCCGTTCGCGATCGCGCATTCAACTACGGGGCGGCTATATCTTTTATCGATATCGCGGGCCCATCTCACAGAACGCGAACTTCAACGGAACCGCGCGCGTGACAACAACGACGTTCACGCGGTACACAGTCTCGGAAAACGATCGTGGTCAGGTTTCCGAGCCCAACCACGTCGTTGATCAGGGGTTCACCTTCAAACTGACTACCGGCTTGAATTTTCTCGCCGATTATCGATACTCCCGCATGACGGAAGACGGGATTCTGATTGCGGACAGCTTGCGCGATACGACAGCCGCTTCGGAAGATGTTCTTTCAACGTGGCGATTCGGCACGCATCGCCTCGACCTCGCCTTCGAATATGCTCCTGTGAACAAGCTCCTGATACGGCCGGGAATTCGACTGATAAAGCGAGATATCACTGTGCTCGAGGACGGCGTTGCCGATCCAGCCCGCTCCAAGCGGTCCAAGTTCGCATCGCCGATCCTCAGTGTGTTTTACGCGCCGAATGAACGCTTCACGATTCGTGGGAACATTCAAAGCATTACCAACGACACACCGTATACTCGGATCAGTCCTCGGACCGATATCGCGGAACGTTGGATTGCGCGCTACCGCGTGACCGATCGCGTCACAATCGAAAACTCGGCAATCATGCGAGTTGGGAAATACACAGCGACCGCTTTCCGGAATTCCCTTCGAACAGATGCGACAACGATTTCTTTCGCTCTGAAAGACCGGCTGTCGCTCTTCGGTGGATTCGGCTACGACAGTTTT
>WNGP01004074.1_pt1 | contig 12803 bp, 12 predicted proteins | sample 5407671 | NCBI WGS metagenome assembly WNGP01 (sample SAMN13153381, study PRJNA577476) | soil metagenome | isolation source: 40 cm soil or saprolite under Garry oak tree replicate 2 | place: USA:California | collected 2016-06-15 | reverse complement strand
GGTAATGTACTTTTGGAGGTATTACAAGCAATGACACCCGAACAAATCACACAGGTTATTCAAGGTGGCCAGTGGGTAAGTATCACCACCGAGCTCCACCCAAGCACCAATAAATCAGCAACAGGGGAAATCCAACCGTTTTATTGTTCAAGAGTTTTTACGTATTTCCCTGGTGACAGATTTGGCTGTACCGTGATGAATTATGCCGATGCCAATGGAAAAGTGCCTTTGGTGAAAATTGTGATTAAAGGGCATAATGCCTGGCGGGGAGCGCACCCGATTGCACCAGGCGCGTACAACCTGGACTACATTGCCGATGAAGCATATGAGGTGACACCACTCCATCAAGGATTTGCCGACGTCGCGAACACATTTCCAGGCAATGGTCTCAACACGTGGGAAGTAAATGTCATGCAAGACGTAACAGGAAAAGCCTTTCCTTTGTTTAGTCTTGTAGAAGGACAAATTTACGTAGACTATGACCTCATTTATATCTACAACGACATGCTTTTTAATGGGAGTAAAAACGTTGACGGTCGTGCTTTTGACAAGCCTGAAAACAGGCCAACAAATTTGCAAATTCCGTTGGTTAGACAGAAATAGTTGACGGTCTCGTCCTTACAGATATCGCTCGAACAGCTACAAGGGCTCCCACATGCCCTGAATATTGTATGATAAGAATAATTTGTTACGTGACGAGGGAGAGGCGTATGCCCAATAAAGCGTTCTCTCGCTAACTTTTTGATGACAATAAAAAGGAGAGGAGTGAGCAACGTGAACGATCCAACACCGTCTACAACCCCACCATCAGTCGAGGGCATTGTGACCAGACCTAGTCCGTTTTCTGTGGAAGAGACGCTGGTACGCCTCCAGGAGGCAATACGCAGCCGAAAGCTTAACCTCTTTGCCCATATTGACCACAGTGGAGAAGCGAGACGAGTCGGTCTCAAGATGCAAGAGGCCCATGTGCTGATCTTTGGGAGTCCGAAAGGCGGCACTCCACTCATGATTGCTTCCCCGCTTCTCGCACTTGATCTGCCTCTTAAAGTCCTCGTCTGGCAAGGTGAGGATGATAAGGTATGGGTCAGTTCTACTAAGGCTGCCTATCTAAAGGTCCGCTACTCTATCCCACAAGAATTGATCGGCAACATTGCTGGAGTTGATGCCCTCATTGAGCAGACACTCCAAGGTTAATGTTTCATTTGGAGATTGAGTGGGTAAAACGTGCTATACTTAGGGTAAGTAGTGCGGCGTCTGAGCCTTCACCTTTCTACTGGTAGACTCTGTCACTATACCAACCGAGTAATAGGCACTGCTACATTCTTGCAATGGAGTTTCACCTTATGAGTCATGAAAATACAGGAAAAGGGAACGATTCGGAGACGTTTCTAAGACGCAAGCCCGTGCCAATTGCTATGGCAAAAGGGCCCTACGAATACATACCGGGAGATCAAGAATTGCCGGTTCAGCTCACCAGTTTTCTGGACATGTTACAATGGGCACAGAACTGGGCACGCTCCAAATCAGTCTGGCCACTAGGGTATGGTCTAGCATGCTGCGCCATCGAGATGATCGCATCTGCTTCCGCGCCACAATATGACCTCTCACGATTTGGCTCAGAGGTCTTTCGCTCCAGCCCCCGCCAGGCAGACCTGATGATTGTGGCAGGAACCGTCTCAATCAAAATGGGTCCGCGACTGCGTCTGCTTTGGGAGCAAATGCCAGAACCGAAGTGGGTTCTGAGTATGGGGCAATGTGCGAACTCGGGCGGTGAGTTTTACGATAGCTACTACACGGTCCAGGGGGTTGATACCATCGTTCCAGTGGATGTCTATGTCCCAGGCTGCCCTCCTCGTCCAGAGGCTTTGATTGAAGGTATTCTTAAGCTCCGAGAGAAAATCGCGAAGCAGGGCTTGAAATTACGAGACGAGTGAAAAAAGATCAGGAGGTGACCACATGAGTGAAGGTTTCTTCTCGCGAGGATTTCGCGGTCGTCGCCAGCCAAGCGACACGAGCGCACGAATCCCGCCTGGACAATATCTCGAGCGCGGCTTTCCCGTCCTCTCGGCAGGGCCGACGCCGCATACGCCTCTGGCGACCTGGGATTTCTCCATTGTAGGAGAGGTCGATCAGCCAAAACGGTGGACCTGGGATGAATTTCAGGCCCTGCCGCGCGAGACGGTGACGAAGGACATCCACTGCGTGACCAAGTGGTCGAAACTGGACACGCACTGGGAAGGAGTCTCTCTCGATACCCTGCTGGCGCAGGTCACGTACGAAGCCAGTTATGTGATCGCCTTCTCCGATGGGGGCTATACCACGAACCTGCCCCTGGAAGAGGTGCTGGGTGGTAAGGCATGGGTGGTCAACACCTATGAAGGGCAGCCTCTGCCGCCCCAACATGGTGGCCCAGCACGATTACTGGTGCCTCACCTCTACTTCTGGAAGAGCGCCAAGTGGGTGCGGGGTCTGCGCCTGGTCAAGCAGGATGAACCGGGCTTCTGGGAGTCGCTTGGCTATAACAATCATGGTGATCCATGGAAAGAAGAACGGTATTGGGGCGACTGAATTGGCAATTCGGTGATGTGCTGGCCACGCAGGTGGAAACGGCTCGGACGAAGAGCATCACGCTGGCTCTCCCCAATTGGATGGGGCATCGACCGGGTCAGCATGTGGATGTGCGGCTAACCGCCGAAGACGGCTACCAGGCCGAGCGCAGCTATTCGATTGGCTCACCACCCGAGGAGCAACCACGCGTGACGCTGACCGTCGAACGGCTCGATGATGGGGAGGTGTCACCCTACCTCACGGATGAACTCCGCGCCGGTGACAAGCTGGAGCTGCGCGGTCCCATCGGAGGATACTTCGTCTGGGAGTCGCACATGGGCGGTCCCCTTCTGCTGGTCGCTGGGGGGTCTGGCATCGTACCACTGATGGCCATGATCCGTCATCGTGCCGCCGTGGGTAGCACTGTTCCGACCCGTTTGCTCTACTCGTCGCGCTCCTACGAGGAGGTAATCTATCGCGACGAACTTGAGCACCTGGTCAGGAGCAGCACGCTGCTTGAGGTGGTACATACCCTGACCCGTGTGCAACCGTCCGGATGGACGGGATATCGCCGCAGGATAGATACCGAGATGCTACGTGAGGTGGCGTGGCTGCCTGATCAACATCCGCTAGCCTTCATCTGTGGCCCCACCCCGTTCGTCGAAACTGCCGCCGCGAGTCTCGTGACCCTGAGATACGAACCGGGACGAATCAAGACCGAACGATTCGGACCGACAGGAGAAGCATAATGGAGAACAAACTTGATGGCAACGCTGCCGGGGGCATCCTGCAAGAGATCTTCCCCTTTGACATGACGCTTGTCCAGGCCACCTGTACGCACTGTGGTGCAACCGATGTCATTGGTGCGCTCGCTGTCTATATGCACGGCATGGGGACGATCGTCCGCTGTCCCGTCTGCGATACCGCGCTCATCCGCGTCGCGCAGACAAAGGGACATTACTGGCTGGATATGCGGGGCGTGCGTGTCCTTCAGATCAGCGCGGGGGCATAGTCCTTATTCTGCTCTCTGCCCGGCGTTTGATTCACAGGAGGAATGACCATGCATGTCGCACAAAGTGGGATCTTTGCCCTGGGTACGAGCTCGCACTCCTATCTGGAGTTCGATCTACATACACAAGGCGATCCTCTCACGCTGGTTCAGGTGATTGCCAGCCTGGAGGAACCACGCATGACGACCGGAGGCGTGAATCTGGTGGTCGGTTTCAGGCCGTCGCTGTGGGCGCGCGTTGCACCTGAGGATGCGCCAGTAGGAGTGAGCGACTTCGAGCGGGACGTGCGCGGTGTCGATGGGTACACCATGCCCGCTACCCAGCATGACTTGTGGGTGTGGGTGGCGGGTCACGCCTACCATACGGTTTTCGATGTCGCCCGCGAAGCAATTGCTGCCGTGGCCCCGATGGCACGCCTTGCTGCTGAAGTCGCAGGGTGGACCTACAAGGAGAGCCGGGACTTAACGGGCTTCATCGACGGAACCGAGAATCCACCTCTCTCCGAGGCACCCGAGGTGGCATTATTTCCCGATGGGGCTCCAGGCGCTGGTGGCAGTGTGGTGTTGGTGCAGCAGTGGACGCACAATGCCGCCGCTTTCGATGCGCTTCCGACTGAGGAGCAAGAGAAGGTCATCGGACGCACCAAAGCGACGAGTACTGAGCTGGCTGAAGAGGTACGCGGTCCGCAATCACATGTCTCGCGCACGGTGATCGAAGAGAATGGTGTAGAACAACACATCTTTCGCCGCAATACCCCGTTCGGGACGGCCACTGAGCATGGGACGATGTTTATCGGCTTCAGCAGCGACCAGCAGCGCCTGGCTCGCATGCTCGGGCGTATGGCGGGAGCAGAGGATGGCATACGTGATGCCCTGACCAGGTATACGACAGCGGTCAGTGGTGCTTATTACTTCGTCCCATCAGTTGAAGCGCTGCGCAGGTTTGCCCCTGGAGACGCTAAAGGAGGATGCTAGCAGGTATTGTCTGAAACTTGATTTTTCAATCATGTTGCAATATGCATAACATGTGTTGACACCCCCTCCTCTTCTAACAACAACCCCTCCTCATAAATCCTTCGAATAACATCCTCGATCTCCGGTTCCTGGAAAGTTACATCCTTCAAACTGTAACGCGTTCCCAACCATGCCACAAGTTCATGAGCAGGCATACTATCCTTACCGAACGTTAGCCAGATGCGCGGCACGTCAGCTCGTACCTGGCGTACCCCTTCAGGTAAATCAGCTAACATAGGCCGACCTTGAGCATCATGAGGTATAGCACTTACTTCAGTTGGATCTAATACAGTAATGAGAATACGTTCACCACCAAATCGCTCTCGAATCTCACTCACGCTACCATCATAGAGCTTGCGACCATGATCTATGATCATCATCCTTGGGCAAAGCGTTTCTACATCGTCCATATCATGGGTGGTTAAAAGCACTGTTACACCTTGTTCGGCATTGATTGCTAGTAGGAATTCGCGGATTCTAGCCTTCGCTACTACGTCTAATCCAATCGTTGGTTCATCGAGGTAAAGCAGTTCCGGGTCATGCAGCAGTGCTGCTGCCAGGTCACCGCGCATACGCTGCCCCAGCGAAAGTTGACGTACCGGTGTATCAAGGAATTCGTCCAGGTCAAGCATGTTGCGCAATCGGGCCAGGTTATCGCTATGACGCTTCTCTGGAACGCGATACAGGTGTCGCAAAAGGCGCAACGAATCGATCAGCGGCAGATCCCACCACAATTGTGAGCGCTGGCCGAAGACTACACCGATACGTGAGGCGAGTCCTCGCCTCTGGCGCATCGGATCCAGCCCGGCTACACGCACACGCCCACCAGTGGGCATCAGGATACCTGTGAGCATTTTTATGGTCGTGGACTTGCCAGCACCGTTAGGTCCAACCAGGCCAATCATTTCTCCACGTTCTATGTACATTGACAATTCATGTACTGCGGTAACGACTCGTACATCAGGATCAACAACGCTGCGTAATCCGCCTAATAAACCGGGCCGCTTACGCGCTACTCTGAATGTTTTGCTCAAGCTTTCGCCCTCAATCATTGCTTCCATTAGAAACTCTCCTTTCACCTAACTACCTGTGCTCTGGTAATGATACACACCCAAACGCCAGATAGTCCCGGCAATTAGCGCGAAAGCCAGAGCAACAAACGGTGCGCCAAAGGCAATCTCCGCTGGCAATCCAAACGGAAGAGGTATACCCAGGAGATAACAGGTCGGGATATAGGTGCCAAACGCCAGGGGAACCACAAACAGGAAAAACCCCTGCAAGCCCTGATTATAAATGGTGAGAGGGTAACTTAACATCTCACGCCCGCCATAGGTGAGAATGTTCGTTAATTCGGTTGTTTGGATAGTCCAGAAACACAGGGTCGCGCCCAGCAGCAGGATAGCTATAAAGACTAATGCTCCACTCACAACACCTAGAAGTAAGATGACAAGCTTCGATACTGTCCAGTCCAATCCGTGTAAGAGACCTAACGCTAGAATGAAAACGAGTAGGCCCTCGGTGATACGCCCCAGGCGACGCAGGCGAAACTCGCTGCTTACCACCTGCGTAAGAGCGCCTACCGGCCGCAGTAATACACGATCAAATTCTCCACGTCGTATCGTCTCATCAAATGCATCGATACCCGCGCCAAAGAGTTCAGCCAGTCCAAAACTCATCGAGGTGATGGCATAGAGCATGGCAACCTCTCCAACATTCCAACCCAATAACGATGGGAAAGGGCCAAAATAGATCAGTATGGGCGCAAACTCTAAACCAGTGACGCTGAGATAGGTGATGATGTCAATCAGCACATTTATTTTGTACTGCATCTGTACCCGCAACTGCATAACTATTAGATGACAGTAGAGGTGTAGGTCGATCAATATTTTACTAACCATGATTTTCTCTCCTCATCTACAAATTATCCGCCCTGAACGATTACGCGCCGGGCGGCTACCGATGTAAGTGATCTGACACCAAGAGTTAAGAACACGACCCAAAAAACCTGGAGACCAAGTCCAAAAAGTAGTGCAATGCCGGTCAACTTGCCTAAGAAAATTTGCGCAGGCACATTCATCAATCCATTAAATGGTAACCAGATGACAATGGCGCGTAGCCATGATGGAAAGAAAGGTAGAGGAACATAGCTACCCGCGAAAAAGAGCGCGATAGCTGTTGCGAACCCGGCAACGGCGCGAGCTTCAAGCACCCAGAAGGCGACGATGTTAAAGAGAAATCGGTAAGCGATACCGATCATTGCTGCCAATGAGAGGCTTACAGCGTACACGAGCCATGTTTTCCAGTCACCTGGAACGCCCAGACCAAAAAGCACCATCCCTGCCAGGTAGGTGGGCAGGCCTCGAAAGAGCAGGAAGTACACACTCCGGCCAACCTCGCGGCTGAGCCAGTACCAGTAGAAGTCACAGGGCTTGCTAAGATCTGAGACGACCTCTCCTGAACGGATGGTGAGCATCAGGTCATACCAACCAAATGTCAGTACGACCATGACCATCGCCTGCGCTAACCAGACATAGCGCAAAGCATCCTGCACATCATAGCCCGCGGCAACAGGTCTGGCCTGGTACAGCGCGATTATGACATAGCTAAAGATAGCTCCAAAGAAGATATTGGTGAGCAATCCGGCTAGGTTGGCCCAGCGATAGATGAGTTGTCGCCGATACGCGGTACGCGCCACTTCAACGTAGAAACGCAGCATCTCGTTTGCTCCTGTTTTTCCCAGCACAAAAACCCAGCAACCCGCCACGTAAGGGGGGTCCTGGTTTACTCGCTGTTTTCGCGGACACGCAGTTTCGCGGGATAGTCGTTGTCTACCCCGTGTCTGCTATGTGTTTACCGATCATGCCAATTAAGCGCAAAGCATGCGCATAGTGTACCACTCATAAACGTTACTGGTTAACGTTTTTGGGACTGGCATAACTCATAACTTGATTCAAGTACACAGGCTAGCAATGGTTGGGCTTGAAACTAGTGGGCAAAATGAGCGCTATGTGAGCGGTATTTTCTCCCTATAGCATAATTCAGTCTACATATGAATGAAAAACGGCAAAAAGTAGCAGATAGCTTGATTGAAATGGTAATCAAACATCACTCAGCCAGGATTAAACAGGCTACTCCTGGCCAGCTTAGTGAGTATTGACCGGTTGATATACGACATAATCCCCAAAGACATATTGCCGATAGCGTCCAGGTGAAAGTGCTGCTTGCCGAGCAATAGCTTGGACCTGCCCATCACCAATGGGAAATACGTACGCCGAATTTGGATCGGCTTTTACGATTGGTACATAGGGAGCATAACGATTGTAGCGTGGCTGCAACCGCAACTGACTGTCAACGCTAGCGCAAATAATTTGTTCCCTGCTCAAGAAGGCAATGCTATCACAAGTCCAATAATCGGTATAGATATGTGTGGCTTTGATACGCAAGAGGCCATGTATCAGCGTATTCTGTTGCTGGTTATTAGCCTGAACGGTAGGTATCTCAAGGAACGTATTAATAGTTCCCACCAGCAATACGATTCCAATTATCACCAGTATTCCTCGTCCCAAAGCCCCTTTGAATGACGTAAAGGTGAACCAACTTTGTGTTTGGGAGTGATCATCATTGCTAACTTCTGGAGTCATCGCGCTCTTGTCAGACAATTGACCCCAGAGAGGCGCGATCAAGGCAGGAGTAGAGATCAGCAAACCAACTAAATAGCGCGAATTACCAGGAAACACCGCCGAAGTGGGGCTCATGATGAAGAGTAGCAAGATCAAACCACCAGAACATAATAGCATCAAGCGCGCAAAATGACGTTTTATCGCCTGTTTTTCTGCTTGTGACCAGGGATACCCTGGCTTTAGCATTCTAAGTTTCCAGAGATTCTTTAAGAGATCCCTTAATGTAAGAACGACCGCGATCGTCCAGAGCAAGATAAAGCCCACACTCCATGCAAGAGCAATGAAAACGGAACTCAAATTCATTTGAAGCATTGGACATTGAACATTTTGAAAGCTTATGTATCCAGTGAGCATTAAATTTGTGTCATAGCAGAAAGGCATACCTCCAGTTGCCGCAGGCAGGCTAATCAACATCGTTCCTTGCAATTCAGGTTCCAGCGGGATGTGATTGTGCGCCTGGATTCTAGCTAGTTCTACGCTACCTGCGTTATGCAGGTATGAAAGTACGTTTAAGGTATTTACCACTGGCGGTGCATGAAGATTGTAGACAATCAAAGGAAACGCGCCAACGACAAGACCAATCACCACAGCCAACACCACACCACTGAGCAATTCACGCCAGCAGAACACTAGCAGGAGTAAACCTGAAACCAGGATAAACGCAAGCATCAGGAAATCACTCCAGAAACCTATCCCTACCACAAATCCCCAGCACGCATAGGCAATCAATCGCCACACTCGCCTTCGTGGAGAAGAGTAATGATCAAAGGAGAGTACAAGCCATATCGCAAGCAGCAATGAAAGGGAGCCAAAAAATAGCAATTCGGGGTACCCGCCAATAGCAACTAATTCTGTATCAAGCATGATGCTGGATCCTAGAGTGAGCAGCACGAGTGTGATTAAAGCCAACTTCTTCGTATAAAGTAAGCTTGTCAGGAGGTACATATTGGCAAGAAAGAGGGCAAAGATTAGCACAGGGCCGAGCCGCAATGTAAACACCGAGGCACCGAAAATACGAAAAAACGCTGCCGCAACATATGCTTGTAATGTGCCCATATACTGCTGGCCATAGAAGAAAATCGGATGCTCTCCATTGTAAGCAATATGCATGCCCATGATACCCATTGTGTCTTCATCGGAATTACTATGCGGCCATCCTTGAGCAATAAGAACTACGCGCAACAATGTCGCAACCACGATGATAATACATGCCCATATTCCATAGCTACCTATTTTAAGTTGTTTTATGCGCAACAACATACAAAAATGACCTCCAGGGTTTTCGTTTTTCTCGCCACAAACGCGAGAAGGTTGAAGCAAGAACTAGCTTCTCGACAAAGAACTTCGTCCTCTCCACTCCCTATTGCTTTACCATTTGCCACGATAAAGGACTTTGCCTGCTGCACTCCTTGATAGTATCAACTGATGAATACTGGGGAAGTAAGCGAAATGTAACCTTTAGTCAAGAGAAATGGGTTGCCAATCGACAAGTTCATCGAAGTATTTGAGTACTGTGGGATCATTATCAGCCGCCCACCCATCTGGATGGACTAGAATATGACGCTGCAGATAGAGCAAAGCAATCAGCCATTTCCGTTTGCCTGTGCCCTCTGAACCTCGCAACAATTCGAACTCGGCTTGTTCTAATAACAAGGAGACAATTGTAAGTTGCGCCATGCGTTCAACAAGACCTCGCAGAGGCAGTTGCGCGCTATCAGAGTCAAGCGATGCCAGTTCTTGCAGCCGTTCTGCGAGTTGATTCACTAATGTTTGCACCTGTCGCGCTACCGGAACCACAACAGGTTGTTGGCATGATTGCAAACGTTGATGTAACATACCAAAAAGCGCTGCTGCTGCGCCTTCCCTGGCCATAGCTCTCGCTACGTCGAGTACAATGACATTGCTTGATCCCTCCCAGACAACATTTACAATACTATCACGTAGCATACGTGCATTAACCCAATCCTCAACATAACCATTCCCTCCCCGCATCTCCAACGCTTCCAGTGTCACATATTCGCCACGTTTGGGGATATAGTATTTGCCTAGCGGGGTCAAAATGCGTAACAGGCGCTGGTCTTCCTCGGCGCCATGACTATCCACTCGCTCCAGTACTGCTGCCGTTTCAAAAGCCAGGGCTGCGCAGCCCTCTACCTCGATCAACAGGTCTACCAGTTGACGACGCATAAGTGGATGTTCAGCTAATGTGCGTCCAAAAACAACACGTCCCCGTGTATGAACTAATGCCTCGAGAAAACTACGACGCATAGCTGCAAGCGAACCGATCGCGGCCCAGACACGTGTGAGATTTATCATCTCCGTCATCTGCACAAATCCACGATTCAAAGCTCCTACCTGGTACGCTCGCGCCCCATTCAGCGTCACCTCGCCAGTTGCCAATGAGCGCGTGCCAAGTTTATCTTTAAGTCGATTGATGGTAAAGGCATTGCGTGTGCCATCTTCCAGTGTCTTAGGTACAAGGAATAGTCCAAGGCCACGTGTACCTGCTGGAGCACCCTCCGGACGAGCTAGAGTTAGAATAAGATCGGCAGAAACATTAGAGCAGAACCACTTGTCTCCCCAAAGTTCCCAATTTGGCTGCAAACCATCTTCAATACCTGAGCGCGGTTTTGCTACAGTCGTGGTCAGCCCAACATCCGACCCTCCCTGCTTCTCTGTTAAAAACATAGCGCCCTGCTGCAATTCATCTATGGTGAGCGCAGTAAGAGGAGGTAAAAAACGACGCTTGAGTGCTTCGCTGGCGTAACGTTCTAGTACGCGAGCCAATGCATCGGTCATTGCTATCGGACAGAACACTCCAGCTTCGGCCTGCATACCCAGATAGCCTAGCGCAAACTTGACTGGTTGTGGTATACAACCCCGCCAGCCCAGCGCACCGTCTCGATGGGAGCAGGCAGCGATGGCAAAATCTTGATAAGCAATACGTTCAAGCTCGTGATATGCAGGATGAAAAATCACCTCGTCAACACGTTGGCCCTTTTTATCGAACTGCATAAGAACAGGACCCTGGCGATTGGCTACCTCTGCCAAACTGTCCATCTTTTGTGATGCTATAGCTCCCATTTCAGTAAGTATGGCCCGCGCTCGTTCAAAGTCTTCTGCTGATAGATGCCGCCTTAGTATAAATGATAGGTCAGGGTCGGCGCTAAAGAAATTGATTCCGTCAGTCTCCGGCATAAGATTACGTAGTTCTTGCATCGCTTGTACCCCTCCCTGTCAAGTTTGACATGTCTCTAGCTTTACACTTGATCCCGACGAGTATCTGCCTCAAGATGCCCGGCAACAGCCAGTTGCGCTCCACCAGGCACTAAAGACGATTTGCCGAGAGATTGCTCAATCTTTTGAATTACTGCCGTATTGCATACACTGCCTGGTTGCTGATGCGACGTCATGCATATACCAGCAGTCATGTAATTAGCTGTACCAAGGATATCCTTCCCTACTGTTGAAGTTGGGTCAGACAGATTATTAGCGATATCTTGCCATTGTAGACCTTGCAGGTCCTGCGGACTGTAGCTTGCACCACTCATGATATACTGGTTTGCAATATCGATAAATGGAATACTGCCAGATTGAGTTGTATATGGCGCAACATCGTAAGTATTCAGCAGATTCTGCTGTTCCGTAGTCGGTGTTTGCAGCGCTGTATAGTTTCCGGAGGAGTCCTGCGTATTTCCCAGAGTTTCAACTGGCACAAAATCAACGTACTTGCTCGTATAAAATGAACCACCGTAATGGCCAGTATAGAATCAGTACTTGAAGAAGTTGTCTGATAGAGCTTGCTAAATGTGCCAAAGCGACTGAGTGCTACTATAGTAGCCCAACGTTGCGCTGCACAGTATGGGCAGTATTCGGCGCCTATATACAAAAACTGCGGTTTACCTGTTGGCCCAACCAGAATCGGAGGTGGTCCCTTTACGGCGTGTAAAGGATTTTGTACACCTCCTGTTCCCACCGTCGTTAGTACATTCTGATCAACATTGGTAACTGCATTGAATACCTGGGAACTGGCCTTGGTCGATCCACTTGGACTTCCTGATTGCTGATTTGAAAAGATTACAAAGACACCGATGATGATTGCAATAATAACCAGGACTCCACCTATAAGGAGCCATTGCCGCATGTTAGATTGACTCTGCTTTTTGCCTTTGTTACGCGTTTGAGACCTATTATTCTGATTGCTGCTAAGCCGTTGCTGTCGTTGTTGCTTTTCCCGCTCACGGCGTTGAGCCGCAGAAACAGGTTTTTGTTTTGTTTTTGCCATATATCCATTTCCTCATTATTTTCTAGTTAGGAACTAATCAGCGTAATTGTATCATAAACAAGGAAAATTTCATCTCTCAATTACCTCACAACAGTACATTTGCATTTCATTTTAGAGGAATTTTACATATGTCGCTTTGCTTGACAAAGCAGCAGCCCTTAAGGTACAATCGTACCGCCACAACAGATGCCGCATTACATGAGCCTCGTTCGTCTAGTGGTCCAGGACATCGCCCTTTCAAGGCGGAGATCACGGGTTCGAATCCCGT
>WNGP01004113.1_pt1 | contig 12808 bp, 8 predicted proteins | sample 5407671 | NCBI WGS metagenome assembly WNGP01 (sample SAMN13153381, study PRJNA577476) | soil metagenome | isolation source: 40 cm soil or saprolite under Garry oak tree replicate 2 | place: USA:California | collected 2016-06-15 | reverse complement strand
CGGAGGTTTTGCAGTACTGTGGTTCAAGCCGGCCATCGACCGTGCCGCATTTCCTCAGCCGCACTAGCTACTATTTAATAGGAGCTAAATTTTATTCGTAGCGCAGGGCGACCATGGGATCGACGCGGGTCGCGCGGCGGGCAGGGATATAGCTGGCGAGCAGTGCGATAAAAGTCAAAAGACCGATTACGCTTAGAAATGTGGGCGGGTCTATGGCGCTAACCCCGTATAACAAGCCTTTCATAATATGCGTCAGGGCGAGAGCTGCTGCCAGGCCACATCCGGCACCTATTCCAGCCAGCCGCGCTCCCCTGCCCAGGATGAGGCGAAGAACATCGTGCCGTCTTGCCCCCAGAGCCATACGGACGCCGATCTCATGCGTCTGCTGCGCGACCACGTAAGCCAGGACACCATAAACCCCTATTGCTGAAAGGAAGAGCGCCAAGCCCGCAAGCGCCCCAAGCATTACCATATTGAATTCAGGGCCAGCGAACGAAGAGCTGATGACCTCTGTCATTGTTCGAATGCTCGCGACGGCCAAATCGGGGTCGAGCGAATGAACGTCGGCGACCACGGCGGAAGTCAGCGCGGCCGGGTTCACCTGCGCTCGCACAGCAAGATTCATCGCGTGCCAGTCGCCAAAGGGATCCTCTTTGAGGAAGGGGCCGGGTAACTGGCTATAGGGTCGATAGACGTGCGGTGCCACAGGATTGTTCAACGGCCCTTGGCTGACGTCGCCCACGATGCCCACGATCGTTTGCCATGGGGCAAACACTCCCCAGCGGATATGTTTCCCAATGGCGTTCTCTCGCGGCCAGAATTTCCGAGCCGCGGCCAGGCTCACGATCGTTACCGGCTGAGACTCAACGCGGTCTTCGGGCGCAAACCACCTGCCCTGGAGAAGGGCAATGCCCATCGTTTGAAAGTAGTTTCCCATTACCCAGGACTGGCAAATCGCCTGCGGCGTTTCGCTTTCGGCATCGCCGCGTCCTTCGATGGCCATCGAAACCATTTCCCGGGCATTGAGAGGCAGATCGTTTGATAGTCCGACACTCTGCACGCCGGGCGAAGTCGAAACGCGGTCGAGCAATTGGCGGTAAAAACTCCTGATCTGCGCTTCTTGGGGATAGGCTTCGGGAGGCAGAGGAATATTCAAGGTAAGCACGCTGTCTGGACGAAAACCCGGATTCGTTTCGAGCAGCTTGCCGAAGCTGCGAATCAAAAGTCCGGCTCCAATCAGGAGCACGAACGCCAGCGCAAATTCCACGGTGACAAAAAATCCCTGGAGACGGTGGTGCGAGCGGGAAAGTGTCGCGCTACGTCCGCTTTCCTGTAAATGACCATCGGTCGACGTCAACGACAACCGGAAAGCCGGAGCGAGCCCAAAGAGAACAGCGGCAAAAATAGACGCGCCGACCGCGAAAGCGAACACACCTGCATGGAGCGATACGTGACGCGGGAGAGGGATGCTCGAAGGAACCAGGGCGAGAATAAAATTCCGGGCCAAGAAGGCTAGAAGGAATCCGAGTGCGCCGCCGCCGAACGCCAACAGGAGGCTTTCCGTCAGCATCTGGCGCACTAACCGAAGCCGCGTGGCCCCCAGAGCAGTGCGAACAGCGATCTCCCGTTGGCGGGTGGCCGCCCGCGAGACAAGCAGTGTCGCAATGTTCGCACAGGCTATCAAGAGTACAAAAGATACAGCGGCCATCAAGACGAGTAGCAAGGTGCGAACCGAGCCGACGACATCTTCCTGAAACGGAAATGCGCTGATGTTGAGTTCTGCTGCACGAAATGTTTTCGTGAGAGCGGCAGGGTAACTAGCCAGGACTTCCCGCGCGAGTGGCTCGGTGCTGCTGCGCACCTGTTCTAGCGTGATGCCGGGAAGCAATCTTCCCACCACGCTGGTGAGGTACGATCCTCCCCAGCCCTGCAATTCCGCGGGTAGGAAGGCCATCGGCACCCAAAGATCTGCGGGCGAACCGTTGTCGTCCGGCCCTGGCAGGGGGAATTCGAAGTTTTGTCGCATGATACCGACAACGGTATAGGGCTGGCGGTCGATGTCGATGGTTCGACCGAGGATACTGGAGACGCCACCGTAACGTCGCTGCCAAAGTCCGTAGCTGAGCAGGACTACGTTATGGCCCGGCGTGTCCTCGTCAGAAGCAAAGGTCCTGCCGAGCATCGGCTCCACGCCGAGCATGGGGAACAGCGAGGAGGAAACCCGTGCAGCCATGACCCGCTCGGGCTCGTCACGGCCCGAGATATTCACAGGTTTATTTCGAAAAGTGCCAATGGCGCTGAATGATTTCTGCTCACGCGCAAAGATGGCAAGGTCCGGCGGCGAAAAGCCCATCTTCGGGTAGCCCATTTTGGGAATACCCTCATGGATGGCAATGAGACGCGACGGAGCTTCGAACGGCAAGGGCCGCAAGAGGACGGCATCGACGACGGAGAAGATGGCCGTGTTGGCGCCGATGCCGAGAGCCAGGGTGAGGACGGCGACGGCAGTGAAGCCCGGGTTTCTGCGGAGTTGGCGGAGACCGTAGCGGCAATCGGAGATCACGGAGGGAAGCCAATTGCCAGTCCTTTCTTGGCGAACCTGCTCTTTCACTTGTTCGATGCCGCCAAGTTCGATCCGCGCGGCGCGTTGCGCTTCCTTCGGCGGCATGCCGGCGCGAATGTTTTCCTCGGTCAGCATTTCGAGATGGGCATGAACCTCCTGGTCGAGGTCTACCTCCACACGCCGGGTTAGAAAGAGATTTCGGAGGAAACTTCGAGCTTTCACAAAGAGCGGCATGCTAGACACCTCCCTACGATGCTTCCAAAGCTTGACCGATGGCCCAAGAAATGCGCCCCCATCGCTTGGTTTCGACTTCCAGCTGCTTCTGGCCAGCCTTGGTCAAGCGGTAGTATTTGGCGCGGCGGTTGTTTTCGGACTCTCCCCAAAGAGAGGAAATCCAACCTTCTTCTTCCATGCGGTGCAGGGCAGGAAAGAGCGAGCCCGGCTTAACCACAAAAGTGCCGCCGGTGATCTGCTGGATTCTGCGCGAGATTCCGAGTCCGTGCATCTGGCCAGCGATCAGCGATTTCAAGATCAGCAGGTCCAAAGTTCCTTGCAAAAGGGTTGTGGGTTCAGTGTTCAAGAGACATCTCCTATTGGCTTTCTATAGGTATAATATCGATCTACGTATAGAGTGTCAATAGGAGGCGAGCGTGGCGCCGGACAGCAAGTCTCAGCCGCGTTGCCGGACAAGTGTCTGTCCCTGGCCAGAAAAACGGCGATTTTTGGGGAAACCGGCCAACCGCTCGGCGTGGTCGTTGGCGCTCGACTGCGGGTCGTGCATAATACGCAGGAGTTGAAGCTAAAGCTTCTGAATTTTGGCCAGGGACGAAAGATCCTGCCGCCGTCCAGCTTGGGAGGCGAAGGCGTTCGCCAAACGAGGCCCGAAAGACTTCAGGCTGGCGGGAAACAGGTGTTCAGATAAGCTATCGACCTTAAGATCGCCCTGGTTGAGGAAGGCCCTGGTTGAGGAAGATTGATGGGATCTGATTACGCCGGAGAAGTTTCAGCCGCCTCTCGAAGCGCTAAGGTAGTTGAGCCAATTGCTATTGCGGTGTGCTGCTTGGTAATAATTGTGGCGTTAGTCGTCGGAGTGGGACTCGCCGCGGGCTTGGTGCTGCGCCATGTCGTGCAAACCCTGCCGCTATGGATCGGCGTATTGGCAGGCGCCCGCCGTTCCCGGGCAGTCGGCTGGATAGGGCTTCCGATGTTCCTATTTTGGCTGGTGCTGGTGTCGCTCATATGGCTTTACCTGCTGGGCATCGCCCGGGTCATCAGCGGACACTTCTCGCCCATTGAGATCGCAATGACCATCCTTGTGGGAGCGGCGGCCATTGTTGGAATTGCGATGTTCGCGCGGGTCAAATGGTCTCTTTCAGGAGCGGCGGGGCTGGGCCTGTTCCTGGTGGTGGCAGTAGCCCAATGGGTATGCTTCCGCGTCAGCTTCTTACCCGCGGTTGCCAATCGGTAGTAGGAGCGTCCAGTTTTGGCGAAGCGCTTCCTGAACGATCATCTGGAAATTCTTGTCGCGACGGTACCCGACAGATCGGCACGGACATCCAAACACCGAGACTAACGACAGAACATCCTTGGAGAAGACCATGGCAATCACCAAGCGGAAACTGGGAAATTCGGGACTGGAAATTGCCCCCATCGTGTTGGGGGGAAACGTGTTCGGATGGACGGCAGACGAAGCGACATCGTTCCACTTGCTGGATGCGTTCGTTGCGGCGGGATTCAATGCCGTGGATACAGCTGACGTCTATTCCAAATGGGTGCCGGGAAATAGAGGCGGGGAGTCCGAGACGATCATCGGCAAGTGGCTGAAGCGCAGCGAGAAGCGCCAGCGAGTGATCATCGCAACGAAAGTTGGATCGGAAATGGACCCAGGAAAGAAAGGACTTTCCAAGGGCTACATTCTGGGCGCAGTGGAAGATTCATTGCAACGCTTGCAGACCGACTACATCGATCTATATCAGTCGCATGTTGATGACCCCGATACGCCGGTGGAGGAAACTCTCGAAGCGTACGCGCTGTTAATCCAGCAGGGAAAAGTGCGTGCGATTGGTGCATCGAACTACACCGCCAAGAGACTGGAAGAAGCGCTCGAGATCAGTGAGAAAAAGCGTCTGCCGAGGTTCGCGAGTCTGCAACCGCACTACAACCTTTACGAGCGGGCGGGCTTCGAAGCCGAATTGGCGCCCCTTTGCCTCGGCGAAAACATCGGCGTGATTCCTTACTTTTCGCTGGCCAGTGGATTTCTTGCGGGCAAGTACCGTTCTGAAGCGGATTTGGCCAAGCGCGCGAGAGGGACCTTCGTGAAGAAATATCTGAACGAGCGCGGTTTCAGAATCCTGGGCGCGCTCGACCAAGTGGCGAAAGCTCGCGGCGCAACGCCAACCCGAGTAGCCCTGGCCTGGCTGCTGGCGCAGCCGAGCGTTACCGCTCCGATTGCCAGCGTGACAAATCTCGATCAGCTCCATGAGTTGCTGGGCGCCGCTGATCTGCAGCTAGATCCCGAGTCGCTCGGGAAACTTAACCAGGCCAGCGCATATGCCGCCGGCGCGGGCGGTGCCAACTGACCTCGATTCGAAATGTTGCTGATGTTTGGTCCACATTATTTTGTAAACCTAGGCCCAGGCCTCTAGGGCCATAAATTCGTGGCCGGCGCATCCTAAAAATCAATATGAATCCGGAAAACCGTATGGATTGGTTCAGCAGTGTCTGAACGTTCCATCAGACGGCTCGGTCCGAGCGGCGAGGCACGCACCACGTAGCGCTGTGGAGAGCGCGGGCCGCGTCCGAAGGGGTAGCAGGTGACAAGCGTAAGCGCGTCTCCCGATGTGGGCCCGAGCAAGGTTACATCGAGTGGATCCACGATCCGCATCATCTTTACGGTGTAGGTGCGCTCATACAACCCGCGGCGGCGCGCATCAAACCATTCGATTCGAATGGTGTCGTCCTGCGCAATCTCTTCAAGGCGCCGGAACCAGCTGGTGCGATGGCCTGCCAGCACTAGGTTTCCGGGCTTTCCGAAGCCGGCACCACCGAGCAAGAGCGCCGGACCGAAGGCCAATGTGCGCGGAGTCGCCGCGTCCAAAACAATCTCGTCGTAACTCAAACGCGGAATTCGCAGTCGCGCAACCGGGTGTGTGTCGGCCCACGGCCATGGCGCGCGAGGCTGGCCCGAATGTATGCTTTGCTCCCATGCCCGGCGGATCAGGACGCCCGCAAGCTTGGCCTTGGCGTTTAAGTAAGTGGCCCGACCCGTAAGGCATGCCCCGGCGGTCAAGACCAGCGCTGTCAAAAACCGCAGGGCCTTCACCAGACGCCTCCTGGCTTCCGCACGAGGCACAACAACACGATGCCGGCGAACAGCAGCGCGACACCCAAGGCTTCGAGAAAGGCGTCGGCCGTCCCGGTAGCTGGAGCGCCAAGGACTTTGTCCATTTGCCAACCGGCCGGCAACTCCGTAGGCACCGGAACGGTGCTCGATCGGCCGCCCGCGTTTACCACCACTTCCTCGACCGCAACCAAAGAGGTAAAGCGTGTGACCAGCCGATAACGAATGGCATGGGCAATTACTTTCGCGCGAATCTCCGCTTGTCCGTTCTCATCTGTCTGCCGCCAGCGGTCGATCAGATCCTCGACGCGCTGCCGCGCCCACAGGGTTGTGATGCCCGGATGGAAGGTCGCCCGCGACGAGTCAAAATCGATGGTCGTCTCATAGGGGTTATTGCCCGCGCGAGCTGTCAGGTGAGCCTTCCCCACGCGGCCTTTCGAAATGCGTCCGAAGATCAGCAGTGGCTGCCGCTCGAAAAGGTCCGGCAGACGCTCCGGGTACTCCTCCGCCACCTCCACACCCTCAAAGGACAGCTTCACATCGGTCAATACCGGACTCTCGATGCTCTCGAAAAGCTGCGTCATCTGCGCTCGAGTCTCATTGATGTCCGCGATGTGCGTGAAGGTCCCTCGTCCGAATTGGGCCATCTTGGTGGCGAGGAAGAGATTCGGCGCGCTCCCGATGGCCACCGTGTACAAGCGCGCGCCGCCCAAATCATGCCGAAGCGCGGCGAAAATCTGCTCCTCATTGCCGAGATCGCCGTCGGTCAGAAGGACAATGTGGCGCAGGTAGCCGGGAATCTCCGGCTGGCGCATCAGGTGAAGCAGCGCTGGCAGCATCTCGGTGCCGCCGCCGGCCTCGAGACGATGCACATAATCGCGGGCTGCTTCCAGATTTTCCGGTGTAGCGGGCAACGGCGCTGATCGAAACTCCCGATAGCCGCTACTGAACTGGAGGATACCGAAGCGATCGCTTGGCCGTAGCCGGTCCAGGGCCTGAAGCAAAGCTTCGCGGGCTTGCTCAATGGAAGTGCCAGCCATGGAACCCGACACGTCAATCATGTAGAGCATTTCCACTGGCATGCGCTCGCTGGGCTGCACTGTCGGTGGGAAAGCAGCCAGCAGGAAATGTGTTTCGGCGGAGTCGCTTCCAGGAGAGAGGAAAAGAGCCGCCTTCGGCTGCGTGCTTTCCTCCTGCTGCACTTCGAGGATGAAATCTTTGTTTGGAATTGTGACCCCTGTGGCGAGTGCCACGTGCTGCCGGCCATTTGCCAGACGACGCACGCTGACCGCGTGAGAGACGCACGTGATGGAGGCAGCCTCGAAGCCGGAATCCAGATCAACGCCGAGCGAGATGTCATGGCCGGAACGGTTTTCTGGATTGCGAACAACTGGAGTGATCCGCGATGCGTCCGGCACAGCGTCCGTATCGGCTGCCCAGCCGGTTCCGACGTGATCAACGGCCTCTGTTCCGGGAATGTAGCGTGGACCGACGACCATCGGGAAAATCAGCCGCATCCGCCCCTTCTCCCAGCGCAACGATTCCACGTACAGCAGCCGGACGTCGATGCGGTCGTTGGGCATAATGTTCGCGACCGAGGCCGTGAAGATGTTGGGGCGCTCCTCCTCCAGTAAGGCGGCGCGTTTGCCTTCCGACTTTGCCGCCTCATAGACGCGTTTGGCCTCCTCGCGTTCGTGGATAACACTGCGAATCACGCGGTTGCCGATCCGGATTTCCATGTCGTACACAGCAGCGTCGTGCGGTAGCGGGAAGATGTAAACGGCTTCGATCGGCACGGTGCTGGAGTTCACGTATTGCTGGGTCACGGTGGCCGCAGCCACCAAGCCGCGCACGTCCAACGTGGCATCCGTATGGACCAGCGGCACGGACTCGTAGCGGCCGGAGATGGGCGAACGGTAAAGCAACGAACCCTCGCGGACCTGAGGCGGGTTGTGGTCGGTCTGTCCGGCGGACAGACGGGCCAGGATCGTAGTCACTACTAGAAGCGCAAAGACGAGGCGCGTACCTATACCATTTTTGAAAAAGTTCCCCGTGAACCGTGCCATGGTGCCCTCCAACGAAGGTGCCGCGTCTAAAGAAGTGCAATCGGCACGCCAGGAGGCATGCGGGGGAATAGGAGGCTCAAAGGCAGGACATTCGGATACTTAGCGAGAGTAGCCCGGCGGAACCGGTTCATCTACCCGTGTTGTAGTGCCCACGACTGTGGGAGCACAGCAACACCACGTCAAGCAAAGAAGAGTGCGCGTCGCCTTCATGGCTGATTGTCGGTATCTCAGAATTGCATCTTCGTCCGCAGCTGTTTTCTGGAGAAGTGCCATGTTCGGACCACAATCGGCGACAAGTTGTCTTGCGCTTCACTCCTCTCTGAGGGTACGGATGGGTTCGACGCGCGTGGCGCGGTAGGCAGGCACGACGGTAGCGAGAAGGCCGACCGCGACCAGAAGGAGTGCGACCATGGCAAAGGTGAGCGGATCGGTTGAGTGCACACCATAGAGGAGAGAGGAGACGACGCGTCCCAGAGCTAGCGCGGCAGCGAAGCCAATACCGACGCCCAGCAGAATGGGCTTCAAGCCATCGGCAATCACCATCTTCAAGACGTCGGAGTGCGACGCACCCAGCGCCATGCGAATACCAATCTCGCGAACGCGGCGGCGAACGGTATAGGCGAGCACGCTATAAATGCCAACTGCGGTGAGCACCAGCGCGAGCCCCGCGAATGCGGCCAGCAGAAGCATATTGGAGCGCTGCGGCGACAAGGAGTTGGAAATCAATCCATTCATGCTGATCACGTCTATGACGGGCGTTTGCGGGTCCACCTGGCGGACGGCACTGGTCACGGCAGAAATGGCGCTCAGGGGATCGGCGCTGGTGCGCACCGCAAGGCTCATTCCGAAAGAGCGCCAAGGTTCGGAGGGAGGCGCAACCATCTGATCGAGAGGCCAGTACACCGTTGCCACGGGCCTAGTCTCGTCCAGAGAATCCAATTTCACATCCCCGATGATTCCCACGACTTCGCGGACCTCATTTGGGAAAAAGGTCAGCGTGAGATGTTTTCCGAGAGGGTCTTGATTGGGCCAAAAGCGCTTGGCCATCGATTCACTGACGAGTGCGACGGGAGTTCTGCCAGCCACGTCGGAGTCGCTGATGTCGCGTCCGCTCAACAGCGGGACGCGCAAGGCGCGAAGGTAGCCTGAACTGATGAGGCGAACGTCCACTTCGGGTTGGTCGGCCATGGGGACGACAGGCTGGCCTTCGATAGCGACGGGCTGGTGCGAACCACCGTTGCCCAGCGGAAGGTCATCAACTACTCCGGCCGACTCCACACCCGGGGTTCGGCGAACTTGCTGAAGTACGCGATCGAAAAAGGCGCTCTGCGCGGCGGCAGTGGCAAATTTGTTGGCAGGAACCGGAACGGTCATGGTGAGGACGTTATTGGGATCGAAGCCGGGATGAACGCTGCTGAGCTGCCACAATGTGCGGACCATGAGGCCGGCGCCGATCAGCAGAACCAGCGAGAGGGCCACTTCGGAGACAACCAGAAGAAGGCGCGTTTTGCTTCCGCCGGGAGGGGAACTGCCGCGGCTTTGCCCTTGCTTTAGAGCTTCGTTCACATCTGTTCTCGTGAACCGCAGCACCGGGAGTAGACCCGCGAGGATGCCCGCGAAGAGGGCGAGAAATGCAGTGAAGGCCAGCACCGGGGCATCGAGAGTAATTTCCGTCGAACGCGGGAGCCGGTCGGCGAGGAATTTCACGATCAGGGTCACGCCAAAACGCGCCAGAAGCAGGCCGAGGGCGCCGCCGGCAAGGGAGAGGAGCACCGTCTCAGCCAGGATCTGGCGGAGGATTGCGCCGCGGGTGGCTCCCAGCGCGGCGCGAATGGCGATTTCTTTTTTTCGCTCCAGTATTTTGCCGAGCACAAGATTGGCAACGTTGGCGCAAGCGATCAAAAGGACAAAGGCTACGGCGCCCAGCAAGACCAGCAGGGCCGGGCGGACATCGCCGACGAGCTGCTCGCGCAGCGGAAGGATCGTGGCGCCCCATCCTTTATCGTCTTCCGGGTAGAGCTGCTCGAGCCGAGAGGAAATGGCGCTGAGTTCGGCTTGTGCTGCGCGGCCTTCCACGCCCGGTTTCAAACGGCCGATGACCAAGTAGTTGTGATTGCCGCGCACAGCGCGCTTCTCGTTGGTCCAGGCCAGGGGAACCCAAAGCTGCGCCCAACTCGGAAACTTGAAATTGGGAGGCATGACGCCGATGACGTTGTAGGTTTCATCATTGAGAAGGATATCCCGGCCGACGATGCCGGGATCGGCGCCGAAGTGATCGCGCCACAGAGTATGGCCGAGAACCGCAACGTGACCCTGGCCAGGACGGTCTTCTTCCGGCGAGAACGTCCGCCCGAGGAGCGGATGAACACGAAGAATCGAAAAGAAGCCGGGCGCGACCGGCGCGGCCTGAATCGCTTCCGGCCGTTCCTTGCCGCCAATATTGAATCTCGCACCGCCGTAGGCGGCCATCTCTTCAAAGGAATGGTTCTGGTTCTGCCAGTCGAGGTAATTTGCCGGGGAGACGGAGAAGAGCGTCAATCCGGGGAAGCTCTTTGCGGGAGGAACATGCCAAATCTGCATGATGCGGGACGAATCTTGGTAGGGCAGCGGACGGAGAAGGACGGGATTGACCACGGAGAAAATCGCGGTGTTGGCGCCGATGCCTAAAGCCAGGAGGAGAGTGGCGGCGGCGGAGAAGCTGGGATTGCGAAGGAGGGTGCGGAAGCCGTAACGAAGATCAAAGAAGAAGTTACGCACGAGCAAGCGCCTCCCGGTCACCAAGAACAAGGCAATTGGCGATGACATAGATACAGACGATCCAAGGGTCCAAATGTCTTCAGAGAATAAGCAAACCATGCGTGATAGATGCCGCGAGGAACGTTGGCGCGAGTCTTACCCGCGGGCCGTAAAGCCCCGGACGGGAGGACGCTCCTGCCGGAGCATGCGACTGGAAAACGCCCGTTATACGTTCAGAACACTTGCCTGGAATCCATCGCCAAGATAAAGTCGGCAACCATGTCCATGCGTGTGGCCGTTCTCGGCGGCGGCGTTGGCGGCTTGAGCGCCGCGCATGAACTAATCGAACGTGGCTTCGACGTTTCCGTCTACGAGAGGCGGAATGTTATCGGCGGGAAAGCTCGAAGTCTTTCGGTCCCCAACACCGGACAAGATGGTCGCAAGGACTTGCCGGGTGAGCACGGCTTCCGCTTCTTTCCTGCGTTTTATCGCCACCTGCCGGACACCATGAAGCGCATCCCTTACGCAGGGAATCTGACCGTATTTGATAATCTGGTTCACGCCACGCGCATTCTTGTGGCCCGTGCCGGCAAGCCATCACTCATTCTGAACGCGCGAATCCCGCGAAATGTAGAGGATTGGGCTCTCACTTTTAAGGACACCTTCCGCGGTATCGGAGTTCCCGACGACGAGGTCCTGTACTTCGTCGACCGTCTATTCACGCTGCTGACAAGCTGTCCCGAAAGAAGGATTGTTGAATACGAGCAGATTCCCTGGTGGACCTTTATTAATGCCGCGAATCACTCGGCGGACTACCAAACCCTCTTGGGCAAAGGCCTCACTCGATCCCTTGTTGCGGTGCGTGCCCAGGAGGGCAGCACTCGCACGGTTGGCTACACACTCTTACAACTTCTCTTCGGCTTGTTGACCCATGGGGGTTTCGATCGATTACTCACTGGTCCCACCAGCGATGTCTGGCTGACCCCCTGGTCGTCATATTTGCAGCAGCGCGGTGTTAGTTTTCAGACGAGCACAACCATTAAGTCGCTGAATCTGTCATCAGTAGGAATAACCTCGGTAACCGCGGAGACCGGCGGACAATCCCACCAAATCACTGCTGATTACTCTTTATGCCGATTCCCCTTGGGCTCTTACTTCTATATCGCAACGACAGTTTTGGAGTCACGCCAATCTCTCCGATTTCGGCGATGGAAAACTTGGTGGTGTTCTTTCCGTTGACATTTCCGATTGGGAAACGCCCGGCATCCTCTATAACAAAACCGCTATGCAGTGCTCGGCCGCGGAGATCGAGGATGAGGTCTGGGCTCAAATCAAGCTCCACCTCAATGTGGCCGGCGCCGTCGTGATTCGCGACGCCAATCTTCTCCGTTGGTTCCTCGATCCCGACGTCGAATTCCCTAACCCGACGGCTGCCACGAATCTCGAGCCTTTGCTGATCAACACCTCAGGTTCGCTGCAATATCGGCCAGAAGCTTCTACCGAGATTCCGAATCTCTTTCTGGCCTCCGATTACGTGAAGACGTATACAGATGTTGCGTGTATGGAAGCGGCAAACGAAGCTGCCCGGCGAGCTGTCAACGCGCTCCTGGACCGGGCTGGTTCTACCGCTCGACGTGCTTCCTTGTGGCCTCTCATGGAACCTGACTTTTTTAAGCCGCTCATTGACTACGATCGCCTGCGGTTTCGGCTTGGCCTACCACATGCCAGCGGCTCGCCGATCTCTTTCCAAAGTCGGGATCATGTTTGAATTGATGGCCGTGCAGATAACCGTGCACTCCGATGCGTTAGGATTTGCGGTCGCGAGATCAAGAACTTTTTCCAGTTTCCGGCTGCCCCTCCCGACCCGCAACAAGACATTCTCGGGGTGACTATCGAAGTAGACGTACTCGCTGATCCGGAGACCAACGCGGGGTACCGATGTGGAGTTTACTAGTGCTAGTGGCATCGCCGTCGGCTCAAGACACCGCTTGAGCAACTCCCTACGAACCTTAGACCCTTTGCTTTCCACGGCTGAGGGTAAGCTGTCGACGCGATGGAGTCGCGCTCCTGACGTGTGGCTGGGCAAAGAGAATCTAGGACCAC
>WNGP01005992.1_pt1 | contig 12812 bp, 7 predicted proteins | sample 5407671 | NCBI WGS metagenome assembly WNGP01 (sample SAMN13153381, study PRJNA577476) | soil metagenome | isolation source: 40 cm soil or saprolite under Garry oak tree replicate 2 | place: USA:California | collected 2016-06-15 | reverse complement strand
TAAACAAAGGAGCCGGTGAGAAGATGGACGATAAGGTCACCTATCGCCAACAAATCAACTTCTGTGGAAAGCCTCGCTGTCGCAAATGCCAGCAGGGTATAGGCCATGGCCCCTACTGGTACTCCTACCAGGTTGTCGATGGGCACACTATTCGTACGTATATCGGCAAAAATCTTCCAGCCGACGTCCAGGTTCCCAACTCACAAAAATCACCCGCTTCGATAACAGACCCTGCGGCACTGCAATTAGCAGATATGCGATATGCACGCAAATCCCTGTCCAGTGAGATCGATGAGCTGGATCGCTTGCTGGCGCTTGATCCCAGCAATGAGGAGCTGGTACGACGGCTGATGATGGCACTTTTGCATTCGAAGCGGCGTGGGGAAGCGTTGCGTGTGTATCAAGGACTGGCGACGGTGTTGCGGGAGGGGTATAAGAGGGAACCTTCGTTGGAGACACAGGCGGTGTATGAGATGGTGTTACGAGGGGATGGGGAAGTGGCGACAATACCGCAAGGGGTGCAGATTGGGCGCAGCAATCAAAGCACGTTGGTGGGACGTGAACATGAATTGCATATTTTGCGACAGTTGCTCGTTTCTACTGGGGCATTCGGGCACATTCGCGCTGACGGCCAAAAGAGGATGGCGAGTACTGCTGCCGCGATGCTCGAAACGCAGCATCCGCAATGTATGGTGCTGATGGGTGAGGCAGGTATAGGGAAAACGCGCCTCGCCGAGGAGACGGCACGTGAGGGGCAACAGCGCAGTTGGGCAGTGGTCTGGGGTTATGTCTATGCCCAGGAGAGCGGCATTCCCTATCGGATCTGGACTGATGCGCTGCGCAGGATGATCACCCTACATCTCTGGCAGGAGCAAGACCTGGCTGAGCGTACGCATATATTTGAACCACTCGAGGCGCTGCTGCCGGAAATGCGTGAATTGGTGGAGTGGAATAGGAAGGGTGGGGAAGCAGGAGGTGGTGATACGGTAAACGAGGTGGAGCGGGATAAATCTGGCTCCCACGCATATCCGGAACAGGTACTGTTATGGGAGGCTGTGTTTGAGTTGCTGGCGACAATTAGCACGAGGACACCACTGATGATAGTACTGGATGATGTGCAATGGGCAGACGCGAGCAGTTGTGAGCTGTTGGGTTATCTTGCGCGTCGCCTGCTGGGTCATCCGATTGTATTGCTGTTGACATGCCGCGAAAACGAACTGACCTCCAAACATCCCTTGCGCTCGCTCCTGGCTCATATGCAGCGCGAACATGCCGTGGAGACCCTTCACGTGCAGCCCCTCACGGATGATCAGGTTGGCACTCTGGTGGCTCATCTTCCCCCAGAAATGGTACAGCGCATCCAAACGCAGGCCGCCGGCAACCCGTTCTTTGCGGAAGAACTCGCGCACTCTTTCAGAATTGATGATATGGGGATGATGGCGACCAGTAGAGGAATGCAGCAGTCACCACGCGAAGCTTTACCAGTCACAGTCACTGCCGCTCTTAACCAGCGCTTGAACAAGCTCAGTACAGCATGCCAGCAACTCCTGAGCAAAGCGGCAGTATTAGGCGGTTCTTTCGGGTTTCACCTGATTTCTGCTATGGTGGCGGGTAGCACAAGCCCTGATGAAGATGTCTTATTCGACCTGCTCGAGGAGGCGATACGATCTGGCGTCTTAACGGAAGAGGGGACAGGCACGCGTATCACCTACCACTTCTGGCATCCCCTGTTAGCCGGTCATCTCTACAATCAGCTTTCTTCTACTCGTCGTGCCAGGCTGCACAGGCGCGCTGCAGAGGTGCTACAGCAGGTTTATACCACAAGGCAGGGCGAACAGGCCGCTACCATCACACGGCATCTCGTTGAGGGGGGTGCTGATGCAGTGCAGATTGCCAGGTATGCAGAACTGGCGGGCAATCACGCGTATGGGTTATCTGCATATACTGAGGCCGAGCAGCATTATCGCCTGGCAGTGGAACAGGTCGAGAAAGCCCAGGCGAGTCAACAGTATCAGCAACAGGATCGATTGCACCTGGCTTTCATGCTGGAACGCCTGGCTGAATGCACCAGGATTCAGGGAAACTTCAAGGAGGCGCGCCATCTCTTTGAGCGTGTATTGGAAGTGCGCGATGACTCACGCACTCTCAATTCCGCTGAAGAGGCCCAGGAGGAAGCGCAAATAGAGGCTCTTCTATGGAGCGAGATTGGCTGGACCTGGCGTTTCACGGGCGATACTGCGCGTACGCGTCAGTGTTGCGAGCATGGTGAACAAGTGTTACGAAACGCGGGTATTTTCACAGGTCCTGCGAGGGCAAGGTTACTCTTTCAGCAGAGCAGTATCTTCTGGCAGCAGGGTAACTACGAAGAGGCGCTCGACGCTGCCCGAGAGTCATTGAGTTTGTTTGAGGAGAGTCTACCGCACGGTAATGCTGTGGAGTTTTCGAAAGGCGAAATGCCCGATGCGTCCAATTTGACACGCATAAGACGCACCCTGCTAGGTGACCCGGTTGATCTTGGGCGCACGCATGCTTTACTAGGCGCTATAGCCAACGCCGTTGGTCAACGTAACGAGGCCCTGGAGCACCAGCATAGGGCATTAGCAATCTATGAGCGGTACGACCGTCAACGTGAGATCGCGCATGTATCTAACAACATTGGCTTTCTCCATTTGAAGAAGGCCGAATACGCACTGGCCGAGTCATTCCTTCACCGCTCATTCACTCTCGCGGAACGCACCGGTGATATTCCGCTGATGTCCGTAGTTTTTCACAATCTTGGAGAACTGTCCGTCGCGTCTGGAAACTTTCAAGAAGCCGAGACTTTGTACAAAAAGAGCCTGCTGTTGGCCGAACAGGTGGAGGATAGAGAGTACGTAAGCTTGTGGAATGCTGATCTTGCGGGCGTGTTGTTGGCGGTGGGCAAAATCGAGGATGCAGAGGTGTGTGTCGGTCGCGCTCTGATGACTGCCCGGGCTATGCACAATGCGCCTTGTCTGGGTCTGGCGCTTGTTACCCTGGGGCATGTGCGTATTGCGCGAGCAAAGGCGGGGACAAATGTAGAGGTACGAGACCTGAAGCGCGCCAGGGGGAGCCTACGACGTGCGCTAGCGCTCCCGGGCCTGGAGGTTGAGACGCGAGTGAGGGGCCAATTGGCACTTGCTGAGGTGTCCTTACTGATGGGGCACAAAGAGGTCGCCCGTGGGGAAGCTGTGAGAGCAATGGAGGAGGCACGCGGGTTTGAACTGGTAGGTGTATTGAAAGATTGTGAACGGTTAGTGGGTGAGATTGAAGGTAAACGCTAAATCTCCATACCTAAAAAATGAGATGTCAACCACATTCTGGTTGGATTTACGTACAAAGAACGAGAGTAAAAAAACCACACTTCCTCCCCTATTCGTTAAGTATACTTCCTGTAAACTACAGCATACGCTTCATTTTTGTAATGTCAGAGAGGGGTATTTTTCTATGCAGCATGTCATGCTTGATCTCTATGGGTGCAGTCCCGATCTATTAGAGAACGAGAATTTCTTGCGCGGGGTGCTCGATCAGTATCCGACGCGCATCGGCATGCAGAAGGTAGGCCCGGTTGAACTGCGCTATATCGAGACAAGCATCCCCTCGGACGACGGCTATTCGGGTTTTGCGATCATCGCAACCAGTCATGTCAGCCTGCATGCCTGGGCGCCATATGGCATGGTCAATATCGACATCTTCTCCTGTGAAGCATTCGAGGTGGCTGAGGTGGTTGCCTTCGCTTGCAGGATGTTTCAGACGAAAGACGTGGAGGTACACGCGGTCGAACGCGCAACGCGCTCCCCGCGCATTTCAGCTCGGCGGCCAATGCAACCAGTGGAGAGTTGAATATGAAACTGGTAGCCGGACTCGCATTTTTGTTGAATACGATCCTGTTCGCGACCTACTACTCGGTGGCCAAGGAGGCGCTTGGTCGTATCGACCCGATTGTCTTTTCATTTTTCGAGATGACCTCGCTCGTTCCTGTCGCTTTCTGTCTTATTCTATTTTCATGGAAAGATATGAACAGGACCGTCGTCAAGCGCGGCATCTTCTTGGGGAGTTGGCTGTGCCTGGCGCTGTTTACCATCGCCATCGCGCTCAAATACACCACGGCCACCAGCACGGCTTTTTTCCCATCCCTCAATGGATTCTTGGCCGCGTTGATCGCATGGTTCTTCCTACGCCAGCCTGTAAGCAAGCTCACCTGGTTCGCGGGTGTGTTGTCTCTCGCTGGCACAATCCTTCTGGTGCTGAATTCGTCCACGACTAACTGGCGCGGTTCGTTGATAGCATTTCTGGGTGGCGTCTTCTTTACCTGTTACGTATTCCTGGCCGATCGCGAACAGGAGGATGGAATTGCGCCGTGGCCGCTTCTTGGCATCGAGTTGCTAACCATGGCGCTGTGGTCAAATCTCGTTGTCTTGCTCTTCGGTGACTGGCGAGAAGTGCACCCGTCACTACCTCATGATCTGTGGGTTGTTCTCTACGTAGCTGGAGCCTGCACCTTCATACCAACGCTGATTACGGTGCTCTTGCAAAAGCACATTTCACCTGTCACCGTCTCATTTATTTATATCCTTGAGCCGATCCTGGGAGCCTTCGTAGCAAATCTCTACCTGCACGAATTGCTACCCATACAAGGCTATGCTGGTGGCATGCTGGTGGTCGCAGGCGCAATTATCCATACCTGGGGTACTTCCCTGAACAAGCAACCATCTCAAGAGCAATTGTCAGGCGCTTCCGAGGAAGAATCAAGTGCATCAATAGCGTTCGTCGGATTGGTGCCGTCCTGGGACATCCAATCTCACAGGCAGGTAGGAACCGTGCCGTACTCCATATCACGTAAGGGAGAGAAGACGCTGGTACAACGTCGTCGTCGAGACCGCCTGCAGCGTCTGGGGTATCAAGAAATCATTCCAGGGTCAGAGGTGGAGTGGAGCGGTGGAGACACATTCGCTCACTGTGCGTTTATAGACGAACTCGTGATTCAACCCATTGAAGCCACAGAAATGAGGTCACGATGAAATCTAACGATGCTGGCGACTTTTGTGTGCTATACGTTGAGCCAGCGGACGAAAGGGCTGCCCTGCTCGAATTCATCAGTGAACAGAAAAAGCCAGTGGTGATTATGCTACCGGCACAGTCCAGGTTGAAAGTGTTTCAGCATCCAGATGATTATGGCGATCTTAAACATGTGAAGCGACAGCTTGATTTACCGATTGTTTTTGTCGTATCTGGGAACGAACACCTGCGGCAGCTTGCATGGCGCAATGGGTTTCCAGCTTATATCTCAATTGATGCGCTTGCCGATTCTTTAACAAAGGGACAACTGGCGCTCTCACGCCAGCGCACCCTTGCCAGAAAAACAGTGCCGCTCAAGCCTCCAACCTCTGCGAATGAGCGCAACGTCTCGACCAGGAGAACAGTTCCTCTAGCGCCCACTCTTCCCCCGGTAGAGCAGATCTCTCCCAAAGGGGCAAGGGTGGGGGTAAACCCCGCCCCTACTGACGAACGCCCAACGTTGCTTGTGCCCGAGGCGGGAAGTGGGAGACGGCGCTTTCCAGCAGCGCTGTTTATCGTATCTCTCCTCATATTGGTCGGTGCGGGCGTGATTTCTTATCTCTCGTTTTTTCGTGTGTTTACGTTCGTACCTGCTGCTGCGCCTGTAATGCGGCTTGTAGGGAACATCACCTTCCTGAGCAGCGAACAACTTAGTGAAAACAGCAGCCAGGGAATTGATGATGAGGTGCAGATTGATCTGCATAGCCTCGCCAGCCCTGCTGCCGGAAAAAGCTATTATGCCTGGCTGCTGGGCGATAAAAACCAGGCAGAATCGAGGACAATCCTGCTTGGTAAGCTTTCTCTAAATCAAGGCAATGCTTATCTGCTTTATGCGGGTGACCAGCAGCACACCAACCTGCTTGAGTTTAACAGTCGCTTCGTGGTTACGGAGGAGGATGCAGCTATGACGCCTATCACACCCTCCCCCGACTATAGCGCGTGGCGCTACTACGGTGAAATTCCACAGACGCCGGACCCATTTAATAGCCACCACTATAGTTTTCTTGACCACGTGCGCCACCTGCTGGCATCGGAGCCAATGCTCAACGATTTGGAGTTACCTGGAGGACTCAATAACTGGTTTTATAGGAATACCGGGAAACTTATAGAATGGACGATCAGCGCCAGAGATCGTTGGGAAGAAAGCAAAGACCTTGCCTTCGTGCGCCGTCAGGCGATACGCACGCTGACCTATCTTGATGGGCTTTCATTTGTGCAGCAAGATATGCCTCCCGATGCAACTCTATCAGATTCTTCAAAGCTTGAAAGTGTCGGATTGCTCGATGTGAATGGCCAAAACCAGAATCCGGCCAGTTACATTGGTTCGATTGTCTACCATCTCAATGGATTACTTGATGCTCCAGGTTCAACCCCGGATGTGCGTAAGAACGCAGCCCAGATCATTACAGCGATGAACGATGTCCAGGGCTGGATGGAAACAATGCATGCAGACGCCAAACAGATTGTCGCTATGACAGATGCTCAGTTGAGTCAGCCCGCAACCTTTACTTTATTGAACGATCTGGTCGATCAAGCCAATCATGCCTATGTGGGTGAGCTTGATCCCGCTAGCAGTGAAATGCGCGAAGGGGTTACCTGGATTCACGAGCATCTTCAATCCCTGGCAACACTTCCTGTTACACAGTATATCGCGGGCGGTTCGCCGCCAGAAATCGTACCGAATAACCAGAATAAAACAGCATTATCAACATCCGTAGGGGCGAGGGTGGTGCAGCGAAGAAGGGTGGGCCTTTATGGTCGCCCGCTTTAAACGAGTGATGAGGTAAAAAAATGAAATTACGTCGGATTGTCTTTGCGTTTATCGTCATATGTATGCTCATGGGATTACTCGCCGGTTTCTTCTCTCATTCGCTGGAAGCTGCGCTGACAGTACCGTTAAAGATTGGAACAAGTCGTCCTACTTCCACTCCCTCTAAAATGGGACCCGGTGGCCCTGTAGGAACGTCAAAACCTACTATGCCATCCACTCCCACAGCAGGTGGTGTGACCATCCTGGCGCAAGACACCTTTAAACGCGCCAACCAGGTCTTCTGGGGAACGTCTTCAGATGGGAGGCAATGGAATGGCGATGCCAATAGCATCGAGGTCTTCTCTGTTGTGAGTGGCACAGGTCAGATAGACCAGGCCCAGGGCACGTTTAACGCCATACTGGGGCCAACAATGACAAATACCGAGATCGTTTTTAGTGGGATTGTGAATCAGTTCGCTCAAGGCGCAACAGTGAATGTGGGGGCTGTACTTCGCTGGACCGACGCCAACAACTGGTATAAGGCGCTCATCGACGGCTCCAAACTGCAAATATTGAGGCGTGTCAGCGGAAAAACCACTTCCCTGGGTTCTTTTCCACTCAACGCTAAGGGTGGAACTTCGTATACACTGCGCTTTCGGGCAGTTGGCGCGTCGCTCTTTGTCAAAGCCTGGCAAAGCAACCAACCCGAACCAAACGGCTGGATGTTGAACGTGATGGATACAGCACTCTCAAAGGGCTCAGGTGGCTTGCGTTTCCTGATGCAAAACGGTGTGGTCATCAAGGTGACCTCGTTTCGCGAAACAACGGTGGCGGGGATGATTTAGGGCGTCCGTAGTACCTGATGAAAGCTGAACGACAAGATGAAGGACATACTAGAACGGTTACGGGCCGCGTACATGGCCAACAGGTGGATCAGAATCGCTGCACGTGCCGGATTAATCCTGAGTGCCATCCTCCTGCTATGGGTATCGGGCGGTTTTCCTCCCTGGGCCTGGCGCTTCTTGTTCCAGGTGATACCCCAAATACCGCGTTTGTTGGCAGTCCATGGGCTGTTCATAGTTCTTCCACTGTTTGGTTTAGCGCTGCTATCAGCCACGCTGCTGGTCGCGTGGGGCGCGCTTATACTGGGAAGCATACGCCTGATGCGCGGATGGTGGCAGGAACGACACGAACTCCGGCGGTTCAATGAAGACTTGCTTAAAGCGCGATACCTGACGGAAGCAATGCAGGAAACGCAGGAAATCCCGAGTTCCAATCCCTTCCCGCATCAGTCAACCTTGACTACATCTGCGGCATCTATGAATGCTAGCGCTAGAAATCAATCAGTAGCACCTCAAATGATGTACCGGCGATCAATCCCCTGGCCGCTAAGCGAAAACGACGACATCGCCTTTGCACAACCTCATATACAAGTGCAAGATCATGTCAGGACAAAGGATGTTGCAAGGACAGAGAGCGAACCCCGCATCCCAACCTACACACGAAATGCTGTTGCCGGTTCCCTACTCCACAGCAGCGGCAATACTAAAAGTAAGAAAGGCATATACCTGGATATAGGAGCTGGATTGGATGCTGGTATAAAACGCAGGGGTAGTCCTAATGAGGATAGCCTGCTTGCTATCGAGAACTTCACAAGACTGGTGGCGGCTCCTCAACCGGTAGGACTGTTTATTGTGGCGGATGGCATGGGAGGCCATGGGAATGGGCGCGAGGCAAGTCAACTGGCGATTCGTGCTATGAGAGAGAGTGTGTTGATGGCCTTACGGTTGGGTGTTGAAGAAGATGAGACGCTCATGGAAGTCCTGGTAGAGGGGGTGCACAGTGCAAACCACAGCGTGTACAAACGCAACCAGCAGCAGCATGCGGATATGGGTACGACATTGACGGCAGCGCTGCTCTGGGGGACCAGCGCGTATGTGGTAAACGTAGGCGACAGCCGTACCTACATGTATCGAGCATCCGAAGGTCTGTACCAGCTAACGAAGGATCATTCGGTCGTTGCCCGCCTGGTAGAGCGAGGAGTGATTTCCGTCGATGAAGTCTATACACATCCAAAGCGCAATGAAATTTACCGTTCCCTCGGTAACCATCCAACAGTGGAAGTAGATAGCTTCACCGTGCCAGTAGGTGTGGACGACGTGCTGCTTCTCTGCTCCGATGGTTTGTGGGAGATGGTGCGCGACTTCGAGATCGAGCAGATAATCGATGCCTGCGCTCCGTATTCATCTCGCTTATGTGGCATGCTTGTCCAGGCTGCGCTGAATCGCGGAGGGAGAGACAATATAAGCGTGATTGCGGTCTCCGTACGAGAGGATGAAAAGTAGAGGCGTAATGATGTAGATTAACAAAATAGTGGGTAATAGAAAAATGGATGTAGGGGCGCAATTCATTGCGCCCTGTGGTGAGGATCGCCCCCCAGGCGGGCGCAATGAATTGCGCCCCTACATATTCGCATCGCTCTTCAGATATGTTCAGATGCCATCGTCTTTGATCCTTTCATATGGAAGTGGTCCTGACGAGAATCAATGCAACGGCTCAGACGACGGAGGTTGTCGTGATCCTGTCACTGTCCTGATTCCCAACCTCGGCACTGAGGTCCTTTGCGGCAGTGGCGTAACGGTCTGCCGTTGCGGGGGGATATGTGGATCTAATAGCTCGGACGTATTATGCTCTAAAGGTTGCGTTACAGGACGTTGTATTACTGTCGAACGGGGTGAGACTTTGGCATTCGGGTGAGTCAACGGGTGGGTGGCTAATGGCGTAGGGCTACGTTTTACACGCATTGAGCGTAAGAGACGGTTGATCTCTATAAATTTATTGCTGGACTCAGGGACGATAAAGGGTGCGCCTGCTGCCTGGCGTTCAAAGGCTGTGCTCAGGTCGTCCAGGGCACGCAATAAGTGGTGCATGTAGATATTCGTCTGCCCAAGGCGTGTCAAGCGCTCGGCCATTAAATTCAAGCTACCCTCGAGAGGCAAAAGCGCACCGCTGGTTAGATTGGCACGTGCTCGCAAATTGCCGTTTGCCAATTGCGCATGAACGTCCTTGAGATGCACAATGGCCTGCTGCTGTGCCAGGCGGGCATTCTCCCACAACGTAAAGATCTGGCGGATTACGACCAACGCCACTACTCCCATTGTTGCAGCTAACAGGATAGGTCGGATAGCATACTGTTCGGGGTTAGTAGAAAGAACGTTAAAAGACAGGACAAGGAAGAGCAGCGCCAAAAGAACATAGGGCACGAAGCGTGTGAGACTAAATGTCTGGTTCTCCGAAGAGTCCTCCATACGTTGTTGGATGACTTCTGGAGGAGTCGCGGGTAGGAAACGGCGCAGGTAGGCCGCGATACCAATCGTCATCATACCCAGTGGCCAGCCCAGGTCAAACCAGGTGGCTTCCACATACGTTCCCGCATTATTTTGTATGTTGAAGATAAAGTCAGAGGTCACAAAGAAGCAGAGACCCAAACCCACGACAAGCAGAGCTGTGCGACGTGCAGTAGCCTGGTACTTTCGGCCCTGATTACGCAAGAGTATGAACACAATGCAACTGAGCAGTGCAGTGTCAGCTATAGGATAGTACAAACCCAAAAATTTGGCGAGATTTGCCTCTCCGGGCATTTGTGCTAAGGGACCAAGCAGCAAATACCAGGCGATCGCCAGGATAGATCCCATGGAGATCAAGCTATCCATGAGCAGCAAGAAGCGTTTCCCTCCCGACTCAGATGATGGCTGCAGCCAAAACGATTCGCCAATGCCCCACATAATTACGCCCAGGCCGATCAGTACCCACCCCGCTTGCTCATGGCCAATCCAGGGCTCAGTATTTTCCCTTTTCCGCATTGGTAGGAGGGCGCTCGAAAGTACCAGCGCGCCGCCAATGAACGCGCCTGTGAGTGGAGAGAACTGCCCTACTCTAAGAGCAAATAAACCCCCTATCTGTAGCACTACGATAACGACCATTGCCACTCCAATCCAGACCACCCCTTTCACAAGTGTACGCGATAGCGAATACATGAGTACCTCTCATTCTTACAACAATTACTTCACTTTGTGGAGTATACATTTGCGGACTTTGCATCGTCTCCTAACTCTCTTCCATTGAGCATTGGTTGGCGGCTCTACTTAACAGCATGCGAGCGAGGGCATAAACACGAGTAGTCGACTGACGGTAGTCACTACAGTGAACGGTCCCTGATGATGGGTAAAGATGAAAGGCGTATACATTCACAAAAATGCTGAATCAAGCCAGTACTCTAGAGGAGAAGATCAGTGGGTCTTTTTTTTCGTATAAGACAAGATTTTCTAAACTAATCTTATACTGGCCCTGAATTTTATGTTCACTATGTCACTTTTAGTGCATACATCAAAGAGTATCTAACGGGCTGACAAGCAAGCGTTCCACTTTGCTCATCTGTGGGGGCATGAGTTTGGCTACATCTGCACGGGAAATTTTACTTTCAGAGCTTGGCCTGGATGCCACTGCTGGAAACGTATCCAGTCTGCAACCGCATACTCCACTCACCGAGAGTACTCGAACCGCCGATTCAATGCAAACGCTTTACGATATTCTCCAGCATATGGTATTTACTCTCTCCTGTTCCCAACCACTAGTTGAGCTGTTGCAATCGCTGGCAACATTAACCAGGCAAGCGATCCTGGTAGATCTGTGCGTAGTGATGCTTCTGGATCCCGACAATGGCCACATGATCATGCAGACCTCATTTCCCGATCTTCGCGAGCATGGGGTACATGTTGTCCCTCTCGAAGTTGATTTGCCGCTTTGGGAGAAGTTATGTGATATCAAGATGCCCGGTCAATTACCGGTTTTGAACATTCATGAACGAGAGCAACTCAACCCGCTCAAGAATGTGCAGTATGAGACACTCACTGTTGTTCCTCTCATCGCGCAGAACGACTGTATCGGTCTGATCAATTGCTATTCAAGCAAATGCCTCGAATTTTCGTCCGAGGATCAGTTATTACTCAGCGCCATAGCTATGCAAGCTTCTCTGGCAATTCAAAATCGCCTGCTCCAGGATACACCCTCGCAAATCAATTCTATCAAGAAGTTTTTCGATGACTTGCTTTCAGGTAAGTCTGATGTCGAGGAATCACTACGAGGCCGGGCAGGCTCTCTAGGTTGCGATCTTACCACTCCACACGTTATGGTTATGCTTGCAATGGTACAACTGCTCGAAAGCAACGGACAAAAGGAAACAAGCATCAACAGCGAGGAAAACCAGGTTGCTGCGTTCGGACGCTCCATGAAACTGACGAAGCGTCGTCTACAGAGTAATTATCCTGGCTCCCTACTAGATGAGCGTGAAAATAAGCTCTTCTGTATTGTCCCTCTCGACGGAGACATTACCGGAGGAGGCCTGAAAAGTTGGCTGGATGATCTGGTTCGACAAACGGAGAGCGAGCAACACATCCGTATATTCGCAGGTGTAAGCAGCAGGTGTGATGATATGGCAGATTATCGCAGAGGATTCGCGGAAGCAGAGGAAGCCTTGCAGATTGGACAATGCTTCCACCCGCAAGCTCGAAGCACGTATTTCAATGACCTTGGCATTTATCGCTATCTCTACACATTTGCATGCTCGAACAAGTTGTCTGACTCCTATTTAGAGCAAATTGCTGCGATTGCTCACTATGACAAAGCGCATAAACGATCAGAATTACTGGATACCCTGGAGCTTTATCTTGAGCATGGTGGCAATATTAAGGATTCATCCGAACTGCTAGGGGTACACCGGAACACCCTGTCTCAGCGCATAGAACGCATACAATCTCTGTGTACGATTAGCATCGAGCGGTATTATAATCGATTGCCACTGCTCGCCGCTATCAAAATACACAGATTACGTGCAACAGGCAGATAAACAAACTATACCGCTATGCCTCCAGGCGCTTGCGTTCAGACAGCCTCATCAAAACATAGCCGGTTTCCAGGATCGAAGAAA
>WNGP01003708.1_pt1 | contig 12812 bp, 11 predicted proteins | sample 5407671 | NCBI WGS metagenome assembly WNGP01 (sample SAMN13153381, study PRJNA577476) | soil metagenome | isolation source: 40 cm soil or saprolite under Garry oak tree replicate 2 | place: USA:California | collected 2016-06-15 | reverse complement strand
TAGCGGCCCTCCCGCCCAATGCGCGCCAGCATCCCATTCTCCTCTTCGAGCCGCACACCATCCCCGGCACCCTTGCCCGCCTGCGCCCGTTTATCGGGAACATCGGCACGACGCCGAGCGCCGACCTGCCCGACTCGCACAATGCCGGAGACTTCGGCAATTTCCTGGTTGGAGCGCGACACCCCTATGGTATGACGCTCGAAACACTCAATCGTGTGAAGACCGATGCGCACCTGGACACCAACGAAGTGCGTGCCGGCGCGGTCCTCATCTGCCCGGTCAAAATCGATGGCGCAGGCGTCTACATTGGCGATTGTCACGCCAATCAGGGCGATGGCGAACTGGGGTTGCATACCACAGATATCACTGCTGAAGCGCGTGTGCGCGTCAACGTCATCAAGAATCTGCCGCTGGATGGACCCATACTGTTACCCGTGGCCGAGGATTTGCCGTTCATCACGCGTCCTTTCTCTAAAGAAGAGCTCGAAGCAGGTGAGCGACTTGCCCAGCGCTACCATATCCGGTTGCAGCGCAACGTCGGCCCTGTGCAGTTTATCGGGACGGGGCCGACCCTGAACGAGGCGACCGATAACGCGATGCAGCGAGCTTCCCAGGTGTTGCAGATGACACTCGCGGAAGTACGGAATCGCTGCACCATCACCGGGGGAGTGGAGATCGGTCGCTTGCCTGGCGTCGTGCAGTTGAATATGCTTGTCCCGCTGGACAAACTCGATGCAGTTGGCATTGGTTCCTACGTTCGTCAGCAATACCAGCTATAACGAGTAATCCAGGTTTGTAATTGTCTGGCTGCGCAGTTCCTCTCGTTTTTCACAGGCGTGAGGGCAGTGCAGCCCTTCTCGCATTTCACAGGTGTCAGGTATGCAGGTGAGTGTCGCTCTCTATGGCTCGGCGCGGGTCGTCATCGGCCAGCCACTGGTGGAAGTATCGTTCGATTCCTCCACCATTACACTGAGCCAGGTGCTACAGCATCTCATCGCTGTCTATCCTCGCGCTGCGCCCTACTTACTGAATGAAGCGGGAAGGCTGCCGTCCTTCATGCGTGTGCTCATCAATAATGTTCGCCCCGATCCAGATGCGACGCTCGCTACAGTACTCCACGACAAAGACCGGGTAGCCTTGCTGGTAGCTGTGGCCGGTGGGGAGCAATAACCGGAAAGAAGAGGAGATATCTATGCGTTATGGAGTCTACGTCCCCAATTTTGGTCCCTATGGAGATGCCCGGGCCCTTGCCGACCTGGCGTACGAGGCTGAGGAGGCGGGCTGGGACGGCTTCTTTCTCTGGGACCAGGTGTCGAAGACGACCCTGACGCCGACCTTCGATCCCATGGTCGACCCGTGGGTGGCGCTGGCCGCAATCGCGCTGCGCACGCGTACCATTCGCCTGGGCACGCTCGTTACGCCCCTGCCACGTCGCAGACCGTGGGTGGTCGCGCGGGAAACCGTGTCGCTGGATCACCTGTCCGCCGGTCGGCTGGTCTTCGGTGTAGGCTCTGGGGGCGGCTATTTCGACTTCGAGGCGCTGGGCGAAGCCTCCGACCCCGCAACGCTGGCGGCGCTGCTGGACGAGGGCCTTGAGGTGCTCACGAAGCTCTGGAGCGGCGAGCCGTACCGCCACGACGGGACTGCTTATCATATCAAGGAAGCGCAGTTCCTACCGCGCCCGCTCCAGTCTCCGCGCATCCCCATCTGGGTAGCGGGCATGTGGCCCGCCAAAGCGCCGTTGCGCCGCGCCGCCCGCTTCGATGGCGTCATTCCCATCGGGCGCGACCTGCCCCTCATCGCGATGCTCACCCCAGCAGAGATGCAGGAAATTGTCCATTACGTCTCATCCCAGCCCGGATACACCTTCCCGTTCGAGGTCGTCCACTCAGGTATTACAGCAGGCACGGACACAGCCCACGACCGCGAGATCGTTGCCGCGTACCAGCAGGTGGGAGTCACCTGGTGGGTGGAAAAGATCCTGCCCGAACGCTGGGGCAGCTGGACCGACTGGCCCCTTGAGGCGATGCGCGCGCGGATTCGGCAAGGGCCGCCGGGGGAGCCGTAGGAAACAGGATCTGTGAATTAGTGCCAGGGTCGCCCTGGCACTAATTCACAGATCCTGCTAGCTACCCTCCTCCAGATTCCCTTCGAGCTCACGCGGCTGCGCGAGCTGCTTGCCGAAGAATGTGAGCAAGAGAGTGGGAGCCAGCAAAAGACAGAACGCCCCAAAGATAAAGGATGTGGAAAGATTGACGTTGGACTGCAACCAGCCACCAATCGAGGGACCAGTACTAAAACCGATGCTCCATGTGACCGAATACAAGCCGGAAAGCGTTGCGCGATGGCGATCTGAAACCTGTTCCATCGCAAAGGCGGCGTAGACAGGTTCGATTAATGTACGCATCAATGAGCGGGCGTACTCGCCAGAGATTGCCAGAGGCAGCGTGGGGGCGAAACCGATCAGCACCATCAGGGGCGCTGAAAGATACTGCACAGAGGTAATGAGGCGCAACTTACTCCACCGTTTGACGAAGAGGGGGGCCGTGAGTGAGAAAATGCCACCGGCCAGGCCAGAAATGGTGAAGATGATACCCAGGGTGCCGGGCAAGAGGCCGAAACGCAAGATAAAAAACAATTGCATGAGCGCCACAACGGCTCCCTCGCCCATCGTAAAGAGCAGATCAGGCACGAGCAATTTCACGAACAAGGCAAATGGCAACCGTTCCCGCTTTTTATGTAGCACTGCTTCAGACAGAGGTCCGCTATTTCTCACGCTTTCCTCCAGGACCGCTTTTGTAGCTTCATCTGTTGCTTTGCTTGCTGTTGTTCGCTTCGGTTCGCGCAACAACCAGAGCGGAAGGCCAAAGACAAAGGTAAACAGAGCAGCAGAAAACACTCCCCAACGAAGCGATAGTGTACTGGCAGCGGAAATATGGAGGACGCCTCCCACAAACTCAGGAATGGCACCGCCTAAGAGATTGCCAAGTGCGCCGACTCCAAGCAAAAGAAAGCTATTCAGCGCAAACACACCAACGCGCTGTCTTTCGGTGGTGCTTTCGGTCAGCAGGGGCAAATTTGTGACCCAGTAGGCAGTGGAAACGACCCCCTGCATAAAAGCACAGAACAGCAACCAGAAAGGGGTTGTAACAAGTCCGCACAGCGCAAGAAAGAGAGGAGTGAGGATGGCAGTCAGTAGCAGCACCGGCTTGCGTCCGATACGGTCAGCGAGCATACCAACAGGGACGGCGCTGACAAGCGCACCAATGGCGGGCATGGCGTTGAAAATACCGATGAAGTCAGGATGGTAGCCCAGGCTATGCACATAGTAATTCAGAGTCAAGGCGCTGATACTAAGTTGAAAACCTTTACCTGTAGTGAAAATGAGGAGAAGATTGACGTTTCTCGGCAGAGGCAAGAAGGATGATACGAAGGAGCGTTTTTGCGATGAGACTCCTCCTTGGTTAGTTGACTCAGAGGTATCAGGCACTAAAGACATGAAAGATTTTCTCCAGGTTAGATAGACACATGCTCATAACGTACCATACGCCGTAGTCGCAAGGCAACGGACAAAAGGACAGGAAGAGGGTTCTTCAAGATTTTGTTTGTTCTGGCTGATTCTGCGACAATTTGATATACTTTAGCGTATAAGTTATCATGATGTGCTCTGTACCTGGCTGGGCTTGCCCCAGCTACTACTATACACAAATGCATCAGAGCCAGGATATAGTAGCGGCTGGGGCTCTGCACTTGCCATGACCTATGAACTATTCGATAGCTTTCTTATCAACAATATCGTACACTACAAGCAAACGCCAATTTTGTAATTGCTTATAGAAAAGAGCGTATATGGGGTCAAGTTTGATTGAGTCGCGTCCATCAAAGGGGACGGAGCATTCACAACAGTATGGGGTGCCACGACCAGAATTTCGACCTCCGCATCCTCAACATTCACCGGCAAAACTCGATACACACAAGATGCAGCATCGCTTGAGCCTGGAACCTGCTGAAGGCTGGTTTTCTATGCTTATGCTGGCAGTGGCTGTCTATTCGGTGGTGTACTCCATCATCGGTGCTCAATGGGTTGCCGATAGTACTATACTGCTCTATAGCACGGCATGTGGACTGCTCGTAGGTCTGCTGGTTGCCAAAATTCGACGTTTCCCCCAGGCTATTTTACACCTGGGTGCCTGTCTGGCCGGTCACTGGCTTTCGATCTGGTTGACCAGCGTGATCGCTGAACATGTTTCGTGGCTGCTCTTGCTCGAAAATTTGCGCGCAGTAATCAGCGGTGGCCTTGTCTCCTCTTCGGGTAATAGCGGCGAGATGGTTTTTCTATTCTATCTCACCTTCCTGAGTTTCTTCCTCGGCTATTTTGGCGCCTGGTTAATCTACCGCGCGCACCTACCCTGGCTGGTTGCGCTGGTCTATTGCTCGATTATGCTGGTGAATCTCCAGTATGCAAAAAGTGATCTTTCGTTGCTGACCGTGATATTGCTAGGCGCGTTGTTGATGCTGGTTGCGCGTATGCAGTTGAGCAACCAGTTGGCGCAGTGGATGCAGGAAGGCCTGCATACAGACCGCGAGTGGCTGCGCAACATTACTGGGCGATTTATGCAGATCGCTACATTACTGACGGTAATCATCCTACCGTTGAGCCTGCTCTTGCCGGTTCTTGATCAGCCGTCTGCCGGTGTGTCCTTCTGGAATACTCTTGATAATGCATGGACAAATATTACGCACGGCCAATTTACGTTCACCAATCCAGGACTGTTTCAAGGGAACCAGGCTGCAACGAACTTTTTTGGCGATGAGCTTTCCATTACCGGCAGTGTCAACCTGCCTACCGGCCAGGTGCTGTATTATACCAGTACCGGCCATGCACCGGCGCAATACCTGGAAGGCTTCACCTATGACCGTTTTGATGGTCACACCTGGACATCACTTGCCTCTAATCAGAACCTGCAGCAGTATTCCGCGAATGCTACATTGCCGCTGGTTGACCTGAATAGCGTCAGCCAGGTGATAACCTCGATCACGATCGTTGTGCCGCCGGATGGCACCAGGCACTATATTTTTGCGCCTGCGCAGCCCTACAGCTTTGATGTACCAACCGTGCTTTATGGTAATGGCATGCCGACGGCCTGGACGCAGCAAGGCCCGTTAACCGCGGGTGAACAATATCATGTCACTTCGCTCATTCCGACTCCTTCTCCCGAGGATTTATCGGCAATATCCTTTCCATCTGACTGGACGAGCAATCCAAACTATGCTGTTCTCAACCAGTACTACCTGCAAACACCTGCTGATTTGTCACCAAATGTGCTGAAAGTAGCGCAACAGTGGACAAATGGGGCGACGAATACCTATCAAGCGATGAAAATGTTGGAGTCGCATTTTACCGATCCGGCCCATTTCACCTATTCCATCAGTAATCCTCCGGTGCCTGGAAATATCGACGCGGTAAGCTGGTTGTTACAAACGCGTCGCGGCTTTTGCACCTATTATGCGACCGCCATGACCATGATGGCCCGCCTGCTGGGGGTTCCCGCTCGTATGGTGAATGGTTTCAGCCAGGGGCATTTTGATGCACACCGCAAAGTATGGGAAGTCGATGGAGACAACGCGCATAGCTGGGTGCAGGTCTATTTCCCCGGTCAAGGTTGGATCAGCTTTGACCCGACTCCCGGGTTTTCGCTGGATAATCCCGCGAATCCTCAGCCAACGCAGACGCCTGGACAAACGCCGACTCCCACCAGGCCAAAGCCTACAGCAACGGCCACGCATCCAACATCGGGGACGCATCCAACACCGACAACCGGCGTGGGCGGGACAGGTTCCAATACGTCCGCGTTGGGCGATACACAACGTCAAATGATCTTCCTGGGCCTCTCACTGACGATATTAGTGGTAGCTTTGCTGGTACTGGCGGTGGCTATTTACCGCTATAAATTCGGCAATCTTGACGCCAACTCCTCACTTGTCTCTGCTCTCTACTGGCGCGTATCACGCCTGGCAAGTTTATCAGGCGTCCCGCCGCGAGAATCGCAGACGCCCTACGAATATACGCGCGTATTATCCCAGCGTTTCCCCAAGGTCAAAGAGCCGTTATGGCGTATCACACACCTGTTTGTGCGCGAACGCTGGGGCGCGCAGCATCACTCCCCCGGCGCAGCCGAAGAAAAAGACATCGAGCAGCTCTGGCCTCGTATACGCGGCACATTCTTGCGCGCGCTCATCTTCCGTTTCCACAGGCGCGTAGGATAGGTGCCAATATACGGATGCATCGATGATGGTTACATCTCGTTAGCGTGTTCGTCTCATCACTATGGAACAGTAATTTTGTGGGATGGAAGGGTGGACAAGGCGCGCTCTGTCGCGGAATCGTCCCCCTGGGGTGGAGGATTAGTGAGATGGATAGTGGGCAAGCGATGGCAGTGTGTGCATATGGCTGGGGCAAAGAGTTCCGCCTCTATCATGAGTACCTCTCTATAGGCAGTAAACACTACCGCCTGTGTGACCTGACCGAGGTTCAAACCAGGTTTCGCACCGTGCTGGGTATTCCCTCGGCATCCCTTGAGCTAGAATTCGGGCGCGAGAAACTCGTCTTGCGGGGTATTGCCGCCATCGATGAGGTGCGTAGTATTGTGGAGTATCTTACCTCCTGGTGTCAAAAAGTAGATGCCTCGATGATGCCTGTAGTAGCCGTTCCGGTATGTCTTGTTCCTGGCGAGCAGGCTCATTACAGTACCAATGCTACGCTCTGTGGAGAGCGTATGCAAGAGGCTTTACATCCCGCCTATCCTACCTATCCGGCGCAAGATCACGGTTTGCTCATTCTCAGCAACAAACGCATCGTGTACCTTGGTCGCAAAAGCCAGATTGTGCTAGACTTTGCCCATCTCTTACATGTTTCGCGTTTGCGCGGGGCCGTCGCCTTTGAAGCTGATCATTGGCAGAAGCGCGTCATCTTTGCATTGTCCCGCCCGGAAGAGTGCGCTGCCTACGTTGAAGCCATTCTCCGCACCCATAATCTGAAGAGCGGGGAAACGCGTGATGTGAACAGGAATGTCTACGTACTGGCAATGGATACTCTCAAGCAAATATAACCAGATAGAGTAAGGGCGACCCTCGCGGCCGCCCTGGTACGTGAAGGTAGGGGGAAGGATAGGAGAGCGATGTTAGATACTTTGATGGCTTTATGGAATCGGGGATATCGTGGCAGGTTAATGGCCATCACATTGATATTTTGCTGCCTGTGCATCAGTATATCCCTACTTTTCATCACTGTGGGAAGCACATGGGGATCAATCTTTCCTGGGGGGCGCACACGCGGCATGGCGCAGAATACTAATACCGCCTACGCCACAAATACAACGACTACACCTGGTTTGTATGCTTCTCCTACTACAGCTACGTCGGTAACGGTGCCCAGTCCGTGTATAACTACTACAACTGGAAGGCCAGCAGAATCTCCACGAGCCAGCGCGACAACCCATGACGGTCGAAGTGGTGGCCCTGTTTATGGAAGGACTGTCACTCCGAAACCATCGCCTACCCATGCTCACCCCTCTCGAACACCCACGCCTGTCGTCACCATCACGCCTTCAATGCCTTCGCCCACTCCATCTCCCTCACCCACCCCATCTCCTTCACCAACGCCTTCGCCAACCCTACCGGCAAAGACGCCTACGGCAGGGGTGACACCCACTGCGACATCGACGCCGGCAGCCACTCCTATAGATACGCCTACGGCTGTCGTAACGCCTACAGATACATCCACGCCTGCAAAGACGCCGACCACAACGGCATCGCCAACGGATACACCAACGCCCGGTATTTCTAGCACACCGACAGTTACGCCCGGCGGAAGCCCGACGACAGGAACAACCACGACACCTGGAAGCAGCGATACGCGAGCGAACGGTGGTAATCCTATTCCCCCTGGCACGCCAAATAGCGGAGTGGGAAATGGAGGAAATAGCCTGGGAGTAAACTGTTTGAGCGACAATCTCTCGGCTAGCGCCGCCATGCTGGCCAGCTTGCGACACGCTGCCTGGCTCATTGTGGGAGGCTCTCTGCTGGGAACACTGCTTTTTTGCGGCAAGATATATCTAATTTCTCGGAGGCGGGGGAAACGCCAGAGGTGATAAATCGTCTATTGCCGGGCATGGTAGTAAAGATACACTCCCAGGATGCACACGAAAGGACAGAGGATGTCGTGTGCATCCTGGGAACGTATGCTGTAGGGCCCGATTTATCGCGCCCCGTGCCCTTGGGAGGAATGCAAAGGCTAGAGGATGTATAATTTTACTGTTGGATGTTGTAGATTTCCTGCCGCAATTACTGGACCATTCGGCTTATTGGAGCTGAGCGATGGTCCTGGCTCTTCACTAACAGCCGCAAGCTCATACCCGGAAATATTGCCAGGGTAAGCTAGACTTGCGACGCCATTCTGAATGGTTAACATACCGATGCTGGTCGTTTTACCAGCATGAATCAGCCAGCCCTGGTACAGTTGTTTTCCTATGGGTTGTGGCAGCCCGCGCAGCACTAGCAAAGTAATATCTTTCTGCGGAATGTACAGCAAGGAGCCTGTGGCCAATGGTGCAGATCCCATGCCTTTAATGGAATAGATTTGCGCGACCTCGCGTTGCATCGACCTGATGGTCTCTTCCTGTGAATGCTTCGTTCCCTGGAGCGCAGTCACCTGCTGTCCAAGCCGGGTATTTTGTGATTGCAGTGTTGTGACCTGGTGAAGCAGGGAGACATTCCAGGCAGTCATACCGCCGACCAGCATCAATGCCACGATCGCCGCGACCGCCAGCAATCTCACTCCCCATCCCGGTCGTCTCCTGCGCGAGGCGCGAGCACCTGGCTCTATAGGAACAACGCCAGCCTGTTCCTGACGAATAGATGCGAGTACACGCTCCTTCAGCGCTGCCGGTGGTGCCACCTGGGTAACAGAGAGCGGCAAGAGATCTACGACCGCGCGCAGCTCTCTCTCAAGACGTGCGCATGACTCGCACGTCGCCAGGTGCTCTCGCACCGCCTGGCGTTCTTCGGGTGTGACAGCGCCAAGCACATACGCACCTGATAGTTCTTCAAATTCTTCATGGGTCATCAAGGATACTCCAATTCATCTACTTGACCTTTATTACGCCAGAAGAGGTCAATTAGATTACCTTGTCCAGAACATATATGCCCCTTTGGAGTGCAAAGAGACATTCTCTGGCATATGCCGGGCGCTTCTCACGCTGGAGGTTATTCCATTATCAGGCTGGACTCAGTAAAGGCTCGGTTTATTGTGCCCACATAAGTATACTCACCTTTAATGTAATGTACGGCTTAACCTGTAGAAGGTTACTTTTAGGGGACTTATTTGTGGTGCCAGAACAGCTGTTGGATACCTGGGTCTACCATATTTTTGAGGGAGTAGATGTCCTCATTCTGACCTATGGCAGCTATCCCATGCCATTTTCTGAGATCACGCATAGCCCAGAACATAAAGCCGTGGGGCTTTTCAGTCCAGAGGAAGTCCCATCTCTTCGCATGCCAGAGGGATACAAAAAATCTATCCAAGCGTGGGTAGGTTCCCTTCTCTGATGTATGAATGAAGAAGCGGGTTTCTGGCTAGCACACCACCTAATTCCTTCGACACCAGGGGAACATAGACCAGTACCCAGCGAGAGAAGTGAAAGGACAATCAGATGACTACACTTCATGCAGCACTCGTGACACCCCTAACAGGCCCACTCGGACTGTATGGAAAGACCTGTGCAACTGCACTCACCTTATGGGCGAAGAAGGCTACGCATCTCCCTGCCGACTTCACGGAGGTAGAACTTGATGTGCAAGACACCGGAGATAATCTTCACGAAGCTCTCCAAACAATCCTGGAAAGGCGACCAGATGTGGTGTTTGGCCCCTACGGAAGTGGTCCGATGCTCACGGTTGCGCGTTCCTGCACACGGCTCATCTGGAACCATGGTGGGGCGAGTTCTCGACTGGCTAGACCCTCCTTTCCCCAGGTGATCAATGTGCTCTCTCCGGCTTCGACCTATTTTGCAAGCGTTCTTCAAGCCATCCATTCTGCTGACCCAACGGCCAGAACTGTTTCGCTAGTTCATAGCACCACGGGGTTTGGTCGGGATGTGGCTACAGGCGCGACGCTAGAGGCCTCTCGACTGCAAATGACGATGCAAGCTGTTCCCTTTGAACCTTCTCAGGCTCTTGAAACCGTTAGTACGGTTCCAGATGGAGATATTCTGCTCGTAGCTGGGAACTTTGCCGACGAAAGTGCAGTCGCTCCTCTGTTAGTAGCTCGAAATTGGCGATTTACAGCATTTGTCGGAGCAGGGGTTGAGGAGGTGTTAGCTTCCCTGGGTGAGATGAGGGAAGGGCTCCTTGGACCTGCACAATGGGTGGCGCATACCTCGCTCAGGCCTGATGAGGGGCCTGACGCTGAGTGGTTTGTGACACACTATCGCGAGGAAGAAGGAAGAGATCCCCCGTATGCAGCAGCTCAAGCGTTTGCCGCTGGAATTCTGTATGCACGCTGTCTCCGAGAAACTGGAGATACTCGTGATGAAGTTATCCAGGCTGCTGCACAAAAGCTCGTGTGTCAAACACTCTTTGGCAAGTTCCAACTCGATCCTAAGAGTGGTCTGCAAATGGGCCATCAAGTGGTCATTGTGCAATGGCAGCAGGGACAACGGCACGTTGTGTGGCCACCAGAGCAAGCAGAGCGTCCTTTGGTTTTCTCTCATCCCAAATAATCGCTCAAGATTTCCAAGATGTCGAATACGCTTTTCTAGATGCTGAGAAGTATTAGGAGCCGTTGAGGAGTCTATTTGATGAGCAAGTATCTCATTCAGGGCGATTTCCCTCTCCGCGGGGAAGTCACGATTCAAGGGGCGAAAAATGCCGCGCAGAAGATCCTGCCTTCCACCATTGTTTTTCCCGGCACTTATATCCTTCACAACCTGCCACACATCCAGGACACCGCCGCGCTCATCGAGATCCTCCGCTTTCTTGGCGCAGAGGTCACGTTCCTCGCGCCGCACACAGTGCGCGTGAATACCGAACAGGTGGTTGCGAAAGAGATCCCGCCCGAGATCACCGCGCTGTCAACAGGCACCTTCTTGTTTGCCGGAGCCCTGCTCAGCCGGTACGGCGAAGTCAAGCTCTGGCATCCGGGAGGCGACCGCATTGGCAAACGCCCGGTAACCTGGCATCTCGACGCTTTCCGGCGGTTAGGCGCATCGATCCATGAGGCGGAAGCCTACTAAGAGGTGCGCGCAAACGGGCTGGTGGGAACGACGATTCCCTTTCTCAGGCCAACCGCGAATGGGGCGGTCAACGCGATCATCGCAGCGGCACGCGCGGCAGGCGAGACCACCATTGAGAACGTCGCGCCGGAGCCGGAAAGTCGCAATGCCGTCGACTTTCTGCAAACCGTCGGAGCGCGGATCGAGTGGAGAGACACGCGCAGCCTGCTCGTGCATGGAGTTGACCGGGGAACGGGTTCTGGCAAGGTCGATATTATTCCAGATCGCAACGATGCCGCCACCTTTCTGATTGCCGGGGTGCTAGGACACGGGCCGGTCACGCTCCAGGATGTGCGTGCAGACCATCTCACTGCTCTCCTTGATACACTCACCTCGGTGGGCGCAGCACTCGAGCTACACACAGATCAAGGGCGCCAGTCCATTACCGTGCAGCGCGTGGCATGGAACTCAACCGGCCTCGAGATCACGAGTCGGCCCTATCCCGGCTTCTCGACCGACTGGGGACCCTTGATCCAGGTGCTCATGACACAGCTTCCCGCCGCCAGCATCTTTCACGAGACGATCTTCTCCCAGCGCTTTGTACATATCTCCGAACTGGTCAATATGGGCGCAACCATTCACTACCTCGATCTCCCGGCTGATGAGGACCTCTACAACTTTACCTCTGAAGTTCATGGACACCATGCCGTTGAGATACGAGGACTAAGTCCCTTGCATGGAACCGTGGTCCACGCCAACGATGTCAGAGCGGGCGCGGCGCTGGTTCTCGGCGGTCTCATCGCCTCCGGTGTGACAGAAGTGACGGAGATCGAGCAGGTGGAGCGAGGATATGAAGCCTTTGCAGAACGCTTGAACCAGTTGGGCGCTGCTATCCAGCAAGAACACTAGCATAAAAGAGTTCGTAGCAAGTGCTCACTCCCTCATATGTCCACCGGCACATGTTAAGAGGAGGCAGATTCACTTGTGTGTGCTAGTGGACGTATGATGCGATCTTCCGCCGATTCAATCCCTCGCCTTCTCGATGAGAAGCTGCGTCCCCTGTGCCTTTTTGGAAGAGGCAAATACGTTATACTGTTTCACTTCGAAAATGTCCTGATATCGCTCGTGAACTGCCGCAGCTATAAATTGCAAAATTGCGTGTTGTAGTTCTGACAATTCGATGTCATATAACAGACATTTCAGCGAATAGCAGAGTAGAAATAACGACCGTTTTTCGGACTCAGCTCTATCAAACGAGAGACATTCATTCATCTACTCTGCTGAGTTTAAAATGCTTTGTAACACTCTTGGCTTGAGGTGCTGGAAGGGTTGGTCGTTTCGGTCGGAGAACGGAACTCCCATTGTTGATAGATATCAAGATGGTTCTCCGGCCGGTTTGTTGGAGATTACTCATGTGGTAAAAGGCAAATGATTGGGCGGCTAGCCCGTGCGCGAGATGCTCAGTACTGAGAACTCAGGTGTTGGCGTGTTTGAAGCTTCAAACACGCCAACACCTGGTACATGCATGGTTCCGTTTAGGCA
>WNGP01006832.1_pt1 | contig 12813 bp, 13 predicted proteins | sample 5407671 | NCBI WGS metagenome assembly WNGP01 (sample SAMN13153381, study PRJNA577476) | soil metagenome | isolation source: 40 cm soil or saprolite under Garry oak tree replicate 2 | place: USA:California | collected 2016-06-15 | reverse complement strand
ATGGTGGCGACGAGTTTGCGCTCTTGCAGGTCGATGACATCGATGGTGCTGCCGTCCGTCCCAGGCTTTCCAACGCCGGAGTTTCCATAGATCGGGCCATAGGCGAAGCGGCCGTCCCTGGAGACCATGACTTCATGGCCGTTCACTCCCACAACAATTCTTGCAAGCTCGCGGCGATTGTCGGGATCGACCAGGAGCAAGGTGTGCTCCTTCTGATTTGCCACGACCAGAAGGCCTTCCGCCGGCGGCGCGGGACTTGCGTCTAGAAGCTTCGATGAAGCGAAAAGCATGACGGAAACAAGCAACCATGGTACGCGTGCGAGCATGCGCCACCTCGGCGAAAACTCTTTCTCACTCGAATCTCGTTTGAAGTCCTGAAGACCAAGCGGAGTATATCTTTTCCCGGTGTCAGCGGCTACGCCAGGGTTTCTTTTTCGCGGGTTTCTTGCGCTTAGACTTGCGCGCCGCAGGCGTTGAACTGAGGAGCGCCTCACGCGTTTTCTTCGGAAGCTTGGCAAAAATCATGTCGTAAGAATCGCGCAGCAAGCGCGAGAGCTCCTCAGGTGGCAATGCGTCCTTGGTTTGGAGGGCCACCCATTGCGCGCGAGCCAGGTACGGAGCGGGGATAATGTTGGGGCGTTCCGTGAGGTCAGCAAAATTCTCCGGAGACGCTTTGAAGGAAAGACACACCGGCGCGGGCTCGAGCGGGGTCACCGCGAACATCTTCCCGCCGACCTTGAAGAGCAGGTCGTAGCCCCACTGGATCTGTTCAGTGACGCCCGGAAAAGAAAGACATAGCTCGCGCAGCCAATCGACGTTCATGCGCAAGATTCTAGGACAAAGAGGGCGTTGCCCTCAATGAGTGAGACAGGCATGTTCAGCGACCCCACTTGCGGATTATCCATCCCAGGCGATCTCCTTCACTGGACCGATCACAAAGATATAAGAAAGAGCAGCCAGGAGGCCGATGATCGCCATGATCACAAACGCCGCGAGGAAATGTCCGGTGTAATCGATGACGAAACCAGTCACCGCCGGCGCGATAACCCCCGCAAGATTTCCCAGAAAATTCTGCAAACCCGTCCAGCGGCCCGCCATTCTTGGCCCGGCCAGCGTTTGCGTGATCGCCCAGATGTTCGACCCGCACATGCCGCCCGCAGCGAAGGCCATCAGTAACAGAATCTCGGCAAATCGCGGCCCGACCAGTGCGCAGCCCAAGAGCAGTAGTCCGGCACCTCCTGCTCCCGCACCTGCAAAGGTCTTGCGAACGACCGTGGGCGATCCCCCTGCAGCAATCCAGCGGTCAGAAATCCAGCCGAAGACCAGCGCACCAGCCGAGTAGCACAAATATCCGACTCCGGCAATCTTCGCCATGGTCCCCAACGATAAGTGCCGCTCCCGCACTAGGTAAAAAGGGAGCCAAGTGATTTCGAAATACAGCACGTAGTTTGCGCCAAAGAGGCCCCCGCAAGTTCCCCACATCGATCGTTCCGTCAAAAGTTTGAGAAGTCCCGCGCTGCCTTCCTCGACGGGCGAAAAATTCGAGCCTCCCCGTGGCATCCACGCCAACCATGGAATCAGCCAGGCCATGCTGAGGATTCCGAGGGCGATGAAGAAGGGACGCCATCCGTATTGAGCCATGAGCATGCCGCCGAAAAACGTGCCCAGCGCCGGGCCGCACCCTACCCCGGCAGCGATCAGAGCGTTTGCGAATCCACGGCCCACTTCCGGAACATACTGTGCCAGGAACTTTCCATTGCAGGGATAGGCAACTGATTCGCCCATGCCGAGTATGAGGCGCGCAGCGAGTAATGCGGCGAAGGTGTGCAAGCCTCCCGTAGCAGCAGTTGCGGCGGACCACAGAAAAAAACCGAGAGCCATAACCCACTTGACCTCAAAGCGGTCCACAAGCCAGCCGGAAAGGGGGAGAAACAGGGAATAGGTCCAGAAAAAGGAAGATAGTAGGATGCCGAGTTGAGCGGCCGATAAACCAAGCTCGTCTTTCAGCAAAGATGCGGCGATGGAGAGATTGCCGCGATCGATGTAATTGATAAGGACGGAGAGGGCCAACAGGGCAATCACCCGGTTTGTGGTGCGCGATTCTCGGCTGCTCTCGTTGTCAGATGGGAGGGGCAAGTGTTATCGGCGGACATTCTCTCTGCCGGTTTGCGTTGTGGCAAGTGCCTTCTTCAAAGGCCGCAAATTGGTCTACTTAGTGTGGCAATCGAAGAGCCAGCCGTACTTCGCGCAAGCGCATTCAGAAACGCTTTGGAAGTTGAGGGAACCAAAAACGACCGAAAGGGAGTCACTGACATAGATTTAAGGAAAAGGGCCCCGCGCGCGGAGCCGAGGCCCTCACCAAGTTACAGGTTCTACCTCCCGCCCCAGCGATAGACGATGCCCGTTTCAATTCGGGCATTGTTCTGCCTGACACCGCCAAAGTGCGTGTAGAGGTATTCAACCTGGATCAGCCGAAAGGAAACGTGCTCCGTGAATTTGTAGTCCGCGCCGCCGCCGAGGGTCATAGCAAAGGTATCGATTGCAGCGCCTCCGCCCGCCTCGTGCTGGCCACCGAAGAGCACCTGCGCGAACGGGGTAAACGATCCATACCCGCGATAGCTTACCCTGGGCCCGAACAGGTAGTTCACGTCATGGAGGCCAGAGCCGGAACCGGTCTCTTTACAAACACCAAAGTCACCCACTGCGCCGATCCAGTTGTTCAAGTTATAGGCCAGCGAGCCGCCACCGCCGTGGCAACTCCTGCCGAGTGGATTGAGGTGCAGGTACTCATAACCGCCAAACAACTCGGCTTTGGGTGTCTCTTGAGCTAAGGCCGAGCCCGCAGACAACAGGATTAGTACGCCAAGAATAAGCAGTTTACGCATTTCTCCTCCGCTGATGAAGTTGTGCTGGGTTTAACGGCTATGATCCCGGGGCTAGCTGCGGGATATCCTCCTAATTATACTCCACTCTAGCTCCTGGTGGATGGGAGTTGTACAAACGTGAAAAAGGCGAAAGGATATGGCTGCCGGCCTCGCGGGAGCCGGACGGAGCACTAGCGCTTGGCGCGAAGGCAAGCCTTTGTTCGAGCTAGGCTTACCCCGGCGCACTGTCCCCAGCTAGGGCGTCCGTCCAAAGTACAAGGGAATTCTGGCAGCGATATAATATAGGCCTGAGCGATTGCTGGGTGGGCGCAATAGCATCCTTCATTCTTCCGAATCAGTTGGTTCCCTTCAGATATTTGTCGAACCAGGCTACGGTACGGCGGATCGAATCGATCTGGTTCTCGCGCTTCTCGAACCCGTGGCCTTCGTTCGCGTAGTAGTGCGCGTCGACCGTCTTGCCATCTTTCTTCAACAGCGTGACAACTTGTTCCGCTTCCTCTTTGGGAACGCGGGGATCGTTGTCCCCCTGCAAGACGAGCAGCGGCGCCTTCACACTGTGGATGTAGGTGATGGGCGAAGCCGCGTCATAAACAGAGCGATCTTTCACCGGATCACCCAACAGGCTCTTCTCGTATTGCTGCAGCATAGGATCTTCATGGTCCAACATCGTCATCCAGTTAATGATGCCGTACAACTCCACGCCCGCTGCCCAGACGTCCGGAGTTCTACCTATCGCCATCAGGGTCATGAATCCGCCGTAGGACCCACCAGTGATCCCGATTTTCTTCGGATTCACGTATCCAGTAGCTTCCAGGAACTTGGCGGCGTAAACCTCGTCCTGTAGATCTCCACCACCAAGGTCCTTGTAGTTAGCCTTTTGAAACTCCATGCCATATCCCGTCGACCCGCGCACGTTGGGTTCAATGCAGAGGTATCCCCGGGACACCAGGGCTGCCACTCGCGGGCTCCAGTAATCTCCGGACTGGCCCGTCGGCCCGCCGTGCGGCAAAACCAGGGCGGGGTTCGAGCCGTCGCGCTTCAGGTTGAAGGGAATCCACAGCAGCGCGCTGATCGTTTTCCCATCGAACGATTTGTAACTGATGACCTGAGACGGTGCTCGGGGCGCGGAGTTCAGACTCGCGATGGCGGAGTAGGTGAGCTGCTTCGCCTTGCGAGAGGACAAGTCATATATCCAAAAATCGCCCGGTTCCACGGAGCTTTCGTGCGACAACAGCAGCCGGTCTCCCGACGGCGAAAAGGAGCCGGGATATGCGGCGAAACCGTTGACACCTCCCGCAACGGGGATTTTCTCCGAGCGCATCGTGGCTACGTCCGCCGCAAAAGTATCCACGCGGCCGTCTGCGTTGACCGTGTATGTAATCCACTTGCCGTCGGGAGAGAAATCGCCCGAACTGGCCTCCCACTTGGTCTCCGTGACCCATGCGAGCTTTTTCGCTCCAATGTCCAGAAGGGCCACGTTTTGGAAGCCGCCCCTCTCGTTGGACGTAACCAAAAGCGTCTTCCCGTCCTTGGACAAAGAAGACGCTATGTAGAGTACCTGCCCCTGATGCGCGGTCAGGTTGGCAGCCTTTCCGCTCGCCACGTCAATCGCGTACATGTCCGCGTCTGTAAAGCTCACCTCCAGACGGTTGGCGTAAAGTGTTTTTCCGTCGGGACTCCAAGCGACCGATTGCCACAGATGGTTCGCCGTGCTCTCGTGGGTCAGTGGCGTCATCTTTCGCGTGGCCCAGTCCATCAGCGTAATGTCGTACACCGTGCCGTCCTTCGGTTTGGTGTTCAGCGCAATGGTCTTCCCGTCGGGCGACCACCGAGGGCTTTCTTCGCGAATCTCGGGAGTGTTGGTCAGGTTGATCACTTCGCCCCCCTCGCGGGGGATGGCGAAGACATCCCACAACTCGTTTCCGGCGGTGTCTTGTTGAAAGACGATCCATTTGCCGTCGGGAGACCAGGTCTCGCCGTATTGCCTTTCGTCCGACTGCGCCAGTTGAATCGGCCAGCCCCCGTCCGCGTTCACTTTCCATAAGTTCAATCGGCCGGAGATGTTGGTAGTGAAAACAATCTCCTTGCCGTCAGGAGACCAAGAGGCGCTGGAAACGTTGCGCGTAAAATAGAGGTCATCAATCGGAATGGGACGCGCGTTCGGATTGGACGCCGAGGCGATCGCTTTCGGATCGCTGATTTGCCGCGTATCCGGGCCCGAGGTTTGGGCGACCGCGGAAGCGCAGATAAGCAAAAGCGAAATAAATGAGCAGGGACTCCGTAAAGATTTCATGGTGACCTCCTCCAGACTAGCAATTTACCAACGCTCCCTAGAACAATGAACGGCTACTTCCACAGTGTGAGGATCACTCCCATGACGAGGTAGCAGACAAGCTGATAGCCCGTATTGATAGCGAAGAGCTTCATGCTCTGCTTTGCGAACAGCGCACCGGTCAATTGCACGGTGGCGACAAAACCCAGCCATACATGGAAGCTAGCCATCAATCCAAAATGCAAGTCTTCTGCGTGAAGTCCGTGGAGGATCAATGCCAAGGTGAAGGCGGAGATCAAGCTGGCTATGAATGAGCCCGAGTAGGCCCGGCCGGCGCCTTTCCTCATTTCCTCCATCCCAGCTTTGTCGTTCGGATCGTGCCCCATCTCGCGGATCCAAGGTTTTGCAAAGAGCAGGGGCGAGTACCACAGGAATCCCACCACCATGGTGGATATCGCGGCCACTAGGATCGCCAGCCAATGCAAGTTGTGCATTTGCAAGTGCATGATTTTTTTTCTCCTGTCAGCAATGAGGGAAACGGTGGGCGTTATCCTATGACGCGTTTTGCTGGGATGCAAAGGAAAAGAAGCCTGGGCGACCGTTCATGATGTGCCGCGGCCCGCGATTCCACCTCGCGCTTCCTCGATCATCTCGGTCCAGAGTCTTAAAGTTAAGTCCTCGCGTTCTGGATTTCCGAGCTGCCAGCGAAGTTCTTTTTCGTAACGCTCCTTGAGGATTTTCAAGTCGAGGGGGATGGCGTGCGCCAGGTGTTTTACATCGTCGCGGTCGCGCTGGATGTTGCGTTCGAGCTTGGATAACGCGAGGTCGTAAGGATCCAGGGCGCAGATCCGCAGATGCTTGTAAGCGCCCGGAAACATTTCGGTGAGCCGGTCTTCGTAGTCCTCCGGCACCGTGGCCACCGCCACGTAATCCAGATAGATTTTGTACTTCCGGTGAAGCGCACCACCCCGAACGCCAAGTTCAAGCAGCGGTGCGCGTTGTTCTCGTGGGGCGATCAGCAGCACGTCGAGGTCAGAGGTCGCTCGCGGCAGCCCGTAAAGAAGTGTCACCACAAATCCACCCATGCAATCCAGGCGCGTTTCTTCCGTGGCCTCGCGGTCGAGCTCACTCAGAAAGGAGCGCCAGGGTTCCGGTGCTTGGCTAGAGTGTGGCATGAGGAAGATTCTCCGCTTTCATGTCCGTCAACAGATTCCAATGCGCGGCTGTAGCGGGGCGGTGCGCGCGAAGCCATTTTCTCTCTGCTTCCGTCAAGGAATCGTGGCAAAGAGTATCTTCCTTGGCAAGCCGCGAGCGTTCCAGCACCGCCGCGTATTCCTTTAGCCTTGCGGAACGGTGCGGGTCGGTGGACTTGGAGGCCAGTTGGGAAGCCAGGGTTACCACGAATCCCAGCCGGTTCTGCCGGTCAAGCAGCTTGGCATTCGGCACCACCCAATCCCAATCCATGTCCGCGTAGGCGAGAGCCAGCCACGGCAAGCCTTCTGTCACCCTGTTATCCAGATTCGCCGCATGGAGTGCGGTGAGCAGAACTTCGGCAGGATTGCGCCGAGCTTTCGCCCGCAAGTGCGCGAACCCTGGATAACCCAGGGCCGCGAGCTGCAAACTCACTTTTTCGCTTCCCGGAGGCGTTTCGACGGCCTGCGTGTGCAACGGAAGCGCCGTCGGAGGGGCATGGAGAGTCTCCACCGCCAGGCGAGCCAGGGTAGAGGGCATCGAGCGGCGGCCGCTCTCAAGCATGGATAGATAAGCCTGTGTGACTCCCAGCTTTTCCGCTGTTTCTTCCTGGGTCCATCCTTTTTTTCGTCGCGCATCCCGTAAATCCCGTCCAGTCATAAACAGCCCCGCTTTCTTGTACGTGCCCTCTTCGAGAGGGACTTACATGACAAATATAACAATATTTGTTATATTTTGCAAGCGCGAATTCTGACCCTGGGCGGAAGGCAAACGAGGGGGTATAAAGCCCGAAAAACGACTGTTCTCTCATCGGTAGCAGGGTTTGAGAATTTTCTGTTCATCGCGCGCAAGACGTCCTAAAAAGGCGTGTGTCAGGTCACCCTGTAAATTGGAAGTCTCAAGGACGCCTCTATACCGGTACATGCTGAACGCACTATTGGAGGGATTGCGCGGCGGCATGCACATGGAGAATAGAGGCACAATTCGGCGGTCCGAGCCGGAATTCGGACCAGAGGAGTGAACCATGAAAATTAGAATCGTAGGTCTGCTCGCTGTGGCATCCTTGATCCTCGCGTTTGCCTTCATTGCCGAGGCGCCGGCGGCCCCGCACAAGGCCAACGTTCCGGCAACACCAGCGGCTAGCGCCCTGCCTGCCACGCCCGCGGCATCGGCCGCGGAACCGCATCCGCAAATCCGCGAAGCACTCGCAGCGCTGCGCCGCGCCAAAGAACATATGGAACACGCCGCGCATGACTTTGGCGGTCACCGCGTGGAAGCCATCGAAGCAACCAATCAGGCGATTAAGCAGCTTGAACTCTGTTTGAAGTACGATAAGGACTAAGCGGCAAGCGGAGCGCATCGCTTCTCGCAAGGCAATCTCAGGCAAGAAAGAGCCCGCGCCAACTCAAGTTCGGCGCGGGTTCTTTGGGACGCACCCCAGAGCTAGCGGACCCTATGGAATTCCACGTAGTCGCGCCCGCCGTACAGCCGGTAGCTTCCCGCGGTGGGCGAGGCAAGCACTTGCAAGGGCACGGGACGCTTCATTTCCGTGTCGCGTTGCGAGGCCGCCTGCAAAACGTCATTGGCCCCCAAGTCCATCACCACAAACTTTCCGCCTTCGACGAAACCGATACCGTAGGAGCCCGGCTTCAAAGTTTGGCCGCCGATTTCGAGCGTAACTTCACTGAGCAGATACGCTTGGTATTTCTCCTTGATTGCCGTCGAGTAGCCGGAGCTGTCCACCAGTCCCGCCAGAACATACAGATCGTCGGCGAAGTGCACTCCACCAGTATTACGAAGTTGCACGGGAGCGCTTTGTCCGCGGAAAAATACGTGAACCGGGAAAAGTTTCGGCGAAATGTCGGCGGGCTTGAGGACAACTTCCTTTCCCTCGGCGGCAGGGTGGCCGGCCATCGCCGTTTGCACTGGCCCGGGAGGGATGCTCAGAAGCGCGAGCGGCACGAAAATGAAAAGCCACTTGAGTCGCATCATGGAAACTCCTTTCCGGATGCGCGAATCGTACAACAATTCCAAGGCTTGGCGCAAAAAGCCGGCTTGCAGGCCGGCTGGTCTCGAAACACCGCGCTGCACTCATTGTTTCCTGCCTGGTCGCCGCGCCTGATAAAGCGGGCGTAACGCAATTTTTACAATTGATTCATCAAGGCTTGTGCGCGGTATGGCACCGTTTTGCGGCAAACGGAGAACCACCAGGCTATTTCGTTCCACCAGGAGGAACACCCTTGAAGACAGCTGTCAAGATGTCAGTGGCAGTAGCCGCTTTTTTTGTCGTCGCTTGCCATGGGTTGGTTCTCAGGCCGCGTGTATGCGCCGAGCGCGACGCTTTTCAATCAACACGACATCACGGTGGTCTTTGCGGGGTATCACACGCCAAAGCCGAAGAACGGCCTGGGTGACTACCGCACTATCGGGCGCGTTAGCTTGCACACCGATCAGGCGATTGTCGCGATTGGCCAGAGTTCTACCTCTAATCAACAGTAATCAAGAGTCGCTGATTTGGCCGTGAGTGTGGATTGCTAGGGGCGATTCCATAAGCGGACAGGCAGAAATGCCTGGCGCATCAGCAAGGCCGGAGCAAATGCTCCGGCCTTTCTTTTTTTGGCGATTCCGGCGCGTGAAGAAGACGAAGACCATGCTGTGGTATCTTACGCGCGCGCAGGGTTGGCATCGAGGAGAATGAAAATGCTGGATCGGCGAAATTTTATGAAGACGTTTTCGGGAATGGGTCTGGCGGGGACACTCTTTCCCGGTGTGTTATGGGCGCAAGCTCAAGCCCAAGGCGCCAAGAAGATCACCAAAGAAATGATTGAAAATGCGGCGGCCATCGCCGACGTCCCGATTTCCGAAGAATACAAAGAAATGATTTCTAAAATTACGAATGCCGCCTACCTAAGTGAGCCGAAAAATCTGGAGGAATTAGCGTTTGCCAGTGCGCGCGAATTGGGCGAGCTCGTTCGAATGAAAAAAGTTTCCTCGGTTGCGCTGACGGAGATGTACCTGGGGCGTTTGAAGAAGTATGACCCAACCCTGAAATTTGTCGTGACCCTGACGAAAGAACGCGCGCTGGCGCAGGCCAAGAAAGCAGACGCGGAAATTGCTTCAGGAAAATACCGTGGGCCGTTGCATGGATTGCCTTGGGGCGCCAAGGATTTGCTGGCCGTCAAGGGCTATCGAACCACTTGGGGCGCAGGCGGATTCGAAAGCCAGATGATCGACGAGGACGCCACCGTCGTAAAAAGGCTGGACGAAGCCGGTGCAGTGCTGGTGGCAAAGTTAACGCTAGGCGCCTTGGCGCAAGGCGATGTGTGGTTCGGCGGAGTAACACGGAATCCCTGGAACACCAATCAGGGCTCGAGCGGGTCGTCGGCGGGACCGGCTTCGGCGACCGCGGCAGGTTGCGTGGCCTTCAGCATCGGATCTGAAACGCTGGGCTCGATTTCGTCGCCATCGACGCGCTGCGGGTGCACTGGACTGCGGCCGTCGTTTGGCTTGGTACCCAGGACGGGCGCGATGGCCCTCTCCTGGAGCATGGACAAGCTGGGTCCCATCTGCCGAACGGTGGAAGACTGCGCACTCGTCCTGGACGCGATTCACGGGCGCGATGGGAAAGATCGAACTGTACAGCCCGCGGCTTTTAATTGGGACGCGAATCTGGATTGGCGAAAACTGCGCGTCGGTTATTTGAAAACCGCTTTCGAACGCAAGCCGGAGGAGGCGCAGGAGGCCGCCAAGGAAGAACCGCCGGCGACTCCCGAAGAACAGAAAAAGCGCGAAGAACGCAAGAAACGCCGCGAAGCAGCGCGCGCGAGGGCCGAGTACGACAGAAAATACAACGATGCCGCATTGGCGAAATTGCGCGAGATGGGGGTGAATCTCGTGCCCGTCGAGATGCCAAAATTTCCTTACGATGCCATGGTAACCATGCTGACGGCGGAATCAGCCGCGGCCTTCGACGAACTCACTCGCTCCGGCAAAGACAAGCTGCTCACGTCGCAGAAAGACTATGACTGGCCGAATACGTTTCGAACGGCACGGTTCATTCCGGCCGTGGAGTACATCCAGGCCGCGCGAGCGCGCAGAATGGCGATGGATGCCGTCGCAAAGGTGTTCGACGATTTCGACGTGATTGTGGCCCCGACAAGCGGCGAACAGCTTGTGATCACAAATTTAACGGGCCATCCGGCAGTCATTCTACCGAACGGACTGCGCGGAAGCGACGCGCCGAAGCCGCCTACTGACGACGCGAGCGATTTCCAGAACGCGGGCGGCCCCGGCACTCCCACCAGTTTGACGTTTCTGGGAAAACTTTATGGCGAAGCGGAGTTGCTTGCGTTTGCGCGCGCTTATCAGGATGCGACGGGCTTTCATCTCCAGCATCCAAAGCTGACGCCGGCCTCGTGATCGAATTCGAATGACCAATCGCTGACCTGGCCTACGTCTACTTCTGCAGGGGATAGCCTTTTTCGGCCCAATCGGCGGCAAAACTTGTGGGAAGAACAAGCACGCGAGTTTTCTTAAATCCCATTTTGTCGAGAGCGGTGAAAGCAGGCCGAATGTTGGGACACTTTTCGAACGGGCAGCAGCCGCAGTAAATGACCAGATTCGTAGATCGCGGCAGAGCATCCGCCCAATTTTTCAAGTCCGCTAATCCCTGCTCTGTGGAAGCGGAGCCGTGGAACGTCGCGCCCGGGATGTGTCCGCCAGCAAAAAGCGTGCGAAAACCCACATAAACAAAGGTGGGTGGCGTTCCATTCTTATCCACGAGTTCCCGAGCAAGCTCGGCAGGTTTGAGAATCTGCGCCGAGGTCCACGGATCGGAGGACTGTTTTTCGTCTCCTTGGATTGCCGGAACGGAGATCAGGGTCGCCGACACCGCAAATAAAACGGTAAGAGCTGATGCCAAAAAAACAGTTTCGAAACGGATTGTCGAGCGTGCCGAAGAAGATCTATCAAGAACGCGGCGATTCTTGATCGAATGGATTCTTGGATTCATGAAATGACCACCTATTTTCTAAGTTCAACGCGCGTGCGCTGGAGCTTCATGGCCGTAGTGCGCAACGTTTCCGCGACGTTCCTGTTGGAGACGAGGCGCTTGAGGTCCACGGCGTTAAGCATGGGAAGCATGTGAAGCGTAACGTCGAGAGGGACCTTGGGATTATTGATGAGGTTGCGGACAACCGTGTAGTTCTTCCGGAAATTACGGTTGTTGGCGATCAGGCGCAGAATCTCATCGGTGAGGCTGGACATCGCGGCGAAGGCTTCCACTTCCTGGTCGGTGAGCCGAGGGGATTGCAGCACGGCGCGCTGGACCACTTTATTGCTGTCGCGGATGAGCGTGCGTCGCGCTTCCGATCCGCCCTTGATGGCGAACTGCACGCGCTGCGCAACCGTCATCTTGGCTAATCGTTGAAGCAGGGTCTGGCGCCTCGCGAGGTCGGGTTCAACCGCGGCCGCGGCTTCCGCGAGAGCAGCTTCGTCGATGGGATTGCCCGGGCCGTGAAGTTCATGGAGCTGACTTTTTTGATCGGCCGTCAACGACGAAGAATGCTCCAGAGCGGCGGCCAGTGCGGGAGATTCGCTCACGCGCTCGAGTTCTTCCATTAGCGTCTGGATGCCGAGAGTCGAGAGGTGGCGAACGGCAGGAACGAGATGCTCGGCAGAACAATTTCTGTTTTGCACCAGGGCGTCACAAATGCCGGGCTTGTCGGCCAGATGCCTTGCCGCGTAAGAGAATAGAGCGGGGAGCGCCTGCTCGCGTTTGAGGGCCTCGACAAAAGAGTCCACCGGCAGCGAGAGAATCGCATCCCGCGCGCGGTCTGCCACCACTTCGTCGGCGTCGCCCGCGAGGACCGCCAAAATCTCCGCGCGGTCCACGGGAGCAAGATGGGCACCGCCGGCGCACACGGCGATTTTTCGTTCGCGCGTCGCGCGCCCGTGGCGCAGATCCTCCAGAACTTCTGGGCTGAGAGATTCCACTGGGTTACGGCCTCAAATTCTTGTGACTCAACACCATTGTACCGGAGACGCCGGGCGCCCCAAGGGGCGGCATGCCCTTGCCGTTCAATTGCAGCAACACCGCGGAGGAGTCCCCCGCGGTCACCTCGAATTGCTGACGAGCCGAAAAGTGGCGCGTCTCGCCTGCGGACAGTTCTGTGTCGAGAAGAAGTTTTTCGTCAGCCAGAATTCGGACGCGAGTTGCGCCGGATATTGAGATGGAAAGGTCCAGAGGAGCGGAAGAGGACGCCTGCTCCGTCGGGCCCGGCGATGTGGGATCGTCTCGAGATTGAGGCTGCAAGGCCAAGGAAGCAGCGGCGGATTTTTTTGCGGCGCGATGGTTGGCGTAGCGGCGCCACCCGTAGCGGCCTGCAAAGAAAAGTGCAGCGACCAAAAGAAGGGCCAGGAAAACGGCTGCAACGGGAAGCCATTTTGGAGGCGATGGAATGCGCT
>WNGP01008393.1_pt1 | contig 12819 bp, 4 predicted proteins | sample 5407671 | NCBI WGS metagenome assembly WNGP01 (sample SAMN13153381, study PRJNA577476) | soil metagenome | isolation source: 40 cm soil or saprolite under Garry oak tree replicate 2 | place: USA:California | collected 2016-06-15 | reverse complement strand
TGGAATACGAGCAAGGTTGTTCCATCAGGCTACACGATCTCTCTAGTAGCGTTGCCTGTCCCAGGCGAATCGGTTCGACTTCTCGGTGGTAATACCGCTGTGGCCGGCAACGTTACTGTGCAACGTGTTGCGTGGGACGTGAACGGAGACGGCAAGGCGAACGTTATTGACCTGGCCACGGTCGCGCTCAAGTTCGGCCAGGGCATCGTGCTGTGGGACCTTGATCATGACTGCGATGTCGACGTCGTCGAGCTGGCCACGGTCGCAATTCACTATGGAACTAAGGTTGGTGACCCGAATTGGTATGCACCAGCGGACGTTAACGGAGATGGGGTCGTGAATGTTCTTGACCTTGCCCTAGTGGCGATTCATTACGGGGCGTCGTTCAACGTGCCCGAGGATGTCAACCATGACTGTGTGGTCAATGTCATCGACCTGGCGACGGTCGCCATACACTACGGCTGGGGAACCTAGACATCAATTCGCGAGTTCCTACTACACCTGGCTAGTCCAAATTGGAGCAAAGAAGGACCCAGATTCTGAACCTGAAGCCTCGTCCTCCAACAATCGTCTCCTCCTCGGTCGATCCCAGCGGCATTGGAATACACATGAGGAAGGAGAAGCTAGTGTGGGAATATCTGGCTAGCGAAATCTATTTCCGGGTTTCGCTGTCTATCTGCCGCCAATTTTGGAGCCAAAGACTTATCACCGCGACTAGCGAAACCTTCTGCGAAAGTTATGTCGGCGCTCGCTAGAACGAACCGTAGATTCTTAATTCTAAGAGGTAGACTGTGCCGTTGAGTCGTAGACTAAACGCAAAGAACCTGGTTACTCTAGTAGTCTTGTTGGTTCTCGCAGGAGTTCCGACATCATCGCTCGCCTATTTCCATTCATCGGGTAGTCATTCCCTAAACCCGGCCCAAGTCAAACAACCATCTACAGCGCCTGATCCGCAGCTGGGTTTCGACTGCGGAGTTGGAACGACACTCGCCGTCCTTAACGGAACGAGCTTCCCGGTCGCTCCCTCCGAAAACGGCGCATTCGAGATTGTGCCAAGCTGCACCTGGATCGGTGACGCAGGTCAAACCGCGACAGCCGCGAACGATGGCACTACAGAGCCATTGGTCACAGACCAGGATGAACTCCTAAGTACGATCTCCCCTGCGATTGGTGGTGGTTTTACTGCTGACGTGGTCTATCTTCAGAATGCTACTTCTACCACAAACGGGTTTGATATCACCATCAATTGGAACCCGAAGGTCATTCAGCTCGCAAAGTTTGAGCAGGCTGGTCTTCTGTGGAACTCGAATAATCCCTTCACTGGCGTTTTTGCCCTAGACAATACTGTCGGTCAGCTTCATGTCGTCCAAGTAACTTTCGCCGCATTCGGTGGGGACTGGGTCTTCTTCAGGTTGCGTTTCGATGTCGTTGGAGTTGGCAATTCAGGACTAACTATATCTAACGACGTAATTACTAATCCAGGAGCTGTCGTCCATCAAACGTTCAATGGAGCTTTCGATGCAGAATCTTTCTTCGACCCTGGCCATACTCTGAACTGGGTCGCCAGTTTCACGAATTCTACCCCAATCATACCCGGCTCCACGAACAACTTCCTGGCCACTGTTACAGGCGGTACAGGTACCTACACTTATGCATGGGATCTCAACAGCGATGGGACGATAGATTCTACAACGAATCCCGCTTCACTCATAATCCCGACAGCAACCCTGACGGCTCATCGTATACGATTGACGGTAACAGACTCTAGTAGTAATGTGATCTCCCTTTCTGAAAAACTACCATTGACGGTTTTTGTTCATGGTCCACAGGGACTTACAACCACCAGCGTTGGTACAGCTAATACGTTCACTGGTGACTGGTTGGGTGGGATTCCTCCTTACACTGGTAGCTGGAGGTTCTGCCCTGGAGGAATTCTAGCGAGCGTTGATTGCAATAGGCCAGCGCCGACAATCGCCAGTACGACCGGCCAGATTAGCACCCAAACAGGGACAACTGCGATTACGTACACGAGGGCAGGCGTCTACACCAATACTCTGAAGATCACCGACACAGGCTCGCCAGTCCTGCCTGGCGGGGGAGCAAGTGTGACCTACACATACCTTGTCAATGTGACTGGTACGCCTCAGGCATACACGCTAACCTTAGCGACAAGCCCGACGACTACAACCGTCGGTCAGTCTGTCCAGTACACCGTAACAGCCGCGTACTCTTCCGGTTACACTCCATCACTTCGCTCATCCACTATCAGCGTCAAGTTCCTGTTCGGAGACGGGTCGTCAGCGACAAGCACCATTGCAATGGCGCTAGGTGGCGCCAACACTACCAGTGTCTCTCACAGCTACATCGCGGCGAACGCGTCGCCAGGATACACCGTCCTAGTCGTTGGTCAGGAGACCGCCGCCAACGCTATCTCCCTAATCCAGGAAGTTTCCAACCGGATTACTGAGACTATTAACAAACGTTCTACGCTCACCACGGTCAGCTGCAGCCCCGGAAGCGTTACTGTGGGCACCCTGTCCACGTGTACCACAACAGTCAGCGACAGTTCGCCCGGCACATCCACCGTCCCTGGAGGCACCGTGAGCTTTGCCAGCGATGGAGCTGGAAACTTCAACTCGCCAAATTGCACTCTTGTCGCTCCGGCCACAGGGCCACCTAGCTGCTCAGTCGACTACACGCCTACCGCGGCGGGAACAGGAACCCACACAATCACTGGAACTTACAATGGTGATCTCACTCATGCAACAAGCCAGGGCACCGGCACTGTCCTTGTCTCTAGCGGGCTTCCAACAGTTACGGTCAATCCGCCAACCCCCAACCCAACCAACACCGGCACGATGGTTACCGTCACCTTCTCTGTTTCCAGCACCACAACTGTGACCGGAATTACGGTCGCTTGGGGTGACGGTTCCACGGACACCCTGGCAGCCACTGCCACATCTGACACTCACACCTACTCTTCGACGGGCGCTCTCAAATCGGAGATTTTCACGATCACCGTAACAGCGACAAGCGCGGCCGGACCCGGTTCAGGGACCGCAACTGAGACGATTAATGATCGGATCCCTGTCGTCACTGCTCCGAGTATCTCGCCGAACCCTGCGAACACTGGAGTTCTCGTAACAGCAAGCTTCACCGCTAACGACCCCGACGGCACTATCTCTTCCATCACCGTCGACTGGGGCGATGGTACTCCAATCGATACTCTAGGGGGCACTGCGACGTCTGACACGCATACCTACTTGGCGGCGAACACGTTCACTGTCACCGTCATCGCCACGGACAATAGCGGTTCGACAGGCCAGAACACTGGCTCTGTTGTCGTTCAGACTCCCGTTTCAGTTCCAACGGTCACAGTCAATGCTCCGACGCCGAACCCGGCTAACACTGGCGTGCTCGTCACCGTTACCTTCACAGTTTCCAGTACAGCCGCAGTTACCAGTATCACGGTCAACTGGGGCGATGGCACAACAAACACTCTCGCCGTTACTGCCACAAGCGATACTCATGCATACACTTCGACCGGTGCCACAGCCAGCAAGGTATTCACAATAACAGTGACAGCGACGAACAGTGCTGGACCCGGTTCGGGCACGACATCCGAGACGGTGAATGATAGGGCTCCGACCGTAACTATTTCCACGATCTCGCCCAACCCGGCAAATACTGGCCAGCTAGTCACCTTGTCGTTCTCCGCTACCGACCCTGATGGAACAGTCTCAACTATCACAATCAACTGGGGAGACGCGTCCACTCCCACAAGTCTAGCTGGAACCGCTACTTCGGCAACTCACACATACACTTCGACTGGAACGGCAAAGAGTCAAGTGTTTTCAATTACCGTCACCGCCACGGACAATAGCGGTTCAATAGGCATCGGCCTTTCATCCGAGACTGTAAATGATCTTCCTCCGGTTGTGAGCGTCACGAATGTCTCGCCAAACCCTGTCAACACCGGGGTCTTGGTTACGGCAACCTTCACTGCTACGGACCCTGACGGCACGGTTTCGTCCATCAGTGTCAACTGGGGTGATGGAACAGCCGCAGACACTCTAGCAGGCACCGTTACCACTGATACTCACACTTACAACGTCGCCGGACCGTTCACCATCACCGTAACAGCCACGGACAACAGTGGCTCCACGGGCTCAGGCACCGGATCCATAACAGTCAACGCAATAGGCGTCCCCACAGTCACCGTCAACAGCCCAACTCCAAACCCGGCCAACACTGGCCAGACGGTTACCGTTACCTTCACAGTTTCCAGCACAGCAACCGTTACCGGTCTAACGGTCAATTGGGGTGATGGTACAACAAACACCCTCGCGGTCACAGCACCGTCCGACACCCACATCTACGCATCAACTGGCACAGCAAAGTCCCAGACGTTCACGATAACCGTGACCGCGACCAATAGCGCTGGACCGGGATCCGGCACGACGACTGAGGCTGTAAACGACCTTCCGCCTGCGGTTACCGTTTCCAACGTGAGTCCGAACCCGGCTAACACTGGACAATTGGTTACTGTAACATTCTCATCGACCGACCCCGATGGCACAGTTTCCTCCATAACAGTGAGCTGGGGCGACGGATCCGCCGTTGACACTCTAGGAGGAGGCGCGACATCTGATACGCACACTTACAGCACAGCCTCCACATTCACAATCACCGTCACGGCGACAGACAATAGCGGCTCTACAGGCCAAGCCACCGGTTCAGTCACGACGGTAGTCCCCGTTGGAGCTCCGACAGTCACAGTAAACAATCCGACACCAAATCCGGCAGACACAGGCACCACTGTCAGCGTAACCTTCACCGTCTCAAGCACCGCGACAGTTACTGGAATCACAGTTAACTGGGGAGACGGGACAACCAACTCACTGGCAGGCACTGCAGTATCCGACACTCACATCTACTCGTCAACGGATGCCCTGAAATCTCAGACTTTCACGATAACCGTAACTGCAACGAACAGCGCTGGGCCAGGGTCTGGCACCACCACAGAGACTGTGAACGATCAGCCTCCTACAGTCAGCATCGTCAGCATCTCGCCAAACCCGGTTAACACAGGCGTTCTCGTGACAGTCACGTTCACTGCCACTGATCCTGATGGAACAATATCCTCTATCAATGTCGACTGGGGCGACGCGACTACACCGGACGTTCTTGCTGGAACCGCGACAAGTGATACCCACACTTACACTTCTCCAGGCTCTTTCACTATCACGGTAACCGCGACGGACAACAGCGGCTCCACTGGCCAAGCCACGGGATCCATAACTGTCAACGCGGTAGTCGGAGTTCCTACTGTCACCGTCAACAGTCCCACTCCCAACCCCGCTGATACTGGACAGATGATAACAGTGACCTTCACTGTCACCAGCACCGCCACTGTCACAGGAATCTCCGTAAACTGGGGTGACGGTACAACACCTGACTCTCTAGCGGGCACCGCAACATCAGACACCCACATTTACTCGTCCACTGGAAACGCTAAATCACAAAGTTTCACGATAACCGTCACCGCAACAAACACGGCTGGACCTGGATCAGGTACGACGACCGAGATGGTAAACGACAGGCCTCCAGTCTCATCCTTCACCTTCAACCCTACCAATCCATCTGCGGGCCAAACAGTCAGTTTCGACGCGACCGGAAGCGCGGACCCTGACGGGACAATAACCAACTACGCCTGGGATTTCGGCGATGGAACCAGCGGAACCGGAGCCACACCAACTCACGCATACAACCCAGCCTCAACCATGAGCTTCACCGTGATGCTGACCGTCACCGATAACTCTGGCAACACAGGATCCAGCTCGCAATCGGTAACAGTCATAGTTACAGCGGTCAGTCCCCCAACAGTCTCCATAACCAACGTGTCCCCCAACCCTGCCAGTACCGGCCAGATGGTTACCCTAACCTTCACTGTCTCCAGCACTGCAACTGTCACCGGCATTACAGTCAACTGGGGCGATGGAACCACACTTGACAGTCAACCCGGCACTGCAACATCTGACACTCACAGCTATGCCAATACGGGCAACGCAATGAGCCAAGCCTTCACAATCACAGTAACAGCAACGAACATTGGCGGACCTGGAACAGCCACAACCACTGAGAGAGTGAATGATCGATCTCCATTAGTTACGATTTCCACGGTCACACCGAACCCGGCTAACACGGGCGTTCTGGTCACCGTGACTTTCACTGACACCGACCCCGACGGCACAGTCTCCTCAATCAGTGTCAACTGGGGTGACAGCACCACGCCAGACAGTCTCGCTGGCTCGGCCACATCTGATACTCACTCCTACGCGTCCCCAGGCTCTTTCACGATCACAGTAACAGCGACAGACAATAGCGGCTCCGCGGGTTCCGCTACCGCAACGGAAACTGTGACGACAGTCACCACGACACCAGTAAAACTGATCTTCATGGCCCTGGCTCCTCACAGCCCTCAGGTAGGTCCGGGACAGCTGCAAGTGTTCGTCAACGGCGTACATGTTGTTGATGTCACTCCAGGTTTGACAAGTTTTGTCAGCCTCGGGCCCTTTGACATAACGGGCTTCCTGAACGGTCAAACCCAGAACAATGTCACTTTCGTGAACCCTCAGACCAGCCAGTTCGTCCTCGTCAAGAACGTCACCATAACCCAGGGAAGCGTGACACTGCTTCACGTTTCGAACGTCCGCATCATCGCCGCCGGTCGCTCTCTCACTTTCACCTTCTCCGTGCCGCCACTGCTGATCTCCAGCCTAAGCGTGTCGAGCCCTAGCCCTTCCACGGACCAGCTGGTGACTTTCACAGCCTCGTTCACTGGGGGTACAGCGCCTTTCCTCTGCGTCTTCCGGTTCGGCGATGAAGAATCTTCCAGCGTCCTTAGTTCTTCGGGCACGTGCTCCGTAACTCACGACTTTGACTATTCAGGATCGTTTCACACCAGAGTCGTGATCAAAGGCTCCAGCACATCGGACATTGCACGGGAAAACCTCACCGTGAACGTCGGGCAAACAGAGACAGACGACGACTAGGCGAAACAACCACCGAGACAAACAAGCATTCCCTCTCCATACCCGGCTCTCTCCTAATTTTTCCCAGGCAATTTCGTTTTTCCTGTAACTTTCTTTTTTTCGTAACTATTCTTTTCTCGCCACCTTTGTTTTCTATAACAATTTTTTCTTGCTAACTATTATGTGACCCCTAGGGTGGCTGTTTTTCGCGCGCCCCGCTCTTCACGAAACGCATGCAAGCAGCTAGAGAGTCGTCCCGTAATAGAATGCTACAAATGCTAGGTCGAGAACGTTTACTTTGCCATCATTGTTGATGTCCGTAGCCGCGTTCCAGTTAGCACTTGTCGGCGTCGACCCGAACGCAATCGCAACAGTCGCCAAGTCCACCACGTTCACGATATGGTTGTGGTCAACGTCCGGGTCCTTGTACAATGTAATAGTCCCATGCATCAACGTAGGATGGATCGTGCAGAAATAGTCCAGAGTCGCCGTCCCATTGAACGAACCCTCCACCGGGATCGTTGCGTTGTAGCTCAAGGTGCGCGTCGCGAGACACCCAGTCCCAGTCCCGACACATCCCGTCGCCTTGACACACCCGTTCACTATGGGAGGCGTACAGTCGGTCTCTGTAACCGTGTTCGGGTCCGTTCCCGCCCTGTAGAGCGCGAAGATATGGTCGAAATCACCGCTGACAGCCTTCAACGTCGCGGTGAACAAGACCCCTCTAAACTGGGTCAGCGCCGGGTTGCACGTCGGTGTGCCTTGAGGACTACAGGGTGTGACACTGCCCGGTGGAAGAGTTGAGTTCCAGCCCGAGAACAACGCGAACATTGTGAACTGGGCCGGAGTAGTCGTAGAAAACGCTGGAGAAATAGTAGGCAATGTAGTTGTTGTGGTCGACAGTGCTGGAACCGGGCTGGATACCGGTGATACTTTCCTGAGCCCGAAATGGACGATCACGAGACCTGAGACGATCAGGGCGACTAGAAATAGGGCCTTCTTCACAATGGGAAACCTACTACCTCCAGCGTAGGTTGAGAATATAACAGTTTATCCTCGAACCGACGGAGACCCCGCTGGGCCCTTTCTCCGCTTGGACCGCCGCCACAGAAACACTCCCGCCACCAGTATCGCTGCCACCACGATTCCAATCCCGACATACTCGAGTAAGGCAGTGAGAAATCCGTTCTGAACCCGAACCAGAGTCAACGACTGGCTCACCGTAGAATTACCGATCAAGATCGTCTTCTGCAATGTCACAAACCCAGGCTTCGACACCTGCACCGTGTACGGTCCAGGGGCGAGCCTGTCCAGGCGGCTGCGCCACCGACGTGACATTCGCGCCTCCCACAACATTCTTCCCGTCATCAACAACGCGCAGCGCCAAACCACCGCTGAACGCGACAATCGTAACTGAGTCCGAGCCATAGTTGTTCAGGACAACAGTATCGTTCACGGTCACAGTCGCGAAGAACAAACCCCTCCCCACGTAGGAGTGAGTCACATTCTGACCTGATACCGCTACTCCATCACCAAACTTCCAGCGGAACGAGTAGAATCCGGACCCTCCCGTCGCAGAGCTGGTAAAGTTCACCGCTAGAGGAGAAGGCACCGAACAACCGCTCAGTGGCACCGCTGCCGCAGTTACGCTGATCGAAGAGGGCATCACAGGGCTCATCAAGGGATAATAGTCCACGCCAGCTGGTCCCGCCGTCGAGCACGGCCTACCCCCGCTCGGACAAGGCCACGGAACGTTCGTATCTCCAACACCATCCATATCATTATCCAATCCTATGTAATCGCTCCAGTAGTTTCCCCTCGGGTTCGCCGCACCATCGTCCCACTTGTTGGCGGTAAGGTCCGACGAGAAGACAGCGAAAACTTGGATAGAATTATTTCTGATATTGTTGTAGTAGAAACTGTTCCCGGAACTATTCTCGAGGTGGATTCCGGTCGTGTCGGACGTCGCGTTGTTAAAGTCAATATCGTTCGAGGTGAACTGGTTATTGCTCGATCCCGAGATGAATATTCCCGCGAGACTATTCCGGTCCACAACTGTATTGTTCGTCACAACGTTTCCATTGGAACCCTGCAGCAGGTCTATTCCGATCTGGGACTTTGCGAGAATATTGCCCTTCACCTGGTTTCCGGTCGTAGCGTTCATGAAAACATCCGCAGCTCTGTTGCCGGTAAGATTGTTTGCTCTGATCGAGTTGCTGAACCCGCCTTGTACAGCTACTCCGTAGAGGTTTCCACCAATCGTATCGTGGCTAAGAACCACATTGTTTGAATTAGAGAGCCAGACGCCGAAAGCGCCTGTCCCGCTGAGGCTGGACGAGACAATAATACCCGTGATTGACACGTCGAGAGATGACAGAATAGATATTCCATTCCCGGCCGAATCTGGGTCCACGATTGTGATTTGAGAAATAGAGACGCCACTAGTTGCATTGATTATTATTCCTGAGTTGGTGTTGGACCCATTTATGATAACGGAGCTAGAGCTTGTGCCAGCTAGCGTCAGGCTCTTGGAGATCGTAATGTTACCCGGATACGTTCCAGAGGGCGAAGGGGAGACAATAATCGTATCCCCAGGATTCGCCGCGTCTACCGCCCGCTGAATCGTAGGATACTGTTGAGGCACATAGATCGTGCTCGAGCCAGCCCTTGCAAAGAACGGAGAATGCGGAACCATGAAGCTTAGAGATAGGATCGAGAGGAGGAGAACGATCCTGCCAAAGTCCCTTAAGCTCATCCATGTATTCCTCTTTCGGCGACTGTTTTCTTCAGGTGCTTATTTCATCGTTTCGGACGACAACCGACCGCTTCCAAAGCGAGACTGCTGTCCCACCGAGGACACGTCCAAAGTTCACCCTTCGAAATTCACGAAGCGTCTTCCTTCAACTCTTTCCAAAGAAAAAAAACCCATGACTTACCTCGGGATCATTGTCAAAAACCCGCACGACAAGGGTAGTATCTCCTATCGCGCGATATTTCGAGACTGAAACAGTATTCCAGTACGCTGTGTATAACCACAGGTTTCTTCAGATACAAGAAGCGTTCTCGGTCTCAGTAAGTCTTATATGACTTATTCGGGCAACCCTTCCCTTGGATAGACTTGAATAGACGAATCATTACACCACTACTCATCGCAGTACTCAGCATCATGCTTGTAGTACCCGAAGCACCATCCCTACTCGTACACGCACAAGGAACCGCTACAGTGTCGACTGATCAGCCAATATATGCAGCTGACGTTGGAGCAAGCTTTACCATGTCAATAGTCGTCAACAACGTTGACATGATGAACGGCTACGACATCATACTGACCTACGACTCCTCCATTCTAAGCTGTACGGGCGCATCATTCCCCAATATCTTCGGCTCCAGCAACTTCCCAGTCGGAGGGCACAACTTCTGCTCCGACGCAGCAGGCAGCGCCGAGGCAGCAGCCGTCTCCCTCGCAATGAACGGCGTACCCACCTCAGTAACACTAACAAGTCCGACAGCGGTGCTGACCCTCACCTTCAAAGCGCTCTCAGCTAGCTTCGCAACACTTCACATCAGCCAGGCTCAACTGGTAGTTCTCCCCAACGAGACATTGGCGCCAGTCACCACCAGCGACGGAAGCTTCGGGGTACCCCCGACACTCAGCTTCATCCTGCCAAACGCGACAGTAGCAGCTGGCCAGAGAGTTACAAAACTCAGCAACGGTGCCACCCCAGTAACACTTCAAGGCTTCATCTTGATGAGCTCTAGCAACGTCAGAGCCGGCTTCGGTGGAGTCACATTCGACGTCATAGACCCCACAGGCGCAGACACACCCATCCAATCCAACATAGCCTTCATGTTCCCCGGCGGCAGCGCAACCGTAACAGCAACTTACGACTTCGCCATCTCCCCCTCGTTCTTTTTTCCTTCCTAAGTCAGGTGACTCTCATGACTCCAAGACCCTCGACCATGCGACCGCAACGAGTCATCCTCCTGTTCTCCCTTCTGATCCTGAGCATTTTTGCCTCTCTCCACTTTCCCATCGTCAAAGCTCAAACATTCACGTCACCCCAAGTGGTCCCCATGGGAACGACGCTCACCTTCGACGGCAAGCTCCGGTTTGTCGACACTGCCCCTGCAAGCAACACAGCTCTGAAACGTGATTCTCTGATCAAATTCGTTGACCTGAATGGCAACGGCCGCTGGGATGTTGGGGAGCCCATAGCCTACGACTCTAACAACGACAGCATCTACGAAACATCAGAACCTGCAATCGCAGGAGCTGTATCAGCAGGCTCCCGACTCGGCTCTGATCCGCTCATCAAGTATGTCGACATTAATGGAGACAATCACTGGGACGCGGGAGAAGCTGTCGTTTACGACACTAACAATAGCAGTCTCTACATCAACGGTGACCCAGTCATTGGAGGAACACCAGTCGTCCCTGGTACTTCTCTCACCTACGATAGCCGTGTCAAGTTCATCGGAACGGGTTCCTCTTGGGTTCCAGGCAACCTTGTTGTCTATGATAGCAACAACGATGCTCTGTATAGCGCCACGACTGACCCACATCTCAAGTACGTTGACACTAACAATAACAACCAGTGGGATACTGGCGAGGCGGTAGTTAACGACACCAACCTCTCCGGAGTGTACGCAACTGGCGACCGCGTTCTGTATGGGCCGACGCCACTTGTTGGAACCCCACTCACGGTCGACCTGAAGATCAGGTTCATCGACGCGAACAGAAACGGTGTCTGGGACGCCGGCGAAGCCGTCGTGTACGACAGCAACGGAGACGGCATGTACGAATCGAGTGAACCATTCTTCCTCTCTGCAAATCCTCCCTCGCTCTCAGGACTGAACTCTGACGCTAAGATCAAATTCGTGGACTCGAACAGTAACAATGTATGGGACTCTGGTGAAGCGGTTGTTTACGACACGATTGGCCAAGGATATTTCAACGCATCAATTGACCCCAAGATCCAATACTTCGATGCTGACGGGAATGGGATTTACAATCCCGGGACAGACTCTGTAGTCTACAACATATTCGGAGGGAGCTACAGAACCGGAGACCCGATAATCGCCGGCCCCCCCGTTCCGACCGATGGCAGTGGGATACTAACGATCGACCATCACTTCCACTTCATAGACGCCAATCTTAGCGGTCATTGGGTCACTGGCGATACTGTGGTGTATGATGCCGACTCGGACCATAGGTACATAACTGGAGATTTGATTGTTGCGGGGTCCGCGCCAGCAAACGGCACATTCCTGACCGAGCCTGTCCTCTCCGGTTCGCATCCCGTCGTTGGAACACCCGTGAAGTTCGACACGAAGATGAAATATGTTGAGACGGACGGAAACGTCTATTGGAACCCCGGAGAAGCGGTTGTCTACGACAGCAACTCCAACGGTCTCTTTGATCCCTGTTGCGATGCTGTTGTCGTGGGTATCTCCCCTCTAGGGGGGACTATACTCAGCGAGCCCGTAGTTGCTGGAGCTACTCCGGCGGTGGGAACTCTGTTGAAATCCGATCCTAACCTCAGGTTCATCGATGTGGCAAGAACGGGCCGCTGGGCTCCAGGGGAAACCATGATCTATGACTCTGACGGTAACGGTCTCTATGAGCGAAACGAGTCTGTCATAGCCAACGGAGCGCCTGGCACGGGCGCTTGGATCTCCGGAGAGATTGTGGTTTACGACAACGACTTCAATTCCGTATACGACTCAGGGGACACGGTCGCATCTGGAACCATTCCCCTAAATGGCACAGCGCTTGGGAGCGACA
>WNGP01006208.1_pt1 | contig 12820 bp, 12 predicted proteins | sample 5407671 | NCBI WGS metagenome assembly WNGP01 (sample SAMN13153381, study PRJNA577476) | soil metagenome | isolation source: 40 cm soil or saprolite under Garry oak tree replicate 2 | place: USA:California | collected 2016-06-15 | reverse complement strand
CAGATCGCACAAGGTTTCCGCTCAGCGGATCTGCGCCACCATCTTGCCGCCCTGTCCGGCCGCGATCCGGAATCGCTCTCCCAAGGCGCAATCACCTATCAACTCCGCCGCCTGCGCCTCCACGGCCTGATCGAACGCCTGCCCAACAGCTTCCGCTATCGCGTCACCGAATTCGGATTCAGGGCGGCGCTGTTCTTCACCCGCGTCTATAACCGCATCCTGCGCCCGGGCCTCGCCGCCGCACTTCCCAATCTCCGCGCCGTCGACGCCCCGCTCAAGCGCGCCTTCGATCAAATCGACACTCGGGTCAGCCAATGGATCAACCAGACCCAACTCGCCGCTTGAAACTTGACACATTTAGTCCAACTCTCGTGACTCAAGCTGGGCTAGTACCCGGAATCAGAGCTGAGTGATACGGCGGCCTTTGAATCTGCGTTGACGAACTTTTTTCTTGGTCCAGACGAACGGCTCAGCTTTGTCGTTATAGGCGTTGATGTAGGCATCGATGTGCTCCTGCAGTTGTTTGAGGCTTGTGAAGGAGGCTCCGCTGAGCGACTGCCCTTGCAAGATCGAGAACCATACCTCGACCTGATTGAGCCAGGACGCGCTGGTCGGCGTGAAATGAAAGTGGACGTTGGGGTGGGCCTTCAGCCAATGTTCGTTTTTCTTGTGAGTGTTGAGGTTGTCGAGGATGACGTGAAGCTGGCGGCCCGGATAAGCCGCGGTGACGCTGTTCATGAAATCGAGAAACTCGACGCGGCGGCGCCGTTTTGAATGAGTCGCGATGATCTTTCCGGTGGCAACTTCGAGCGCCGCAAACAGCGTCGTCGTGCCATGCCGCTTGTAGTCGTGACTCTGGCCGGTCAAGGCGCGGCCATTGGGCAACTTCAAATAGCCCTGCGCTCGCTCCAAAGCCTGGATCGATGGCTTTTCGCACAATGGCCTTGTTGGGCGGGGCGACATAGAGGCCAACGACATCGGCGGCTTTGGCCGTAAAGTTTGGGTCGTTGCTCTCACACCAAGACTTGCGAACCACGAGGTCAATCTTGTGGCTGCGCAGGAACCGCCAAACATATTGGACGTCGACGTCGCCCAGCGCCTCGGCCAGCAGAGGGCCGGTCCAGCGCGCAAACCCTTGCGGGGGCGGCTTATCCAGCAGCTTCAGAATCCGCTTGTCGGTCGTCTTCGTATAAATCGGCTGCTTGCCAGGCCGCGGCTTGTCTTTCAGCCCTTCAAGGCCATGGTCGGCATAGCGATGCCGCCAAAGGCTGACAATCCGCGGCTGGACGCCAACTTCCTTGGCGATCGACCGGGTACTGCGCCCGGCCGCCGCCAACAGAACGATCCGCGCTCGCTTCAAATCGCGCTGCAATGTCGTCGGTGAGCGAGAACACGCCTCAAGCACCTTGCGATCTTTCCTCGAAAGGTGGACTTCTCTTGCTTCGGGTATCATCCCGATCTTGAATCACGACTCACCTTCTAAGAAAAGGGGGTACTAGTTGGCTGCGAGTTTGTCGTAGCAAGTGGCGATACGCCGACACTGCTTGCTCATCTTGAAGAAGCGTTCGACGAGATTGTGCACGCGCGATACAGGTAACGTCTGAAGCTAGTTGGCTCCTTTCGCTTGCGCTTCGGCGGAATATTGGTTCACGCGCCCTGCTGATTGACGAGCGTTCTGATCCAGTCTGCGTCATACTCGCGATCTGCCAGCAACATTGATTGCGGCTGCAAGCCCGCCACTAGATCCGGGCAGAGCCGATTTTCGTGAGCCTCGCCGGTGTGAGGCCGAGCTGCATGGGCAGGCCATTGGCGTCCACGACAACATGAATCTTGCTCGTAAGCACGTCGCGCGAACGGCCCTCGAGGCGAGGACGGTCCTTTGTCCTTTGCAAAGTCTAGCAGCCATCGCATGCGCGCCTTCCGACACGGGGAACCGTTGAGCTATAATGCCGCGCGCCACGTGACCGCTCGCCGGCAATTGGGAGAAACCAAAGATGCCTTCCCTTGACACCGCTGTGATCGTTCTTGCCGGGATCGCTTTGTTTGCGGCATTTGTAAATGGTGCCCTTGGCTATGGGTTTTCGTCGCTCACCGTGCCGCTCGCGCTCGTTTTTTATACAAATCGAATACTGAATCCCGCCGTCGTTTTGATCGAAATCTTCCTTAACTTATACGTTCTATTCATCAATCTGAACGGCGTTCCGGCTGTATGGAAAAGGGTGTTTCCCATTCTCGTCGGGCTGCTGCCCGGCATTGCAGTCGGGGCCTTTGTTCTTGCTTCGCTGCAACCTGGCTGGATCAAATTTGGCACCTACACCGTTATTCTGCCCCTCATCCTGGTCCAGGCAGCCGGTTGGCGGAGGCCGATTCGGTCGACATGGCTGATCGGTCTCCCTTTTGGAACGGCGCTGGGCATCCTGTATTCGCTAACGACCATCTCAGGACCCCCCTTAGCGATTTTGTTCAATAATCAAGGCCTGGTCAAAAGTGAGTTTCGGGCCGGTCTCGCATTGGTTCGCGTGGCTGAGTCAAGCGTGACTGCCATCGTGTATTACCAGCTTGGCCTGTTTATAGCCGAAAGCCAGAACATCCTATTGGTGTTTGTTCCCAGCTGAGCTTTGATGCATGGGTCGTCGGATTCGGTTTCTCCCGGGTGTTGATTGATCTGAATTTGATGGAAAGCCCGTGGGCCTACAGCGTCCTGGCGGTCACCATTTTGATAGACACCTATTTGTTGTACGTCTTTTTCACGGCACGGAAAGCGGCCTCAAAGCGCGCGAACGACGATACGAATTGATATTCTATGACGATGCGAATGGGCCAAGGGTTCGGTATGCAGACCGTATCGGTGTACGCATTTCCTAGGGTAGATATCCGGGTGCGCAGTACCACCCAATGCCGCCACCAATAACTGGCGTAAAGCCATCGCGGCATGACGGCTTTGTTGCATACAGATAGAAAAAACAAACCACAATCGTCAGTGATATAATCCAGCAAGTCCGTGAATCCATCCATGCTCCTCCATTATGTACGAGCCTGCCACAACGTAGGGTAAAAATCGCGGCGAGAAGCGACTACCGACACACTATGAACGTCGAGCTTATTTGATCTTTACTGTCCTGCTGGCAATTGCATACGGTGCGTGGGTCCGAAAGGTGGCGGACATTCCGCGATTACAGTCGAGAGTCCGCTCTTGAAGGGATAGTGTTGCAAAAGTCTTTCTGTGGCATGGGACTAAGATTCTCCGAGCCGTAGGCGCGACGATCGAATAATTATGTGGGGGACTACGCCGCCGTGCCCCAAACTCCCGGGCGATTCCGGTAACGGGTTTGGGGCGGCATTGATCGGCTATTATCGCTTGTTTCGTCTTTTCTCGGTCTCGAACAGTATATCGCACGTCCGATAGCTCCGCGTACGACGCCCAACTCATCGTCGCTGAAAACAGACCCTAGTAGCAGCGAGGAATATTCGCCAGCTGCGGAAAAAGCCCTCTTACGGCCACCGATGGTGAAGGTTGTCACTCACATATGCGTGCGCATGCCGCGACGGCTCTCCGTGCAGGTGCGGATGGTCGGACGGTAGTTCCGGACGCCGATGCGGCAGGACGTCTGAATCCTCCACCGGCCAAAATTGGAACGCAAGCAACACGCCGCCAAACGTGATGGCCGCCAATACCAATGCGGTCGGCACGATCCCGGCGAGTGGTCCGAGCCAGCCCGCTAATGGATATGTCAACAGCCAGCACGCATGCGAGAGTGCAAACTGTGCCGCAAACACGGCCGGCCGGTCCGCCGGCTGCGCGGAGCGGCGAAGCAATCGGCCGGCCGGCGTCATGACCGCCGAATAGCCGACGCCGAGCAGCGTCCACGCGATCAACAGAGCCGGCCAGATAATATGAGAAGCAGGCTTCGGCGGCGACGCGGACATGACGCTTGCAAAACCCAGCAAGGTAATTCCGAGCGCAGTTGCCGCGGGCAGCATGACGGCGCGATCGGCGATTCGATCGAGCAGTCTCGGCAACATCAACGCGGCGGCCATCGAGCCGCCGCCAAAGCAGGCAAGCGCGATCGCGGCATCGCTGTCGGTTCCGCCCAATAGCCCTCGTACGATAACGACGGTGTTGATGATGACCATTGCGCCTGCGGCGGCCACAGACAAATTTAGCGCGAGCAGCCCCCTCAGGCGAGGTATTGCGAGATAGATGCGGATGCCGCGAGTGGTGTTTTCGTAGAGCCCGCCTTTGCGTTCCGAAATTTCTGGTTGGGGGATCTTTACGGAGAGCACCAGCGCGGCGGAGCAGAAGAACCCGACGACGGTACCAACAAATAGCCAGTTGAAAGTGATAACCGTCAGTAGTGCAGCCGCTAGCATGGGGCTGAGAAGGCTTTCCATGTCGTAGGCAAGACGGGAGAGCGACAACGCCCGGGTGTATACGTTCTCTTCCGGAAGTACATCGGGAATTGTAGCCTGAAACGTAGGTGTGAACGCTGCCGATGCCGATTGCAGGATGAAGATGAGCAAATACACCTGCCAAACCTGATCGACGAAAGGCAACGCCAGCGCGACGGCCGCTCGCACGATGTCCATCGAGATCAGGAAAGCGCGTCGGGGCAGAAAATTCGCAAAGCCCCCAACCACAGGCGCTACGCCGACATAGGCAATCATCTTGATCGCAAGCGCAGTTCCGAGCACGGCGCCTGCCTTGTCGCCCGCGATCTTGAATGCAAGCAACCCAAGCGCAACCGTCATCATTCCGGTGCCTATCAGCGCAATGACCTGCGCGGCGAACAGGTGCCGATAAGTGCGATTTGCGAGAACGGACAGCATGCAACAATCTTTCAGGAAGTCTATTCAGCAGCACGGTCCGGAATGAATGCCTTGTCGTCACGACCGGTTGCTGCCTTCGAAGCAGCAGGTGCAAAGTAAGAATAGAGTGCCGGCAGAACGAGGAGAGTGAGGAGCGTTGCGCTCAAGAGCCCACCAATGACGACGGTCGCCAAAGGCTTTTGCACTTCCGCTCCCGTCCCAGTCGCCAAAGCCATCGGGACGAAGCCCAATGAGGCCACCAGCGCCGTCATGATAACCGGCCGAAATCGGGTGAGGGCACCTTGGCTGATTGCTGCCCGCGCACCGACGCCGTCGGCGATCAGCTTCCGGATTTGGCTCAGCATCACCAATCCGTTCAGAACGGCTACTCCCGAGAGGGCAATGAAGCCGACTGCAGCCGAGATCGAAAACGGCATGCCGCGCAGCCAGAGCGCCGCGATCCCGCCCGTGAGGGCGAGAGGGACGGCGCTGAAGACCAGAAGCGCGTCGCGGGCCGATCCGAGCGCACTGAACAACAGAAGGAAGATCAGGAGAAAGCAGCCCGGCACTACAAGCATCAGGCGTTGGCGGGCCACAGAAAAGTTCTCGAACTGCCCGCCCCAGCTCAGGAAGCTGCCCGGCGCGAGCTTGACCTGCTCATTCACCTTGGCCTGGGCATCGGCGACCAGTGAACCGATATCGCGACCGCGTACCTCGGCCGTCGCCACGACCCGGCGCTTGCCGTTCTCGCGACTGATCTGGTTTGCGCCCTCGGTCTGCTCGAATGAAGCGATCGTCCGCAGTGGGATCGAGGCTGCCGGCGCGTTCGGGTTCGCGTGCGGAAGCGGCACCGGCAGGTTCTCCAGCGCCGAGATATCGTTGCGCAGCGCATCGCTGAGGCGCACCACGATTTGGAATCTGCGATCCCCCTCGAAGACGAGGCCGGCGGGGCGGCCGCCGACCGCGGTTTCGATCAGATCCTGGACCGATGCGAGGCTGAGGCCCCGCCGGCCGATCTCGGCCTTGTCTATGCGGATTTCAAGGAACGGCAGTCCGGCGGTCTCCTCGACTTTGACGCTCTCGGCGCCGTCGACTTTCCGCAGTACGTCGGCAATCCGGCCCGCGGTCCTCTGCATCTCCGCGAAATCATCGCCGAACACCTTCACGGCGAGGTCTTCGCGCACGCCGGCGATCAGTTCGTTGAAGCGCATTTCGATCGGTTGCGAAAAGCCGACCTTGTTACCCGGCAGCTTGGTGGCCTCCGCCTCGATCCGCTTGATGAGGTCGTCCTTCGTCATGCCGGGGTCCGGCCATTCGTTCTGCGGCTTGACGATGATGTAGGTATCGGAGGCATTGGGGGGCATCGGGTCCGCGGCGAGATCGGGGGTACCGGTCCGTGAGAAGACGAACGCCACCTCGGGAAACTGGCTGATCTGCTGCTCGATCAGAAGCTGCATCCGCTGCGATTGCGCCAGCGACGTGCTCGGCACGCGCTTGACTTCCATGACGATGTTCTTCTCGTCCAGCGTCGGTGTGAATTCCTGACCGAGGCGGCCGAAAAGAAGGAGCGCGCAGACGAATAGTAGTGCGGCGCCCATCATCACCGAGAGCGGTCTGGCAATCGCGATGCCCAGCAGCGGCGCGTAAGCCGACTTCAGCCGGCGCACGGCCAGGTTCTCGTCCTCGCGCACGGGCTTTGAGAGGGCGATGGCAACGGCGGCGGGAACGAATGTCAGCGAGACGACGAACGCGGTGGCCAGCGCGATCATCACGGTCAGCGCCATCGGTTCGAACGTCTTGCCCTCGACGCCCGTGAAGGCGAGCAGCGGCACGTACACCAGTATGATGATGACCTGTCCGTAGACTGTCGGACGAATCATCTCGGACGTCGATGCGGTCACCGTCGACAGACGCTCCTCGAGCGACAGACCGCGCCCAAGTTCGCGTTGCCGTTCGGCGAGATGGCGCAGGCTGTTCTCCGCGATGATGACGGCGCCGTCCACGATCAGGCCGAAGTCCAGCGCGCCCAGGCTCATTAGGTTGGCGCTGATTCGTCCCGACAGCATCCCGGTAGCGGTGACCAGCATCGTCACGGGGATAACGCAGGCCGTGATGAGGGCAGCGCGCAGGTTGCCGAGCAGCAGGAAGAGCACGGCGATGACGAGCAGCGCGCCCTCGGCTAGGTTGCTCGCCACCGTATGGATGGTCGCATCCACCAGTTGGGTACGGTTCAGCACGGTATGCGCGTAAATACCCGGTGGCAGGGTCCGGCCGATCTCCTTGATGCGGGCGTCGGCGGCCGCCGCCACCGTGCGGCTATTGCCGCCGATTAGCATCAGCGCGGTCCCGAGCACGACCTCGCGCCCGTTCACGCTGGCGCTGCCGGTGCGTAGTTCACGCCCGATCGCGACATCGGCCACGTCCTTGACGCGGACGGGAACGCCGCCGCGAGTGGTCACGACGATGTTAGAGATGTCGTCCATGTCCTCGACGCGGCCCGCGGCGCGGACGACGTAGCCTTCGCCGTTCTGCTCGATGTAGTTGGCGCCGCGGCTGACGTTGTTGGCTTCGATGGCGGCGATCACCTGTCCGAACGAAAGGCCGTAGCCGACCAGCTTCGTTGGGTCGGGTTGGACCTGAAACTGCTTCACGAAGCCGCCGATCGCGTCGGCGCCGGCGACGCCAGGCACCGTCTTCATCTGGGGCCGGACGATCCAGTCCTGGACAGTGCGCAGATAGACGGTGCGCTGGAAATCGTCGGTCAGATGTTCGCCCTCCGGCGTCAGATACGTGCCGTCGGTCTGCCATCCCGGCTGCCCGTCGCGCACTGGCGCGGTGGTGCCGGGCCTTTCGTACTCGACCGCCCACCAGTAGATCTCGCCGAGTCCGGTCGACACCGGCCCCATCTTCACGTCCACGCCTGGCGGAAGGCTGGGCTTGGCGTCGTTGATCCGCTCCGAGACCAATTGCCGGGCGAAGTAGATGTTGGTGCGGTCGGCGAACACCGCCGTGATCTGCGCGAAGCCGTTCCGCGAAAACGATCGCGTCGACTCCAGTCCGGGTATCCCCGCAAGCGCAGTCTCCAGCGCGACGGTGACCTGCTTCTCGATCTCGACGGGCGTGAGCGCCGGCGCTGTCGCGTTCACTTGGACCTGGACGTTGGTCACGTCCGGAACGGCGTCGATCGGGAGCTTTGTTAGAGACCACAAACCGGACGCAGCGGCGACGAGCGTCACGAGCAGGACGAGCCACCTGCGCCGTATCGAAAGGTCGACGATCCTCTCGATCATCGTCTCAGTCCTCGTCGCCGGGCTTCGACAGTTCCGCCTTCAGCGAGAACGTGTTCGAAACGGCCACGGTTTCGCCGGCCGCGAGCCCCGAAACGATCTCGACGGATTGGCCATCGCGCTGGCCGAGGACGACGTCACGCTTCGCGTATCCGTCCTTGGTGCGGACGAACACGGCCTTGCGGCCCTGGACGGTCTGGATGGCACTGAAAGGCGCGACGACGGGGGCCGCGCGCTCATCGATCGCGATCGCCGCGGTGATGAACGATCCGGGCCGCCATCGGCCGTCGGCATTCTCGATGGCCGCGACGACGCGCGCGGTCCGAGTATCCTTGTCGAGCAGGGGGCTGACGAATACGATCTTGGCGGTCGTTGCGTCCGGAAAGCCTCGCAACGTCACGGCGAGCGATTGTCCTTCCCGGATCATCGGCAAGTCGGGCGATGAAACAGAGAGTTCTACCCAGACGTGGGCGAGATCGACGATGACGAAAAGTTCGGTCTCAAGATTGTCGCGCCCGACAGCCGTCCCGAGTTCGACCTTGCGTTCGGCGACCCGTCCCGAGATCGGGGCGCGGACGTTCTGGCTGCGCAGCGAGGCGTCCGGCGCCTGCGGAAGCGCGGTGATCTCATCTTCACGCACGCCCAACGCCAGCAGTTTCTGGCGCGCAATTCCGAAGCGCATCGCGGTCTGCGCCGCGGCGTTGCGCGATTTGATGTACTGCTGTTCTGGAACGGCGCGGCCCTCCCAGAGCGACTTATCCCGGGCGGTCAGATCCTGCTGCAGTTCGTTCGAGAGTAGGGTAGCGAGATAGTCGCTCTTGGCGTCTGCTACTTCGCGGCTCTCCAGGACGGCTATGACTTCGTCCTTCACGACATCGTCGCCGATGTTCTTGCGCAGTTCGGCGACCGTGCCAGAGAGCTTGACCGAGACATGGGCCACCCGCCCCGCATCGGGCACGATGGTTCCAGACACGCCGATGCGCTTTGCGATCGTGGCGGGGCCAACGGTTTGCTGTTCGATCTGGGCCAGCTTGATCTGCTCGTCGTCCATCGCCAGTACTGCGGACTTCGTTTCGGGGACCTTAGGCTGGGCTTCGCGCTGCGCGACGGCGGTACGGGGCGCGCCGAGATTCGCCAAGCCGCGTAGCGCAGGGGAGGCCGAGAAAGCGACCGCGACGCCGGCGAGGAAGGCTACGACGATGCTGTAGGAGCGTACGGCCATTATGAACTCGGACGGAAAAGGTCAAACGGCAGTCGCCGTCACAGGTATCGCGAGATCGCCTTGAACTCGGCGAGGACGTTCTTGGTCGATTTGGCCGGGCCACCGTTCGCGGCGGCGTCCAGACAGTTGTCGACGTGATCGTGGATCAGCGTCTTCTTCGCCTCTCCGATCGCCTTCTCCACCGCGTGGAGCTGCTGCGCGAGATCGAGGCAGGACCGACCGTCGGCGAACATCTCGATCACCTTGTGAAGATGGCCTTCGGCGCGTTTCAGGCGTTTGACAATTTCCGGATGGCTGGTGTGAGAATGTTCCTTCATAGGGTAATACCTATCCCCCTGGAGAGGATATAACAATCCCGCGCGGATGGTGGGCATGCGGCAAAACGCCGTCAGGGTGGGTCTACAGGCGGGGAAGTTGGGATGTCTCTGATCCGTTGACCCTTTCTTCGATCGGAAGATGTGGTCGTTCTTGAAACATTGCTGCGCCGGGTCGAGCGCGTCGTCGAGCGGAGCGTGTTGCTCGATCAGCGCTATGGCGTCGGCGAGAACCCGCCGCTCAATGCGGTTCCCATTCACGTCCATCATCTGCGCCGGCGGCTCGAGGAAGCGGGTGCGACGAGATCGTGACGTTTCGCGGCATCGGCTACATGGCCGCAGCGCGCAGGGAGGTAAGGCAATGATAGATCGGCATTCGCTGCAGTTCCGCTTGGCGTGGCGCCTTGCGGCAGTCCTGGTTCTGGCGTGCACGGCGGTCGTTGCGGGGTTCGGTTACTATGCAAGCAATGTCGGCGGACGCTATGCTGATCAGAGCTTCGACTGCGTCATTTATCATTTCCTCGTCGACGTCGGTTGGACGTTGCCGATCATCGTCGCACTCGCCACGGCGATCGGCATCGTAGCAATCCGGCAAGGGCTCAAGCCGCTCGCCGATCTTTCGGCAGAAATTGCGGGAATGAGAGCCGGTACACGGCCTGCTCGACCTCCCGGTCGCAAGTGCAGTCAAGCTGCAGGACGATATCGACCGCATGGCGCGCATCGTGGCTCAGTTTCTTGCTCTCGCGCGAGCGGAAGCCGGGAATCTCGGCTCCGACGCTGAATGCGATCTTGCGGAGCTGACCTCGAAGGTCGCCGTGACGCTCGCACCAGTCGCGCACGCCAAAGCGGTCAGCCTCGCCTATGATCGTCCATCCGCCGGCGTCCCGGTCCAAGCGTCACTGGGAGCTCTCGAAACCATCGCAAGTAATCTCATCGACAACGCCATTGCTCACAGTCCGCCCGGCTCCGAGATTCACATCCGGGTGGAGACTCCGGGGCCGTCTGATCATCGATGATGAGGGCCCGGGCGTTCCGGAAGAGTTCAGGGAGCGCATCTTCGAGCGATTCTGGCGCGGCGACTAGAGCTCGGCCGGCGGTAGCGGCCTTGGCCTGTCGATCGTGAAGGAAATCACCCAAAGAATCGGGGCGAAGGTTTCCGTGGGCGCGAGCAGGTCGGGTGGCGCCCGTTTCATGGTCAGTTTGCCGCCGGTGGAGCACACAGCCATCGAGGTCGCGATTCCGCTCTTGCAAAGAGCCTGACACGATCCACTGATCGAATGGACCTTCCCAGCGCGGTACCCCTGAGCTCAGGTCATCGCGCTGGTCGGCACGGGACTCATTTCCCAACAGTTTACGATCGATCGGCAAATTTGCCGGCGGGCTTGCCGCGCTCTACCATTTCGCGCGCATAGGCATAGAGCGCATCGTAGACGATCCATTCTGCGGCATTGATCGCGTGATCGTCCTCGTAGCCGAGATGCCGGAAGCCTTCGGCCACTGCCTGCAGCCCGGGTCCCTCGGCTTGATGGTAGAGTGTGTTGTCGGTGTCGGCGCCATTGACAATCCTGCCCACCAGCACGAGGGCAGGATCGCCCGTCAGCTGATATTTCTTGAGGATTGCTTCGAATGAACACTCCTTGCCGTGGTGGCCAAGCTCGACGTCCTTGACGTCGTAAGGGATGGCGTCGAGCCGCTTTGCCTCGGCCATCACCTTGTCCGTGGGCGCGAAGATGAACTCGGCATCCTTGTCGACGAACTTCTTGATGAGCCAGGGGCAGGCCACGCGGTCGACCTTAACGTGCTCTCGGGTAATCCACTTCATCTGATCCTCCTGCTTAAAGATAAGTCCTGCGAATCACGTATCCGCCAGGACAAGAATCCCGCCGTGCGCGGGTGAAATCACGTAGAGCCGGTCCGGCGGTACCAAAACCGTAGTGTGTGCTCCGGTGCCGGTCATCGTGCGTACGGCCCTGCCGGTGCGCGGATCGACGGTTTCGACAAGTCCCGGCTCGCCGATGGCGACATGGACGAGGCCGGTCGCCGGATTGAAGAAGGTTACGTCCGGTGCGCCCGCGATCGGCCACACGTTGGTAATTTCTCCGGAGGCGCTATCGATCTCGACCAGGGTCCCATTGTCGCATGCGGCGTAGAGGCGGCCGCGGGAATAGTCGATATCCAGACCATGCGCGCCGGCTGACGGAAGCTTCCACTGCGCGATCACGTTCAGCTCTGGTAGACCCGCGACCAGCACCATCGAAGGTTCCCGGATGCATAAGAATACGCGCTCGGCGGCGGCGTCGGTCACGCACCACCGCGGCCGGCCGGGCAAATCGATCGCGACCTGCTTGCGCTCGTTCAGCACAAAGGCTTGCAATGTCGGCGTCTCGCACTCGTCCCCGATGCAGGCGACAATTCCGAGGGACGCGCGTCTTGCGATCGCAGCCCCATTGGGCCGGGAGCCGGTCTTGAACACCGCCTTAGCTTCGAACGTCGCGGCGTCGAGCCAGGCGACGCTTGCCGCGCCGCGATTGGTGACGAGGACCTCTCCATTGTCGGCGACAGCGCCGGCCACTCCCGGAAATCCCGGCAGCGTTGCCATGTGCCTTTGCGCATCATGGTCGATCACCTCAACGCAGTCGCGCGCCGTATGCGCGATGAAGACCCGCCGAGTTTTCGGATCGAACGCGCCGTGGTCGAAGGCGCTGCCCGCAGCGTTCGGTATTTCTATGACACCAACGGTTTTTAGCGGCATGATGGTCTCACGCCGCTGCGCCGCAAGACAGGCGAAGTCTGCTTGATATGAGCGAAGTCTGCTTGATATGAGGGAGGGGGAGTCTGTCCATGCGCAATCTCCTCGAAACATCGAGCGTTGCGCAGAGCTTGGACGGTGTGCCGTCTAATGGGGAGCCTGCGTTTCCCCGCATCGTCAACTTAACCGCGCCCGAGGCCTCCGGCAAGTTTTCTGATTGTTAAATTTTTACCGTCAGTACTTCGGACGATGCGAATTTGCCCACTCGCGCGCGTGCTGAATAGGCTCGCGAGGCGGCAGGATCGCACGCAACTTTTGGGTTGTCGGCAAATTCTCCATCCGCTCCCTCCACCGGCAAAATGCCGGATATTTGGGGTACATGGCTTTGCCTTCCTCGGTCAGGCTGAAGGCAAACGTGCTTGGCAGCATGAAGAAGTCGGCA
>WNGP01003705.1_pt1 | contig 12822 bp, 13 predicted proteins | sample 5407671 | NCBI WGS metagenome assembly WNGP01 (sample SAMN13153381, study PRJNA577476) | soil metagenome | isolation source: 40 cm soil or saprolite under Garry oak tree replicate 2 | place: USA:California | collected 2016-06-15 | reverse complement strand
GGGATAAATTGTGTTGCTCGCCGGCTCGTAAACCTTGTCGCCGCTAAAGTAACCGTAGAGTTTGTACTCGTAATTGTTGTCGCTCCCGATCTCGACGCGCTCGCGATCCGGGGCGAGTTTCTGTTTCTCATTCAGCATCACCAATTGCGCCGTGCTCCAGGGCTGGCCCGGACGACGAACGTAACCCCAGAACTTGAAATCAGGTTTGTAATAGCGCCGACCGATATAATAATCACCCGGCGCTTCGGTCGCGATGCGCTGTGCCATCTCAATTCTTGCCTGCTGGATGCCTTGCGGCACGGTTTCACAACTGCCGAGAAACAGCGCGCCAAGCAAAAGATTGGTTGCAGAGAGAAGGTAAAGGGCGCGCCTCATTGCCTGGGTTGACATCTTTTATCGCAGCTTTCCACTGCGCGCAAACTGTCGCGTCGCGAAACGCAAAGCATTGCATCGCTCTGATCGGCTCGTTACATTCCCGCCCAACCAATTGCTTTCCAGGAGTGAATGGTTCTCAGTGAAACTGAATCCTCAAAGAGGATTCGCATCCGACCATTCACCCAATCAATTCACCAAGGCCAATGATCGTTCGATTTTTCAACGCGCTAGGCGCACCACTGCTCTCGTTTTTTCAATACTTGGGCGAGGTTGTGCTGCTCGCAACCGACACGTTTCGTTGTATCTTTACGCACAAGCTCCGCTGGAAATTATTTCTCGACCAAATCGTTGAGATTGGTTTGCTTTCACAACTTGTCGTCGTGATTACCGGTGGGTTTACCGGCGCCGTCTTCGCAGCGCAAACCTTCTTTCAATTTAACAAAATCGGAATGGGATCGGCCACCGGCGCGGTAGTATCGGTCGCGATCTGTCGCGAACTTGGCCCGGTGCTCACGGCGTTGATGGTGGCGGGTCGCGTCGGCGCGGCCATGTCGGCGGAAATCGGCACAATGAAAGTGACCGAACAGATTGATGCCTTACGAGCGCTCGCAGTTTATCCGACCGATTATCTGGTCGTGCCGCGCGCGCTCGCCATGATGGTGTCGATGCCGCTGCTGGTGGCCGAATGCATCGCCGTCGGCATTGCTGCGGGCTATTTCATTGCGATTTTTATGCTCGAGATCAATGGCACGTATTATATGGCAAACATGGTGCGTTGGACGCGTAATCGCGACATCATCATGGGCCTGTCGAAAGCGTTCTGTTTCGGGATTTTGATTGTATTCATCAGTTGCCAAAAAGGATTGAGCGCGCGCGAAGGCGCGGTTGGTGTCGGCCGCGCGACCACTGAAGCGGTAGTGAATTCCTCGCTCGCGGTCCTAATTTGTAATTTCTTCCTCACGATGTTGCTCAACATCATTTATCCAGCCGGATACCAGTAACGTTGTGCGGCAGTTGAGCCCGAAAGCGTTCGGGGTTGAGAGTTGACGGTTGAGAGTTGAGAGTTTGAGCCTTGCGATGATCGAAGCGCCGCCATCTCCAAAACCGTCCGCTCAGCCTCGTGTAGTTTCGGGCCATCCTTCCTCAATGATCGCAGTCCGATCGTTGGCCAAAAAGATTGGGCAGCAGGAAATCTTGCGCGGCGTCGATCTGGAGGTCGCAACCGGAGAGACACTCGCGATCATTGGACGAAGCGGCGGCGGCAAAAGCGTTTTGCTTAAACATCTTGTGGGATTGATGGCGCCGGACGCGGGAGAAATTTGGATCGATGGTCAAAACATCATCGGATTGAATGAGCGTCAGCTAGGGGCGATCCGCAAAAAGGTTGGCATTCTCTTTCAAGGCGGCGCGCTTTTTGATTCGATGACCGTGAAGGAAAACGTCGCTTTCCCCTTGCGCGAGGGCGGCGAGCGCGATCCAGAGGTTCTGCATGCAAAAGTCAAGGAGATGCTCGAGGTGATGGAAATGGAGGGCGAGGAGGAAAAGATGCCGGAGAGTTTGAGCGGTGGAATGAAGAAACGTGTTGGTCTCGCGCGCTCGATTATTCGGCGGCCCTCGTGTGTATTATATGACGAGCCGACATCGGGTCTCGATCCCGTGGTCGCGGACAGTATCAATCGCCTTATTCGCAGATTGCAACAGCGGCTGGGAGTGACGAGCGTAGTGGTTACGCACGACATGAAAAGCGCATTCGACGTCGCCAATCACATTGCCTACTTGCATGAAGGCCGGATTTATTTCTACGGCACACCCATTCAGCTTCAGCAGGCGCGCGATCCGATTTTGCAGGATTTCCTGCTCGGACGCTCCGAACAAGGAGCGGTGGCTTCCTAGCTGCCGAGTAAAAACACGGCGATTTGGAAATCGCCGCTCCTTGCGAAAAGGTCGCTAAGATCGACAATAATGTTCAATGAATCGGCACGAACGAGGTTTGGAATTTAAGGTTGGCGCGTTTGTTTTCGTCGGGTTGGCGATGTTAGGCGCGCTGGTCGTGCAATTCGGCCGACTGGGAGAAGGCCTCAAAACGTATTATCCACTCACCGTTCGCTTCACCGACGCGAGCGGCCTGTTAAAAGGTTCCGATGTTTTGCTCGCGGGAGCGAAAATCGGAAAAGTCTCTGGTGGTCCCCGAATGGTTCGGCAAGGCCAGGGTGTGGATGTACCGCTAAAGATTTATGATTACATTAAGGTGCCCGAGGGAAGCAAATTCACAGTGGGAAGTTCCGGTTTGCTCGGCGATCGCTTCGTAAACGTGGTAATGCCGCCTGGGCAGCCGAAAGCTTTTCTAGCGCCAAACACGTACATCAGCGGCGCGCGAGAAACCGGCATTGACGATCTCACACGCGAAGGCGGCGCGCTGGTGACCGATCTCCGCGGGACTGTGCAAAAGATCGACACGACTGTGAACCGCTTGAATCAAGACACACTCTCCACTGCGAACATGGAGAATCTGAAGTCGAGCATGGAGCATTTGAACCAGGCTACTGGTTCGCTTGCGGAGTCCTCTAAGAAATTGGATGGCGTGATTGAGCAGGCGGATTCAACAATGGCTTCTGCAAAAGAAGCAGCCGACAATTTGCAGAATGCGATCGCCGATGCGCGGAAAGTGGTGCGCAGCGCAACCCAGGGGAAAGGTTTGGTAGCCGCGCTTTTAAACGATCAACAGTTAGCGAACGATCTGCACGCCCTGATCACTAATTTGCGCACGCACGGCGTATTGTTTTACCGCGATACTGCATCAACCACTCAAACGAAGCCGCCAGACCAAACTAAACCCCCCCGCCAAAGCCGGGGCCGTTGAACTTGTCCGAAATGGATTGCATGACGCAGTCCGTTTCTGGTGAGATCGGATCGCAATGATACGGCGATCATTCCTGAAGCAGCTTGCAGCGGTTCCGCTTCTCGCAGCCGCGGCCCCCGCGACTGCCGGCGCAAGCGCTGCGAAACTAAAAATTCTCATGAAGAGTGCCTGGGGATCCGACGATCCGACGAAGGCAGCATTTCCATTTCTTCACGGCGATGCCCTTTCTGAAGCCGGCCACGAAGTCCAGATTTTTCTTCTCGGCGAAGCGGTATCTCTGATGCGAAAATCAGTAGCTGATGCAGTCGTCCCGGTCGGTTGGCCGCCGCTGTCCGAAGTTCTGGGCAAAATTGTGAGTAAGAAGATACCAATCTACGTATGCGGCGCATGCTCCCGCGCCAGGGGGATAACGGATGCGGATTTGGCTGGATACGGCGCAAAGTTCGGCAACCCTAAGATTTTTGTCTCACTGATAGAGTGGGCGGACAAAGTGATCACAGAGTAGCACCGAAACGTAGCCGGCGGATGACAGCGAAAGATTTTCGCAAGATCGCTCTTAGCTTTCCTGAGGCAGTTGAATCCGTACACATGAGCCATCCCGATTTTCGCGTGGGTGGCAGAATCTTCGCGACGCTTGGTTACCCGGATGAAAACTGGGCCATGGTGAAGCTGACCGTAGCGGATCAAAAGGATTTTGTTAGCTTGGCTCCTGATGTGTTCCGGCCCGTAAAAGGCGCATGGGGACGGCAGGGAGCGACGAATGTGTGTTTGACCTCTGCAAAGATCGAGAAAGTACGTGAGGCGCTCGCCGTCGCATGGCACCACGCCGCGCCGAAGCGGCTGAGGCAACGTAAGGAAAACGAGAATAGCCCGGCGTTCTAACGCTGGGAGTCAGATTGTATCATTGCCTTTGAGACTCTTCGGCTTCTAGGGCAAATGGAGGGGCGAGCTCCGCGAGTCCCGTTCACCGCAGCCGCCGGAGGGCTCTCGTTAGGCGTCGTGGAGCTCCGCCCTCCATGCTTGTCAGATTGCGCCAAGCAGGCGTTGGCGCGCGTCCTCTTCGCCCATTCCATCGATGCGAATTAGCTTGTCGCGCGACTTTTTGCCGTGCTCGAGCGTGATGCGATGTTCGGAGATCTTCAATGCGTCTGCCAGAAAACTGCGCAAAGCAGCATTTGCTTTCCCCTCCACCGCCGGCGCGCGCAGCTTGATCCTGATCGCCGATCCATGTTCGCCCATCACCTGATTCGCTTTCGCGTTGGGAACGATGTGAAAACGAACAGTCGCCATTCGATTAAATGTAGCGGCGGTCTGTGACCGTCGCACTTCTTTACCTGAGCGGAGCAATCCCCTCACTTTGCGGCTCGTCGTTCTCGCGTGTTTCTTCCGCGATCTTACGATGAAGAAAAATGCGGTCCGCAATGTCGTTCTCGCGATATGTTTGCTTCATTCGCAACAACAACTGCGGCGTTGCGAAAGGAATCGGTACGCCTTCAATGTGGGCAGTTTCCACAACCCGCTCGCCTCTTCGAAATCAATCCCGCACGCAGCCGTTATCACATCGACAAGTATATTGTCGGATACGCGGACGACGGTGTAATCTCGCAAGTCGTCGTCTCCCAGCTCCAAAATTGCTTTGTCGGGTAAAATTTCGAGTGCCGTCTTAACGCGGCGCTGATTTTCAAGATCGACATCAACCAGAATATCGATGTCCTCGGTGGCACGAATAAAACCGTGGTGGTTAATGCGAAGCCGCCCACGACAAGGTACCGCGCTCCCTCCTTATTGAGCGACCGGCAAAGAGCTATGAGGTCGCTTTGGTTTGGCAGCCGCCCCGGACTTGGTACTTCATTTTCCATTCGTTAAATTCTTCCCAAGTCTTGAAACGATGAACCCCTTTTGGCTCGCGCACACCGCCCGCCAGCAAATTAGCCGTCCTCTGCAGACGATCAAAGCGCTCGGACGTCGATCGAAGCGTCTTCCCGCTCAAAATGCGAATGCCTCGCTTGGTTTTCATCTATTCCTTTATAATCACGTTTTCGTTCTTCCACAATCAGTCACCTAACCGAGCCCAACCGCGCTGCGGACACGCTCCATGACTTGATCTGCAATTTCATTTGCGCGCTGGGCGCCACGTGCCAGCACGTTGTCGATGTACGATTTATCAGCCAGGATTTCATCCCGGCGTCTTCGCATCGGTGCGAAATACTCCCAGAGTTTTTCGAAGAGTTGATTTTTGAAATCGCCGTAGCCTGTTCCGCCTTTTTCAAACCGCTCTCGCATTTCCGCGATTTCATTCTTGGAAGCGACAAGCAAATAGAGCTGAAAAATTGTCGATCTTGACGGGTCTTTCGGCGCTTCCACTGGCGTCGAATCAGTCACGATACTCATGACGCGCTTACGCATTTCTTTTTCCTCGGCAAAGATGTCGATGTTATTGCCGTAGCTCTTGCTCATTTTCTGGCCATCAATTCCCGGCACGACTTCAGTCGCAGCCTGAATGCGCGGCTCGGGCAGCTTGAAAATCTCGCCGAACGTTTCGTTTATCTTCACCGCCAGATCCCGCGTGATTTCGATATGTTGTTTTTGATCTTTGCCGACCGGCACGATGTCGCTGTCGTAAATTAAAATGTCCGCTGCCATGAGCACCGGATAATTGAATAATCCGACGGACGGCGGCAGCCCGCGCGCAAGCTTGTCTTTGTAAGAATGCGAACGCTCGAGCAAGCCCATCGGCGCAACCGTGGATAAAATCCAGGCCAGCTCTGTTACCTGAGGCGCGTCCGATTGCCGGAAAACCGCGGCCCGTTCTGGATCGAGACCGCAGGCGAGAAAATCGAGCGCGACGCGCCGGCTGTTCTCGCGTAGCACTTTCGCATCGCGTACACTGGTGAGAGCGTGATAATCGGCGATGAAATAAAAGGCTTCACCCTCTGCTTGCAGCGCAATCGCTGGCCGCATCATGCCGAAGTAATTGCCGATGTGCAGCACACCGCTGGGTTGGATGCCGGATAAGATGCGCATGGACGAACGTTCAACGTTCGACGTTCAATCTTCAATGCTGAATTCCGCATTCTGGGGAGCACAGACTCTTGCCCTGAGCGAAGTCGAACGGGCTGCCAGCCTGTTCATCTCGGCAGCTTGCCGAGATGCGGCTCCGTTCAAGGGCGCTTCCAACTAGCGTGTTGCCGGCAAGCTGCCGGCGACTGCAGGTTCACCACGGCGAATCCGTCCTGTTGCGGACTGGCAGCCTGCGCTCACCAGATATCCGCGGTTATGCGAAGAGGAAATCTTCTGGCATATTCAGCTCGCAACCGCTAGATAAAATCCGCCATGCCAGCGCGCGCACAAAATCCCGTTTCCGTCGTGACCGGCGGTGCCGGCTTCTTGGGCTCGCATTTGACTGATCGTCTGTTGGCGGAAGGTCATCGCGTGATATCGATCGACAATCTGATCACGGGCAACACGGCGAACATCGGGCATCTGGCCGGAAACGAGAATTATCGTTTCATTAAGCACAACGTTTCCAATTTCATTTTCCTGCCGGAAGAAAAAATCGATTACGTTTTTCATTTCGCATCCCCGGCCAGCCCGCTTGATTATCTCGAACTGCCCATTCCAACGCTGAAAGTCGGCGCCCTTGGTACCCATAACACGCTCGGCCTGGCCAAGGACAAAAAGGCTTCCTTTATTCTTGCGTCGACATCGGAATGTTACGGCGATCCGCTCGTCCATCCGCAAAAGGAAGATTATTGGGGCAACGTAAACCCGATCGGCCCACGCGGCGTTTACGATGAAGCGAAGCGTTTCGCCGAGGCGATAACCATGGCGTATCATCGCTATCATAGAATCGACACGAAAATTGTGCGCATCTTTAATACTTACGGTCCGCGGATGCGTTTGCGCGATGGGCGCGTTGTGCCGGCGTTTATCGGACAGGCGCTAAGCGGTCAGCCGCTTAGCATTTTCGGCGACGGCTCGCAGACACGCTCGTTTTGCTATGTATCCGATTTGATCGACGGAATTTTCAAACTTGCCATGAGCAATTTTCATGAGCCGGTCAACCTGGGCAATCCCAGGGAGATGACGATCAAACGGTTCGCCGATGAAATCATTCGCATCACTGGGACAAAATCGACGATCGAATACAAGCCGCTCCCGGTTGACGATCCAAAGGTACGCCAACCCGACATCACGCGCGCAAAAGAGGTTCTTGGCTGGGAACCGCGAGTCAAATTCGAAGAAGGAATCAAAAAGACGATCGAATATTTTAAAGACTCGTTAAATCGTTAAATGATTACATCGTTGGCTTCGCCCCGCACAACGTTAAAAAAGTTACAAAAGGTTACAAAAGGGACTCCCTTGTAACGGTGTAACGATGTAACCCTTTTAACGAATCCACGCGGGCATACGCCGTCCGCGCAGTTTAAATTCGTGCAAGATTTTGCTGGCGCTCACGGCATTTCGGTTGTGAATTCTCTCATGATTAAGCGCGCAGTTCTTGTCGGGCTCGCCTTTCTCGCTCTTTGCATTCCCCTGTCGGCGCAGCAAACCAATCGTACCGGCGAATTCGACACGGCTGCTTCGCTCGCGCTCTATCGACCTGAAATTTTCAGCACGGTAGACAGTTCAGTTCTGATTCACGACCTCCCGGTGCTAACCCTTTTGGACGGACAGCGGTTGCCGGTTTCGAGCGAATTGGGACGAATGGGAATGGCGCCCCTCAATCTTCCTTCGCTCGCATACGTGAGCGCTGCGAACGCATGGAAAGTAAATGCAGCATCGGGCCATCGCACGGACGGAAAAGACTTTGGAACGGATGGAAAGGATTTGTCGTCCGAGGTGACGAGTTCGCCGTTGAATCCGGTCTATTACGGCGGTGAAGTAGGCGTTTTCTACGGGCACTCCAGCGGCAAGTTTAGTGGCGACGACTTCGGCACCTATATCCTGGGCGACGCCGGCAATGACAAATTTCACATCACAGTCGGTGCGTCATACGAAGAGTCGAGCGGGCACCTGCCGCGGTTCCGTTCCGTCGAACCATCTAATCGTTAGTCGTTAAGTTCTTGAATCGGTTGAAGGGTTGAAGCGCGGAAGCGCGTCCATCGTAACGATGTAACGAATGAAACTGGTCTTTGTTGTCGAGCGGGACGAACAAACCGGAGCATAGACAGCTTCATGGGGCGATTCGCACGGCGGCGGTATCACGACGCAAGCTAACGCTTTGGCGGAACTCTCAGGCGCGATCAGCGAAGCCGTGAAATGTCACTCCGTTGATCGTCCCGCATCCAAGGTAGTCGGCCTTCATTTTCAATACGATCCAGAATTGCAGCTGGCGATTAACGCAGGACTCGACTGTTTTAAGCAGTCGAGTTTTTGGCCCCGCGCGAAAACAGGTGCCATTTTACCGGTCGATCGGCCGGCAGCGTAGCGACCTTTCCTCGCCGCAGCGCGCTCTGATTACGAGAGCGTCGTTGTCGATATAGCGCAGCGCGTTTCGTCCGCGGGAGTGTCGCGCTCAGCTGGACAATCCGAAGCAGTTGCGGAAAGAGCGGGTGATCGCGGTTTACCCGATAAAACCGATGGTAGCCATTGGACCAACTGGTGACGAGACCAACTGCGCTAAGTTTGCATAGCTCGTCCTGGACAGTGCAAAGAGCGAGCCCACTCATCCTCATCAACTCGCGTACGTAACGTTGCTCCTTTGGCGTCGAGAAAAACAAACGCAACATCTCCGCACGCACTCTCGGAAACAACACATTTAGGATTGCATGCTCTGATTTCAACCGATCGCTTATGACTTGACTGTTTTAAGCAGTCAAGTGCAAATGCATTCCGGTGTCCGAAGATTCTAAAGAGTATCTTGCGACAGGCGGAGATCACAATCGAACGGATGATGTCTGTTATTTGGATTCCTCATTGCGCGGCCGGCTGCGTGCGCGTGATTAAAAACCGCTGGGAATTTTAGAAGTGGAACAAGGATGGATTTTGAACGAGAAATCACCCGCATGATTCAATATTTTCCGAATCCGCAGTTGTGCGAGGATACGTGCTGGGTCGTTTGCAATATTAGTACACAGATATGAAAGCTAACTCTCTGCTTAGCCTTTCCCTTTTCCTGCCGCTAGTTGCCTCTGCGCAGCCACGCGCCGTCGCGCAGCCGCGCGCCGCGATCGACTTTCAGATTACGAAAATCACCAAGAGCTTGGTCTCGACGCCGCAGTTCGCCTACACCGGCGCGCCATCATATCCGACGAACCAGCGTGATCGCTGGCTGGAAGTGGAGGTTGAATTTGCCGCAGCTCCTGAATTGACCGATGAGCTGACGTTCAAGTATTACATTCTTTTCAACGGAAACCTTCTCACCGGCGAAGTGACACACGTAAATATCCCAGCGGGCCGCGAGAACCGATCGGTCATGTACGTTCCGCCTCGCACCCTTGCGCGCTTCGCAAACAATCGGCCGATTGCGGAGAATTCATGCCAAAACGTTGCGGTGCAGATCGTGCAGCAAGGCACCGTGAAAGCTGAAGCGAGCCTCAACAGGGCGCCGCCACAATGGTTCGCGGCGTTGCCTCAGGTTTCGGGATTTGTCCTGAACAAAGACCAAACACCCTTCGCGCCGATCTACTGGGATCGGTACCAGCAGATCAAGAGTCGCTGACGCGTAAATTCGAAATCCCAGAACCCAAGCTTCGAAAGAGAGCGCAAATCCAAATGCCAAGGACAAATCGAAGGCGACGCGCGCGACGGGCCAGCTGCCCGGCCGGGGTCACCGACCCCGGCTACAACATTGCGCGCGGGATCTTTTGGCAGCCAGGATTTGTTCGGGATTTGGCAGTTGAAATTCGCAATTCCTTTTGGGATTTGTTGGGAATTGTTCGCCACGGCGAATCCGTCCTGTGGCGGAGGATTCGGAGCTTCTAGGCCATGGCTATCGCGCCGACGCGTCTCATCACTCTCAATCTTGGATCTCAGACCATCGGCTTGGCGGAATTTCGCGTGCAAGCCCCTGGAGGCCTGGTTTTGCTGGACTATCGATTGCGCGAAATCCCCGGCGACCCCGCCGGAGAGGAAATGCGGCGGACACAAATGGCCATCGCTTTGCGCGAGATGATGGACGAGCTGCACATCAAGCACGGCTCAGTAAACTATGCATTGGCCGGGCAATCGGTTTTTTCGCGTTTTGTGAAACTGCCCGCAGTCGAGCAGGAAAAGATCGAGCAGATCATTTCGTTCGAGGCGCAACAAAATGTCCCCTTCCCGATTGACGAGGTCGTCTGGGATTACCAGGTTGTTGGCGGTGGCCTGGACGAACAGATTCAGGTCGTCCTCGTCGCAATCAAGGTCGATCTGCTCGACGAAATCAACAGTGGGGTTGAAGAAACGGGGCTTCACACATCCATCGTCGATGTTGCGCCGATGGCCCTCTATAATGCGTTCCGCTATAACTACACGGATCTGAGCGGCTGCTCGTTGCTGGTGGATATCGGAGCACGCACGACGAACGTTCTTTTTATTGAGCCCCGAAAGGTTTTCTCGCGCAGCCTTCCCATTGGTGGCAATTCGATCACCGCTGCAATTGCCAAGGAATTTCGCGAGCCTTTCGCGGCCGCGGAGCTTCGCAAAAGGCGTGACGGTTTTGTCAGTTTGGGAGGCGCCTATGCCGAGCCGGCAAACCCCGATGTTGCCCGCGTCTCGAAGATAGCGCGCAGCACCATGACGCGGCTGCACGCCGAATTGATGCGTTCCATCAGTCATTACTGCGCGCAGCAACAGGGAAGCCGGCCGGAACGCGTTTTTCTTTGCGGAGGAAGCGCAGGCATGCCTTACATGCGCGAGTTTTTTAACGAAAAATTGAAGGTGCCGACCGAGTTTTTTAATCCGCTCCAAAACGTGACCGTGTCGAAGTCGGCGCCGACGCAGGAGGTGACGCGCTCGGCTCATTTACTTGGGGAAGTGGTTGGCCTGGCGCTCCGCAGCGTAACCACCTGTGCGATGCAGTTGAATTTGCTCCCGGCGAGCGTGGTTCGAAGGCAGGAATTAGAAAAGCGGCGGCCATTTATCATTGTGGCGGCAGCGTGTTTTCTTCTCGCTTTGCTCGGCTGGTCGGCTTACTACGCGCGGGCCGCCCAGGTGGCGCGGCAGAGCATACAGACACTGCAACAAAAGAACGACACCATGCGCGTCGCCGAAACACGTCTTGGTACGCTTAAAAAGCAAACCGCCTCGCTGGACAGTGTCGCCATGCCGCTCATCACAGCAATTAACGACCGCAACTTCTGGCCCGAAATTCTTGCAGAGCTGAATGCGCGTCTGCCGGAAGCAGACATTTGGATCACGGAACTTTACGCCATGTCCGGTGGAAAGCCGCTCGGCGCAGGTGAAAAACACATCACGGAAAAGACCACGACTCCCGCGCCGGTAATTTCACCGTCTCCGGCGGGGAGATCGAAAACAAAGCCAGAGAGCGCAGGAGCGGCCATTGATGGCATTGTTGTGCGCGGTCTCTACCTGTACAATCCGAAACAGCAGGAAATCGTCGTCGATTACCTTCACAATTTGGCCGATTCGCCATTTTTCATTATCGACGCAAAAAAACCGGAGCGCGTGATTATATCCAACTCGGTGCCGAATGACGCAGAATGGGCGTTCCCATACGAGCTTCAGCTCACACTGCGCAAACCGGTGAAATTGCCATGAAATGGTTTCAGCAAAATCGATGTTCATTCGCGGTTAAACGCTGGATGAATGCTGGGCCCAACGCCAAACATCGAAGAAGGAGGTTGCCCGCGAATCACACGAATAGACGCGAAAAAAATTCCAGGAAAAGAAAATCATTCGCGTTAATTCGCGTGATTCGCGGGCCTCTTTCTTGTCAGTCCTTCGCCTGTCACGCCGAAGCCTGGCAAAGGCGGGTCATTCACATTTCGTCATCTATGAATTCGTGTCCATTTGTGTTCACCTGTCGCGCCGTAGCCCGGGCGAAGGTGGATTCGTGGTTAATGCCATGAAATGGTTTCAGCAAAATCGCTGGCTCGGCACGTTTCTGATTCTCTTCGGAATATGTGTATTATTTACCGGGTTTCTCTTCTACTGGACAAGGGGCAAATGGAGTGATGCCAGACAAGCGTTCGACAAGGCCGCGGCCGAGCGCAGCCGGCTTCAGCGTCTCGACCCATTCCCAAGCGACGCGAATTATCAGAAGCTGAAAGTTATCCTCGAGAATTACAGTGCCGCGCTCGACAAGCTCAAAGAGGAGCTAAAAAAAGAGGCCGTTTCTGAGACGCCGCTCGCGCCGAATGAATTTCAATCGCGTTTGCGCCAGGCGGTGATCGCCACCTTAAACAGAGCCCACGCCAACAACGTCAAACTCCCAGACAAATTTGAGCTCGGGTTCGATGAATTTACCACCGCCATGCCGAAAACAGCCGTGTCGCCGCTGCTTGGACAGGAGCTTTCCCAAATACAGATGCTCATAAATATCCTGGTGGACGCCAAAGTGGACAGCGTGACCTCTCTTCGGCGCTCGCCTTTGTTGTAAGAACGGGTAGCTTCCCCTGCCTCAGCGGCGACGCCAGCTCCCG
>WNGP01003702.1_pt1 | contig 12824 bp, 18 predicted proteins | sample 5407671 | NCBI WGS metagenome assembly WNGP01 (sample SAMN13153381, study PRJNA577476) | soil metagenome | isolation source: 40 cm soil or saprolite under Garry oak tree replicate 2 | place: USA:California | collected 2016-06-15 | reverse complement strand
GCCGGAGTGGACGGCGTCAAATCCGTCCCCCCGAAACAACGACTTGACATGGTTGAACGTCTCCACCCAAAACACTGGAAACGCATCAAACCACAGCCTGTGCGCAGGGTCTACATCCCAAAGCCAGGTAAGGCGGAAAGGCGTCCCCTGGGTATTCCCGTGATGGAACCAAGGGGACATCAAGCCCTGGTCAAGCTAGCACTGGAACCAGAGTGGGAAGCCAAATTTGAGGCAAACGTGCGACCCGTTCAGTCTAAACTCGCTGCATAAGCGGGAGGACGACTGGCAAAGCGATGAACTTTGACAACTGATGATCCGATGTGAGGCGCAATTCCTCACCCGCGAGGTGAACGCGGAAATGGCAAGGCCCCACGGACGCGACTGGTGCTCAACTCTGTGAAGCGGGCATCAAGGAGGAGACTGTGAGCCTGACGACGGTCCACCTCTGAGCCAGGTTCCTACGGCTAGAGGCTCTCTAAAAGGAGAGCAAATCGAATGTGCGATTGAACCATCGTTACGAATACCAAGTCAAACAGGCTGATAGACTTGACCAAAACGGTACTGGGATACGGCTAGCATTGTTCGGACGACTAGCAAAAGGATGAGTACTGTTGGCATCTCATCTCTCACCCGATATATCCTCGGTGGATAGCACAAGTCCTAAGGGAAGGTACTGCCATAGGATATGGTGGACAATTCGACCAGCCCCTGCAAACGCGTTTCGGGCTGATTTTTTCCTCATTCGACCGTCCAGGGAAGGTACTTCATCCTGTAGGCCCGCCCGCTTCTACCGTGCTTTCACCTGCACCAAGCTGCCCCCTGCCATTTCATGGGGCGTCTTCTTCCTTCATTCACGCTCACAATGTGAAGCATGGCATCGGCGGCAAAGGATAGCACAGGACTTCCCGCGTTGTCCATCGTCGGGTGGTTCTCCCCGCTGCCAGAGCTTCGGTACGCTGCCGGTAACGCTGCGCCACCAGTTTGCCCCCTCGCTCTCGCGGCTGCATGAGCGCCATCCGTAGTGTTACGTGGGGGCGCACAAAATGATAATAAGCTCGCCACCATTCCAAGTGTGCCAGCAGTTGTGGAGCCTGCTGGGCCGTGGCCCACGTGCGTCGTGCCAGCGCTGCCACCCCATGTCGGACGGTCAGATTCACCCGCTCGATAAAAGCGGTGTTCAGCCGCCCAGAGAAGCCCATTCCCTGCAGAGCGGCCGTGAGATCTGCCTGTGTTCCCAGGCGCATCACGTGCGTGACGCGAGCCAGCTTACGCCGCCGGTAGCTCTTTTTCACCTGGCCGTAGATCAGGCCCGCTGCCACCTGCCACCGGCGCACTTTCTGCCCTCGACGACGCGCCTCGCGAGCCATTGTCCAAAATGGGCTGTGAGGGCATAGAAATACAAATTGAGGCCGTCACTGGTGAAGAGCGGCAGATAGCCAGGAGCCAGGAGTTGCCGCAGGGAGTGGATGACTGTATGTGCTGCGTTTTGTGTGCGGGGACCCAGATGGAGGACTGGAATAATCTTCGTGGAGGGATCGATGGCCAGCCAGAGCCAGAGGACCTGCTTGTAGCTGCGCAGCCTGGTACGCAGTTCATCCAGCTGGAGGTGCGGGAGCCGGAGATGGCAGAAGGAGCGCTCGTGCAAGGTCTGTGCGTGCTCGCCAGCGCGAGTGAGCCAGGTGGTGATGGTGGCTTGTCGATATCCGAAGACTCGCTCGGCAGCGGAAAGGTCCAGCCCTTCAGCGAGCGCAGACAGCACCATCCCGATTTGGTGAGAGGGGGTTTTCAAATGGTACAAGGGAGTGTGGCGTCGGGCGGTGAAGGTGGTGCGGCAGGCCTGACAGCGAAAGGTCTGGATCCGCTCGGCCTGGCCATGCTTGCCATCCCCAACCAGCGCGTGGATCCGATCATCGGTGATGCCGAAGTACGGGCACTGCTGGTTCGGACAGGCGAAGCCCTTGGTCTGGATCCGCTTGGGTGCTCCTCGGCGGCTTTTCACCTCACTCCAGGGACGTACTGGCAGAGGCGCTGGTCCTCCACCCGACGAGGCAGTAGAGCCGAGACGACAGGCGGGGCAATCGTCTGGGCAGCGGGGCTTGAGCAGACGGTGGAGCCTGCTGCGCATCTTGGCTGCTGCTCTCGACGGGGCAGGACCTTGATGGGGCCAACATAGGGCACAAAGCAGCGAGAGAGAGAACAGGAGGAAGAACACGAGCAAGAACACCTGTTGGTTCATTTAGAATCCTCTTGGTTTGAAATGAGGAGCAGGGACCGTTTCCTTTTGATAAGGAAGAATAAGGAGCCTCGAGAGGGAAGTCAAGCGGGTAGGAGAGAAGTCCGAATTATCCACCACCAAGAGGGGTTGTACCCGCTCCTTATTTGATCGATCAAGGCTCTCTTGACCTGATCTGGCGTCACCTCTTCCTCATTGACATATGCTGCAAGCACAGCTTCATCATGCAAGGCTACCAGCTCGATGGATGCTTCCAGAAGATGCTGATCCATGTCACCAGTAAAACTATTTTCAACGACAAAAGCCTGCTTCGTCCCCATCTTCTCGGCTCTGTACAAAGGGATCACATGCTCAGTAAGCTTTTCCTTGATGCGCTCGATAAGGGCATCGGACTGTGCCCCGCTGCGATCTATCTTGTTGACAAAAATGATCGTTGGAATACCGAGCTTCATCAGGACCGTCATCAAGATTTTGGTCTGGGCCTGGACTCCTTCCACGGCTGATAGCACAAGGATCGCGCCATCGAGCACACTGAAAGAACGCTCCACCTCGGCGATGAAATCGGCATGTCCAGGGGTATCGATCAGATTGATCTTCAAATCATTGACAAGAAATGAGACGACCGACGCCTTGATCGTGATGCCTCTTCTTTTCTCCAGCTCCAGCGAATCGGTCTGGGTCGTGCCTTTATCTACCTGGCCAATTTCATCAATGACGTGGGTTTCGTATAAGATGCGTTCGGTCAGGCTTGTCTTGCCAGCGTCTACGTGCGCAACAATACCTATAGTGATAGTTCTCTCCAAAAAATCACCATTCCTCATCGGGCAGACTGCTGCTGTTTTTGTGAAAGACACAGCAATGCAGCAAGGAGGGAAAGAAAATTCAAAACGAAGCTGTTTGCTGATGAGGCAGCGTCTCCGCATCAAAATGCTGGTCCACCTGTGCTGCGAGGAGAAGAGGAGAAAAGGAAAGGGAAGAAGTGCCCGAAAACGAAATGGATGTCTGTGCGCCCTCCATCTTTCTCAGGCGACTCGGGCCCTCTTCATCAAGGCAATCGTGTGGAGGAAAAGCTGCTCTGAGCTGCTGAGTAGAATGGCTAACATGTTTCCTCCTTTCGCGCCGTTGAATTCAAGAATGCCACAAGAGAGTAGCATAAACATACCCGCTTCGTCAAGCATGGACGCCATACAGTTTCAGGTGCGGGTACAGCCATGGGATATGGTGGAGAATTCAATCAGCCCCTGCGAACCCATTTCGGTCTGATTTCTCCTCATTGGACTGTACAGGGAGGATACTTCATGCTGAAGGCGCATGCGCCTCTGCCTGTTTTCATCTTCATGAATCCACCTCCTGCCCTATCGCTGGTGCGTCTGCTCTGTGCTGGCTCCTTGGCAGATCTGTTCTCGCAGAGGCCTTGTAGCCGCACCGAGCAGCACGAACCACACGCCGGATCGTTTCAGGTGAGACGCTATAGTCATCTGCCACTTTGCGGAGAGATTCTTTCTTCACAAGCACACGTTTCAACACAGTCGGCCATTCTGAAGAGGGGATCCCATCTGCCGGGTTTCTCGACCCTAACCTGCGATGCTGTATCATAGGAGGAGTGCTTCTCTGAGCTTGTTCATCTTCAGCCAGAAGGTCGTGGAGCTTGTGAGACAGGTCTTCCCGACGGCTCAAGGAAGAGGGAGAACATTGGTGACAGAGGACTCGAAACCCGTCGGTTCTGGTTCTATTATTTATCCATATTCTAGTATTGAAACATTTGTTGTGTGGCATCGAAGTCTCCTGCTGCGCAGGCTATCATGTGGCTGCGTTCTCAAACCATCGATGCAGTGATGCCGTGCTGATTCCTCCTCTTGTATACTCACTCAACACTCATGAGCCTTCAGTTCTTCCTTTTCCCTCATTTTTCTCGAACAGATAGACCAAGTAGCCAGCACAAGGAAGAAAGATGGAGTGGAAGACCACCTGGAACGACCCACTGACGAGGTATTTAGTCCCGTACCACGAACTGATAGGAGATAAGCGGACATCCACGACCTTTGAAGAGACGATTCGAGGCATCATAGGAGCTGGGAGCTTGATTTGCCAACAGATTGCCGCGCATTCAGCGCTGCTGGCCAAAGCGAAGAAAGGAGCGCAACGCATCCTTCGTTTGGCCAGTGGAGAGAGTACCCAGCGCTCGGAGCTGGATGCCCAGCACTTAACCACGAAGTTACGAGAAGGCGCCGTGGAGCCCTTAGGGGTATCTCTCAAATAAGTTGACCACATGAAGAAGAAGTGCTATACTGCTGTGCATGGAGCAAGAGAGTCGGACGGAAAAATATCAGCAGATGCGTCAGCTGCTCAATGAGAAGCAGTGGAGGCAGTTTCTGGCGTTAGAAGCCAAGGAACGGGGAAACATCGTCCTGGTCGCCAGAGAGGCAGGGGTCTCGAAAAATACCATCAAAGCGGGAAGGCGAGAGATCGAGACAGGAGAGCGGTTTGCCCCCGGCAAGCGGATTCGAGGAGCAGGTGGAGGGAGAAAGAAGCAAGAGGAGCACGATCCCGGCTTCCAGGCCGATTTGGAAGCGCTGCTGGATCCCAAAGGCGATCCGATGAGCCTGGTGAGATGGACGACGAAAAGTGTGGCCAAGTTGAAGGAAGCCCTCAAGAGCCAAGGGCATCCGCTGGGTGCAACTGCCATCAGCAAGCGGCTGCACGCGATGGGCTTCTCGCTGCGCGCGAACAAGAAAACCATTGAGGGCAGTGGCAATGAGGACCGTGATGCCCAGTTTGGACACATCAAGCACCAGTGCGAGCAGTTTGAAGCGGCAGGCGATCCGATCATCTCGGTGGATTGCAAGAAGAAGGAACTCATTGGGAACTTCAAGAACAATGGGCGGGAGTGGCAAGCCAAAGGAGTAGAGACCGCCGTCAATGTGTACGACTACCTCTCGCTTGCCGATGGGAAGGCGGTGCCCTATGGAGTGTATGACCTGGTCCACAACCAGGGGTTTGTCAACGTCGGCATCGATCATGACACGGCAGAGTTCGCTGTGGAGAGTATTCGGCGCTGGTGGCAGCAGACTGGAAGGAGTTTGTACCCACAGAAGACCAACCTGCTCATCACCGCTGATGGGGGTGGCTCCAACGCCGCGCGCAGCCGTTTATGGAAGCGTGAGATGCAGCGGTTAGCCAACGAGACCGGGCTCACCATCACCATCTGCCATTTTCCGCCAGGCACCAGCAAATGGAACAAGATCGAACACCGACTCTTTTCCTTCATCTCCATCAACTGGCGCGCCAAGCCGTTGACCTCGTTGGAAACGATCATTGAACTGATCTCCCACACCACCTCCAAAGAAGGGTTGACGGTCACTGCCGTGAAGGATAGCCGGACCTATCCGACCGGCATCCAAGTGTCTGACGAAGAGCTGGCGTCTCTGCACATCGTCAGACACGCTTTCCATGGGGAGTGGAATTATTCCTTTCAACCTCAAGAACCTCCCTCTGGGAGTCAGGTTATTTGAGTGAGAGTCCTTAGAACAGGCTCCGGAGGAGGACCTGTGGCTGATGGCCGACTGTTGCGATTTGCGCAAACCGTATGCGAGCGAAATGCCCGATTTGATGCAAGTGCCTGAGCTGGATGGCAAGGGATTGGTGCCTGGCTATCGCACGCAGAGCGCTGTTGGGCATCACACCCGGACGACGTGGCATTCTCGCGTCACTCGCCTCTTTAGTAGCCAAGCGCCTGGGTTCGTGAGTGAGCCGGCGGAAGTGCAAGAGGCCTTAGCGACGGTGAGTCAGGCCCTCACGCCACTCAAAGCCCGCAAGACCATTACCTGGATCACCGACCGCGGCTTTGATGATGTGGCCGTCTGGCGCACGATCTGGGAACAACAAGAGCATGTGGTCTCTCGCATCTAGCACACCGAGCGGCTCGTCACCTTGCAAGACCGACAGGGCAACTGGCTCCCAGGAACGCTGGCCCAAGCCCAAGAACAGGTCCGCCCAGTGGCGCGGGTGGAAACCACCATGGAAGTGCAGCGAGGCAAGCAGCGCCATCCCAAGCGGCAGCCAGTCGAAGTGGACATTGCGGCCTGCCCTGTGCGGCTGACCTATTCCACAGGCGTGCGGCGCAAGGAGCCGGGCGAACGGGTGAGCAAAGACCTCTGGCTGGTGCAAGTCCAGGTACTCGGCACAACGCAAGCCCCTTGGTTACTCCTCACCGATTGGCCTGTGCAGGACGAGCAGAGCGCGCTGCGTATCTTCATCATGTATCGTGAGCGCTGGGCCGCTGAAGACAGTTTCAAAGTCACTCAAGAGTGTTTAGGCTGGGAGGAAGTTCAGGTGCTCGATTGGCAGGCCCTTCAGACCTTGGTGGCGCTGGCGTGGGTCACGGCTGGCTTCCTCTACCAGATGGGCATCACCTTCGGCGTGGGAAGAGGTGCAATTGCTCGCCAAGTTAGGAGGATGGGAGCCGCACAAGGACCGCAAGCCCGGCAAGATCATCCTCATGCGGGGATTGGCCCGCTTAGTCGACATGCTCGCCACCCAAGCCCTGCTCACGCGCTATGCCTCTAAGCATCAAGGACTTCCTCCCAATCTCACGGCTTTCTTGCAAGGGTGGAGCCCTCCCAAGCAGTTATGAGTGGATGTCAGGTAATTTCTGGTGATTCCCCCTAAGTCCGCCAGGCCATATGAGGCAGGGTAGCTGGACGAAGGCGCCCCAGAGATCCTTCGCGGTGCTCAGGATGACAGTCTGGAGTTTTGTCATCCTGAGCACCGCGAAGGATCTCTGGCGGACTTAGGGGGAATCACCAGGTAATTTCTGAAACCAAGGAGATGGGGCTGGTGGGAGTGCGGCCCGAAGGCAATACACAAGGGAAGCTTGATAGCATGAGGCTATCAAGCTTCCCTTGTGTACAGAATGAACTACAGGGATGATTTCTACAAGCCAACCTCCTGCTACGTCACTGTCACCGTCCCGACCATCTCGGGATGATCCTGGCAGTAGTACTTGAATGTTCCCCGCGACGTGAAGGAATAGCTGAACGACTGCCCTGGATAGAGCTGCCCACTCTCCCACATGCCAGCAGCAGAGATCACTACAGGGGTGATGGTCACATTATGGGGGACTTTGTCCTTGTTGGTCCAGGTCACAGTCGTGCTGAGGAGCACCTGGATGCGAGGAGGCGAGTACGCCTCCTGCCGAATGAAGACGTGCGTGACACCAAAGGTCGTCGTTTCTTGCGAAACCGACCCCACCGTGCCTCTTGCTCCAAAGGCTCCACTCATCGCGGCGACTGCTCCGCCTATGCCGGCCAACACCAGGACGCCTACCAGGACTCCGCCTACGAAGAACCACACCGTTCGATTAGACATCTTGATTCCTCCTGTCTGGATAGTTACCATTGTGCAGCAAATTCCTGCTCCAGCAAATACCTCGATGCTGCTGATTCCTTCATCGTTTTGAACAGAGAGTACACAGCCATCTGCTCCCAGCCGTTTTGCTGCATATTGCACCAGAAGCTACCCGATACAATCATACATATGCATCCTGTTGGGTCTATACAACATTTTTCTCACGGAGGTGTCTCAAAAGACGTTTGCCGTCTCACAGGTCTCTCACAACACTATCAGGAAACTGTGTCTCAAGGAACATGAAGCGTTCAGATGCCTGACATCCACTCATAACTGGAAGAAGTGGTAAAATGAAGGGAAAGAACCTGAGTTTGAGGAGGAGGAAAGACAGATGGAGTGGAACACCACGTGGGAAGATCCCTTCACGAGCTATGTGAAGCAATTTGCGGGACTGATCGGAGATCAGCGAACGGGCAAGACCTTTGGAGAAATCGTCAAAGGCATCATCGCCGCAGGCAGCTTGATTTGCCAACAGATTGCGGCGCAGTCAGCGGAGTTGAGCCAAGGCAAGAAAGGGTCGCAACGCGTGATCCGGTTGGCAACTGGCGAGAGCACGCAGCGCTCAGAGCTTGATGCGGAGCATCTGACCAAGCGCATGCGGGAGGTGGCGGTGGAGCAGTTGAAACAGGCCCCAGAAGACGAGCTGTGGCTGATCGCCGACAGCTCGGACCTCCGCAAGCCCTATGCCGAGGCCATGCCCTATCTGATGCAGGTCCGTGACCTGGATGAGCAGTTGGTGCCAGGCTACCGCAGCCAGAGTGCTGATCGGACTGACGCCTGGACGACGGGGCTTGTTCTATCATCGGCTCTAGAGCCTCCAGGCGCCTGAGTTTGTCAGTGAACCCGCAGAAGTGCAAGAGGCGCTGCAGACCGTGAGCCAGGCCCTAACAGGGCTCAAAGAGCCCAAGACGGTGACCTGGCTGTTGGATAGTGGCTTTGATGATGTGGCCGTCTGGCGCACCATCTGGGAACAGCACGAGCATGTGGTCTCGCGCATCTCCCACACGGAGCGCAAGGTGGCCTTTCAAGATCGGCAGGGGCAGTGGCACGAGGGCGACATCGCCCAAGCCAGGGCGCACGTGCGTCGGCTTGCGCAGGTCGAACCGAGGATGGAGGTCAAGCGTGGCAAGCAAGTGCGGCCCAAGAAGCAACCCGTGAAGGTGAACCTCTTAGCTTGCCCGCTGCGCGTGACCTCCCAGACGAATGTGCGCCGCCAGGGGCAAGGTCGGCAGGTCACGCACGACGTTTGGCTCGTAGAGGTGCGAGTGTTGGGAGTGGACTGGGAGCCGTGGCTCCTGCTCACCGATTGGCCGGTGCAGGACGCCCAGAGTGCGGTGCGTATCTTTACGATGTATCGCCAACGATGGAGTGTGGAGGACAGTTTCAAATTTCTCAAAACCTGCCTGGGTTGGGAAGACGTGCAGGTGCTCGATTGGCAGGGCATTCGAACATTAGTGGCCTTGGTTTGGGTCGCGGCGGGCTTTCTCTTTGACCTGGGGGTCACCTTCGACTGGGTCGAAGTGCAACTGTTGGCCAAACTCGGCGGCTCTTAACCGCATAAAGATCGCAAGCCGGGCAAAATCACGCTCCTGCGTGGACTGGGTCGTCTCTTGGAGATGCTCGCTACCCACGCTGCCCTCTCTCAGTACGCGACTGAACACCAGGGACTTCCGCCCAGGATCGCCGCTTTCTTCCACGGGTGGCAACCTCCAGGGGATTTATGAGTGGATGTCAGACGTATGTCTTGCACAACCGATCTTCCGTTAGCAGACAGAAGACCTGATGTGGAAGTGCTTCTCGTTCATGACGATGTGCTTACGATTCCATCACGTGTGCGCGTCGGCTCTCCTCATGCTCTGGTCTTCACCCCATGCACCCGCAACCAGAGAGAAAAGCAAAACCAGTGCAGAGGTTCATAACGGTTGTGCTGGCTCCTTGGCACATCTGTTCGCAAAATCCATACTTTTCTTAGAACAGATGTGCCAAGGAGCCAGCACACGATCAAAAACCATACACCTTGACCCTGTCCGTTCCATTCCACAACGGCATTGGGCTCCTCGAGCGCCTCCGCCCCTGTCCGGCGTGCTGGCCTTCTCGCACCCCTTGCGGGAGCAGCATGCCTCTCGTTCATGGGACTGGCATCTCACCTGCTCCTGCCGCGCAAACGGGATCCATCAAGCACACCATGCCGATTGTTTCGAACGGATGCCCGAAGGAGCCAGCACAGGAGCGCGTATGGAACCCTCCATCAGTTCCAGCAACTTGCATTGCGCTCTAGGTCTGCCGCTTCAACGGCGCACAGGAAAAAATGTTATGACCCCATTCAGGGAAACTACCACTCAAGTTCATTATAAATTAAAATGCAATTTTTTATATACTTGACAAATATTACATACTCGTGGTATAATATCTATGTGATGAAGAGCAATCACAACGCTCTTGTTTCCACCAGGAACAGCTTCGGCACTTCCCTGCTTCTGCGCTTTCCCAGTAATTGCCACTCACCATCCCCTCTGTCGATTTGACGAGGAGCCAGGAGTACGATATGCCCTGGCTTCCCACACACAAAGGATCATCACCCTATGACAACCAAAGAAAAGACCACCACACAACCCGCATTTGATGCGCAGGAACAGTATGCCCGCAATAGCCAGCTACTGACACAGCGTCTCGTTGCAGCACAAACGCGCAACCTGAAGTATACCCAAAGTATCTTTGAGAGTACGATTGCGTTGCTCAAGAGCCACATGGAGGATACACGTTCCCTGCTCGAGCAGTGGGCACCGCAAGGAGATTCCAAGGTCTCCGAGTCCTACCTGAGCTTCTTCAGCGCTCCGATCGCCGCCTACCAGCAGATGCTCGAGGGAGTGGAGACCGTCTCGAAACAGAGCCTCGAGAGCTTTCAGAAGGCAACCGAGAGCTTTGAAGAGGGAACCCATGCAAAAATGGATGCTGCGAGAAAATAGCATCTTGACCTGGGATTGGAACGGTTTCCAGTCCCATCCCGCTTGTGTACGTTCAAGAACATGCCCATCCTTTCAGCGAGGATGGGCATGCTGCAACCGATAGGTATCAAACTGCTGCACGGCTGCGGCGGACTCTCGTTGCTCTTCGGGAACGAGGACCATCGCCGCCAGGGTGTAAATGAGATCATTTGATGAGCGCAAAATGGTACAATTATCTGACGTAATGCAGGGAGCTCTTTGTCCAAGTCAATGTGATTTCACTGGCCTGCAAAGCGCTTTGAGCAACCAAGGAAAGAGAAAAGGAGAGCTGATATTACGTCAGATAATTGTACCATTTTGCGCTCATCGAATGATCTCATTTACAGATATCCGCGGAATTATTCTGAGGATGTCACGTCAACCAAACACATCACTCAGAAAGATTGCTGAGGTAGTTGGGTTGAACGGGAGAAAATACCAACTGTTTCAAGCAGTCTGCAAGGAGCTGGGCATAGACACAAAAAACGCAAAAGGAGAGGCACAATCATGAACGACGAGCAGGTGGAACAAGCGTGCAGGTGCGCACAAGAGCAGGCCGCGCTTGATATGCCCTATGTGGAAGTTGAGGAAGTGCGGCTCTATCAGTATCATGGCAGTTCAGGCCGCTGGTATGTGGAAGTCGATTTACAGCACAGTAACCCCAGTGAAGGCGCAGCGATCGCGCTCTATCGTGTCTGGAAAAGGGTTGATGGAAGCATGGCGGCAACCAAGGTAGATATCAGAAAGGCGTAAGCATGAGCGATCTTGACAAAAACTTAGAGGAAGCGTGGGGACCAGCTGCCCAGCATGGTGAATACAACGGTTGTGTTGCAAAAAATCGCGGAAGACCACAATGGCAAGAGGTTCCTCGTTTTTGTTGGGCTTAGGCCGCCACTCCAAACAGGCGGGCGATGATGGAGATCTGCTCAGTGATATCTCCTTTGTTCACCCCGAGCATCTGTCCCTTGTGAATCCTGTGCATCGCTTCATAGCCTTGGAGTGTTCGCCAGGCCGTCTGGAAGGAAAAGAAGCCCATGGCGGGCTTGACCACCCGTTTGAGAAAGCGGTGGTCTTGCTCGATGAGGTTATTGAGGTATTTGACCTGCCTCAGTTCAACCCCCTCAGGAAGGATTCCAGCGGCTTTGAGCTGGGCAATGGCTTTCGGATAAGCTGCATTCTTATCGACATTGATCACCCGAGGAGCCGACGGAGTGGGCTTGGGGACAGCGAGAGCTGTGAGCTCATCCACCTGTTCCTCGAGGGGATGTGCTTGAGGAGCTGAACCAGCCATCGAGTGCAGCGCTTTCAGAAAGAAGCGTTTGGCCGCCGAGGCCTCGCGAGTCGGGCTCAGGAGAAACTCCAAGGTATTGCCTTGTGAGTCGACGGCTCGATACAGATACATCCAGGTTGTGCGGACTTTGATGTACGTTTCGTCGACTTTCCAGGAGTCAGTGAAGGCTTTCAAATGAGGTCGGCATCGTTTCTCCAGCTCCGGAGCATAGTGCTGGACCCAGCGGTAGATGGTGCTATGATCCACTTGCAGTCCCCGCTCCCGCATCATTTCCTCCAGGTCGCGATAGCTGAGCGAATAGCACAGGTACCAACGGACACACAAGAGAATGATCTCGGCTTCGAAATGACGCCATTTGAACGGGTTCTGCTGGTTCATGAAAAAAACTCCTTTGGTGTTCTTGAATACAGCCGAGTTTATCACAGCACCAGCCTTTTTGCAACACAACCCCGGCAGGCAGGTGCAAACGGCTCTGGACGCGCTTCCGATCCAACACGGTGTAATCTTTACCGCGCATGATAAACGGAAAGTCTGCCAGGTCGGCGATGACGGCCCCTGTTCCATATTGCCCATCCAGCCGCACCAGGGCGCAGATCGGCGAAAGATGGTGGGCCTGCAGATAGCCCCTGATAGCGGTCAGCCCCCGGCGCAGTTCCTCCCGGTAGTAGCCATTGCCGCGGTTGCCGAAACTGCCGAGCCAGTGGTAGCTATGGGCGAGGCTCAGACGACGGTGCGAGTACGGACGACCTCTCCGCGCTTGCGCCCCGTGTAGCCAGGTGCACAGACCTGCTTCAAGCGACGCTGTGGGGCAGGCAGCTCCTCTGTCTGTGGCAAGGCCCGTTGCCGAGCGGCTTGCCGCGTCCCATCAATGTCAAAGACCACGCGGGCGACTCCTGTGCGATCGACCAGT
>WNGP01006097.1_pt1 | contig 12827 bp, 12 predicted proteins | sample 5407671 | NCBI WGS metagenome assembly WNGP01 (sample SAMN13153381, study PRJNA577476) | soil metagenome | isolation source: 40 cm soil or saprolite under Garry oak tree replicate 2 | place: USA:California | collected 2016-06-15 | reverse complement strand
CTCAAGCATCGGATCGGACGACGCACACCGGGTCGCCAAGGAGTTGGATGAGGAGATAACTCACTCTGTCGTCCCCGCCTACACTAAACTTCTAAAGTTCGTCAAGGAAGAGTATCTTCCAAAATCTCGCACTAACCCAGGCATCTGGTCCCTCCCGAAGGGAAGAGCGATGTACGACTACGCTATTCGATATCATACGACCACGAAGCTTACGCCTGCCCAGATCCACAGGATAGGCAAGCGGGAGCTTGTCCGGATAAACAGAGAGATCCGCGGCATACTTCGAAAAGCCCGGTTCAAGGGAACCCTCCAGCGGTACAACGAGACACTTCGCAATGACAAGTCAAACTTCTACACGAACGGTCAAGACCTTCTCGACGGGTTCAAACGTATACTCCAGGAGATGGACGCGAAACTATCCATGCTCTTCGGCCGGCTGCCCGAGTCAGAGTATGGATTTCGCGAGATCGAAGAGTTCCGCGCTGACGCGGCACCGGCCGCATACTATTATCTGCCTCCGGAAGATCGGTCGAGACCCGGATACTTCTACGTGAACACCTACAAGCCCGAGACCCGGCCAAAATACACGATGGAAGCACTCGCATACCACGAGGCAGTACCAGGCCACCATCTACAACTCGCACTCCAGCAAGAACTGAGAGATCTGCCAAAGTTCCGACGCAACGGCGGCTACACAGCATTCATAGAAGGCTGGGCGCTCTACGCGGAACGACTTGGCAAGGAGATCGGCTTCTACAAAGACATGCTCTCAGACTTTGGCAGACTTACCCAGGAGGCATGGAGAGCCGCTCGTTTGGTTGTGGACACAGGCATTCATAGCATGAAATGGACCCGAGACCAAGCCATCCGGTTTCTCAAAGAAAACACGGCCACCACAGAACAGGACATCGTATCAGAAGTAGACCGCTACATCGCATGGCCGGGTCAAGCACTCGCCTACAAGATCGGTGAAATGAAGATCAGGGAGCTCAGAGCCAAGGCGGAGAAGAAGCAGAAACGAAAGTTCGAGATCCGGAGATTCCACGACGAGCTCTTGAATGACGGAGCTCTTCCGCTCGATCTTCTTGCTAAGAAGATGACCCACTGGCTAGGCGTGAGAGCTTGAGGCTGAGGCAGCATGGGGCGAGGAGCTTAAGAGAGGCCCAGTCCCCAGAATAGTGTCCGACCTCTTCAATGAGTGTATTGGCATTGGTCATGTCTAACGAAGAGATGGAGATTCAGAGAATAAAGGAGAAGAAACTGGTCGAGATGATGCAGAAAGCTCGCGCTCAGCTCGAGACTGCTGCTAGGAATGATGGTAAACCCATCCTCCTCTCAGACGCCAGCTTCTCCTCGGAGATATCGAAATACCCGTTGATGGTTGTAGACTTCTGGGCCGCCTGGTGTGGCCCCTGCCGTATGGTCGCTCCCATCATAGAACAATTAGCCAAGGAATACGCAGGCCGTGTCGCCTTCGGCAAGCTAAACGTGGATGAGAATCCCTTGACATCGGGCGAGTTTGAGGTCCAGAGCATCCCCACACTCTTGATCTTCCGAAACGGCGAGGCAGTTGACGGGATTGTCGGGGCCGTTCCAAAATACCAGATAGAGTCCAGGATCAAGGTTCACCTCGGCAATTAGCCCAGCCGGTCTATCGTGCCACTCTACTGGGCTAACCGCTGGTAGTGATTGTCAGCCAATCACGCCCTGGCGTTGCATCTCATCCTGCACTCCTCCTCTGATCTGTCTTAACCGAAGCCTCTGTTCAGCGTATTCGTCACCTCCAATCCGGCCCGCCTTGAAATCCTCGTCCAGCCGTCTCATCTGATCCTCAAGCTCGACGACCCGTCTCCGCAGCTGATCCAGATAGGACCCGGATGCCTCCACACCGGCTATCTGGCTCGGAGTCAAGGAGGCCTTGATGACACCATCCTCTATTCTCATGATACTGTCGGCTGCCCTCGCAACGTTCTGATCATGCGTAACCATGATAACAGTCTTGCCCAATTCCCGGTTTACCTTCACCAAAAAGTCCGTGACCATCTTCGCGTTGACACTGTCTAGTTCGCCTGTTGGCTCGTCGGCCAGGAGGAGCGGGGGATCGTTAGCGAGCGCGGCCGCTATGGCGACTCGCTGTTGCTCTCCACCGCTCATCTCATCAGGCTTATGCTCCCTTATTTCGAGGAGCCCTACTGTATTGAGAAGCTCCTTCGTCCTTGAAGACCGAGAAGACCTAGGAACGCCAGCCGCCATCATTGGTAGCTCAACATTCTCCTCAGCCGTCAACGTAGGTATCAGGTTCAGCGCCTGAAAGATGTGCCCCACAACCTCCCGTCTGTAGCCCACCAGCTCGGAGGGCGCCAGCGCAGTCACGGTAGTGTCTCCCACAGTAATGGTCCCTGCTGTCGCACGATCGAGTCCCCCGAGAATGTTCAGCAGAGTAGTCTTTCCGCTCCCGCTGGGACCGATGATTGAGACCATTCCGCCCGCTTCGACTTTGAGGCTGAGTCCACGGAGCGCTTGGACTTCTATTCTCCCGAGCTTATAGGCTCGGACTAGAGAGTTGACTATCACCGACACTGAGGTCAAGCGAATCTCACTGTTCGGTTCATCTTTGAGAGGTCCTTTCTAGCCGCTAGAATCGCAGGCAGAAAGACTCCGGCAAGCAAGAGGGCAATTATTCCAAAAATGTTCAGAAGTGCCCATTGTGGAAAGATGATTCTGCGCGCAGCAAGGATTGCAAGGTATCCCTGGTTCAGAGAGTTCTGTCCTTGCGCGTCGCCCCAGATTACTACCAGTCCGACTATTGTTCCAAGGATGAGAGAGAAGATGACGAGTGGGAGGAACTCTGTTATCAGGAGTCCTAGGAGTTGTCGATAGGACAATCCGCGAACGGCTATCATGGTAATCTCCTTCTCCCGCTCTCTGTAGCCTGTGTATGCTACTGTGCCGACTCCGATGCTCGAGGCCAGGCCAGCGAAGGCTGTTCCAAGGCGGAGAACATTCTGGCCTCCGGCACTGATTATTCCAGGCACTCCTCCAACGGAGACTTGAGCGGCCGAGACTGAGAGGGATGGATAGTCCCTCTGTAGGGACTGAGTGATCTGATCGAGGGATACTCCCGATGCGACGCGGGCAAGGACAAAGCTCGGCGCATCAATCTTAGATACGTTTTGGTTTAGGAGTCGAAGGGGGACGAAGGACCATCCTTCGGGTTGGAAGTAGCTGAAGGGACCGGAGGATCGAGAATAGTCGGGTCCGAAGAAGCCGACGACTGTCACGTTCGCCCTTCCGCTAACTAGAGTGCCCGTTCCTGTCGTGTAGGAATAAGAGATCGTGAATCTACTTCCGATCGGGATGGAATAGTACGAAGCGATTCCGTGGTCTAGGACGATAGTCTGATTGTTCGATCCTAGGGTTGAGAAGACGCTGTCTATGTCGCCGCTGAACCAGCCGGACTCGTAGTATGCTCCCTGCCTCCAAGTCGAAGGATCTATTGCTTTTATCTGGAGATATCCAAAAGGCGTATTTGCGGGAAAGTCGGTCTCGGGAGTTGCTCCTGTAACATTGCTCCAACTTGTAATGTTACTCGCGATTCGGGTTGCGTTCGCGATCGAGTTTATGCCCGAAAGGTGTAGGTCGGAACCATTCTGGACCTCTGCCTGGCGGTAGTTGTAATCCTGCTGGCTGGCCAGGTCACCTATGACCCACACCGAGTACCCTACGATTAAAGCAACTATGAAAACAAGCGCTGCAACCCTACGCGGATTCCTGAACACGCTTCTTGAGGCGAGAACCGAAATTTCGCCGATGATTTTTCTGAAGAGGGAGGCGAATCCGCGATGAAACCGCTGGGCCAGTCCAGTAGATAACTGGGCCGCGCCGTATAGGAAGAGGAATGGACCAATGTACGTTAGCACGAAGCTCAAGACGGCGGCGACAATCAAGATTAACGCGAGGAAAAAGTTCGCGCCGAAAACGGACCGACCTATATTCTGATAATTTATCCCCAGAAAGAGAAGAACCAGCTGGTACAACCCGAGGGAGAAGGCCACTATTGCCCCTCGCTTCCTTCTTGGTCTAGTCTCCTCTAGGTAGACATACTCTTTCAGTGCTTGAGCAGGGTCCATAGCCGCCGCCTGACGAGCGGGTGAGAATATCGAGAAGAAGGTGAGAATCACAGCAAACACGAGCGTAACAATAACTGCGTCAGAGGTTAGGAAGGCACCTCCTCCCGACGCTCCACCCAGAGCCCAGATGAAGGTCGGGTTCAGCCCATAGGCCAGTAAGACGCCTGCGACACCCGCGACGATTCCTACCATCAAACCTTCAGTCAGAAAATGCTTGAACAGCTGTCCGCGAGTGAATCCTCTGGTCAATAGAATTCCTATCTCTTTGCGGCGCAGGTTGAACGATGACTGAGAGACCGTCCGCCCCACATACCAGGATAGGAAGAATACTGGTATTGAAACAATAGTGAACTGCAAGCGCAGCGCAAAAATCTCCTGCGAAAATCCTTGTAACTGGGAAAGAAGATTATCCGCCGACCTGAAACCATATTCTGCGGCAGCGATGGATACCCTGGCTTCTACTTGTTGAACTTGTGAGATACTGTTCTCTACGCCAAACGGGCTGATGAGCCGGTTCCGGTCAAGATATACGTTTACAGAAGTGCTGATTGAACTGGGGAAACAAATCCCGAAGCAGACGATCTTAGTTTGGTTCTGAGTTTGACTCTGATACTGGCTGTAAACCCAGTCAATAATTGGGGCAAAGGTCTGCTGCCAACTGGCTATGAATATGCTCTGCTCCTTAGCGGTAGTTCGATTAATACACACGCTAGGGGTTGGGCAAGAAAAATAGGAAAAACCAATTCCGAGAGTGTTTTGAGCAACAGTGTCTAGGGTGACTGTTCCGACCACTTTCAAAGTCACGTTGTACGTTATTGTCCTAGATCCGTTGGAGTACGCGCTTATCCGGTACAGGACGGAGCTATTGATGGGGAAGTCTTGTGCCTGGTAGGAGTCGACGTTTATGAGAGTCTCGTTGGCTTGCAGAGTTTTGCGTCCGCCAACGAGTGTCATGTGAGCGTAAAGAAGCGAGTTATCTTGGATAACTCGGATACCAGGATATGAGCTGTTGTACGAGTAGGCAGTTGCTGTAGATTCGGCCGCAGTAACACCGTCGATACCCTTGACGGCATTAGTTACGTTGTAATAAGAAGAGGCTTGGTATGGACCCACAGGGTAATAGATGCCAGTATATCCAGGATAGAGATTGACATCGACTGGGGTATCGACTAGTTGAGCATCGAGGGCTTGCTTGCCCACAGTGTCAGCCGCAACGTTCAGCCCGCCGAAGAACGTGGCGGCAAGTGTCATGCCTAGGGCTAGGGCCGCAAAAAGCTTCCACGAACGGGTGATCCTCTTGATCGCATAGGAGAGCGTTTACTATCATGCCCTCCTCTCGTTTCCCGTCTCGTCCTCGCCAGCAACAATACATGAGGCACCGGCGCCAATAATACCAATTATTAGAACAGTCCGTACATGCATCAGAACGGCTTTGACCTCCGAACAGCAACGTCCCGCTCAAAGACCCGCGTCCTACTATGCTCCCATTGAAGTTCAGAGTCCAGGAGTGGGTTTGAATCGGTTAGCTTGTTCAGCTCTGGCTCGATTTGAGCTTCAGTAGAGCAACCTATCAGCATTGCTAATAGACTATGAGATGAGCCAGTTGGACTACGCCAGTACAGACACGTTCAAAGAGAGACCTATAGCAATGTCACTTCGGAAATGACCTCGAAGTCTTCGCTGTACTCATTGGCGCGTCTTTTCCTCATTATCGGCGGGTTGGTTCTGATTCTCGGAGCGGTTTTAGAGGTCGCAGGGGGCCTACGCGGGCTCTTCGACCTAACCTTTCGGATCCCCTCGCTAGATTTTCTCACAGGATTGGTCATCGCCATAATCGCCGGAGTGGTCGCTTTCGTAGGAGCCGGCCAAATCAAGAATCCCGCTTTGAACATAATACTCCTCATTCTCGGATACCTTGCTTGGGGTATTGGGGGAATACTCATCATCTTGGGCGCTTTTATCGCCCTCGTCACAAGATTCGTCAAGATCTAAGCCTGGAAAAATCTATCGGATGAACAGCCGGTCTCCGGAATCCAGCCTTAGCTACAGGTCCTCGCGCCTGCTCACCGCGTCCCCAGCCTTGCTCAATAGAACGTTGATCGCGAAAACCGCAAAGACGATTGAGACTATGACCAGGCTAGCCGCTAGGGCTGGAAGGCTGCCCGGCCCTAAAGAGGACGCGAGCGACTCAGAGGCCAGGACGAGCAATATTAGCGGAGAGACCATTATCAGATTAATCACCGTCTGAAACAAGAACCGTCTGATATCCGCCAGCTCCTGCGCCTGAGACGACAAAATATCGTCGGCAGAACTCTGACCATACTTCGATGCAAAATACATTCCGCCCGCCATCGTAATGCCCGCAATCTCCAGCGCACCTGGTAGCGCCAGAACCACTCCCAACAACAAGGAGGGCTGCCCAAGCTGGCTCAAGACCAAGGGAACGCCCACTGCAACAGTCACAGGGGTCAGGTAGAACAGCAATGGCGCAAGCCTAGCACGATACACCTCTTTCACATAACGTCTCATGCTAACAGGCGATGATTTCAGAATCCAGAGGCGTTCTTTCTCGATCCATCTGGAAGCGGTACCAGACCCGAAAGATCCGATGATGAAGAGGATGAAGAGAAACGAGGTGGGCGAGGACTGGAAAGAACCCGACAGCGCATAGATGACAAGAAACCCGGACAAGAACATTGCGTTGACGAACAGAGCTCGAGCCTCCCGGGTCCGGCTGATCAGAATCCGCTCCTTCAGTCTCACGACAGACCATAGAGATCGCCCGCGAGGATTCAGTCTAGACGATTGACTTGGCTCGTCAAACTTTTCAGCACCGGGCACCGAGACCTCAAGCACTTCATAGAAATGCCCGCGCGACAATCTCACGCCCAGAAGTAGGAATCCAACCAGCCAGCCGAAAAGGAAAAGAAGATCAACAAGATAGGCTATCGTCCCGGACGTTCCGCTGACAAGCCCGACGCTTATGGTGGCGGTCAGCCCATTCGGCAGGATTCGTGCAGCCTCAGCGATTACTCCTGGGACCTCAGGGATGAGTAACGTGATGGGTAGGAGGCTGATCACGAGAACCAGGGTGATGAACAGGTTCCTCCACAACTTCTTCCTCTGCCCAATCCCACGCCCGAGCGAGAGAGTAATGTCCGCGCTCAGCAACAGCCCAATTACTAGAAAGACGAGCGTCACCATCCCGGCGAGTATCGCGACTGGCCAGCCCGTCCGATAGTAAGCCGAGAATCTAAGATAGAGCACGAGGATCGGAGGAAACCCGAACAGAACAGTGGTGAGAGAATTCAACAGGACCTTGGCCCCGAAGACCTCTCGTGGAGGAACCGGGGAGGTGAACACGTAGTCCACGTCGCTTGAATTGACGGGCAGACCACTCCCATTGAAGCCGCTCTGGATCAGCCCGACGAGGTACAACGCGAGCAAGAGGCTTCCTGCCACCTCTGATAGACCAGTCGTCAAGCCGACCCTGTTCGAGAACGAGAGATAGGTGGAACTGCCGAAGAGGACGAAGACTATCGAAAAAGTCTCGCCGACAGCCAAGCCAACGAGGGTCGCCTTTGTGAACCGGCCCTTCACCCAGTATCTGACTAGAACGCCAATCGTTCCGAGCGACATCCAAGATTCACTTTAGAATCGGGTCTTCACCCTTCTCCGCTGTGAGCCGGAGGAACACGTCCTCGAGCCTCGCATCACTCTCAGCCCTCGCCATTTTCCTCAGACTCTCAATGTCTCCGACCGCGACTATTTTTCCGTGATCGATTATAGCAATTCTTCCGGCATGAGACTGGGCCACGTCCAGGTCATGGGTCGACAAGATAGTCGTGACCCCCCTCTTAGTCTGAGCGCCGATCCAATCCTTCACCGAGACCCTGGTCTTCGGATCCAAGGCCGTCAGAGGTTCGTCGAGGACGAGAACTTCGGGATTGTGGAGGCTTGTTGCTATCAGGGCGACCTTCTGTTTCATCCCCTTCGACAGGCTGCCCACTAGACTGTTCCGCTTCTCTTCTAGACCGAAGCTCTTCAGAGACTCGGAGATCTCTCGATCGAGGAGTTCATCATCGACCCCACGGATCTTTCCGACAAACTGGAGAAACTCGAGGGTGGTCAGTCCGGTATAGAGTGAAGGATTCTCCGGGAGGTAACCGATCACGCGCTTCGCCTTCTCAGGCTCGACTACGATATCGATCTTATCGATCCTAATCGTCCCACTTGTGGGCCTAAGGATCCCAACGAGTGTCTTGAGAAGAGTGCTCTTCCCGGCACCATTCGGGCCAAGGAGTCCGAAAACCTCGCCCGAGCCGATGTCGAGCGAGACATTGTCCAGAGCGACGAGTGTCCCATAGTGCTTCGTAAGATGTTCAATTGAGATCTGTGTCATGTTCTCATCCATCCGCCGGAGCACGGTTCGCTAAGGTCCATCGATACTTAACGACCAGCCTCGAATGTGCAGAAGACGGTTGGAGGTTTTTTTCCACCTATCAAACGATTTGGGCAGTTCACATCTCATCGGCTTGAGAAGCTTAGAATAGGCAGAAGCGAGCATCGACCCGTGCATGTCGAGGACTGGAGCTTCATCAAAAACGTTGAATAGAATGTTAGGGTCTATAACGCTCGGATAGCCTTGTCTATCTTGGTACTCAGGCATGAGAAGTGGAATATTTAGCTTAGTAGCAAGGACGTTGGCGTTGCGGACTATCTATTTGAATGGGGCAACGTTCAGCGTGGAGTCTTCCAGCCTGATGCTGGGAGAGCAAACCAACTGACTCCAAGTCAGTGTTCCGAATCTCCCCGAAGTGAATGAGCGCTACTGGAATTATTCGTTCGAGAAACACGAACTTGAAGGACTCGGCTACATTTTGCGCGGCGTGTGGCTACTGTCGTACAATCAAATTACCCGAAATCGACAGCGAGACGGGAATGTTAGCCTGGGACTGAGGCTCGAACTTGTCCGCGATAAAGAGAATGCCGATTCCATAAGATTGGTCAAGCTGTGAACGTATAGGGGAACGGATTATTCCTCGCAGTTACGAGCGTGATTGTGTAGCTGTGTCCGTTCTGAATTTGGAAGGGTTGTCCTGAAGGTTGCCCCGCGAGAACAATGTTCACAGATGCGATCGCGCCCGGTTGTATCGTGGGTCCTCGCCACGTGAGGTTAGAGTATTCGCTGCCGTTAGAGTCCTTGACAAAATACTCCGCTAGACCTATGGTCAAGCTCCCTACGTTTCTCAGCGTCAAACTCACATTACTAGGGGAATTGATTTGGCTGGAAACGAAAGAGATGTACTCGTTGCCGTTTGTTATCGGGGGCAAAGTCACAATGGACTGATTCGAATACTCCCAATAGACGGTGCCCAACACGACAAAAGATAATGCCGCCGCTAGGATGCCGAGTCGTTTCCAGCCTAGCTGGTACCCTTGCATATCCCGACATAATGCGACCCTAGAATAATGGTCGATTTCAACTCTGTCGTCAAGAGTCGAGTGACATTGAAGGAAGGAGCACGTTAGCAATGAAGTCCGTAAGGGCTCCGGCTTGGTACTCAGGCATGTCCGCCCAGAGGCCCGTCCTACTCTCGTTTGGAATCTGCTATAAGAACAGGTTAGGTTCTAAAGCGCGCCATGGGTCAGAAGCACTCACAAAAGGAGTACACATTCATCAAGGACCCGATTCACGGCTACATTCGATCCGACAGCTTGCAGGCTCAGAATTCGTCTACCCTGCGGCAAACCACACACGGTTCGAGCATGTTCTCGGAGCAATGCATCTTGCTGGTGCCTTGTCCGAGGTCCTCCCAACCCAGCTCGACGCGCATGACCAGGAACAAATACGTCTAGCAGCTCTCCTGCACGACATCGGTCACGGTCCATTCTCGCACGTCTTTGAACCGTTGATGGTCCGGCATCTCAAGAAGACCCACGAGGACTTTGTGCCTTGGCTTGTAAACGAGACGGAGGTCGCAGACCGGCTTGACCAAGCGGGATTCGACCATCACAAGGTCGGACTGTTGGCGGTAGGGCGTTTGAGGGACAATAAGAGGCCATATCTGGACCAGATTATCAGTAGCAGTGTCGATATTGACAAGATGGACTTTATCGTTCGAGACTCCTTCCACACGGGAGCCGGTTACGGCTCGGTGGACGTTCACAGACTCCTCTATACTATGGATGTGATCAACGGAAATCTCTCAGTAGACGGTAGAGCCGTAGCAACTCTGGAGAGTTTCCTTCTCGCTAGACTCGAATCCTTCAGGACCATCTACTTTCACAGAGCGTCAAGAGCGGTCCAGATCATGATAGTACAGGCGCTCGAAGCGGCAAGGGATGAGCTCGATCTGCTGTCATTCGACGAGCCAGAAGACTATCTGCGACTCGATGACTACAAGGTCTGGACTGACCTCAGAGAGTGTAGGAAGTCTAGGAGAATAATGCAGGATCTGGAAGCGAGAAGGCTTCTCAAATGCGCTTACGAAAAGACCGTTTATGCTCCGGACGAGCTCGTCGCGAACGTGATCACAAAGGATAGCGTCCGGCTGAACATTCAGAATGAAATTGCGAATAAGGCAAAGGTCAGCCCGGAAGAGGTGGTCATTGACGTTCCAACCCTTCCTTCGGTGCCCTACCACAATGCTGTCGAGATACAACCGCTCGATATACCAGTGTTCAAGCGAGGCCCGTCTGGAAAGAAAGAGATCGTTCAACTTTCTGAGGTCTCTAGAATCATTGGTGTCCTCAGAGAATTCATGAATCTGGTAAGAGTCTACACTAGGGAGCAGTATCGATCCAGGGTCGAGTCTGCAGCAAGACATATCTTGGGAGAGACTCCCGCAGAGGTCAAAGTCTCATACTAGCAAAACCCTCTCCCCTCGTCACCGATCGCTGTCACTGGTTCGGAATTCTCGAAGTTACATCAGCACTAAATCGCAACCCTCGAAATGATATTGATATCCGAAGAAACCGTGGTGCTCGCGATGCCCAAGTTTATGCAAACTCTCGACGATACCATATACAAGGAACTGGAGAAGTTGGCGAAGCGGAGAGGCATCTCCATCCAGGAGCTGATCAGGGCAGTAATCGTTCCTGAATGGGTCACGGGCCACAACGGGCCAGAAACCCAGCAAACTCCCACAACCAAGCTAAACGCTTGGCGCTAGTTTCCACGATTTCTAGAAGTAAATCTCTCAACTAGAGGCCACGCGACGCCCAACTTGTGAAACAGTCTTCATTGTATTAAAGAATCTTGGACGATCAGCGTCCAGCTGTATTGTTACATCGGGGTTAACGATAGCTCAAAAGATTCTCGATGATGGTGATGGGAAATGGGGAAGAATACGCAGGACAGGTCTCTCAAAGTTGCCATATTCCTCTCGATGATCCGGTTGACAGTGACAATAAGATGAGCGTCGAGAAGTTTGACGATGCAGTGGCTGCGCTCGCTTTTGCCGCCACTATGATGACGATAGCCCTTGGATTCTTGTTCAACCTTTGACCTCGGATAACAGTCACGTCTATTTTGTTCTGACTTTGTCCAGGAGCGACGAGTAGCCTCGTAACGCTTCTCCCTCGGCGAGGGTTGTGTTGAGTGAGACGAGGCTCATCTTGTTGAATATGGCCGCGGATCTTTCCGCGAGGGCTCGGGCTGCGATGAGGTATTTTCCACCCAGAAGTACAGATGATGTGCCCACTGCTCCATCTCTGAGACCGGGAGTAGCAATAGCCAGTGTCCCGATCTTAATCGTTCCCTCAAAGCACAAAGCAAGTACGGCGTTATCCATCTGCAGAAGGTTGATTTTGAGAACTCTTCCGTCTTGCTCGGTGCTTGCTTCCTGCAATGCGGATCCCGTTCTGGAATAGTCTATGTTATGTAGCGGTCCTTTCCTTCTTCGGGTTTCTCTTCTTCGCCTTCTTTAGACTCCTCGAGATCGGTTCGACGGAGCTTTTCCATCTTCTTCCGCATATCCTCGATCTCGGTATCCAGATCTTTAAGCTCGACAGGCATGGTAACCAAGCCGGTCAGCATCTGTATTACAGCTCTGGCCGCTTCCAGGTCAGGGTATACCCCCGTCGTCGCGCCCAATAGTCCTGCGCATTGAAGTCCTCTCTGCCGTCCGATGCCTAGAATCACTCCAGCGGCCCCGGTCACGGCTCCTCCCTTTGCAAGCTTGGCCCCCAGCTTCTTCAGCCGTTCACCAATGATTGCGTCTCCAACGACTCCGTACACGGCCCCAACGTCGTTGCCTGAACGGGTCCCGTAGCCTCCCATTGTGAATACCATTCTGCATCCAAATTGCTGTGCGAAGTCGAGAACTCTGCTGGCCACTTCGTACTGGCCGGTTACGCTGGGCTGAGCGTCGCCTGTGAGGAATATTACATTAGGGTCCTTGTCGCTGAACGCATAGAACTCGTACTTGGGAAGAGAGTAGGTTCCGTCCTCAGAGATGTTGATGCCGAGGTTGCCGTCTGGAAAGAGGAGATAGCTGGAATACAGCTCTGCAAACTTTTTCGGTTTCAGTTTCTCTATGAAATAGTCGACGGCGACTTTTCCCACGTAGCCGAGTCCGGGGAGACCCTGGATCAACACGGGCTCCTTCATTATGACTTTGGAGAGCTCGTGAATCCTCGTATCGTCATTCATCATAAGGGGCCAGATGAAAGGAGTCTTCGACGATTCTCTCG
>WNGP01005383.1_pt1 | contig 12830 bp, 9 predicted proteins | sample 5407671 | NCBI WGS metagenome assembly WNGP01 (sample SAMN13153381, study PRJNA577476) | soil metagenome | isolation source: 40 cm soil or saprolite under Garry oak tree replicate 2 | place: USA:California | collected 2016-06-15 | reverse complement strand
CGAACGCCCCCGTGAGGGCGGCGCGGCGATGAGTTGCTCCCAGATCTTCTCCATGCACGTTTCAAAACCGAGTTCCGCATCGTTCGTCTTGCGTTCGGCCGGCAGGCTACTCTCTTGTGCAGAAGGCTTGGCCGGACTATCCACGGCGTTTTTATCTGGACCCGGAGCCGCCAGCGCGCGTTCCACATCGGCGCGCAGTCCCAGCAGCTTCTCGAACGCCTCGTTTACCGTGCGCTCCGTGTATTCCTTTTGGAAAGGCTGTTTCCATTCATCGGCGATCTGTTTGATCTTGCGAATCGGCTCGGCGCCCGTCAGGCCGAAGTTCCGGCAGTCAAGCGTCCTCACCCCCGAATTTTCCAGGTGGCTAATCCCGGTGCGGATGGCGATCAAGTCCGCGTGCATCAGCTCAATCAGTGTCCGGCGGAGCAGGAAATTGAAGCGTGTAAAGGCCATCAATGCCGCGGCATCATAGAACATCCCACCGGCGGATTCTTTCACCCCCCGCCCCTGTTCGATGAAGTTTGTTTTCAAGATGTCCCGCAGGCTGCGGAAGCCGCGCAGCGCTTCAATCATTTTCTCGAGCGGTGCGCACCAATCGAGGGTATTCGGTTCCTCTTTGCCGAGCACCGGTTCCATCACGTGCGCCACGTCGGCCAGCTCGATTTGCTTGTGATAAATTTTCGCTGGCGCGCACAGCGCAAAATACTGGACCAGCAGAAAGTCGATTTTCGAGCGGTCGGAGTTCGTCTTCGTCGGCTTGCGCAGGTGCCTCAAAATGAGCCCGCGCAGCCCTTCCTCGCTCGCATTGAGCGTCGTCATCTGCAGCAGGTGCCGCAATTGGTGCACCTGTACCTGCTGATCCATCTGCTCGAGCCAGGTCTGCACCTGTTCGTGGAGCTCATTCGTTGGCCGCTCCGGCAGGGACCGCTTTCCCTGGCCAAACGGAATCTGGACGCGGAGCAGCTTGGCCAGTGCAAGATAGATCGGGAAGACCGAGCGCGTCTCCTCCCACGACGACTGCTTCGTCGGTTCGCTTCTCGGCGTCAGTTTCGCATCGGCTGGAACGGCCGTCTTGGAAATTAGGCTCACGGCTCCATCACCCACCCGCAGGGGCCTTTAAGAAAACGCACGGCCACCGCCTTGGTTCCCTCGTGGTATTGCACCGCCGTGACGGTTCCTTCTGCCGCAGTGAGGTTTTTGCCGGCCACCTCGCCTGCGCGTTCGATCCGCACGCGGTCGTCGAATTCGAGCGGCAGTGTGCACACGAAAATGGCGTGCTCCGGTTCCCCGTACTCGAGCACGGCCGCCTCGCTCAGCCGTGCCTTGCCCGGACGCACCGCTGTCACCTGCACGAGAATTCGAACCGGAATGGCGCTCGGGAAAAAGCGCGCCAGCCGCCCCACGCAGGTTTCTGCCGCGTCTGCCGCCGTCCTGACTGCTCGGTTCACTTGGTTTCTCATCCTGCTTTTATCAAGACCCACGTCTGTCTCCCGCGGCTCCACAAATCCTGAGACAGCCGGGACGCATCGGTCCGGCCTGTAGGAGTGCACGCAGGCCGCCAAAAATTCCGGCACCCCAGTGGGCGCGAAGTTTAAGAAAATACAAGGTTTATGAATCTGTCTTGAATTGAGATTGGCTCACGTGTCTCACGCTGACACGCCCCGTCTCATCGTTCAGGTCTTTCGCAGCAGGTTTGCAACGCGCAGCGAGGCAGGCCGCTATCTATCTCACTCTGACGCGGTTTGTGTGCCGGCCGCCACGGCTGTCGCGGAAGGTTTCGACGTGATGTTGTAGCGCTTGAGCTTGCGATACAAAGTAGCCCGGCTGATCCCCAGCATCTTTCCGGCAAGCGCCTTGTCCCCTCGCGCCTGTTCGAACACGCGAAGGATGGTCATCCGTTCCATCTCGGCGAGCGCCGTCGTCGTAAACGTGCCGGCCTCGGTCGGTGAGGAGCTCGCCGTACCTGCTCCTGCCTCGCTGCGAATCGTCGGCGGCAAATCGTTCACATCCACGACCCGCCGATCGCCTAGCGTCACGGCCCGTGCGATGCAATTCTCGAGTTCGCGGATGTTTCCCGGCCAATCGTATTGCAAAAGGCTTTTCATGGTTGCCGGCGTCACCTGGATGCTTTCGCCCGGCGCGTATCCCTCGAGAAAATGATGCAGGGAGGTGTACAGTTACGACATTCAGCCGGAAATATAAATCCTTACGGAAAGTCCCCGCGCGGTAGGCCGCCTCGAGGTCGCGGTTCGTGGCCGCGATCACACGCACGTCCACGGTCACGCGCTCGTTGCTCCCCACCGGCCGCACTTCTTTTTCCTGCAACACGCGCAACAGTTTTGCCTGCATCTCCTGGGGCAACTCTCCGATTTCATCCAGGAATATCGTTCCGCCATCTGCGGCTTGGAAGAGTCCATGCTTGGATTTCACTGCACCCGTAAACGCCCCTTTCTCATACCCAAACAACTCGCTTTCCATCAGCGTCGGGACGAGCGAGCCGCAATCCACCGCCACAAACGGAGTTTGCGCCATGGCTCCGCGAAAATGAATCGCCCGCGCCACCAGCTCCTTCCCTGTGCCGCTCTCTCCCACGATCAGCACCGGCGTCCGCGTGTCCTTCAATCGCGAAATCATCCGCAGCACATCCTGAATTTTTGCCGATGCGCCCACGATTCCGTCGAGGTTTTCTTCCGTGCTCACCCGCTCGCGCAGAAACTGGTTCTCGGTGATGAGCCGCACCTTCTCCGCCATGCGCTGCAGCAGCAGGCGCATCTTCTCCACGCGGAACGGCTTCTCGATGTAGTCGTACGCTCCCAGTTTCATTGCGTCCACGGCCGACTCAATCGATCCGTGGCCTGTCATGATGGCCACTTCCGTGCGCGGCAGGATGGCCTTCATTTGTCGCAGAAATTCTACGCCCGACAGATTCGGCAGCTTTAGGTCTGCCAGCACCAGGTCCGGCGTTTCCGCTTCCAGGTTCGCCAGCGCCGCCTCCGCGCTTTCCGCTTCCGAACAGGCAAATCCCAGCGTATTTCCGATTGTCATGCACAATCGCCGGATGCTCTGCTCGTCATCCACAACCAGCAGCCGGATTTTCAGTTCGTCGCTCATGGCTTTCCGAATGTCTTCTCCACCAGCGTAAGTAATTGCTGCACGCGGAACGGCTTTTCAATGCACGGAGTCCCGCTGCCGCCCAGCAGCGCCTGCGTTTCGCTGTTTGCCGTGTCCCCGGTGATCAGAATGATCTTGGCGCGCAATTCGGGCCGGTTCTCTTGGATCCAGGCGTGCACTTCCGCGCCGTTGACGCTGCCGGGCATGCGGATATCGGATATCACGCCGCAGAAGTGTCCGTTCGCAAGTCTCTCGAGACCCTCGGCTCCCGAAGCCGTCGGCACCACGCGGTAGCCTCTCCGCTCCAGGGCCGTGCGCACGAACGCCGTCACCGAAGGCTCGTCCTCGATCAGCAGTATTGGCGTGGTCGTCCTTGCTTTGGCCGGGGCGTTCATCGTCCGGCCTCCTTGGCCGTCGCGATCCCCGCTTCGGTCGCGGCCGGCAAGCGCACCACGAACGTGCTGCCTTCGCCGTCGTTGTTCCAGCACTGAATCTCGCCGCCGTGCGCGCGGACAATCCCGTAGCAGATGCTGAGCCCCAGGCCGGTGCCTTTCCCTGCCTGCTTCGTCGTATAGAACGGGTCGAAGATGCGCTCGGGTTCGGAAATGCCGATGCCGTTGTCCGACACTCTGACTTCGACGCTGTGCCCGCTCCGCGCCGTGCGAATCTCGATCTGCCCGCGCCTCTGCGTCTCTTGCACCGCGTCGTACGCATTGTTCAGAATATTCAAGAATACCTGCTGAAGCTGCTGCGCGTCTCCGAGGACCGGCTCGAGGTTCTCTTCCATTGTCTCGATGACCTCTACCCCGTGGCTTGCAAAGTCATAACTCCGCAGCTTGATCGTCTGCCGGAGCACGGCGTTCACCTGCACGGCTTCGCGCCGCGCCGGTCGCTGCCGTGCAAAACTCAGAAGATCCTGCACGATGTCTTTTGTCCGTTGTGTCTCGTGCAGGATGATTTGCAGATCCTCCTTGGCGTTTACGGGCACCTCCGGATTCTCGAGCAGCAGGTCGGTGAATCCCAGAATCGCGGCCAGAGGATTGTTCACCTCATGCGCTACCCCGGACACCAGTCGTCCGATCGTGGCCATTTTCTCGGAGTGCGCCAGCTTTGCCTGCAGCATGACCGCATCGGTGATATCCGTCATTACCACCACAAGGCTGTTCACCGTATCCTGCTCGTCGCGCATGGGGCTAAGACTGACGGAAAAATGGCCCATCGAATCGTCGCCGCGCCGCACGCGCAACTCCAGATTCTCGACCTGCTGACCGTGCGCCGTCGTTTCCAGCGCACCTTCGAACTCCGGCCGATGCGTCGGTTCCACCCAATCTACCAGCGGGTGGCCGATCATCTCGTCTTTCCGGTAGCCCGTCTCGTAACACCGCGGGTTGGCATACGCGATGAGACCTGCCGTGTCCAGCACCAGGATCATGCTCTGCGTCGTGTTCAAGATTTTTTGGTTGAAGTCGCGCTCGCGCTGCAGCTGAGCTTGGAAGTTCTTTTGTTCCGTCACGTCGAGCATCAGCCCGCGGATTTGTGCGATCTGCCCTTTCGCGTCGCGTACCGCGGTCACGTTCTGCAGCGTGTGCAGCAGCGATCCGTCCTTCCGCCGCAGCGTTTCTTCGTAGTTGCGCAACACGCCCCGCGCGGCCAGCGCCTGCAGCACTCGCTCGCGCGACGCCGGATTGGGATACAGGTGCGCGCTCACGTCGGCGCGCAGCAGTTCTTCGCGCGACCCGTACCCCAGCATGCGCACCATCGCGTCGTTCACATCCAGGAATCGTCCGTCCGGGGTGGCAAAAAAAAGCCCTTCCTGGATGCTGTCAAACAAGTCCCGGTAACGTCGTTCTGCCTCGCGTCGGTCGGTAATGTCTTTCAGTACATGAATCGTTCGGATGTCGTCGGCCTCCGCTCCCAGCGTCCGCGATGTCGAGATCAGGTACACTCGCTCGGGAGTCGAAAGCATGTACTCTTCCCGCGTGCGTTCCGGATTGTGGCAGATCGGGCAGGGCAACTCGCCCCTCCCCTCGATAAGCTGGCGCAGTCGGCTCATCGGTTCCCCCACCAGCGCCACGGGTGGCGCGCCGAGCACCGAGGCGAGCGAACGGTTCGTACGCACGATTCGGCAGCGGCGGTCGTGCACCACGATGTAGTCGCTGATCGCGTCGATGTCTTCCACCCACTGCCGCTTTGAACGTTCCAGTTGCGAGAATCGCCGGAAACTAACCAGCGAGAGCGCCGCGTGGCTTGCCAGCGCCAGCAACAGCCGCCGATCAGACGCTTCCATGGGCCTCGCTCTGCGCACCAGGCATAAGCAGCCGAGTCGCTCTCCGTCTGCGTGGCCGATTCTCACTAAAACTGCTTCCGACCCGGGCCCCGCCGGCAACCCCGCAGGAGATGGAAGGTCCGCGAGAGGAAGAACCGAGATTTCCCGGTGCGGTTTCCGCGCGGCCTCCAGAATTGCTCTGCGCAGTTCCTCCGCGAACGGATCCTTTTCTCCTCCTGCAAGGTTCGAATGCAGCTCGACGTCTGTCCCGGTAAAAACCGCGACCGCGCACCACGACGCATTCAACATTCGTCCGGCGCGCGCTGAAAATCGCTGCAGAAAATCAGGTAGGTTCTGCGCTTGGGCCGCGTCCAGCGCCAGTTGCATCAACTCCTCGGCTCGGTTTGCGGGCATTCGCACGTCTGCCCGCTTGCCCCGGCCAGCGGGGACAGAACCACTCGAAAGGGCTTTCGCGCTGCGCATAGGGGTCCTGGAAGGTCCTTGGGTCTCCGCGCCGAGTCTCAACCCCTCTACGCTAGCGGGCAATCTCAATCTGAGTCAATCGAACTGAGACGCTTGGTGCCGAATTAACCATACCTGCCCAACCGAGCAGCGTCTCAGCGTGAGACCAATTCCTTGGAATCCAAGCGGTCTGAGACGAGACGCGCGGCAGACGTGCCGCGACTCTCCTTTCCTCATGCTTCGTAACACGCTTCTTTCGAGTTGCTTACCCCTCTCTTTCACGCAGCCACGGTGGGCCACCAGCATGCCCCGAACCTGGCATCCGACTTGCCCTTCCTTGCAGGGGTTTCTCTCTCTGTCGGAGGGTCGGTGATACGTTTGAAATGGACGAGGATCGTTCTTGCCGGCGTGGCGGCTGCGACTCTCTCCGGGTCGGCGGCATTTGCCCAGCAGGGCACGGCGGAACAGGGCAAGCGCAAAGTAAAGACACGAATCTCCGCCGTGTATCCGGATCTCGCGCGGCGCATGAACGTGACCGGGAAAGTGAAGATCGAGATCGTCATCGCTCCGGATGGTCGCGTCAAGAGCGCTCGCGTCATCGGGGGCCATCCGCTGCTCATTCGGCCTTCAGTACTTGCCGTCAAGGAATGGAAATTTTTCCCGGCGGCCGCGGAGACAACGCAGATGGTCGAGTTCGAATTTCGGGGTACGGAGTAGTGAGGTCGGAGCGTTTCGGGGGAGCGGCGCGCTCGCATAAGACGCTCATCGCCGCAGCAAGTGGAGGCTTTTCACAATGACGATCGGTAAGAAGCTTTATGCCGGCTTCGGCCTTATCCTCGGCATTTTGCTGATCTTGTTTCTCGTAAATACTGCCGCAGTGCTGAAGGAGCGCTCCACTCGGGCCGATACCGCGGCAGCGCTCGACAGCGTGCGCGCCATCGAACTGGTTCGCTACCAGATCATGATTAACCGCCTGGATTTAGATAACTTTCTGCTCAGCGGCGACCCACGCGACGAAGATAAGGTCAGCCGCGGCTTGTCCGAATTCTATGATCTCCTCAAGCGGAGCGAGGTGCAAGCCACTGGGAACGATCCTCTTCGCACCGCTCTAATCCAGGTGGAAAGCTTGGAACTGAACTGGGGCGACAATTTTGCCAAGCCGCTTGTCGCCAAGCGTCACCAGGTGGATTCCGGCGACGCCACCGTTTCCGACCTCCAGATTTTCTACCTTCAGAAGGATCCTTCCTCCTGGCTGGCGAAGTCATCGGCCGTCTTGGATCAAACCGCAGAAGACATCCGCAAGGCGCTTGCGGAAAGCGCAAAGTTCTCGGCGCTCGCCACCACGGTCGGCACTGTCGTCACCATCTTCGGCACTCTGGCCGCCATCCTTATCGGATTTGCCGTTGCTTTCTACACGGCAAAGTCCATCACCGAACCGCTGAATCATTTGATTACCGTCGCGCGCGAAATCGGTGACTCCGGCGATCTCGATCAAAACATCGACATTCACCGCACTGATGAGATCGGCTCGCTGGCCACGACCTTCAACAACATGGTCGCCTACTTGAAAGAAATAGCCGCTGTTTCCATGGCCGTTGCTGAGGGCGATCTTACGGTGGAGATTGCGCCGCGCTCGAAGCGCGACACACTGAGCAACGCATTCGTTCGCATGGCGCAGGGTCTGCAACTGCTCGTTCGCCAGGTGCGCGACGGGGCCGCCCAGGTCTCCGCCGGCTCCAGTCAAGTCGCCGGCGCCTCCGACGAATCGGCCAAAGTGAGCGTCCAGGCTTCCTCCGCCATCGAAGAAGTCACCAGCACGATGCACGAGATGAGCGTCAACGTCCAAAACGTCGTCAAGAACACCCAGGTCCAGGCTTCCAGCGTCGCCGAAACATCCGCTTCCATCGATCAGATGGTCACCTCGATTCAGCGTGTCGCCGATACGGCCAAAGTCCTCCTCGACATCGCCAATCGATCGCGCGAGGAGGTCGTCACCGGCATCCACACGATGGAGAAGGCCACCGATGGCCTCAACCGGACCAACAAGGCCATTCAAACTTCGGCGGAGATCATCAATGTCCTCGGCCACCGCGCCGATGATATCGGCAAAATCATAGAAGTGATCGACGACTTGGCCGAACAGACCAATCTGCTTGCCTTGAACGCCGCCATCGAAGCGGCCCGCGCCGGTGAACACGGGCTCGGTTTCGCCGTCGTCGCCGATGAAGTCCGCAAGCTTGCCGAAAAGTCCACGCAATCCACCAAGGAAATCGCCGACCTGATCCAGAATATCCAGCGCGAGGCGCGCCAGGCCGTCGAAAACATGGAGCGTAGCACGCGCATCGTCGAGGAGGGCCTTTCTCTCGGCGGCGAACTAAACGGCGCTCTCCACAAAATCTCCAACGTCGTAACCGAAGTCTACAAGTTCTCCCAGGAGATCGGTGCCGCCACCAACGAACAGTCTGTGGGCTCTTCGCAAATCGCCAAGGCCACCGGCCGCCTGACCGAAATCACTCAGGAGATCAATTCGGCGGTCGAAGAGCAGGCTTCAGGGGCGCAAGCCGTCGTTCGCGCGATGGACAAAATGCGCGAACTCGTCCAACAGTCCGCCTCCAGTTCCACTGAGCTTTCCGCCGCGGCGGAGCAAATGCTCAAGCTCTCGCGCCAGCTCCTCGAGGGGATGGATCGTTTCCTTTTGGATAGGAGCGGTGCAGCGCGCGCAGGACGTGATCCCGCATCGCGCCGCCGCCCGACGGATTACTCTCGCGCGGCAGAGCCCGAATTCGCTGGAATGGCTAGGCCCTGAGGTCGGAGAGCCTTCGCAATGGAAAAAGATGTCCAGGTCGTCGGCTTTCGCGTCGGAAATGAAACGTACGGCGTCCGCATCTCCGCTGTCCGCGAGATCGTGCGCGTGCCGGAAATCACCTCCGTGCCGAATGCGCCCGAGGCCATCGAGGGCGTGATCAATCTTCGGGGCAAGATCATCCCCGTGACGGACCTCCGCAAGCGATTCGGCCGGGCGGAGGCGCGCCCCGACAAGAAAAACCGCATTCTCGTCGTCGAGCTCGGTGACAAGCTTCTCGGTCTCATCGTCAATTCCGCGTCAGAAGTTCTCAAAATCCCTCCTTCGGAGATCGAGACGCCCGGAAGCATGCTCGCGGAAGGCGAATCAAGTTACGTCACCGGTGTCGGCAAGCTGGACGGCCGGCTCATCATCCTGGTGGATGTCGCAAAGCTCCTGCACCGTTCGGAGTACAAACGCATCGAGGAGGCCGCGGAGCCCGTCCCCGGTGTTCGCTGACTTCTCTCCGTTCTTGCGGGAATGTCCCGCAGCACGGAGAACGGCCGGTGCGCCTGAATGATTCCGATATGGGAACAATTACTGCGCAGATCCAACTAACCGAAGCGGAACTGAAACTCTTGCAGACCCTCGTCTATCAGGAATGCGGCATGTATTTTGACGAGCGCCGTTCCCACTTTCTGAAGGACCGCCTCCAGCGCCGCTTGAAAGCGTGCCAGCTCGATTCCTTCTATGGCTATTACCGCTTGCTGACCAGCAGGGAAGGCAAGCAGGAGTTGGCGCTTCTCCTCGAGAATCTCACGGTCAACGAAACGAGTTTCTTCCGCAATAAGCCGCAGCTCGAACTTCTCCAGAAAGGGGTTTTGGAAGAGCTTCTCCACCACAAACAGGAGCGACGCGACTGGAACCTCCGCGTGTGGAGCGCGGGCTGTTCTTCGGGTCAGGAACCCTATTCGGTCGCGATGCTCATTTGCGACGCGTTGGCCTACTACTACCTTCGCAACCCGTTGCCGTTCGACGTGCCCTTGCCGAAGCCGCTCATCCCGCCTCCGTGGAAACTCGAGATTCTCGCCTCGGACATTAGTTACGCGGCGCTGCGCACCGGCCAGGAAGGGCTCTACACCGAAGTTCAGATGGAGCCCGTGGATTACACCGCGCGTTTGCGCTATTTCGAGAAATCTGCCGACAAATACTCGGCCAAGCCCACGCTCAAAGAGCTGGTCCAATTCGACTTTCACAATCTCAAGACCGAATTCTTGCCACGTCGCAACGACATCATCCTTTGCCGCAACGTCATGATCTACTTCGATGAACCCGAGCAGAAGCGCCTGGTCGAGAAGTTCTGGCACTGCTTGAATCCCGCTGGCTACCTCTTTGTCGGTCATGCGGAAAGCCTTTTTGGCCTCTCAACGAAGTTCCGCATGATCCATCACAACAATGGCACTGCCTACCAGCGGATTGAGGCGTCCTCGTGACGCGCCCGCCCGAAGACCGCTCAGCAGAGCTTCGCGCGCTCTTCTTCGAAGGCGCGGCCGAGCTCTTGCAGTCGCTCAACGAGGCGGGCCTCGAAGTCGAGGCGCAGCCCGCGGATGAGGAGGTTATTCGTCGCGTGCGCCGCGTCGTGCATACGCTGAAGGGCGATTCCGCCGCCTGCGGATTCCAAGCGCTGAGCGAGCTGGCCCATGAGTTCGAGGACGTGCTTTCACCCAAAATCGGCAAATCGCACGGCCGCTTGCTCGCTGAGGCGGTTCTCTCTGCCGCCGACACTTTCGAAGCCCTGCTCTCCGCCTATCAGCAGGGGATGGAAGCCCCCTCCACCGAGCCTCTTCGCGTCCTGATCCGGCGCCTGCTCGAAGTTCCGGCGCTGCCTGCCGAAGCTTCCGGCGCACAGCAACGTGTTTCCGCCCGCTTTGCGTGGACCGAGTACGAGCAGCTCATGATTTCTGAAGCGGTCCATCGCGGAGAAAAAGTCTACAACATTGCTTTGCGCATCGATCCGCAGAGTGCGATGCGCGCCGCCGCATTCCAGCTCATTCGCAACATGCTGCATGGCTCGGGCACGTTGATCGCATTGCGCCCTGAAGACAACGCCGCAGCCGCCACGGCGGATATGGTGGAGGCCGCGCTTACCAGCACCTACGATGAGGAGTGGATTGAACGGCGCTGCCACATTCCCTCCATCGTGTCCGATTTGCGCATCGAACTGGCCGAAGCGGCAGAAACGCCGGAACACGAAATGCTCGGTGCCCTCCTGGAAGCAGAAGCAGCCGCGGTGGCGGGCACCGCGTCTGGCCGCGGGGAGAAAGGCGCACTCCCCCAGACTGGTGCCTCCAAATCCGCAATCAACGCGGTTGTCGAAAGCACCTTGCGCGTCGAAGCCTCTCGCGTCGATTCAGTCATGAACCTGGTCGGCGAGCTGATTATCGGCAAATCCATGCTTCATCGCGCGATCGTGGAATTCGAACAGCGCCACCCGCGGGATCCGGCTCGCGCCAAACTGGCTGACGCGCTTTCGTTTCAGTCGCGTGTTCTCGACGAATTACACAAGTCGGTTCTGCAGATCCGCATGGTGCCGGTGGAGCAGCTCTTTCGTCGAGTTCCGCGCGTGATCCGCGATGTCGCGAAGCATCTCGGCAAGGACGTCGCGCTCGAGGTCGCGGGACAAAACACCGATCTCGATAAGGGCATTCTCGACGCGCTCGCCGAGCCGCTGACGCATCTCGTGCGCAACGCCGTGGACCACGGGATCGAGCCTGCGGAGGAGCGCATTGCGGCCGGAAAACCCGCGCGCGGCACGGTCTACCTCAATGCCTATCATCAGGCCGCGCAAGTCGTGATTGAAGTACGCGATGACGGCCGTGGAATCTATTTGGACCGCGTTCGCGCCCAAGCCGTCGAGCGCGGAATCATGACCGCGGAGGAGTTGAACCGGCTCACGGAGCAGGAAACGCTGAATTTGATCTTCGAGCCCGGCTTCAGTACCGCGACACGCGTCACCGAGGTGTCTGGACGCGGCGTAGGGATGGATATCGTTCGCACGGTGCTCGACCGTCTGAAGGGCGCCGTGCAGGTGTTGACAACGCCCGGACAAGGCACGACGTTTCAGCTTCGCGTTCCCCTCACGCTGGCGAGCATCCAGGCGCTCCTCTTCCGAGTCGGTGGTCGCCTCTTTGCCGTCCCGCTCTCGTCTGTTTTGGAAATTACGCGCGTTTCGGAGCCGGAAATCCATCGCGTGGATCAACGCGAAGTCCTCCGTTTGCGGGATCATCTCCTGACTCTCGTCCGGTTGGACCGGCTTGGCGAGATCCACGCCGTGGAGAGCAGCAAGCGCAAGTTCGTCGTCGTGATCGGCGGGGCGGAAAAACGATTCGGCCTTCTGGTGGACAGCCTTGTCGGGGAAGAAGAATTGGTTATCAAGCCGCTCCCGGGCGAGATCATCTCAAGCGATCTGGTCAGCGGCGCCTCGATTCTGGGCGACGGCACCATCGTGCTCATCCTCAATGTTCCTGCCGTTCTCGCTCGGCTGTCGCGAGCGCTGCCTTTGGAGGCGACGGCATGAGCGAACGCATTCGAGTTCTTGTCGTGGACGATTCCGCGCTCATGCGCAAGCTGATACCGCGCATTCTGGGCGGGGATCCGAACATCGAAGTCATCGGAACGGCCATGGACGGAGCCTTCGCGCTGAAGAAAATTGCAGACCTGAAGCCGGACGTGGTCACGCTCGATCTGGAGATGCCGCGGATGGACGGGCTCGAAACGCTGCGGATGCTCACGCGTCGTTTTCATCTTCCGGTGATCGTCTGCAGCACGCACTCGAAGCAGGGCGCCTATTGCACATTCAAAGCCCTGGCGCTGGGGGCTATCGATTTTGTGGCCAAGCCGCACGACGCAGCCGCGGGGCATATTGAGGCCATTGCCGGGGAGCTGATCGAAAAAATCAAGGTCGCCTGGCGCGTAGGCGCGCACAAGCAAGAGCTGCCCGTGCTCCCGGAGCCGCAGCCGGTCCGGAAAACCGGCGTGCGTGCCACGCTTCCGCCGAACCGCGTCGTGGCCATCGGAATCTCCACCGGCGGACCGAATGCTCTCCAGTACGTTTTGTCGCAGCTTCCGCCGGATTATCCGGCGTGCATCCTCGTCGTCCAACACATGCCGGAAGGATTCACGGATATGTTTGCGCGGCGGCTGGACGAG
>WNGP01008331.1_pt1 | contig 12833 bp, 9 predicted proteins | sample 5407671 | NCBI WGS metagenome assembly WNGP01 (sample SAMN13153381, study PRJNA577476) | soil metagenome | isolation source: 40 cm soil or saprolite under Garry oak tree replicate 2 | place: USA:California | collected 2016-06-15 | reverse complement strand
GCCGCGCGCTCGTGATGGATCCCGACGAGCTCGAGCATCTCGCCGACGCGCTTCATCGCGGCCTCCTTGTCGACCTTCTCGTGGAGGATGATCGGCTCCGCGATCTGGTCGCCGATCCGCTTGACGGGGTTCAGGGCGTTCATCGCGCCCTGGAAGATGATCGAGATGTGCTTCCAACGGATCCCTCGGAGCTGGCCCTCCCGGATCCGCGCGAGGTCGTAGCCCATGTAGTCGATCGTCCCGTCGACGATGCGACCGTTCGACGGGAGGAGGCGCATGATCGACAAGGCGGCCGTCGTCTTGCCGCAGCCGCTCTCCCCCGCGAGGCCGAGGCTCTCGCCTTCGCCGAGGCTGAAGTCGACCCCGTCGACCGCCCGGACGGTGCCCTCCTGCGTCTCGAAGTGCGTCTTGAGTCCTTTCACTTCCAGGAGCGCCATTTCACCGCGTTCACTCGCGGAGAGGAACCGCTTCCTCCCTCGCTCGACCCCTGCGTGGGAATCCGGCGCGCGCCATAACGGTTGCGAGACCCGCGGCACCAACGTCTAATAGAAGGTCCAGTTTCGTCCGTTCCTCGGAGGCGGCGAGATGACGGAGCTGACTCGTCGAGTCCGCCGCTTCTACGCCTACACGGGCGCGTCGTCGTTCGCCCTGTGGATCCCGTTCTGGACGCTCTGGATCCGCGGCAACCTCGGGTCCGATTTCGAGTTCACCCTCGTCGACGTCGCGTTCTGGCTCGGCATGCTGGCGTCCCAGCTTCCGGTCGGGGTGCTCGCGGACCGCATCGGCCGACGGCGGACGATCGTCCTGAGCGAGACGATCCGGTCCGCGGGGATCCTGGGGTACGGCCTCGGGATGACCTTCGCCGGGTACGTGATCGCGAACGTCGTGTGGTCCCTTGGCGCGGCCTTCTCGATCGGGACGTCCGCGTACCTGTACGACGCGCTCCTGGAGGCGGGGCACGAGTCGGAGTTCCCGCGGTACATCGGACGGAACACGACGATCCAGCTCCTCTCGAACGCCGCGGGCGCGTTCGCGGGCGGCCTCCTCGTCCAGGCGGTCGGGGAGATCCGGCTCACGCTGTTCGTCGGCGCGGCGCTGAACCTCGCGGCCGTCGCGATCGCCCTGACCTTCGCGGAGCCGAACGTCCCCCGGACGACGGAGCCCACGTACGCCGAGCAGCTGCGGCAGGGCCTCCGAGTCGTGCGTCGGCGCGAGGGCGTCGCCCTCCTCATCGGCCTGGAGGTGTTCCTCGGCATCACCCTGTACGCGATGGCGCTCTTCCGACCGCTGTACCTGCAGTTCCTCGGACTGTCTCCGGCGGAGATCGCGCTCTCCATCTCCGGATTCCTCCTGGTCGCCGCGGCGTGTTCCGCGTTCGCCGGCGAGATCGCGCGCGTGCTCGGGGAGTTCGGCACGATCGCGCTCATGGTCGCCCTGGCGTGCGGCGCGTTCTTCGCGATGTACGGGGCCGGCCGGTCGGCGGCGGCCTTCCTGTTCCAAGTCCCCATCTACGTCGTCTGGAGCCTCCAGCCCGCGCTGACGACAGCGTTCTTGAACCGGCGGCTGGAGCCGGGACAGCGGGCGACCGTGCTCTCGATGGGCTCGTTCGCATACACCCTCGGGATCGTGATCCTCGAGCCGCTCGCCGGGCTCCTCACGACCGCGACGGGCCTGCTGAACCTCGGCCTGTTCCTCGGGCTCGTGACGCTCGGGCCGTGCTCGTACGTCCTCGTCCGGTGGCGGACGACGGTCGCGCCGTGGCCCGCCGTGACGCCTCTCCCCTCGCGTCTCGTGGCGGGTGCACGGGTCTCCCGATTCCACCGGCTGTTCGAGCGGCTGAGCCGGCTCAGGCCGTGACCGCCACCATCGCAGGGGTCACGAGATGGCACGCGGCCGCGTTACCCGGTCCGATCTCGAGCAGCGGAGGCTCGGACCCTTCGTGCAGCGCGACGTAGACATTCCCGCCGTCAGCGTGCACGTCCGCGATCCCTTTGAGCCCGAGTCGCGAGGCACGGTTTGCCGCGACGACGGATCGGATTGCCAGCGCCACGGCCTCGGCGGACGCCCCGATTTCGGGGGTGATTCCAACGGTCCGATCGTCCTTGGCCTGGATCGTCGCGATTCCCGGAAGGAGTCCTGCCGCGTGGGCCGATCGGAGCTCCTCCGCCACTTCGGAGGCGCTCCAACCACACTTCTCGAATGCGACCGGGCAGCGTGGGTGGAACCGGCAGCCCGTTGGGATATCCACGGGGTCCGGCCGTTCGCCTCGGAGGATCACCCGCTCCACTTTCTTCCTCGGATCCGGGCTCGGGACGACCGAGATGAGGGCCTGCGTGTACGGGTGCTTCGGATGAGCGATGACCTGTTCTGCGGTTCCGGACTCGACGATTTTCCCCAGGTACATGACCGCGATACGGTCCGCGAGGATCCAGGCGAGGCCGAGGTCGTGTGTGATGAACAGGTAGGTGAGGTCGCGCTTTTCACGAAGCTGGAGCATGAGTTGCAGGATTTCCGTCCGGATTGAGACGTCGAGCATGGATACCGGCTCGTCCGCGACGATGAAGTCGGGTCGGAGCACGAGGGCCGCGGCGATCGAGACGCGTTGCCTCTGGCCGCCGCTGAGCTCGTGCGGAAACCGGAACATGAACTCTTCTGCGGGGCGCAGGCCGGCGTCCTCGAGGGCGCCCCGGACGAGCGCGGTGATCTCCCCTGGATCGGATGAAATGCGGTTGACGCGGAGGGGTTCCTGGACGATCTCGAGAACGGACTGCTTTGGGTTCAGGGACTCGTACGGGTCCTGAAAGATCAGGTGGAGCCTCCGGCGCAACGTCCGCATCTTGATCCCGGCGAGCCCTCCGCGCGCCTGGCGAAAGCCAATCGTTCCCCGCGCGATTCCGCCCGCCGCCGTCGGCGCGAAGACTTGGCCGATCAGCATGCCGAACGTGTTGTTTCCCCAGGCGTTCGCCCAAGACCCGTACGCATCGAAGGCCGGGGCGCCTGCCTGGATCCCCGCCGCGAACCATCCGGCGAGGATCGGGAGGAGGTTGAAGCCGACCGCGGCGAGGAGCGCGACCACGGCCGCGGTCCGTCGCGTGGGCCGCGTCGGCGGCAAGGCGGCGATGCCCCCCAGCAGGATTCCCATGACCACCGAGAGTCCGACCGTCCACCAGGGATCGAGGAGGGCGCTATCGACATAGACGGACGCCAGGGCGACGAGCGAGAGCGAGGCGAAGAGGCCAGCCCCAATCAAGAGGGCGAGCGTCGCGAATTGGAGCGGCGTCCATCGGAGAGACTCTCTCCAGGTGAAGGAGTATTTGCGGCGCAGGGAATCCATCGCGGCGAGGGCGGTTGCATCCTTGGGCCCGCGGAGGAGCGCCTCGTAGTCCGCGTAGGCCGCATCGGGCATCTCGAGGAATACGTCGCCTTCGGTCGCATTGACGAGACCGACGAGGGACTTCCCTGTCGTCGTCTTTCCACAGCCGCTTTCGCCGACGAGGCAAAACACCTCGCCCCGTCGAATGTCGAAGGACACGCCGTCCACGGCACGCACCCAGAGGGTAGCCCGTCCCGCGAGTTCGCGGAGCAAGCCGCGTCGGAGGGGGAACCAGACTTTCAGGCGACGGACTCGGATCAGCGCTTCGCTTCCGCCAGGCGTGGGTTCACCTCCTGAACTTCCGGATACAGGAAGCAGGCGACCTCACGTCCCCCGACGGACGTCGGCGACGGCTCATGGGTCGGGCAGCGTTCGAACGCGAACTTGCACCGGGGGTGGAAGACGCAACCGGTCGGCGGGTTGATGAGGCTCGGCACGGCTCCCGGGATTGACTCGGGGATCTTCCGGGTGCCCCGGATATCGGGGAACGCGCCGACAAGGCCTTGGGTGTACGGGTGCTTCGGTCGCACGTCTCCGCCATGACGGACAGGTCGTGCGAGATCAGGATCATCGAGAGGTCGAGTTCCCGCTTCAGCCGCTCGAGCAACTCGAGGATCTGCGCCTGGATCATGACGTCCAGCGCGGTCACCGGCTCGTCCGCGATCACGATCCGCGGGTTGCAGGCGAGCGCCATCGCGATCATCACGCGCTGCCGCATGCCGCCGGAGAACTCGTGCGGATAGTCCCGGAGGCGGTTCCGGTTGATGCCCACGAGCTCAAGGAGGTCTCCCACGCGGGCGTGAGCGGCCTGCTTGTCCACGCCCTCGTGGAGGATGATCGGCTCCGCGATCTGGTCGCCGATCCGCTTGACGGGGTTCAGGGCGTTCATCGCGCCCTGGAAGATGATCGAGATCTCCTTCCATCGGATGCCCCGGATCGAGAGCTCAGAGAGCTTCACGAGGTTCCTCCCCCGAAACCGGATCGAGCCGCGCACGATGCGCCCGTTGTACGGGAGGAGGCGCATGAGCGCCAGGGCCGTCGTCGTCTTTCCGCATCCGCTCTCGCCGGCCAAGCCCAGCGCCTCGCCCTCATCGAGAGCGAACGACATGCCCTCGACGGCGTGTACGGTACCCTTCTGCGTCGTGTACTCGATGACGAGGTCCTCGACTTCGAGCAGGGACAGCTTAGCGCCTCCGGAGGCGCGGATTGAGGATTTCGTCGAGCGCGTATCCGAACAGGTAGAACCCGAAGACCAGGAACACGATGCAGAGGCCGGGGATGATGAGCCACCCCGGGTTCCCGGTGGTCATCGCGTAGTTGCTCTGCGCCTCCGCCACGATGCGGCCCCAGCTGATGTTCTGCCGGAGGGACAGGTTGAGGAAGGCGAGGACGCTTTCGGACAGAATCGAGACGGCGACCGTGAGGATCGTGTTTGCGAAGATGAGGGGGAACGCGTTCGGGAAGATGTGGCGGAGCAAGATGTGAGAGCTGGACGAGCCAACCATCTTGGCGCGTTCGACGAACATCCGCTCCTTCAGGCTGAGGACCTGGCTGCGGATCACGCGGGCGGTGACCGACCATCCGGTCAAGCCGATGACGAGGGTGATTCCAAGCAAGTCAATCGTTCCGAGTCGAGCCGCGACAATGATCATGAGGACGAGCCAAGGGATTGACAAGACGACGTCGTTGAAGCGCATGATGACGTCGTCGACCCAGCCCCCGACAAAGCCGGAGAAGAGTCCGACCGCCGTGCCGATCACGCTCGCGACGATGGCGGACAGGACGCCGACGAGCAGAGAGACTTGCGTCCCCCAGATGACCTGCGAGAAAATGTCGTTGCCGAGCCGACTGACGCCCATGAGGTGCTGAGGGCTCGGCGGAGAGAGCGCGGGCGCATCGTTCACGGGTTGGAGCGGCCCGTAAGGCGCGATCCACGGGGCGGCGAGCGCCAGAAATACGAAGAAGACGAGGATGCTGAGTCCCGCCATCGCGGTCTTGTTATGCAGGATCTGCTGCCAGACCTCCGCGGCGCGGCGGCCCGTGATCGTGAGCTGCGCTCGAAACGGCGAGATCACCCGCGGCCTCGAGATGACGACCTCGGTCGCGACCATCGTTCCCCTCACGTGATTTTGATCCTCGGATCGAGCCAGAGCAGGACGAAATCGGAAATCAGGTTGGCGAGGACGACCGCCACGCCACCGATCACGATGATGAACTGCAGCACCGGGAGGTCTTGCGTGTTGATGGCATTAATCGTCCACCACCCGATCCCGTAGTAATCGAAGACGACTTCGACCTGATACGCGCCGCCCAAGATGAACGCGAGGTCCAGGGCGATGAGGGAGACCATGGGCGGGAGTCCGCTCGGGAAGATGTGGCGTCGGAGCACCTGACGCTCGTTCAGGCCTTTCGCCCGCGCCGTCAGGACGAAGTCCTCCGTCATGACATCGATTAGCGAACTGCGCATGACGAGGGAGATCCCCGCCAGAGTTCCGAGGCTCAGCGTCGCAGCCGGAAGGATGAGATGGGCCAACGCACTCGAGATGTGGGGCCAATCCCACGCCCAAGCGATGCTGAGGTTCGGATCGTTGAACTCGTAGTAGTTGTGCGGCGGTAGGACGGGCCACCACGAGAACCAGCCGGTGAAGCCCGAGTTCTTGATGAAGGAGAACTGGAGGACGAGGCCCAGCCAGAAGATGGGCATCCCATAGAGGAAGATGCCAATGCCGGTCGAGAAGAAGTCGAACGGTTTTCCTCGTCGCAAGGCGGCGTACGACCCGACCGCCATGCCGATCAGGATCGTGATGATGGTCGACGTCCCCACGAGCACGAGGGTCCAGCCGAGGGCACCGATGAGGACCGAGGCGACCGGCCGGTGGGTGGTGTACGAGACGCCCCAATCGAGGGTGAAGAGCTTCTGGAGGTAGATGAGGAACTGCTGCCACGGAGGAAGATCGAGCCCGAAGAACGTGTAGTCGTATTGACAGGAGGCCGCGAACTGGGGGTTGTGGGGACACTGGCTCAGGATCGGGTCTCCCGGCATCAACCGCACGAGGACATAGTTCAGGCAAATGATTCCGAAGATTGTTGTGAAGGCGTTGACCGTGCGTCGCGCAACGACTGCCAGGACTCTTGCCATTGGACGTCCTCCTCGGTTCCATGGCTTTCTGCCGGAACGGCCGGCGGTTCAAGGCGGCGGGGGCGGCGGCGGGGGCTCCGGCCTCCCCGGCTCCTGCCCTTTCGCCTCCTCGCGGAGAGTCCTCCGTCGACGCATCACGACCGCGGCGACCGCGAGCGCGATGACCGCCAAGACGGCCAGCGGGATTCCGTAGTTCACCCACGGATTCAGCCCGGCAGGCCCCGTGGGGCCGCCCCCGGTCGGGAGGTTCCAGATCGGGATCGAGTAGGGTTTGACCACGGTATGTGTGCCGGTCCCGCTCTTGTTGTCCGTGAAGTTCAGCGTGAGGGTGTAGTCACCCGCCGTGGAGTACGCGTGTATGTGGCGTACGACCGCCCCGCTCCCGGAGGTCCCCGTCACGTGGTCGACAACTTTCGCGCTCCCGTCTCCGAAGTCCCACGTCACGTTCACTTCGTCGCCATCGGGATCGATCGCGGTGAAATTGAACGAGATATTGTGGTTGACCCAGCCGTGGCTGACCCCGTTCGTCGTCGCGCCAAGGTTGAAGTCGAGGAGCCCTTGCGGCGGAAGGTTTTGGCCGCCCGATCCCGGCGTGATGGTCGCGGTCGTGCTGGCGCACACGGGCCATTCCGAGTCCGACACGCGGACTTTCACCGGATACGTCCCTGGCGTGGCCCACGCGTGATTCACGGTGCCGGTGCTCGTCGTCGCCGTCGCCCCGTCACCGAAATCCCAAACGTAGGTAAGGGGCTCGTTGTCAGGGTCGGACGCAACGACATCCAACGCGGTGCTCGCTCCGCTCACGTAGGAGATCGGCTGGAATGCGGCAATCGCTGGCGGCGGATTGTCTACCGGATAGACTTGGAACCACAGGTTCGGAAGGTCGCTGTCGGGAGTGGCCGCCGGGGTCTGGGTCCAGTTGCCCCAGTCCTGCCACCCGGAGCCGAGGTCCGACCGCGTCGTCGCGGCGTACAGGTTCCATTCGTAGAACGGAAGGATGTACGAATGGTAGTCGTACAGCATCTTCTGGAGTTCGTCCGTGACCTGCCGGCGGGCGACGGGGTCCGTGATGGTCAGGGAATCGTTCCAGCGTTGGTCGAATGTGGCGTTGCTGTAGTAGTTGTCGCTCACGTGCTGACCAATCGCCTGCGTCGTCTCCACTTCGAGGACGTCCAACGCGGGGTCCGAGACCGGGCTGAAAATCCAGTCCCACAGCCAGAGGTCGTAGTCCGCGGTCTTCCAGGCTTTGTCCATGAATGCGCCGTTCTTGAGGTAGTTCCCCTGATCGGGGACGCCGGGGGTGTACCTATAGCGGGAATCGCCGGTGGTCTGAATCCCCGCCTCGAATAGCCATCGGCTGATGTTCCCCATCATCGGGGCGAACTCCGGGTGTGTGTCGGGCGTGTAGAGCCGGAATACGAGGGGATTGATTCCCGACGTCGAGGGTCCTTTCTTGTACAGCGGAGTCGTCGTTGCGGAAGCAGGCTGGTTGTTCGCGTCGAACGCCCAACCCGCGGCGTTCAGGAGGGCGCGCGCGCCCTGCAGATCGAATTTGTATTGCTGGTCGGCGGGGATCGCATAGTGCCACGGGTTCGAATCCGGGACCAGCGTGTCCGCCACCGTGCCGAGTCCGAGCAGCCCCGATTGAATGAGCGCGGGCTTGTTGATGCTCATTGCGATGGCCAGTCGGACCGTGTCATTCAGCAGGAGGGGACTGCTCGAGCCGCTGAGCCACCGGTAGGCCGCGCGGATTTGGGGCGTGATCACGTTCACCGAGAATTCCCCTACGAATCCGGAGTCGACCGCCCACTTGAACATCCCTTGATCCCCGTTCGTGGGCAGGGCCTTCAGGTAGTCGGGTGCATCGACGGCGATCAGGGCGTCGAGCTTCGATTGGCCGCTCTTGAAGTCTTGGACCATGAGGCCCACGTTCGTTCCGCTGTAGAGCAGGTAGCGGACCTCGTTGGGCCGCGAGAACTGGCAGTAGTATTCGCCCCCGTAGTAGTTGGGGCTCCGCTCGAGGATGAAGGGTCCCGTGGAAAACGTCGTGTTCGTCGGGTCGGACATGTACATCGCGCCGGATCCGACCGGATGGACCGGTGGCGTGTTCGTGATGATGTTGTTCGGGTCCTGCTTCCCCACCGGCGGGTAGGCAACAGGATACCAGAGGTACTTGGGAAGGATCGGGATGCCCGTGAGCGCCGAGGACATGCCGGCGAAGGGAACCTTCGTGGTGATCCGTACGGTGTATGGGTCGACGGCGACCACGCTTTGGATCTGTGTCGTGTAGGCGTTCCAGATGCTCGCGGTCGCCAATTGCTGAATCTGGTAGCTGAACACGACATCGTCGGCGGTGACCGGATGGCTTCGATCGTTCGGCGCGTACGGGTTCGTGAAGTACGCGGTGTGCACGAGATGGAAGGTCCAGTTCACTTTATCGGCTGCGACTTCCCATGCGTATGCCAAGTCGGGCCGCACTTGGTAGGTCTGGTCGTACGAGAGGAGGGTGCTATACACGTTGAACACGATGACGAACTCCATCACCAGCGTCATCGAGTTTGGATTCAAGTTCTGGACTTCGAGGCCGCCAACACCGATGCGGAGGACGCGGAAGGGGGTTGCGGCGGGCGACGGGGCCGAAGGGGAACGCGGCGCCGCTAGGGCGATCGTCGAAAGCACGCTGAGGACGACCAACGCAACCGCGATCGATACAGCCAGCTTCCGAGCATAGTCTACACTCAGTCGTTCCTCCCCAACCATTGGGACCCCCGCCTCGTCGATGCATGGAACCGAAGTCCCATGCCACGATGTGACGTGATTCGGCGGATTCTATATAACGTTTCTCGGGAGGTGCGGATTGGGACATTCCGCGGAGGCGTTATTCACGCCGCGATCCGCGCCCGAGGGCCTCATGCGTATTCCGACTGGCTCTGCTCCCGCAGAAACTGCGGGAGGTAGTAATGCCCACCCGCGGACTTGCCCGAACTTCCGGACATCTTCCAGCCGCCGAACGGCTGGACCCCGACGACGGCGCCGGTCGTGGCGCCCGCGGCTCGGTTCGCGTACAGGACGCCCGCCTCGATCTCCGAGAAGAACCGCCGGAGGTCCGCTGGCTCTCGCGTGAAGATGCCCGCCGTGAGTCCGTAGTCCACGTCGTTCGCGACCCGCACGGCGTCGTCGAGCCCGTCGACATCGATGACCGAGAGGATCGGGACGAACAGCTCCTCCCGGTTGATCCGATGATCGCGCGGCAAGCCGTCGACAATCGTCGGGGCGACGAAGTGCCCGGGACCTTTACCCGATGTGCCGCCCGTGAGGACCTTGCCCTTCGACCGCTTGACCTCCTGGATCGCCTTGTCGTACGTCGCGACCGCGGCCTCGTTGATGAGGGGCCCGAGGTACACGTCCCGCGCGGTCGGGTCGCCCACCTTGATCTTCTGCGTCTCCGCGACGAGTCGCTCGAGGAACGCCCCCTTCACAGAACGGTCGACGAGGACGCGCGAGCACGCGGAACACTTTTGACCGCCGAAGCCGAACGCCGCGCGCATCACGCCCAAGGCGGCTTTCTCGAGGTCTGCGCTCGCGGTGACGATCGTCGGGTTCTTGCCGCCCATCTCCGTGATGATGGGTTTCGGTCGGTTCCCGCGGAACGTGTCGAAGGCCTTCATCCCGACGGCGCGCGACCCCGTGAAGACGAAGCCGTCCACCTCCGGATTGTCGACGAGTTCCTGCCCCACGGTGGCGCCGGGTCCGGTCACGTAGTTGAAGGCCCCCGCGGGGAGGCCTGCCTCGTGCAGGACCTCGGTGAGCCTCAGCCCCATGAACGGCGTGTCGCTCGCCGGTTTGAAGACGACCGTGTTGCCGGTGATGAGCGCGCCCGTCGACATCCCGGCGGCGATCGCGAGGGGGAAGTTGAAGGGCGCCACGACGGCCCAGACGCCGTAGGGCTTGAGGATCGACCGGGTCGTCTCGCCCGGGAGGAACTGCCCCATCGGATGCTCGTACCCCTGGTTGCGCAGCATCTCGGCGGCGTACCAGCGCATCAGGTCGGCCGCTTCGTCGACGTCGGCCATGGCTTCGTAGCGGTTCTTCCCGTTCTCGAAGGACATGAGCGCGGCGTACGCGAACTTCCGCTCGGCGATCAGCTCGGCCGCGCGCTGGACGATGCGCACCCGCTCCGGGTACGTTGTCGCGGCCCATCCAGGGAACGCCGCCTTCGCCGCGTCGATCGCCTGCTTCGCGTGCGCCCGCGTGCCTTTCTGGAAGTGCCCGAGCACGAGCGTCGTGTCGGCAGGGCTCGTGTCCTCGAACGTCGCGTCGGCCCACACCTCTTGGCCGTCGACGATTATCGGGTGCTTCGCGCCGAACTCCGCGCGGACCTTGTCCACCGCGGCCTCGTAGTGCGCGTGGAACTCCTCCGTCTTCCCGAGCTCCACCGCGTTCTGCCACGTCCGCTCGTTCCGGAATTCCATCGAACCCACGCTCGCGGTGGCCAACAGCGCCGAGTCGGAATAAATCTTCGGCTGGCCGCTATGGCCGGGCCATCGGGGAATCGGCTGGAAGGATTGTCGGCGCGGCTTCCGAGCCCTCCAGGGCAATCCACGCCTGGCCGCCGATCAACGACGTGCGAACGAGCACGATGCGGCGGCCGCTGATGGATTGGAACCGGCGGAACGACACGAACCGGTGTGAACTGTCAATGGCGGAGGCTGCAGCCCCCCCTTCTAGGGAGAATAGACCGAGGAGAAGAACGGGGCGAACCAGTCCCAGGGGAAGCACGTCTGCCCAGACAAGCGCGAAGGCAACCACTCCGATTGACCAGGAGATGGCGAAGGTCTGAGCCATCGAGTCGTCTCGGAGACGGATCGGGCCCATCCAGCCGGTCATCCGTAGGGCCGCGAGATAGCTCCGGACGGTCCTCCTCGCCCCCACAAGCCCCCAAGAAAGTCCCACCACCACGACAAGGACCTGCCACTCCCCGGGAGCGCCAAGTTTCCACGCCCCGAACCCCATGAGACCTCCCCAGGCGGCGCTAGTCGCGAGGCTCACGAGTCCTACTTGGAGTGCGGAGATTCGGAACGGCCAGACAACCGGATGCATCGCCAAGATTAGCCCGAGGACTCGAACCGGAATGCCCTCGCGTAATCTTTTCGGCGGCGTGCCCGGGACTCACACGATGTATGCGTCCGTGGAGCCTTCGTACTTACCGTACTGGGCGATCGCGCCGATCGACGCCAAGAGTTCGCGCGCCCACTCGCGGGTGTACGAGTTCGGCGGGATGTCCTTCGTCGTGCCCAGCCACTCGAAGATCTCCTTGAACGCGGACCGCTGCTCGTCCTTGGTCAAGCCGTCGTCAATTTTGGCGATGCGCAGCTCCAGCCGGCTCATGCCGAGGACGAACTCCTTGCACTGGGCCGTGAACTTCGCCTGTTCCTCGCGCGTCATGGGAACTCGTCCTTCCATGCAGCGTGGCCATCATAAAACTTATCGCAATCTTCATCGGGAGGGCACGGCTCGCAGGCACGATGGTCGCGTTCGTCCGCGTCGCGAAGACGACGGACGTGCCGCCCGGTAGCGGTCGCGTCGTCGTCGTGCAGGGCCATCCGGTCGCCCTCTTCAACGTCGACGGACGGTTCTATGCGCTCTCGAACGTCTGTTTGCACCGCGGCGGTCCGGTCGGCGAAGGCGAGCTCGACGGCCCCGTCGTGACGTGCCCGGTGCACGGATGGGAATACGACGTCCGCACGGGCGCCAACACGATCAATCCGGCCGCGCGACTTCGGACGTTCGAGGTGCGACGACGTCCTCGTGGGCTCGTGAGCCCGCGGCCGACCGATTCGCGAAGGATGATATGGAGGCGCGCCGATACCCGCCCGATGGGTCCCATGATACGCGACAGCCGCATCGCGGTCTCGTTCGTGTTCGGCCTGGTCGGAGGGATCCTCATCCTCTTGGTGAGCGTCATTTATCTTCCCTACCTGTTCTCGCCGTACTACGGAGGCCCTTTCTTCCTGGGCGGGTTCGGGTTCGTCCTCGGGCTCGTCTCCGGAGTCCTCGTGCTCGTCGGGTCTTCGCTCGGTTTCGTTCGTCCGAATCAAGGGGTCGTCTGGGGAATCGTGACCGTCGTGTTCGGGGCCCTGAGCATCTTCAGCTTGGGAGGGTTCTTTGTCGGGATGGCGCTCTCGATCACCGGTGGAGCGATTGCGATCGTCGTCGGCGCCGGCCCGGGGATCGTCCGCGAGCCGATCCGTCAGCGGGCTTGCACGGCGTGCGGCATGTTCCTCTCCATCGAGTACAACCATTGCCCGTACTGCGGGCACG
>WNGP01007742.1_pt1 | contig 12835 bp, 6 predicted proteins | sample 5407671 | NCBI WGS metagenome assembly WNGP01 (sample SAMN13153381, study PRJNA577476) | soil metagenome | isolation source: 40 cm soil or saprolite under Garry oak tree replicate 2 | place: USA:California | collected 2016-06-15 | reverse complement strand
GTCGGCCGCGCCGCCGGCGGGCGACGACGCGACGTCGCTCGCGAGACAGCCGGCCGTCGCCGCGGTGAAATCGCCGCCCGTCATGCGCAGCACGCTCACGCTGCCGAACACGGCATCGTAGGCGGGTGAGTCGGGGAACGGGTCCCAGGAGACATCCGACGGATCGACCTGCACCCCCATCCTGATCGGTCGGCCCGGCGCCGCCTTCAAGTAGAAGACCTTGTCGTAGCAGAAGAAGCCGTGCTCGCTGATCGCCACGTCGATCAGAGGGAACGGCACGGTGACCGGCACGAGCCCGCTGTCGAACCGCACCGGCGCGGCGTCGTTCTCGCTGAGATCAACTTGAAGCTGCTGCTGCGCCGTCCCCTTCCAGCCGATCATGTACTTGCCGGAGCCGGTGAACGTCTTGGAGAGCACCGGCACCGACCAGAAGATGTCCTGCACGTCGTAGACGATGAACGGCGGCTGGAAGCTGTTGAAGCTCAACGTGAACCCGCCCTTCACGCCATCCGCGAAGAAGATCGGGCACTCGCACGGGCCGAAGCAGCCTTCTTCGTAGCGGCTGTCCGGACTCAGGACGTAGGGGATCGGGAAGACGGTGGGAGCGCCCGACTGCGCCCGGGCCGAAAGGACGGACGCCGCCACGACGCATGCCAGCGTCAGAGCGGCCCGAGGCGCGTGACGCCACGCAACTGCGAATCGTGAGCTGCACATTGGAGACCTCCTCTCGTGAGTCAGCACGCCCCCAAGCGTCCCCCCGCAGTCACCGGCCCGAGTCCCTGCCCGGATCCCGGCCGACCTGCCCGGACAATCTCGCGTGTGCCGGGATCATACCAGCCTCGAGGCGTCAAGGCACCTGGCAAGTCTCACTCCACCCAAGCGCTCCCCCCCGATGACCGAGCCTCTCGGCCGGGTCGTCATCCGGCCAATCGAAACCCATTGAAATCGGCTCCGAGGGGCGGTAGATTCCTGCGCAACGGGACATCCTTCTGAGGGGATACGAGATGACCATGAAATCCGTTCGGGTCTCGATGTCCATTGACGTCGCGATGCTGGCCGTCGTGCTGACGGTCGCGGCCGGCGGCAGGACCGACGCCGCCGAGACCTCGATCCGGGCCAAGACACACTCGGGCGATTACGTCGGAGCCGATCGATCCTTCTTGCTGACACCGGCGGACGGGCGCTTCAACGCCGGCGGCGGTGCTGGGGGCGTGATCGTCAGCTTCCTGGCGAACGACTTCCAGCAGTCCTGGTATCTGGAGTTCAGGCCGCCGGACGGGCAGGCTCTCCTCCCGGGCGTCTACTACGACGCGGCGCATCCGGTGTTCCGCAGGACGGGCCAGGCCGGCGTCTGGATCGACGGCGGGGGTCTCGACTGCGACAAATTGACCGGCGCGTTCGAGATCAAGCAGATGGCGGTGAGCGGCGGCGCCCTCGTCTCCTTCTGGGCCTCTTTCGAGCAGAGTTGCGAACTGTTCTCGGGCGAAAAACGGGGCGAGGTCCGCTTCAACGTGGAGGTCGGGCCCAGCGTCGAGGCTCCGCTGACATCCGACGTCCAGCGCACCGCCGCGCTGACCGTGCCGGTGGCGACGGAGGGATTCTCCGGGACGGCCCCGACCCTGGCGGCCAGCGGGCTCCCGGAGGGGTCGGTATTCACCGACCGGGGCGGCGGGACCGCCGATCTCTCCTGGACGCCGGGTTTCGACCAGACGGCCGATCAGGACGTCTCATTCCGGGCCGACGACGGCGCGGGATCCGCCGCCACGACCACCACGCGGATTCGCGTCGGAGGTGTCACCTCCCTGGTCGTGGAAGACGACCCGGGCGACTCCATCACGGGCGGCAGCCGCTACGCCTTGAGCACGGCGGATGCCGATCTCATCGGGAGAAGCGTCGTCTTCAGCAACATCACTCTGGCCTTCGCCCGGCTGTCCTTCCGATCGAACCGCATCGGCTGGCAGATGGAGTTCGCGGGGCCCGATGGACAGCTGCCGGGTCCCGGAATCTACGAGAACGTGGCCGCCGTCGGGAGGCAGGCACCCGGGCAGGCAGGGCTCAACGTCACGGGGCCGGTTCCGGGATGCAGCAACGTGACCGGTCGCTTCGTGGTGTTGCAGGCGGACTACGGACCGTTCGGCTACATCAAGTCCTTCTGGGCCACTTTCGAGCAGCATTGTGAAGGGGGCGTGCCCGCCCTGCGCGGGGAGGTTCGACTCAACGCCGACCCGCCGGTCTGGATGAAGGCTCCCGGACGAAGCGAGACATCGGCGGGCCGGCCACTGGTGCTGGGAGTGGCAGGCTTCTCGGCCGGTGGAGGTCCGGTCATCCTCCGCGCCGAAGACCTCCCGCAGGGCGCCGCATTCGCCGACCGCGGGGACGGGACGGGTCAGTTCGAGTGGACCCCCGGGCCGGGGCAACTCGGCCCGATCCGGGTCACGTTCGTCGCGCAAGATGCCCTGGCTCGAACCGATGCGATGGCGACCGACATCGCGGTGTACGCCGCGAACGACGACTTCGGCCAGGCGGCTGCCGTGGGAGAGCTGCCGTTCAGCACGAAGATCGATCGCTTCTGGGCGACCCGGGCGCCCGACGATCCCGACTGCGGCTACGCCGGCGAGGCAACCGTCTGGTACGCCTTCACGCCGTCCAAGGACCTGACGGTCGACGTGGACACGCTCGGCAGCGGCACCCCCTATACGACCCTGGGGGCCTTCACCGGCGCGCGCGGGGCCCTGTCCCTCGTGGCGTGCCGCTCGCAGGGGCTGATCAGCTTCCAGGCGAGCGCCGGCGTGACCTATTACCTGATGGCCGGAACCTCATCGGAGGGCTGCCGTTCAGCGACAGCGTGAACACTCTGCATGCCACCACGGCCGACGACGATCCGCGCTTCGCTTCCTATCCCTGCACCTACGCCGCCTACACCGTCTGGTACGTCTTCACTCCCGCGACCGATGTGCGTGTCGTGGCGGATACGCTCGGCAGCGACTTCCGTCCGACCCTCGCCGCCTTCACCGGCGCTCGCGGTTCTTTGCAGAGCGTCGCATGCGACAACTCGCTCGACGGCCATCAGCCTCGCATCTCCTTCACGGCGTTCGCAGGGACGACCTATTACTTCATGATCGGCTCCCTGAACGAGTACTTCCCTGGAGGAAACCTGGTCTTCAATGTCCGCGGGCTGCCGCCGCTCCAGATCACGATCGGGCTGGATCCTGACGGGACTGTGAATCGCCCACGTGGCATCGCTACGATCGGCGGCAGCGCCACATGCTCGCGGCCGATCGCCTTCGATCTCTCCGTTCTCCTGGAACAGTCGGGCGGGCGGGGCGTGGGAGGAGTGGCGGTGGTCCATGTGTCCTGCGCCGCCGAGACGCGCTGGAGCGCCAGCGTTTCGCCGATCGGGGGAATGTTCCACGCGGGACCGGCGCGGGTCACGGCGAGCGCCAACGCGTTCGACCCGGATACCGCGGAGTCCTTCCTGGCAATGACGATTGCCGATATCACGCTGAAGCCGCGCCCGGGCAGGCAGCCCCGGGGAGCGCGAACCACGGAATAGGCCGAAGGGCTCGCATGAATCACAGACTCCTTGTCGCCGCCGGACGGATGTCGTGCCTCGGCGCCGCGATCCTGCTGCTCGCGGCCCTACCGGTCGCGGCCCAGACCGTCAACGACCCCGGGCTTCAGGTCGAGGTCGTCGCCGGCGGCCTGTCGCAGCCGACGACGATGGCGTTCATCGGGGACGGCGACATCCTGGTCCTGCAGAAGGCGAACGGGCAGGTGCGCCGGATCACCGGCGGGGTCGTGCAGCCCGCACCGGTCCTGGACGTGGCGGTCGATTCCGCCAGCGAGCGGGGGCTGCTCGGCATCGCCCTCGATCCCGACTTCCCGGTCAACCGGCGCGTCTTCCTTTATTACACGGAGAGCGCCACCGGCGCCGACACGGCGGGCTCCCCCGCGCCGCTGGGGAACCGCGTGTACCGGTACACCTGGGACGGGGCGGCGCTGGTCAACCCCGTGCTGATCCTCGACCTGCCGGCCACCCCCGGCCCGAACCACGACGGCGGCGTCCTCGCCTTCGGGCCGGACGGGGATCTGTACGCCGTCATCGGCGACCTGAACCGGAACGGCAGACTTCAGAACTTTCCAGCGGGTCCCGCCCCCGACGACACCGGCGTGATCCTCCGCGTGGACACGAACGGCGCGGCGCCTTCCGACAATCCCTTCTTCAACCCGCTTGTCTCCCCCGCTCCGATGAGCCGGTACTACGCCTACGGCGTGCGCAACTCCTTCGGGCTGGCGTTCGACCCGGTCACCGGCGCTCTCTGGGATACCGAGAACGGGCCGGACTCGTACGACGAGGTGAACCGGGTCGTCCCCGGCTTCAACAGCGGCTGGGTGCAGATCATGGGACCGGACGCGCGCGACCCGCAGGGGCAGGGCGACCTGTGGGTCGCTCCCGGGTCCGTCTACAGCGACCCGGAGTTCTCCTGGCAGATCCCGATCGCCCCCACCGCGCTGACCTTCGCGGCGAGCCCCGTCCTCGGCTGCGGCCAGTTGCGCAACCTTCTCGTGGGCGACAACAACTGCGGCCAGATCTACCGCTTCGTGCCGAACGCGGCGCGCGACGGCCTGTCGTTCACCTCCCCGGCCCTGCAGGACCTGGTGGCGGACAACGGCGCGGCGGTCTGCTCCGCGGAGATGGCCGAGATCATCTTCGGCGCCGGCTTCGGCGTGATCACCGACCTCGAGAACGGACCGGACGGAAGACTGTACGTCGTGTCGCTCAGCCGGGGGACCGTGTACCGGATCGGCCCCAAGCCCGGCGCCTTCCCGGACGCCGATGGCGACGGAGCCGGCGACGCGTGCGACTGCGCCCCCTCGGACGGCGGGGCGTTCGGCGTGCCCGCCGAAGTGCCGCGCCTGCGCGCCGCGAGCGCCGCCCCGACGACGTTCAGCTGGGACCCGCAGGCGGCCACCGCCGGCCCCGGCACGGCCTACAGCACGGTGACCGGCGACCTCGCCGCCCTGCGGCCGGATGGCGGCTTCGCCTCGGCGTGCACCCTCGCGCGAGGGCTTGCCGCCACGTCACTGACCGAGGCGCGCCCCGACCCGCCGGCGGGCTCCGGTTATTACTACCTCGTGCGCGCCGAGAACACCTGCGGCAACGGCACGTTCGGAAACGGCAGTGGCACACCCGACCCCAGGGACGCTCTCGACGCGACCCTGCCGCCCGACTGCCCGTGCAGCGCCCTGGCCGGGGGCGCCCTGATCAGCTTCCGGATCGTGAATGAGTCGCTGACCGTCTGGGTGACGAACGGCGCCTTCATCGACCGGGCCAAGCAGCTTCTCGCCACCGGCACGAGGCAGATCCCGATCTTCGGCACCCTCCTCGACGGCCGCGCCTGCGACCCCCAGTGGACCTGGCACGTCGATCCCCAGAACGTCTCCTTCGCCGACGCCGCCACCGAGGTGTGCGACGGCCTCCCCTCCTATATCGAGGCGAACAAGGCGTACTGGCTGGGGACCGTGGGCTCATACTGCCCCTGGTCGGCGGTCGTCACGGTCGTTGGCGACCGACGTTAACCACACCCGCCGGCCGCCGATGGTCGGGGTGGAGTGTCACCCCGCTGGAGGTCAGAATGCGAACAGAGTGCCGGCTCCCGCGGGCGGCGTTCTGGACACCCGACTCAAATACCTGATCGGCGGGCGTTTCGGCGCGGACTGTCGGGAGTGGCGTGCAATTTCCAGTCGGTTTCTGTCCAGTGGCTGCGCACTGAAGGTCGCGAGGCTGCCGCGCTCTAGAGCAGCGAATTCCGGAACCAAGGAATGTTCCTGGCCCACAACCTCCGGAGTCGCCGGTTGTTGCGGCTGCTGTCGAACGACCGTCGCGGGCGGGTTGTGCTGGCGGCACGGGGGTTGCTCTATGTAGCCGTCTCGTTGATGAGGAGAGGCGATGGCACGGAACCCGGATTCACCGGGAGTCGACGACAGGACGGCCATCTTCATTTCGGGAACCCTGCGCCGTCTGACCGGCGCGTCGTTCATCACTCTGTTCGTCCTCAGTGTCGCGCTCTTCTCTCCCGCCTCGGCCGCCGCGCACGAAAAGTCTCGCGTCGCCCCGGACCTTCAGGAGGAGACCGGCAAGGGCTCGCCGGCCCGGATGGTCCGCCTCGTGATCACGCTGGACGGAGCCGACCCCGCCCAGGTGGCCGCCCGGGTCGCCGAGCTGGGCGGCACAGTCCGCGGACATTTCCACAATGTCGGCGCGATGTCGCTGGAGCTGCCGCTCGACGCGGTCGGGGCGCTGGCGGAATTGGCCGGCGTCAAGTACGTGGCACCGGATCGCCCGGTGGCGGGACTTGCAAGTCAGCTGGACCGCACGACCGGAGCCAGCTCCGTGTTCCCCGGCATGCTCTCACCGGACGGCGCTGTCGCCAGCGGCGGCGCATTGCCGGTCGTGCTCGACAGCATCAGCAGGGCGGCCGGTCCTGCCGCCAACGGCACGACCCTGACCTGGTCGCACACGATCGGATCCGGGCCCGACCGCATCCTGGTCGTCGGCGTGTCGCTGCGCGATGGAAACACATCGGTGACCGGCGTCACCTATGGGGGTGCGCCTCTCACCCTGATCGGCTTCCAGACCGCGGGCGGGGGTCAGAATCGGACGGAGATGTGGCGGTTGCTGGCCCCTCCCGCGGGCACCGCCGGCATTGCTGTCACGCTGTCGGCCGCGAAACGGGTCGTGGGCGGGGCGGCCTCGTTCTTCAACGTCGATCAGACCACGCCTCACGGCCCCTTCAGTTCGGCGATCGGGAGCGGCGCGACCGCGGCCGTGACCGTGGCGAGCACGAGGGACGAGCTCGTCGTCAATACGGTGACCGCAAACGGCGACGCGGTCTCGCTGACCGCGGGCTCGGACCAGACCTCCCAGTGGAACGCCTTCAGCGGGAACGGCGACGCCGGAAACGCCCGCGGCGGAGGAAGCAGCGAGCCCGGGGCATCCTACGTCACGATGTCATGGGCCCTGGGAGCGGCGAAGCCGTGGTCCGCCGGCGCGGTCTCCCTGAAGCCCGTGGGCGAGCCTTCCTTTGGTGGATATGACGGCAGCGGTGTGGCCGTGGCGGTCCTCGACTCCGGCATCGCCAAGGGCCACCTCGACCTGATCCGCAGCGACACCAAGAAATCCACGGTCGTCCTGGGCGTCGACTTCACCGGTGCCGGCAAGCTGGACGACCCCTTCGGCCACGGCTCGCACGTCGCGGGGGTCATTGCCGGAGACGGCGGCGAGTCGTACGCTCTGGGCCGCGATTACACCGGGGTCGCGCGCGGCGTCAGCCTGGTCAACTTCAAGGTCCTGGACGACTATGGTCGCGGCCACGTCAGCAACGTGATCGCCGCAATCGACTATGCGATCGGCGTCCGGAGTCTTTACAACATCCGGGTCATCAACCTGTCGCTGGCGGCCCCCCCGATCGACTCCTACGTCGACGATCCGCTCTGTCAGGCGGTCGCGCGCGCCGTCCAGGCGGGCATCGTCGTGGTCGCCGCGGCCGGCAACTTCGGGCAGGATCCATACGGCAACAAGACGTACGGCAGCGTCACGTCTCCGGGAATCTCCCCGGCGGCCATCACGGTCGGTGCGGCCAACACGCGCGGCACCGACACCAGGTCGGACGATGTGATCGCGCCGTTCTCCTCGCGCGGGCCGACGCTGTCCCACTCGATCGATCCGGTCACCGGCGCCCCGGTCTACGACAATCTGGCGAAGCCCGATCTGGTCGCCCCGGGCACCCGGATCGTGTCGCTGGAGCGCGACAACAACTACCTGGTCGCCCACTTTCCCGCCATCCACGTCGACGGGACCAAGTCCAACAGCCGCTACATGATGTTGAGCGGCACGTCCATGTCCGCCGGCGTGGTATCCGGCGCCGTGGCGCTGATGCTGCAGGCGAACCCCTCGCTGGCGCCCAACCAGGTCAAGGCGATTCTGATGTACACCGCCCAGATCATGAACGGGCCGGATCTGTTCGAGCAGGGCGCCGGCCTCCTCAACGTCGACGGCGCCGTCCGGGTGGCGGCCCAGATCAGCTCGACGGCCGACACGACCCTGGTCGGTCAGAACCTGGTGAGGGGACAGGGCCTCCCCGCGTCGCAGAGTCTCATCTCGGGAGAGACCGTTGCCTGGAGCGAGAGCCTCATCTGGGGCTTTGGATCTCTCCGGGGACAGGCGGTCCTGACGACCCAGCAGACGGCGTACACCCAGTCTCTCATCTGGGGCATCGACCGGCTCGACGCCTGGGGTGCAGGCGTCACGTACTACGACGGACTCTACTCCTCCTCGTACGTGGCGTTTGGCGGGAACAACCAGTGGAACTACGTCACCTGGGATTCGGGCACGCCGACGGCGTCGGGTCTGATCTGGACGCGGGAGCTCGACGCGTCGGGCCTCATCTGGGGGGATCGGGTCATTTCGAGTGATTTCTTCGACGTCTCGAGCTCGAGTCTCATCTGGGGCATCAACGGGTACGGCGGATACGACTTGGGCCTCATCTGGGGCATCGACGGCGCCGGCCTGATCTGGGGGTCATACTGAGATGAGCGCCCAGACGATGGACCCCCGGAGAAGCGAAATGAAAGCCGACCTGTACATCGGTGTCGTCGTGGTGAGCGGGGCCGCGTTTGTTGCTTCGAGCCTGCGACGCATCCTCGCCGACGGTCTGGACGCGCGGCACCTGGCGTGGCTCGGCATCGCGGTCCTGACCCTCCTGATCGGGCGTCTGTCGGTGAAGCTGCCGTTCCCCAACTGCCGGGTGTCGTTCTCGGACGCGCTGATCTTCCTGTCCATCCTGGTCTTCGGGGGCGACTTCGGAACGCTGACCGCCGCGCTGGATGGGTTCGCTTCGTCGACGCGGCAGAAGGGGACCGCTCACAAGAAGGTCTTTAACACCGCGGGGATGGCGGTGTCGGTGCGACTGTCGGCCTGGGTGTTCGCGCGCCTGCTACCGGACGGCGCGTCGTCGGGCCACGGCCTGTCGCCCGTTGACCTGCTGCTGCCGGTGACGGCCCTGGCGCTCTCGCAGTACGTGCTCAACACCGCCCTCGTGGCGACGGCGGTGGCGCTGAAGGACCGCGCCTCGTTCCTGGCGACCTGGCTGGACGCGTCCCCGTGGGCCGGTGCCGCCTATTTGGCCAGTTCCCTCGCGGCGGCCGCGGTTTTTCTCGCCGTGAGGGACCTCGGCGTGCTCCTGGCGCTCACGGTAGTGCCGTTCCCGGTCATCCTCCATCTCACCTATCGCGCCTGCCTGAGCCGACTGCTCCGGCAGAAGCAGACAGTGCCGCTGCAGGCGAATCGATCCTGAGCCGAAGCCCGGCTCGCGACCGGGACCCACACCGATCGGCGCTTCCGCCTCGACGAGAGGGTGGAGCACCTGGCGCTGGTCAAGAGGACGCTCGAGTACTCCTACCAGGGCCGCGCGTGCTCCAGGTCCTTCCGACGAGAGGCGCCAGATCTAAAAAGACAGAGCTCCGCAAAACGGTGAGAAGTGATCACGGAAGAGTCTACGAGCACCCGCTCGTGGCGCCACAGTTCAGGCACTTGTAGCACGCGCCGTTCCTCACCATGATGCTGCCGCAGTCGGGGCAGGGCGGGGCGTCCTCGTCGGGGCGGAAGGCGAACATGGAGCGGGACGGGTCGGAGCCGGCGGCGCCTACGGACCCGGGGCCGGGGGAGCCGGGCGTGGTGCCGCGCGGCCCGGGGGTCGTGGTGGCCGGGCCGGTCGTCACGACGCGGCTGGTGGCGGTGGGCCCGGGGGCGAGGCTGATCGGCACGGGCCCGATGGCGCGGGCGCCCGGATCGGTCGCCGTCGTTGTCCCGTCCTCCTTCACGTGCACGCCGATCGCCTGCTGCTGGTCCTTGGCCAGGAACTTCGAGGCGAGCCAGCGGAAGATGTAATCGACGATCGACTTGGCGATCGGGATCTCGGGGTTGTTGGTGAAGCCCGAGGGCTCGAAGCGGACGTGGCTGAACTTGTCGACGAGGACGTGGAGCGGCACGCCGTACTGCAGCGCCATCGACACGGCGGTGGCGAAGCAGTCCATCAGGCCGGAGACGACGCTGCCTTCCTTGGCCATCACCAGGAAGATCTCGCCGGGCTGGCCGTCCTCGTACATGCCGACGGTGACGTAGCCGTCGTGGCCGGCGATGGAGAACTTGTGGGTGATGGCGCGGCGCTCATCGGGGAGGCGGCGGCGGACGGCGCGCGGCTGGCCCTCGACGGTGACCCCGACGCCGGGGGCGGCCTCGACCTTCACCCTGGTCTGGTCCTTGCTGGTCGAGAGCGGCTGGCTGCGCTTGCAGCCGTCGCGGTAGACGGCGACGGCCTTGAGGCCGAGACGCCACGCTTGTAGATACGCCTCGGCGATCTCGTCCACGGTGACGTCGGACGGGACGTTGACGGTCTTGGAGATGGCGCCGGAGATGAACGGCTGCACGGCGCCCATCATCTTGACGTGGCCCATGTACTGGATGCTGCGGCTGCCGCGGAGCGGCCGGAAGGCGCAGTCGAACACCGGCATGTGCTGGTCCTTGAGGTGCGGCGCGCCCTCGATCGTCTCGTTCTCGTCGACGTACTCCATGATCTCCTTGACTTGCTGCTCGGAGTACCCGAGGCGCTTGAGCGCCTTCGGCACGGTCTGGTTGACGATCTTGAGCATGCCGCCGCCGACCAGCTTCTTGTACTTGATGAGCGCGATGTCCGGCTCGATGCCGGTGGTGTCGCAGTCCATCATGAAGGCGATGGTGCCGGTCGGTGCGATGACGGTCGCCTGGGCGTTGCGGATGCCGTTCCTGGCGCCCAGCTCGTACGCCTGGTCCCAGCACTCGCGCGCCGCGTTGTACAGGTCGAGCGGCACGTGCGCCGAATCGATCGTGGCGACGTGCGAGCCGTGCTTCCTGATGACCCTGAGGAACGGCTCGCGGTTCTTCTCGTAGCCGTTGAACGGACCCATGACCGCGGCGATGCGCGCCGACTCGACGTACGCCTGGCCGGTCAGGACGGCCGTGATGGCGCCGGCATAGTCGCGCCCGGCGTCCGAGTCGTACGCCAGGCCGCGGCTCATCAGGAGCGCCCCGACGTTGGCGTATCCCAGCCCGAGCGGCCGGAAGTTGTGCGAGTTGTCGGCAATCCTCTGCGTCGGATACGAGGCGTTGTCGACGATGATCTCCTGCGCCAGGATGGTCGTCTCGATCGCCTTCTTGTACGCCGCCACGTCCAGCTCGCCCGCTTCGTTGCAGAGCTTCATGAGGTTCAGCGACGCCAGGTTGCAGGCGGTGTCGTCGAGGAACATATACTCGGAGCAATTGTGGACGAGCAGGCCGCCGGCGACGAAATGATGATCGCGGGGCTCCATCAGATCGAAGACCTCTTCCTCGCCGAGGGGTTTCAGTGACTCGAAGCCGTCGCTCGGGGGGTCCCAGTAGGCGGCGACTGATTGCGGCTGATGCGGAGGGAGTGCATCTCCTGTACGTCGTAGGTTTTCGTCCCGCCCTTGCCGTCCGGCATTTCGGTCGTGGTGTTGCCGTTGCGACGGTTCTCGTAGATCTTCCCCTTGATGCCGAAGTTGAGCAGGATCTGCTGCACCTGCCGCAAGAGCGTCAGGCTCGTGGAATCGAGCGCCACGTAAGCGCTCTTGTTGTCGGTGAACCCGACGGTCCCATCGGTCGTGAACAGGCCGCGAAGGAGCGCCGCGGAGCTCTCGCGATCGAGGCGGAAAGCGGTGTCAAGGAGGCGCTTCTTGGGGGCGCCCTCGTCGAGCACGGCGTAGCGATCGACGACGACGGTGATTTCTTTCGCGGAGGTGGCCACGCGAACGCCAGTGTCCGTCCGGGTGAGCCCCTTGATCTTCTGGTCCGGCTTCACGGAGTTCAGAAATTCGACGCACTCCTCGAGGATGTGCGCCTCGCCATGGCCAAGTGTCACGACCACCTGGCCCTGTTCGCCGGTCTTGCATCCGTCCCCAGCCGCCATCCCGATGAACTCGGCCATCTTCGAGTGCAGGTGCTCCTTGCCGAAGCGGCCTGGCACCAGGATGAGCTGGTCCTTCTCATTCAACTGGCCTGCAGGTACGTCGCCGCGGTTGGTCGTGGAGATCGGATGATCCTGAGTGACCTTGAGCGTGAAGCCGTGCTTCGTCCTCAGCAGAAATGTCTGCTTCACTCCCGTGCGGAAGATCTCGGTGACCGGAGCGAGCTCGCCGTACTCGGTGACGATGTTCACCACCCTCCGGCCGACCAGCTCCTTGATCGGTACCAGCCCCTCCTCCGTCGCCACCAGCGTGTCGCCGGTGACGCACGGGTTGCTGGCGTTGATCCGGCCGCTCGCCGGGCAGGGGTGCCAGTCGTTGACCGTGGTGTCGAACTGCATGCCGGGGTCGCCGCAGGCCCAGGTCGCCTCGGCGATCATCTTCATCAGGTCGCGCGCCTTGTACGACTCGAACGGCTCGCCGCCGATCACCCTCTTCGTGGACCAGTCGGCGTCGGACTCCACCGCCTTCATGAAATCGTCGGGGACACGCACCGAGTTGTTCGAGTTCTGGAAGAAAATCGACGAGTAGGCGGGGCCGTCGAGGGCCGCGCCGTAGCCGGCGTCGATCAGCGCCCAGGCCTTCTTCTCCTCCTCCTGCTTGCACTTGATGAAGTCGACGATGTCCGGGTGATCGACGTTCAGGATCACCATCTTGGCGGCGCGGCGGGTCTTGCCGCCGCTCTTGATGACGCCGGCGAAGGCGTCGTATCCCTTCATGAACGACACGGGCCCGCTGGCGGTGCCGCCGCCGGCCA
>WNGP01003688.1_pt1 | contig 12841 bp, 9 predicted proteins | sample 5407671 | NCBI WGS metagenome assembly WNGP01 (sample SAMN13153381, study PRJNA577476) | soil metagenome | isolation source: 40 cm soil or saprolite under Garry oak tree replicate 2 | place: USA:California | collected 2016-06-15 | reverse complement strand
CATGTTGCTGGTGTTTTCCAGACACACCAGCGCGGTTTGCGAATCGTAATAAATCTTTGGCCGGATGACCGCTTCGATCTGTTCCCACGTCAGAATGCCGTCCTCGCCCCGTGTGGCTCGCGGCATGCAGCCAGCAATCGCGGACATCGACGCCAACTCATACAAATTCACATGGCTGCGCTCTTCGCAAATCACCTCGTCGCCGTGATGTGTCCACACCTTGATGGCGATGAGGTTCCCCATGCAACCTGTGGGAACAAACAGCGCCGCCTGTTTTCCAAAAATCTCGGCCGCGCGTTTCTCCAGCCGGTTGACCGTGGGATCTTCTCCGTAAACGTCATCGCCGACTTGCGCCTCGGCCATAGCCTGCCTCATCTCCGGTGTGGGCCGCGTCACCGTATCGCTCCGCAGGTCCACCACTCCCTCCGGAATCTTTCCCAGCTCGGCAACCTGATTCGGATCCACCCGCTGATTCCCCTTCGCCACCGTGTAGCTCATGTTCTTCCTTCTCCGTGCCCGGCTCCTGCCCCGACCCGCTCGGGGGCTCACCGTGACCTCGCTACTTCCCTACTTTCTTACCTCATCAACTCCACAAACACTTCATTTGAAATACTCAGCCTCTCCGGCGCAAGCCGCACTATGCTGCCATGGCGCTCCACCAAGCCAGCCGACGTCAGCGGATCGAATCGCGCCGCCAGCGACACGCCATAGTCCCGTTCGATTTGCGCAAGATCAATTCCATCGAGTTGCCGCAAGCCGAGAAATAATTCTTCTTCCAGCGCTCTCTCTGCCGTCAGCGTTTCATGCTGCTCAACCGGCATTCGTCCGCCCTGGACCGCCGTCACATAGGCCGCAGCATCATGCGCGTTCGCCCATCGCTCCGTTCCCAAGAACGAATGCGCCCCCGCCCCAAATCCCAGGTATGGTTCGCGCCGCCAGTATTTCAGGTTGTGCTTCGATTCGTATCCCGGCTTTGCCCAATTCGAAATCTCGTAGTGATGGTACCCCGCCGCGCCCAGCGCCTGCTGCGCCATCTCATAAAACTCCGCCATGTCATCTTCGCTGGGCACCGAACGAGCGCAGTACTTTTCCCCACCCTGCAGCAACTCTTTGCCCAGCCGGCTGTCTTCATCGATCTCCAGGAGGTAAACGGAAACATGCTCAGGAGCCAACACCGCCAATTCCTCCAGCGATTGCCGCCAGCTTACCTTCGTCTGATGTGGCAAACCGGCAATCAAATCAAAACTGATATTTCGAATCCCCGCCTCCCGCAGAATTGGCACCGCCCGGTAAATATCCGCCCGCCGATGCATCCGCCCTGCCGCCACCAGTTCCTTATCCGAAAACGATTGCAGCCCGAAACTCACCCGGTTGATTCCCGCCCGTACCCACGCCGCTGCTCTCCCCGTCTCGATCGTCTCCGGATCCGCCTCCAGCGTCACTTCCGTAAGATCCGCCGCGAATGATGCGCGGATCGCATTCAAAATGTTTTGCAAGTGAGCAGGATCAAGCAGGCTCGGCGTCCCGCCGCCAATGTAAACCGTGTCCACAGCCAAGTCCTCGCTCCGGGTCTCGCGCGCAACTCCGCCGCCCCTCAAGCGCCCAGGCCAATTCGCCCCAGCTGCCTCCAGCAACAGTCGATGCTCTCGAATCTCCCGGCAGACCGCCTCAACATAGGGCCGAAACCGGCTGCTGGCCACTACTCCCGTGTGGAAATTGCAGTAAGTACATTTCGTCTGGCAGAACGGAACCTGCACGTAAATCCCGCTGTTGCTCATCGCTCAAAAACTCTAGCACACCCCTGCCTCAATCCTGGAACCCATCAACTTGATCCTCGCCAGTTCGAAGGACCGGCGCTCCCCGTGGATCAGCGAGAAGCCTACCCTTGGTTCGTCCATCGTCGAGTAAGGAATCATCCCGCTTGAGGACTCATAGGCAGGGCTTTCCTCTCAGCAATTTAAGACCATGTCGGGGGCGCGTCCGTTCGAGACACCCGCGTCTGCTCTTGGTCCAGGGTTGAAATGAGATCGCGCGAACAGCATGATTCCTCCGAAGCTGGCCAAGCCATCATGGGGCTCCGCCGGAGCTCATAGGAGGGTGTGTTTGGCCTTGGGTCGTTTGTGTCTTTATTTTTTGATACGGGTTCGTGGGCGGGATTGTATCGCCCACAACTTCGCGGGAAACTTGCTGTTGGCTCTCCCGTGGAACTGGTCGCGACCCTCTATCCTTGTGACCAAAAACGGCAGGATGCGGCTTCCCAGGGAACGAAGCGCTTTGTTTTCAGCTCCTTAAGCAATGCTTCGTACCACCTAGACTTGCAATCCTGGTCGAACGAGAGGGCTTCACGGTGCTCCCCGTCGCACCGGACTAGCGTAGGTCGGTGTCAATAGCCACAGTTGTCAGCCCTGCTTCGTTGACGACCTTGACTTGCAACTTTCGCTCCCGGGGCCCGTCAAACTCGCAGAAGAACACGCCTTGCCAGCGCCCCAACATCAACTTTCCGCCTTCCACGTGGATGATTTGACTCCCTCCCACAAGCACGGCTTTTAGATGGGAGTCCGAATTTCCCTCGCTGTGGCGATACGGCCCCGTAGCGGGGATCAACCGGTCCAGTGCGCCTTCGAGGTCCTCGGCGACATTGGGGTCCGCGCATTCATTGATGGTGATGGCCGCCGTGGTGTGCGGCACGTATAAGCAGCAAATGCCAGTGGCCACACCGGACGACGCGACAACTTTTTGCACTTGCGCCGTCACCTCGACAAGCTGCGTGCGGCGATCCGTTTTCAGGCTCAATGTTGGCATGTGCGGACCTCCCCCGGGCCGGCGCGGGGATTCTAGCATGCAACATTCCGGGACGAGTTGGAGCGTTCCTGTTTCTGTGCAGGGACGGACTCCGTTCGCCCCTATCTTTAACACAGCCAAGAAATCATGGAGAGCGGCTCACGAGCTAATGCAACTGAATTACGCAGTGATGCCCGATTTTCTTTCCCGTCGCATGTTTTTGCAGTTCGCTGAGTCCGCTTGCCCCCCACCGCGCGAGAAACGGCAGCAGGCACAATTCCCGTTCCTGCAACCCTTTGTGCGGATCCAAGAGTGACTCCAGGTATTGTTCATGAGCCAAGATCAACCCGACCTTTTGGTCCTGTGCCCGGCCCACTCTCCGGCGCAGTTTGTCGATGTGAAATTCAATCCTCTTGCGCGCCCTTTCGACCGTGCCTTTCAAGGTGGGATCGAGCTTCTCGATCTGTCTGCCAAGCTCGGCCAGCATCTTGGCGATCTGTCTCTGGTTGCGGTCGAAGTTTTTCCCTAGCGTGCTGGCAACCGACTGACGCTCCATTTTGTGCCGCAGGCCTTGCGATCCCGCCCAAACGTCCTCAACAGTCAGGCCATACCGGCGTAAAAGTTTATTGGCCTTCGCGTCGACCAGTGTAAATCCCGCGCGCGGCAGCACCACCGGCATCCTTCCGAGAAGCTGGCGGTACACAACTTCCGACTGCGCAAAATAAGAGATCTCCGCCGGACCACCAATATACGCGGCTGTGGGAAGCAGATAATCCTGCACCACCGGCCGGAAAAGCGCATTGGGGCTGAAATTTTGCGGCTCGGTGTGGGTCGTATGCACTAACTCGTCCCGTGTCCAGGTTTTCCCGCCGGCCTGAAATTTTCCCGCGCTCGCCGTGACGACCTGCCGCACGCCGTCGGCCAGGTGGAACAGTAACGTGCTGCGCGACGTCACCTTAACCTGGGCATCAAATCCTGCATGGTCCAAAGCCTCTCCGCGCTGTAGGAGTTTTTCGTTCAAGGCATCGCGTTCTGCAAGGGCGTGCTGATAAAGCGGTGCTGCAACTTTGTGCAGGTCGGCATCGAGCGGGTCCATCAGGATCAGCCCGTGTTGCGCAAACAGCCGCGCAAATAATTTGCCGAACGCGCCGCCGTACGTTTCCTCCGGCCGGTAGCTCTCGACCAGGTACTGCGCGAGCAGGTCGCTGCCTTGGTTCGCCAACATCTCGGCGGCTTCTGCGACAAGAGACTCGATTTGTGCACCGAGCGGAATCCGTCCCACCGGCCGTCCGCTTTCGGCGATCAGCGGCAATTCAAAACGAACCAGTTTTCCCTGGTCGAACCACGTGGCGCGGCGGACCTCGTCAAGATCGTGATCTTCCGTCGCCATCCAAAACACCGGCACTGCAGGGATTCCGTCGCGCGTCAACTCCTCGGCGATCTGCACGGCCGTCAGCGCCTTATAGACGGAATAAGCGGGCCCGCTGAACAGCCCTACCTGTTGCCCAGAAACAATCGCGACGGCGCTCTTTTCGAGCCGTTCCAGGTTGCCCAGTGTTTCTGCCCCCGCCCCGAGGGCGATGTTCTGTTTGCGCAGAATGGAAGTTAGTTCTCGTCTCCGCTCGCCTGGATAGTCCAATTTCCGAGCCGAGCGCGTCACCGCTGGCATAGTCGGCGGATAAAAGTAGAATGACTTTACCTTCTCAAAGTGATCCAGATATTCGACAAAGAGCTTCGGCTGATGGGGAAGCTGGCGGAAGGCAAGGGCGTCACAATCCATGAGCCCTTAGATGATACCCGCGACAAAACGTCTCATCAATTCCGTTCGTTCGACCTGAATTAGGCCCTGACAGCGGCTGGTTCCAAAGTTGCTAGGAGGGCGTTAAGACGTTTCTTTTGTTCCTGGTGCAAGGGAAGGAGGGGCAAACGCGGCAGGCCGCCCGAGTATCCACGCTGGTCCATGGCGTGCTTTACGCCGGCAATGCCCATCTCGGAAACGATCAGCTTTGAGGCGCGGGCCAAAGTGGATTGCAGTTCGCGCGCTTTTTCGTGGTGACCTTGCCGCACCGATTCAAACAGCTCCACGCACTTTTCCGGAAGTGCACACGCCAGCGCCAGAATCGCTCCTCGCGCGCCGATCGCCAGCGATGGGTACACGGTGGCCGCGGAGCCGACCAAGATTTGAAATGCAGGCGGAGCCGCCGCTACAATCTCGCCAACGCCCTGCACATTTCCTGAACTGTCTTTGATACCGATGATGTTGGGGTGCTCGGCGAGTACGGCTACTTCCGCGGCTGCCAGCGCGATGCCGGTGAATTGCGGAATCGAATAAAGCGAAACGGGAATAGGAGATTCGTCTGCCACTCGCCGGTAATGCGCGATCAGCACTTCGGGCTTGTATGCGGGTTTATAGTAGTACGGCGTCTTCACCAGCGCCGCATCATACCCCAGCTCTGCCGCCCGCTTTGTGCGTTCAATAGTTTCTGCTGTCGACTCCGCACCGGCCCCGGCCAGCAGCGTTTTCCCTTTGGCCGCCTCTTCCTTTACGGCGACAAGAATCTTGTCCATCTCCGCTCGAGTGAGCAGCACGGATTCCCCGGTCGAACCCAGCGCGACATAGCCCGCCAGATCCGTGTGGTTGTACCGGTGAACGTTTTGCCTTAAGTCAGGAAGACAAACCGTCCCGTCGTGCGCATACGGCGTTGTCAGAGCGGCGAAAACTCCGGAAACTATCACGGCTCAATCTCCCGAGGCAGGCACGCCGGAAGCGGCGGCCTGTCCGCGATGCAAATCCTGCAATGCGGCGACTTCCGTTCCCTGTTCGAGGAGCGCCCGAATTCCGCGCGCGGCAGCATGAGCCGCAGCAAGGGTGGTGATACACGGTATATTGTAGCGAATTGCCGCGCGCCGGATCGATTTTTCGTCGTAGAACGATTCGCGCCCCAATGGCGTGTTAATTACCAGATCGATCTTGCCCGTTTTCACCAGGTCCACAATGTTCGGCCGGCCTTCGTTCACTTTGAATACCGCTTCGGCTTCGATGCCGGCGGATGCCAGCGCAGCCGCGGTTCCCCGAGTGGCAAGCAGACGAAAACCCAACGTCGACAACTCTTTTCCAAGGGCACCCAGCTGCTTCTTGTCACGGTCGTTAACGCTGAGGAAGACGGTACCCTTGCGCGGCAAGCGCTGTCCCGCCGCAAGCTGGGCCTTCGCGAACGCCTGTCCGTAGGATGTTGAAATCCCCATGACTTCGCCGGTGGAGCGCATTTCGGGACCCAGGATGGTATCGACTCCGCGAAACTTGTTGAAGGGAAACACCGGCGATTTCACTGAATAAAATTCGCGCACAGTGATTTCTGCCACGCCGTTGTGCCGCATAACTGGCAGATTCATAGTTGCCAGTTTTTTCCCGGTCATCAATCGCGCCGCGACCTTCGCGAGCGGCACCCCTGTCGCTTTGCTCACGAATGGGACTGTGCGCGAGGCGCGCGGATTCACTTCCAAAACGTAGACCGTGTCACGCTGAATTGCGTACTGCACGTTCATCAAGCCGACCACTTTCAGTGCCAGCGCCAGCCGCTTCGTATATTCACGGATGGCATCGAGGATAGCGGGCGACAAACTCACGGGCGGCAGCACGCAAGAGGAATCCCCCGAATGGACTCCGGCTTCTTCGATGTGCTCCATAATCCCGCCGATAACCACGTCCGTTCCATCGGCCAGCGCATCCACATCGATTTCTGTAGCTTCCTCAAGGAATTGATCGATGAGCACGGGCCGCGCGGGCCCCATCAGCGCCGCTTGGGCGACGTACTCCTGTACGGTGTTCACGTCATACGCGATCACCATCGCGCGCCCGCCAAGCACATAGCTCGGCCGGACCAGCACCGGCAATCCAATTTCTCCGGCCACGCGGGCTGCTTCCTCCGGCACCAGAGCGGTCCCATTGCGCGGCTGCGGAATCTTCAGCTCGTCGAGCAAACGCCCGAATCGCCGCCGGTCTTCCGCCAAATCAATCGATTCCGGAGCGGTGCCCACGATTGGCACACCGTTGCGCTTCAACTCCAGTGCAAGATTCAGAGGGGTTTGACCGCCAAACTGCACGATCACTCCCTGCGGTTTCTCCCGCTCAACGATTGCCAGAACATCTTCCAGAGTGAGGGGTTCGAAATACAGGCGGTCGGAGGTGTCGTAGTCCGTCGAGACCGTCTCCGGATTGCAATTCACCATGATCGTTTCGAAACCGTCTTCGCGCAGCGCGTACGCGGCATGGCAGCAGCAATAATCGAATTCGATCCCCTGCCCAATGCGGTTCGGTCCGCTGCCCAGAATCATGACCTTGGGCCGCGCTTGGGCGTCCGATTCGTCTTCGTCTTCGTAGGTAGAATAGAGGTACGGCGTAAAGGATTCGAATTCCGCCGCGCAGGTATCGACGCGCTTGAACACCGGGGTCACGCCGTAGCGGGCGCGTTGCAACCGCACCGAAGCCGGTGTCGTTCTCCAGATTTGTGCCAATTGCTCATCGCTGGTCCCGTGTCGCTTCACTTCGCGCAACAATTCCTTGGAAGCCGTCTCAACGGTCACAGCCGCCGCACGCCGGTTCATCGCCGTCAATTCTTCAATCTGCTGGATGAACCAAGGATCGATTTTTGTCAGCTCACAAATCTCCTGGGCTGACAGCCCGCGCTCCATGGCGGTCAGCAGCCAGTGAATCCGGTCTGGCCTCGGTGTCGCAAGTTTCTCACGCAGCAGTGAATCCGGTGTTTCCGAAGGGGCCCGCCACGGGGTGCTGGGCTCCAGCGAGCGAATTCCCTTTTGCAGCGCTTCCTTGAAGGTTCGGCCAAGCGCCATGACTTCGCCGACCGATTTCATTTGCGTTCCGAGAGAGCTGTCCGCGCCGGGAAATTTCTCGAACTGCCATTTGGGAATTTTCACCACGACGTAGTCCATGGTCGGTTCGAAGCACGCCGGCGTTTTCTTGGTGATGTCATTTGGGATTTCGTCCAGCGACATTCCCACAGCCAGCCGCGCCGCAATTTTCGCGATCGGGAAGCCGGTCGCCTTACTAGCCAGCGCCGAGCTGCGCGAGACGCGCGGATTCATTTCGATCACCACCATCCGGCCATTCTCCGGGTTCACGGCGAACTGCACGTTCGAACCGCCGGTCTCCACGCCGACTTCACGGATAATCGCAGCCGAGGCGTCACGCATGCGCTGAAATTCCTTGTCCGTCAGTGTCTGCGTGGGAGCCACGGTAATCGAATCGCCGGTGTGCACGCCCATGGGGTCGAAGTTTTCGATGGCGCAGATCACCACGAAGTTGTCGCGGAAATCACGCATCACTTCGAGTTCGAACTCCTTCCAGCCGAGCACGGATTCTTCCACCAGCGCTTCATGGACTGGGCTCATGTCCAGAGCGTGGGCGATGGCTTCGCCAAACTCCTCCTTGTTGTATGCGATGGAGCCGCCCGTTCCACCCAGCGTGAACGACGGCCGAATCACCAGCGGGAATCCCAGCTGATCGCAGAGCCTCAATGCGTCCTTCGCGTTGTTCACCAGGGCGGACGCCGGCACCTCCAGCCCGATCTTTCTACAGGCATCCTTGAACCACAGACGGTCTTCCGCAACCTTGATAGCGCGCAACGAGGCGCCGATCATTTCCACTTTGTATTTTTCGAGGATACCGCTTTCGGAGAGCTCCACGGCCAGATTCAGGGCCGTCTGCCCCCCGACTGTCGGCAGCAGGGCATCCGGTTTTTCCCGGGCGATAATTCCCTCGAGATATTCCTTCGTTAGTGGCTCGATATAGGTGCGATGCGCGAGTTCCGGGTCGGTCATGATGGTCGCCGGATTGGAATTCACCAGCACGACTTCGTACCCCTCCGTGCTGAGCGCCTTGCACGCCTGCGCACCGGAGTAATCAAACTCGCAAGCCTGGCCGATAATGATCGGGCCCGACCCGATAATCAGAATCTTTTTAATGTCATTCCGCTTCGGCATCTTCCCTCAATATTTCCGGTTGTAACCCTGCGCTCCTAGCTTGGCTTGCTCTGATCGCCGCGCTCTTATTATCATCCCGAGCGAAGCGAGGAATCTTGCTTTTCTTACGGTAGGGAGAAGACCAATCAACCAGTGAATCCTCCCACGCCGGATTCCTTGCGGCGATGAGCTCGACCAGCTTTCGGCCCCGTCGCCCGGGAGTTGATGTGCTTCTCCCCAAGCAGGCGCAGCTCGGACAGCGCGAGACCTTTCGAAGTACACGAGACGGGATTACGTCCTGGGAGCCAATACCGAGACTCCTCTTGACGTCAATCCGCTTCGGCATCATCTCCCGTGAAACTGTTTTAACGCCTCGTGCTGCCCGGGTGCGCGAATTCCTTCATCAAATCCGTGAACTGTGTGAACAAGTAGTGCGAATCGTGCGGCCCGGGCGATGCTTCCGGGTGATACTGCACGCTAAAGAACGGCAGCGATTTGTGGCGCATGCCCTCATTGGTGTTGTCGTTCAAATTGACGTGCGTGATTTCGACTGTGCTCGACGGCAACGATTCCGGATCGACGCAAAACCCGTGATTCTGGGCGGTAATTTCCACTTGATCTGTGAGCAGATTCTTTACCGGATGATTCGAGCCGTGGTGCCCAAATTTTAGCTTGAATGTCTTTCCGCCCAGCGCCAGGCCACACAACTGGTGTCCCAGGCAAATGCCGAAGACCGGTACGCGGCCGAAGAGCTTTTGAATATTTTCCACCGCGTAGGTGGCTGGCTCAGGATCACCAGGCCCGTTCGAAAGGAAGACGCCGTCCGGCTTCATCTCCAGAACGTCTTCAGCGGACGTTTGCGCCGGCACGACATAGACCTCGCAGTGATGGTCCACGAGCAACCGCAAAATGTTCTGCTTAATGCCATAGTCGTAAGCCACTACGCGATGTTTCCGCATCTCCGCAGGCGCGTCCGATTCGCCCATCTGTTCGGACCAGGGCGAGATAGCCACCTCGACGGAACCCTTATCCCACCCGTACGGTTTCCCACACGTGACGCGGCTGGCGAGTTCCTGCCCCGTCATGCTCGGTAATTTTTTGGCTTCGAAAATCAATTGTTCAGCGGGCGTCCCATCCGTCGACACAATGCCGCGCAGGGCGCCAACGTTTCGAATGTGACGCACCAGCGCCCGCGTATCGATGTCCCAGATCACCGGAATCTTGTGACGGTTCAGATACAACTGCGCAGTTTCCGCGGATCTCCAGCTTGAACAGACCTGCGAGAATTCCCGCACGACCAGCGCTTCGATGAAGGGCCGGGGGGATTCCTTGTCTTCGGCGTTTGCGCCGACATTTCCGATATGCGGGTAGGTCAAACAGACGATCTGCCCGGCGTAGCTGGGGTCCGTGAAGACCTCCTGATAACCGGTCAGGCTGGTATTAAAAACCACTTCGCCGCCGCGGCGCGTGATCGCGCCCGACGCGCGGCCGTTAAAGACGCGCCCATCTTCCAGCGCGAGTATCGCGGGTCGGTGCTGAACCTCGGCCAGTGGGTCCTCCCGTGTCTCCCATCAAAGTGTGCCGGTCACTTGGTGTTGGCTTCCGTCGTTGAAAGCGAGCCGAAATGATCCACGGGCCAGTACGCAAAGACGGCGCGGCCGTAAATGAACCGGCTGGCAACCGGACCGAAAACGCGCGAATCGTTGGAGCTGATGCGATGATCCCCCATGACGAAGTAATTGTCCTTGGGCACGCGCACCGGCCCGAAATCGCTCAGGTCCTCGTACTGCGGCGGAACATACGGCTCCGGCACAATCTTCCCGTTGACGTACACGGCGCCCTGTCGAATTTCAACAGCCTCTCCCGGCAATCCGACAACGCGTTTGATGAACGATTTCGAGTGATCGAGCGGATACCAGAACACCACCACATCACCGCGCTGAATGGGCTCGAATCGGTAGACAAACTTGTTAATGAAAATGCGTTCCTGGTCGGAGAGCAGCGGCGCCATGCTGGTGCCTTCGACCTTCACCGGCTGGTACAGGAAGACGATGATTACCAGTGCAAGACCGATGGCGATCAACAGGTCGCGCGTCCAGACGCGGATTTCGTTGCGCAAGGAAAGCAGTGCCGGCCGCCCAGCGGCCGCACCTGAATCCGATGGTTCAGTTCTCACACTCGTCGTCACTTGGCCAGCGGTCACAACAGAGGACACCGCCGGAACCTGGGTCTCCGGTGAAGTCGGGGTCGTGGGTTTCTCGTCCGGCTTTTCCATTTTAGCTGTCTTGTATTTATAGCATGGCCATCGCGGCCGGCGCCAGATACGTTTTGTCGCCGTTGCCGGCGGAGCGTGAAGGCTGCCGTACTCCTACACTCAGTGAGATTCACCGACCTCCCCTGTTCGTTGCTCGCCAAAGTCGGTTATTTGCCGAAAGGTGTGAAGCTTCCTCTAGACCAAGGCCGGACCAAGGCCGGCAGTTGACTATTCGCGGTCGAGGGCGTAATTCAGCGACGCCAAAGCGGCAATGACGGCGGTCTCCGTGCGCAGGATCAGTCGCCCGAGCGAAGCTTCCAGAAAGCCACAGCTCCGAGCCACCTCGAATTCCCTATCGGTCCAGCCACCTTCCGGACCGATGGCCATAATTACCGTTGTGGTCCGCTGGCCTTCCAGGATACTTCGGAGAGGCGTAGCAATCGCTCGCTCCGAAAGCATGACGCGCAACCCGTTTTTGCTTGCACCGAAGATGCTTTCTGCCTTTGCCAATTCACCCAGCACTGGCACGCGGACGCGCCGGCACTGCTGCGATGCTTCCAACAAGATCTTTTTCCATCGCTCCGCTCGCCTGGCCGCCGCGGTCAGCAAGGCTTTCTCGCTTCGCTCCGCAGCGAGCGGCACGATGGTGCTCACCGCCAGCTCCGTAGCCTTCTCGATCGCCCATTCGAACGCGTCAAACTTCACTACGGACAGCAGCAAGGTGACCTCAACGCGAGGCTGAACGACAGGCAATTCCTCGACCAGGGCGAACTGCACGCGATCGCGGCCGACACTTTCGATCCTGCCGACCCACACTTGTTCACCGTCGCTCAGCTCATAGAGCTGGCCGGTTTGGGCGCGCAACACCCGACCCAGGTGATGCGCCGCTTGGCCTTCCATGACGGCGCTCTGACCCGCAAACTGTTCAACGAAAAACCGTCTTCGCACGCCGAGATTCTATCCCGAGGAGCAGGGTTACTACCCAAAGATGTCCTTCACCTTATCAAAGATCGAGGAGTTGCGGTCCGCAGGCTTATTTTCTATCTTCAGCGTAGCGCCGAGGTGCTCAATCAATTTGCGCTGGTCGCGCGTGAGCTTTGTTGGCGTCAGCACACGCACGTGGTAGTACAAATCGCCCTTGCCGCCGCCGCGCGGATCGGCCAGTCCCTTACCCTTGATGCGAAACACGGCGCCACTCTGCGTGCCTTCGGGAATCCTAAGCTTCTCTTCTCCGTTCAATCCCGGCACTTGCAATTCCGCACCGAGAGTGGCCTGCGCGATGCTCAAGGGGATGGTGCAGTACAAGTCCGCGCCGCGGCGTTCGAAGAAGGGGTGCTCCTTGACTTCGAGCACGACGTACAAATCGCCGGCTGGCCCGCCGTTCGGCCCGGGCTCACCTTCGCCGGCCACCCGCAGCCGTGTTCCCGTATCCACACCCGGGGGAATGCGCAGCTCAATGGTCTTTTCACGCTCGAGGCGACCCTGGCCGCGGCACTCCTGGCAGCGCTCCTTCACCGTCTGTCCTGCGCCCTGGCACGCTGGGCACGTGCGCGTGATGGTAAAGAATCCCTGCTGATAGGCCAACTGACCGCGTCCGGCACAGGTTTGGCAGGCCTGAACGCCGGTGCCCTTTTTCGCGCCGGTGCCGTTGCAGGCCTCGCAGTATTCCTGCCGCGGCAGCTTGATCTTGGTGGTTACGCCCGCGGACGCATCTTCGAACGTGAGCGACATGTCATAGCGCAAATCGGCCCCGCGCCGTGCGCGGCTGCGTCCGCGTCGTGCACCGCTTCCAAACAAATCCTCGAAGCCAAAGAAATCTCCGAAAAT
>WNGP01003684.1_pt1 | contig 12848 bp, 13 predicted proteins | sample 5407671 | NCBI WGS metagenome assembly WNGP01 (sample SAMN13153381, study PRJNA577476) | soil metagenome | isolation source: 40 cm soil or saprolite under Garry oak tree replicate 2 | place: USA:California | collected 2016-06-15 | reverse complement strand
TTGCCGCCACCGGCTCGGCCTCGTGGCGGTACTCAAACGGTCTCGGCTGGTCCCCGCCATCCCGGCGGCGGCGTCGCAACACGTCCGTGCTCCCCTACCTTGCCCGACACGCCTTCACCGCACTGGTGAAGACTCACACGCACCCGGCTCACACCCAAGCCGGCTCGCCGGACGACCCGGCAGCCAACCGCGCGAGCGCGGTCACGGCGCGCCGCCGGCGTGCCCTCCCGTGGACCCGAACCCTCCTTCGCCCCTGGCCGATCCGGGGAGCACGGCGACCTCGCAGAACACCGCATGCTCGACGCGCTGGATGACAAGCTGGGCGATCCGGTCCCCCCGCGTGAAGCGGACCGGCGCGCTCGGGTCGGTGTTGATCATCGTCACGGCGATCTCCCCACGGTATCCCGCGTCGATCGTTCCCGGCGCGTTGACGAGGGTAACGCCATGCCGCGCCGCCAGCCCGGACCTGGGGTGCACGAACGCGGCGTAGCCATCGGGCAGCGCGATCGCGACCCCGGTCGGCACGACCGCCCGCTGGCCCGGCGCGAGCCGCACATCGCGCGCGGCGTACAGGTCAACCCCGGCGTCCCCAGGGTGCGCCCGCCCAGGCAGCGGCAGACCGGGATCGAGCCGCCTGATCAGCACCTCGACTCGTTCGGCCCGCATCGTCATCGGTGATCGCCTCCTGCCCAGCGGTTCACGGCCCGCGCGCCGCCGACGGGTCCTGGTCGTGGTCGCCGCGCAGGTACGGCCAGGCATAGGAGACCACGGCGGCGGTCGGCACCGCGACGATCGCGCCGGGAATCCCGGCCACGATTCCGCCGACGGCGAGCACCAGGATGATCGCCAAGGGGTGCAGCCGCACGACCCGGCCGACCACGAGCGGCTGGAGCAGGTGGCTCTCGATCTGGTTCTCGGCCAGGAACACGGCCAGCAGGATGACCGCCGCGATCCATCCCTTGGTGGCCAGGGTGATCATGATCGCCAGCGCGCCGACCACCAGGATCCCGATGAGCGGTATGTACGCGGCGATGAACACCAAGATGATCAGCGGGACGACGAGCGGCACGCCGATCAGCCACAGCGCGAGGCCGATGAAGATCGCGTGGATGGCGGCGACGATCGTGGTGCCGCGGATGTAGCTGACCAGGGCGTGCCAGGCCGCGTCGCCGGCCAGGTGCGCCCGCCCGCGCGCCCGCGGCCGCAGCCCGCTGACCAGCCACGACCAGATCTTGCGTCCGTCCTTGAGCAGGAAGAACGTCATGAACACGGTCAGGATCAGGCCGGTGAGCACCTCGAGGAAGTACCGGCCTCCGGTCACGACCGTGCCCGCGACCACCGACTTGTGCTGAGCCAGGTAGTCGAGCAGGTTGCTCGACAGCTGGTCCAGGCGGGCGCCCTTGAACCGGAACGGCGGCCCGGCCAGGTAGTCCTGGACCTCGTGGACGGTGCGCCTGACCTCGGTGGCGAGCCGCGGGTAGTCGGCCTGGACCCGGTTGGCGATCAGCGTTCCCGCGCCCGCCAGGACCGCGATCGCCGCGAGGACTGTGAGCCAGGTCGCGGCCAGGGGCGGCAGGCCGGCCCGCCTGAGCAGCGCGGTCAGCGGCTGGAGCAGGGCGCACAGCAGCACCGCGGCGATCAGCGGAATCACGACCAGGCGCAGCGCGTCGGCGACCTTGAACGCCAGGTACGCGACGGCCGCGACGAGCAGCAGACGCCATGACCAGTCCGCCGCGTTCCTGAGCAGGTTGGGCACGACGGTATCGGCCCGGCCGCCGCGTCGGCTCGGCCGGGGCGCCGCGGCGGTATCCGGCTGGGCGGCGCCGCGGCCCGGACGGGCCGCCGCCAGGGTGTCGGCCTGGCCGGGCTGGCCGCCGTCGGCGGGGTATCCCCCGTTCGGCTGTCCGGCCTGGTGCGGTCCGGCCGACGCCCAGACGGCGCGCAGCCGGGCCGCTAGCACACGCGCCGCTCCCCGCACTGCCCCGCCGCCTTCGCCCATGGCCTCCATGTAACCAACTACGGTGGAACAATGCGCGTGTACCGTGAACGACTCGGCGTGCCTTTTTCCTGGTGGCTGGTGACCACCGCCTGCGTGCTGCTGCTCGGAACCACCCTGTGGGCGGGCCTGAGCGTCACGATTGGCGTCGCCACCTACGCCGGCCTCGAGTTGGCGTGCGCGCTGGTACTGGTCGGCTGGGGAGCCGTGACCATCGAGGTCACCGAGCGCGACCTGCGGGCCGGCTCGAAGCGGCTGCCGCTCGGGCGGATCACCGAGGTGGCGGTGCTGGACGCCGCGCAGACCAGGGCACTGCGCGGGCCGCGCGCCGACCCCGCCGCCTACCTGCTGATCAGGCCCTACCTGCCCGCCTCGGTCTACGTCGAGGTCACCGGGCAGCCGTACTGGCTGATCGCCACGAGGAAGCCGGCCGAGCTGGCCGCCGCGGTCGAGCGCGCCAGATCGGCCGCGGCGGCCGCGGGCCACGCCGGCGACGGCCCGGTAGCGCGCGGACCCGCGGGCGCCTGCGATGATGGCGCTGGCGATTGTGCGGCGCGGTCCCGGGCGGCGAAGCCCGTCCAGGCGGCGACGCACGGAAAGGACGGCGATGCCTGCTAAAGGCGGTGACTACGGCAGCAAGGCGGTCACGGCGCTGGTCGGCATGGCCGCCGCGTTCGTCGCGCGCAAGGCGATCAGCTTCGCCTGGACGAAGATCGTGGGGCGAGAGCCACCGGGCAAGGCCGAGGACCCGGAGGTGGCCATCGGCGAGGCCCTGGCCTGGACCGTCGTGCTCGGCATCGGCGTCGCCGTGGCCAGGGTGCTGGCGGTCAGGCTGGCCAGCCGCCAGTCGGACAGGCACCTGACCGGGCCTTCGGACGTGACGTAGCCGCCGCAAGCCCTACGCTGAGTCCGTGCATTCCAAGGACCGCTCCAGGCTAGCTTTCAAGATCACCTATGCGATCCGGCATCCCGGCCGGATCGCCAGATACCTCAGGCGGCGCGGCCGGGACGCCTGGCTGCAGGTCAGGTCGGCCGACCACGTCAGTTACTACCGTGCCGTAATGCGCTCGGACGCGTCCCGCAGCGCCGAGGGCGCGGTCGGCAGCCCGTCGCACGACTACTGGCTGCAGATCGGCCAGCTCCAGTTCGACTACGCGACCGGTCACGGGCTCAAGCCGGACATGCGGATGCTGGAGATCGGCTGCGGCAACCTGCGGGCCGGGCGCCTGTTCATCGACCATCTCGATCCGGGCAACTACTACGGCATCGACATCTCGCCCGACATCCTGATGGCAGCGCAGGACACCATCGCCGAACACGACCTGCGCGCGAAGCTGCCGCACCTGACCCTGGTCAGGGACCTGCGCCTGCACTTCCTGCCCGACCGCGCGTTCGACTTCGTGCACGCGCACAGCGTGTTCTCGCACTCCCCCGTCGAGGTGATCGACGAGTGCCTCGCGCACATGGGCCGGATCCTGGCCCCCGAAGGCTTCTTCGACTTCACCTTCGACCGGACCGACGGCGCCGAGCATCACGTGCTCAGGGAGGACTTCTACTACCAGACGCAGACGCTGGTCGAGCTGGCGGCCAAGCACGGCCTCGAGGCGACGTTCATGGACGACTGGGAGCTGACCGGCCATCCGCAGTCGAAGATCCGGGTGCGAATTCCCGTCATGCCTGGACCCGGCGACCGATGAGGGGCAGTGTGATCCCGGCACGGTATCGCTGACGTCCGCGTTCGACGGGAGCACCGGATGGCTGAGCCGCAAGTACTCGCGATCGTCCTCGCGGGCGGGGCCGGCAAGCGGCTGGCACCGCTCACCGCCGACCGGGCCAAGCCGGCCGTCCCGTTCGGCGGCCTGTACCGGCTGATCGACTTCGCGCTCTCCAACCTGGTCAACGCCGGCTGCCGCCGGATCTGCGTGCTGACCCAGTACAAGAGCCACAGCCTGGACCGGCACGTCACGACCACGTGGCGGCTGAGCAGCCTGCTCGGCAACTACGTCACGCCGGTGCCCGCCCAGCAGCGGCTCGGCCCGCACTGGTACACCGGCTCGGCGGACGCGATCTACCAGTCGCTCAACCTGATCTACGACGACGGGCCCGATATCGTCGCCGTGTTCGGCGCGGACCACGTGTACCGGATGGACATGATGCAGATGGTCCGCCAGCACATCGCGGGCGGCGCGGGCGTCACGGTCGCGGCCATCCCCGTCGACCGGCAGGAGGCGACCAGCTTCGGGGTGATCCAGACCGGCAGCGACGGCCGGTCGGTGACGGCGTTCCTGGAGAAGCCGGCCGATCCGCCCGCGCTTCCGGCCGACCCCGACTTGTCCTACGCCTCGATGGGCAACTACGTGTTCAGCACCGACGTGCTCATCGAGGCGCTCCGCGAGGACGCGGCGGACGACGGCAGCAGGCACGACATGGGTGGCGACATCCTGCCGATGCTGGTGCGGCAGGGCTGCGCCCAGGCGTACAACTTCCTGGACAACGAGGTGCCGGGCGCCGACGAACGCGACACCGGGTACTGGCGTGACGTCGGGACGCTCGACTCCTACTTCGAGGCCCACCTCGACCTGTGCGCGGTGCACCCGATCTTCAACCTCTACAACGACAAGTGGCCGATCCTGACCTACGTCCCATCGCAGCCGCCCGCCAAGTTCGTGCACGACAGCGGCGACCGGGTCGGCCGGGCGATCAACAGCGTGGTCAGCAACGGCGTGGTCGTCTCCGGCGGCCTGGTGGTCAGGTCCGTGCTGTCGCCGGGCGTGCGGGTCAACTCCTGGTCGCGGGTGGAGCGGTCGGTCCTCATGCACAACACCAGGATCGGCAGGCACGCGGTCGTCCAGGACGCCATTCTCGACAAGAACGTGGTCGTACCCGACGGAGTCAGCGTGGGGGTCGACAAGGAGCACGACCGCGCCCGCGGCTTCGTGGTGTCGGCCGGCGGCATCACCGTCGTCGGCAAGGGCCAGGAGGTCGCCCCGTGACGATGGCGTTCGGGAAGGTCAACGTCGCGCTGCTGACCAGGGAGTACCCGCCCGAGGTCTACGGCGGCGCCGGCGTGCACGTCGAGTACCTGGCCCGCGAGCTGCGCGACCTGGTCAGCCTGACCGTGCACTGCCAGGGCGCCGACCGGCCCGCGGCGGTCGCGCACCGGCCGTGGAACCTGCTCGACGACGCCAACGCCGCGCTCAGGACCGTCTCGGCCGACCTGTCCATGGCCGCGGCGGTGGCCTTCGCCGACGTGGTGCACTCGCACACCTGGTACACGAACCTGGCCGGGCATATGGCCGCCACCTTGTACGGCATCCCGCATGTCATGACGATGCACTCGCTGGAGCCGTTGCGGCCATGGAAGTCTGAGCAGCTCGGCGGCGGCTATGCGCTGTCGTCGTGGTGCGAGCGGGTGGCGGTGGAGTCCGCGGCCGCGGTGATCGCAGTCTCGACCGGGATGCGAGCCGACGTGCTGGCCACGTACCCCTCGCTGCGTGCCGAGCGCGTGCACGTGATCCGCAACGGCATCGACACCGACGAGTACGCCCCCGACGGCGGCACCGACGTGCTCGACCGACACGGGATCGATCCCGGCCGGCCCACCGTCGCCTACGTCGGCCGTATCACCAGGCAGAAGGGGCTGCCGGTGCTGCTGCGCGCGGCCGAGCTGCTCGATCCGGATGTCCAGCTCGTGCTCTGCGCCGGCCAGGCCGACACCGAGGAACTCGGCGCCGAGGTCACCCGCCTGGTCGGGCACCTGCGCGCTAGCCGGTCGGCGGTGATCTGGCTGAACGGGATGCTGCCGAAGCGCGAGGTTATCCAGATCCTGAGCCATGCCACGGTCTTCGCCTGCCCGTCGCTGTACGAGCCGCTGGGAATCGTCAACCTGGAGGCGATGGCGTGCGGCACCGCCGTGGTCGGATCGAACGTCGGCGGGATCCCCGAGGTCGTGGCCGACGCCCAGACGGGCCTGCTGGTGCCGCCCGGCGACCACGACCTGCTCGCCGAGGCCATCTCGTCCCTGGTCGGCGACCCCGCCAGGGCGGCGGCGATGGGCCACCTCGGGCGCGAGCGGGTGGCCGCCGAGTTTAGCTGGGCCAGCATCGCCGCGCAGACCGCGGCGCTGTACACCGAGCTGGCCCGCCAGTCGGAGCTGGCCCGCGAGTCGGAGCTGGCCCGCGAGTCGGAGCTGGCCCGCGACTCGGAGCTGGCCCGCGACTCGGAGCGGTCCCGCGGCGCCACGGACACCTGACCAGGGCAGGGACCGCCCTCAGCGGCTAGGCCAGGCGCTCCTGTCGTGCGGGTCAAGGGCGTTGCGGACAAGGGCACGATCGAGGTCAGGTCCGGCTGAGCTCCCCGGCGCTCAGGTGACCGATCCCGCCGCCGCCCCGGTCACCTGGTCGCCCCAGCGGGCCAGCTCGGCTTCCAGGTCGAGCGGTGCGATCATGTCGCCGGCCGCCGTCTCCTGCTCCCAGCGGTCGGCCGGCACCCGCCACATGACCTCGAACTCGATGCCGCTCGGGTCCTTCGCGTACAACGACTTGGAGACGCGGTGGTCGCTGGCGCCGACGAGAGCGCCGAGCTCGGTCAGCCTGGCCCGGACCTCGGCGAGCTCGGACAGCGTGCCGACCTCCCAGGCGAGATGGTAGAGCCCGAGGTAGCGGCCGACCTGCGGCACGCCGTCGGGAACCGCGAACAGGCCGAGGTCGTGATCGTTGGCGGTCCCCTGGGCACGCAGGAACGCGGCCCGGCCGGGGATCTCTGTGCGTACCTCGAAGCCGAACGCGTCGCGGTAGAAGTCGACCGACGCGGCCAGGTCGCGGACGTAGAGCACGGCGTGGTTCAGACGGCGAACGGGCATCTCAGCTCCCCTGAGTCGTGGCACCTAACGGGACAATGCGCGGCACCCGGCTGAGATTCCCGGCCGGCCGGGGCACGCCCTAATAGGCAGGAACGGCGCCCGGGCCGGCCAGACCGAGTTGCTGCGCCGTGGCGAAGTCGTCGTCGACGAGCACGACGGCCCGCTCCGCCGCGTCGAGCAGCGACGCCGCCACCGAGGCGCGGTAGCCAGACTGGCAGTGCACCCAGACGGGGCCGGCGCCGATCTCGCCGATCCGCCTGGCGAGCTCGTGCAGCGGGATGTGGACCGCGCCCGCGATCCTGGCCGAGTCCCACTCGGACTTGCGGCGGACGTCGAGCAGGATGAACCGCCGTTGCCCGCGCTCCCGCGCGACGCCGGCGAAGTCGGTGACCGGATAGCGAGACAGCGGCTGCCCGGCCGACCACGCCCGCGGCGTGCCGGTGGCAGCCGACCGCACCTGGTCGATGCCGATCCTGACCAGGTCCCGCTGCGCGGCACGCACGTCGGCCTGGGTGTGGCCGAGCAGGGTCAGCGGCGTGCCCCAGGGAATCAGCCAGCCGAGGTAGGTGGCCAGGCTGTCGCCGAGCTCGAACTGCAGGGTGCCCGGCACGTGCCCGGCGGCGAACGCCACCCTGGACCGCAGGTCGACGACCCACTCGCCGGCCTCGATCCGGCGCCGAAGCTCGGCGCCGCCGGCCAGCTTCGGCAGGGTCAGATCAGGCGCGAGCGGGCCCGCCGAGTTGGCGGGCGCCATGTGCGCGTAGTACGCGGGGTAGACGTCGAGGGCGGCGAGGGTGGACTCCACGTAGTCGTCCTCGTCCAGGACGAGCGCCGGGTTGGCGGTCAGTTCCATGCCGATCGTGGTCGCGGTCCCCGTGGTCTGGGTCGCCGAGCAGAAGCTGCCGAAGCCATGCGTCGGGTACACCATCGCGTCCCGCGGCAGTTCGGCGGCGAGCCGGCGCGCCGAGCCGTGCTGCGCCCTGGCCAGCTCCACCCGGTGCTCGGCGCCGAGCAGGTCGGTCCGGCCGGTCGACCCGTTGAGCAGCGAGCCGCCGGTGAACGCGGCGACGACCCGCCCGGCGTGCTCGACCGCGTAGCACAGGTGGGTGAACGTGTGCCCGGGCGTCGCGATCACCAGCACCCGCATCTGGCCGGCCTCGATCACGTCGCCATCGGCAACCGGGATCCGGTCGAAGCAGACCTGGTCGGCGCCGCTGACGTGATAGCCCGCGCCCGCGGCCTGCGCGAGCGCCAGCCCGCCGGTGACATAGTCGTTGTGGATGTGGGTCTCGAACACGTGCGTGATCCGGACGCCCAGGCTGTCGGCCAGCGCCTGAACCCGGTCGATGTCGCGCTGCGGGTCGATCACGACCGCGACCGTGCCGTCGGTCGCCAGGTAGCTGCGGTCGCCGAGCGACGCAGTTTCGATGACTGCGATGTCGATCAACCGCCACCCTCCTCCCTGCCGACCTCCCTGCCGACCAACAGCCGCAGCCCCAACGGCGGCCGAACCCAGCCTATCCAGGCGCGATGGAGGGGGCGTCAAGCTGGCGCGGCGGCGGGCCTGTGTAGATGCCGCGTGGCCGGATGGGGGTATTGCGCGCGTACTCCTCGAGCGCGTGCGCGAGCCATCCGGCGGCGCGGGCGACCGCGAACATCGCTTCTCCGGAACCGGGAGTCATGCCGGCCACGACGGCCAGCGTCGCCAGCGCGAAGTCGATGTTCGGCTCGGGCAGTGCGCGCCGGCTCGCCTCGGCGATCACCGCGTCGGCGACCGCGAGCCGCTGCGACTCCGGTGCGGCCGCGCGGATCAGCTCGAACAGGAGCACGGCTCGCGGGTCCCGCCCCCGGTACACGAAGTGCCCGAAGCCGGGGATGCGCTCGCCGCGCCGCAGCAGGTCACCCACCACCCTGGCCGCCTCGGCTGGCTGGCCGGCCGCGCGCAGCATCACCTCGGCACCGAACGAGGCGCCGCCGTGCAGCGATCCGCCGACGGCGCCGAGCCCGGTCGCGACCACCGCGTAGGGGTCCGCCCGCACCGACGCGGCCACCCGGGCCGCGAGCGTCGAGGCGGCGAGCTCGTGGTCGGCGAGCAGGACCAGGGCGGCGCGGACGGCATCGACCAGGCCGGGTCCTGGATCTGTCTCGCACAGCTTCGGCACCAGCCGCCCGGCGATCACGCCGCGCCCCGCGCTGGCGGCGCCGTCAGGGGCGCCGTGCTGGACGACCGGCAGGCAGTCGACCATCCCGGCGATCAGGCAGCGCCCGGCCGCGATCACCGCCGGCGGGTCGAGGTGCAGCCGCAGCGGGTCGGTCGCCGCCAGCGCGGGGACGATCACCTGGAGCCGCTCGAGTGGCAGCGTTCCTGACGGAAGCGCGGCCTGGGCGGCCGTGCCGGCGCCGACCGCCGCGCCCGTCGCCTCCCAGGATCGGGCCGGCTGGCCGTGCTCGTGCTCGTCGAGCGAGCCGGTCCAGAGCAGGCAGGCGACCTGCTCGAAGCTGCGTGTGCGGGCCAGCCCGATCGCGTCGATCCCGCGGTAGCGCAGGTGATCGCCGGTGATCTCGGTCAGCTCGGTCTCGATCACCAGCTCGGCCGCTCCCGGGGCTCGCCGGGGCCGGCCGCGGCGAGCCAGACCTTCCACCTCCGACGCAATGAACAGGCTGGCCCTGGAGCCCTGCGCCTTGCGCCTGGCGAGCACGCCGCGACTCACGTACGAGTACAGGCTGGCCTGCTTGACGCCCAGTCGGCGGGCAGCTTCCGCCGCGCTGATCCACTCGGCCGGCATGACCACCTCTGTTCCGCCAGCCCGCCGCTCGACGGTCGGCCTGCCTCACATTGATTCTAATCAATATTGACTTTCTCGTAAACTTGCGACCGATAATCAAGTTGACGACAGGATCCGGCCACGGAGGCAGGCATGCCGCAGGTCCACTTTCTCGATGTCACCAACCGCGACGGCGTGCAGACCGCGCGCACCGGTCTGTCCAAGTTCGGCAAGACCATGGTCAACTTCTACCTCTCGAAGCTCGGCATCGCGCAGTCCGAGATCGGGTTTCCCTTCCTGTTTCACGAGGTGCCGTACGTCCGGGCCAACGTGGCGCTCGCCCGGGCCGGAGCCTTCGGGCAGTTGCGGCTGTCCGGCTGGTGCCGCGCCGTCACCGGCGACGTCGAGCGGGCGATGCCGCTCGGCCTGAGCCACTACAACCTGTCGATCTCGACCTCGGACCAGATGATCGCGCACAAGTTCCGCGGCAAGCTCGATCGCACGGCAGTCATCGCCGAGATGACCGCGGCCGTGGCCGTCGCCAAGCAGGGCGGTGCCGAGACGATCGGGGTGAACGCCGAGGACGGCTCGCGCACCGACGACGGCTTTCTCACCGAGTTCGCGCTCGCGGCGAAGGAGGCGGGCGCCGACCGGGTCCGCTACTGCGACACGATCGGCGGTGACTCCCCCTACCGGATCAGGGAGCGGTTCGCCAAGCTCGCCTCGGCAACGGCCATGCCGGTCGAGACCCACTGCCACAACGATCTCGGCATGGCGGTGGCGAACTCGGTCTCCGGGGCGCTCGGCGACCTCGACGCGGGCCAGGACGCGTGGGTCAACACCTGCGTCAACGGCATCGGCGAGCGGTCCGGCAACGCGGACCTGCTCTCAGCCATCCTGGCGTTCTCCCACGGCTTCGGGGTGCGCGACCGAGCCGAGATCGGCGACCAGGTGGACCTGTCGTGGGCGCGCAGGTTCGCGCTGTGGGCGAGTTACGCGTTCGGCCAGCCGCTGCCGCAGAACCAGCCGGGCACCGGCCGCAACGCGTTCGCGCACGAGTCAGGCATCCACGCCGACGGCGCCCTGAAGGACCGGCATAACTACGAGTTGTACGACGACGACACGCTCGGCCCGTTCCCGCAGGACTGGCACGCGCGGTCCGGGCGGGTCGTGCTGACCGGCGAGTACGGCGGCATGGCCGGGTTCAGGCACGTCATGGCCGGGCTCGGCGTCGACGCGGGCGAGCACGAGGAGCTGGTCTTCCGGCTCGTCCAGCTCTGCGGCTCGGCGACCGGCAAGCCGCTCACCGACGACGAACTGCGCCTGATCTCCGCCTACCCGCGCGAACTGTCGCTGCTGTTCCCCGAGTTCCCTTCGTGACCACGGGCGGGGTCAGCGGCCGATCTGCTTGCGGCTCCTGATCTGCCGCAGCCTCGCCTTCTGGTTTGAGTCGAGCATCGCGTACGCGATGCCGGGGATCGCGATCGCCAGGGCGATCACGGTGAAGGCCAGCAACGGACTGATGAAGAGGAGGATGAGCCCGATCACGACACCAGCGATGCCGATCTTCATGTGAGGGGTCATAACGGTAACACCTGACCTTCCCGCCGCTACGGGATGACATCATCCCGCTCTATCCTGACCGGACGGGCGATCAATCCCGTCAGCACCACGGTAGCTCCCCGCCAGAGCACTGCGACCATATCTGGTGCGAGATGATGAGGGCGACGTCCCCGGGAGGGAAGAGATGACCCTGTCACTGCCGATCGAGGCGGAAGCCAACGAGCTGCTGTCCCGCGACGGGTTTGCGCTGCTGCTCGCCATGATGCTCGACCAGCAGGTCCCGTTCGAGAAGGCGTTCAGCTCGCCGTACCAGCTCGCCCTGCGGCTCGGCCACGAGCCGACCGCGCAGGAACTTGCCGACTTCGATCCGGACGCTCTCGCGGCCATCTTCGCCGAGCGCCCCGCGCTGCACAGGTTCCCGCGGGCGATGGCGGCCAGGGCGCAGGAGCTGGCCAGGATCGTCGCGGACCGCTACGACGGCGACGCGAGCGCGGTCTGGGGCGGCGCGGCGAGCGGGGCGGAGCTGCGCAGGCGGCTGGCCGAGCTGCCCGGATACGGCGCCTACAAGGCGCAGATCACGATCGCGCTGCTCGGCAAGCAACTCGGCGTCCAGCCGGACGGCTGGCGCGAGGCAGCCGGTCACTTCGGCGAGGCCGGGTCACACTACTCGGTCGCCGACATCAGCGACGATGCCTCGCTGACCGCCGTCCGCTCCTACAAGAAGGCGATAAAGCAGCAGCGGGCCGCAGCGGCCGGGTAAGCAGCGCCCGCTCCCGGCCAGCGCCAGCTCCTGCCGTGGGGCCGAGCTACCAGGCCGCCTGGTCGAAACCGAACCGGCTGGTGTCGGCGAGGAGACGATGCTGGCCGGTCAGCCTGCCGTTCGTGATCGCGGCGGCCCACAGCACGGGCGGGGTCTGGCCGACCAGGTACAGGACGCCGTCGCCGCGTGGCGCGATAACGACCGGCATCACCCCGCGCGGCAGCCTCGCGATCACCCGCGCCGTGTACCCACCGCCGTGCAGGCTGACCCGGGTGATCGTGCCCGCGGCCCCGAAGCCCATCCTGGCGATCAGCAAGGCCCTCCGCTGGCTCAGGTCCCCGCTGAAGACCCCGAAAGGTTCCTGGTAAGGATCAGGCACGACGATCCGCCGGGCGGCGAGGCCGTCCGGGCGGATCTTGATGACGATGAGGTCCTGACGGCCGGGCGGGGCCTGGTCGCCGCCTGCCTTCCCGGCACCGGCACGAGCGGTGACTCCCGCAGCCGCCGCGCTGGCCGCGAGTCCAGGGACCGCGATCACCTCGTCGCCGTCACCCAGCCAGGAGATCCCGCCCTGATTGAGGAGGTTGCCGTCGTTGCGCAGCAGCGACCGCAGGTCGATCACGCGGGTGCGTCCCGTGCGGAGGTCGCGGACGGCGACCTTGCTGAACCGGCGACCCGTCGCGTAGGCGAGATGCCGCCCGTCCGGGCTGACCGCCGGGTAGGCCCCGTCGGCGACGAAGCTGACCTTGCCGGTCGCGACGGAGATGCGCCGGATCTCGATCGCGTGGCCGGCCGGGCCGACCACGTACAGGTCCCGCGAATCGGGCGAGAGCGCGAAGCCGTTGCCGGTGGCCACGCGGGCCACGACCTTCGCCACGCGCCCAGACCGCGGCGAGATCAACT
>WNGP01003682.1_pt1 | contig 12852 bp, 9 predicted proteins | sample 5407671 | NCBI WGS metagenome assembly WNGP01 (sample SAMN13153381, study PRJNA577476) | soil metagenome | isolation source: 40 cm soil or saprolite under Garry oak tree replicate 2 | place: USA:California | collected 2016-06-15 | reverse complement strand
CAATAATTTCGAACTTTCGCCGGAAGTCGTGCGCGGCACCCAGGCGATGGGCTTTACCGAGCCGACGCCGATCCAGCTCCGCGCCTTCCCGATCATTCTCGCCGGCAAGGACTTAATCGGTACTGCCCAGACCGGTACCGGCAAAACGGCCGCGTTCGCCCTCCCAATTCTCACCCTCCTCGCGAAACACGGCGCGTTCCGATGTCTCGTGCTTGAGCCGACCCGCGAGCTAGCTGCGCAAGTCGAAACCGCGTTCCGCGATTACGGACGGTTCACCGATTTGCGCGCGACCGTCGTGCATGGCGGCGTTGGTTATGGAAAACAGCGCGAAGACCTGAAACGCGGTGTCGATGTTGTCGTCGCCACCCCCGGCCGCCTGCTCGACCATCTCGAACAAAAGACTCTTCATTTTCGCGACGTAAACATTCTCGTGCTCGATGAAGTCGATCGCATGCTGGACATGGGCTTTCTGCCCGACGTTCGTAGGATCGTCGAAAAAATTTCGGCCGACCGGCAAACGCTTCTTTTTTCGGCAACGTTGCCGCCGGAGATCGAGCGCCTCGCCGCGTGGGTCTTGCGAGATCCCGAGCTGGTGGAGATTGGTGTGCGCCGTTCGCCGGCCGAAACCGTGACCCACGCGGTCTATCCCGTCGCCGCCGAACAAAAATTCGATTTGCTCATGGCACTGCTCGAACGGACCAACTTCGATAGCGCGCTTATTTTTTCCCGAACGAAACACGGTGCCGATCGAATCGCGCACAAACTAAAACAGGGAAACCATTCCGTCGCTGTTTTGCATTCCAATCGCACCCAGCGCGAACGCATTGAGGCGCTCGAAGGATTTAAGAGTGGCAAATACGAAGTAATGGTGGCGACCGACATCGCGGCGCGCGGTCTCGATATCGCCGGCGTCAGCCACGTCATTAATTACGATGTACCCGAACACGCCGAAGATTACGTGCATCGGATCGGCCGGACTGGCCGCGCCCAAAACGTCGGCGACGCGTTCACGCTCATGAACGGCGAAGAAGTTGCGGCGTTGCAGGCGATCGAACGTTTCATCGGACGAAAAATTCCGCGCCTGAAGCTCGAAAACTTTCCTTACCTCTACACGGTTTTGTTCGAACCCGAGTCTGCAACCGGCGGCAGACGCGCAATCGGCGGCGGCCGTTCGCATCGCGGTTATTCCTATGGACGCCGGCGTCGTTAAATCGGATTAACGTTCCTTTTTGTTATCAGGGGCCAGCGCGTTCACGATCCGCTCAAAATCTGGATTGCCCCGCAGGCCATCAAAGTACGGATGCAGTCGCAGCTGACCGTAATTAAGGCCGCCAGGTCTTTGGACAGCGTTCGAGAGTTGTTCGATCGCACCCTTTCTATCTCCAGCTAACGCGCATGTGATCGCGCGGTAATCGGCCACCCGCGCACCGTTGAGCGCATCCTTCGTTACGGGAAGCATCTCGCTGGCACGTCGAGCTTCCTGAATTGCTTGATCACGTTTACCGAGCGCGGCATCAATCACCGCAAGAGCGCACAGGCCCTCGGCGTAGTTGGGCTGCTCGCGGAGCAGCTTTTCAATTTCTTCTCGAGCGCGCATAAACGCCGCACGAGCTGCAGTTTGGTCGCCACCAATTTGAGACGCCATCCCTTCACACCAGGCTCGCGGAAACGGAATTCCCTCATCGTCACAACCGTCTTTAGGCAATACAGCAAGAGCGCGCATAGCGGCTGTCTTGTCGTGTTCGCACAAAGCAAGGAGAAGCCAGCGGTCTGAAACCGGGCTGACTGCTTTGTCATCGCGCGCGACAACAGCTTGGATCGCGTCGTGCAATGGTTTTGAGTCCGCCCGCCATTGCAAATCAACAAATGCGCGCTGCACGCGGGTTGTTAGATCATTTGGGCTGATCGCGACGACCCGATCTAAAACAGCCGCCATATCTTTAAAACGTCGCAGATATTGGTAGTTATAAGAGACCTGCTGGAGAATGAAGAGATTTCGTGGGTCCAACTCCAGTGCTCGCTCCAGTTCGCGAGTGGAGTCGTCCCAGCGACCTTGCCTTCGATCGATGTAACCTGAAAGGACCAGGACCAACGGCTCGTTCGGCAAGGCCTGCTTGGCGATCACTAACTCAGCCTTTGCCTTGTTGTAATCGCGATAGCCCCAGTAAAAATGTTGCGCCTGGGCCAAGTGCGCCTCGCCACTATCCGGTCGCAGCTCATGCATTGCCCGGACTGCCTTTTCGGCTAAAGCCAGCCGTTCAGGCGTGTGGTCGAGTCCGAGAAAATACATGATGTCGTCCGCACGAGCGAGATGGTAATACGCCAACAAAAATTTCGGATCGCGCGCGATAGCCTCATCTAGTAACCGCGTTGCTTCGGCCAAGTCTTCGCTGCCACCGGCCTTGAAAGCAATCGCGTCAACCAGATCTCGGGCCCGCAAATACAAATCGTAGGCAGTGAGGTCCTGAGTTGGTCGCTCTTGGATGGCGGCCTTCTCCTGCGGCGAAAGTTTAGCCCGAAGTTGCGAAACCACCTTCTCCGCGATCTCGGTTTGAATCCCAAAAACATCCGCGACCTGACGATCATAGTGCTCCGCCCACAGGTGCATATCTGTGCGAGCATCAATTAACTGTGCACTAACCCGCACCCGATCCGCAACGCGCTGGACCGTTCCTTCCACCACATGCGCTACCCCAAGCTCGTTCGCAATTTCGCGAAGGTTCCTAGGCGCGCCGCCTTTGTATTGCATGACGCTCGTACGACTAATGACTTTGAGGTCGGCGACCTTGGCGAGATGGTTCAGGATCTCGTCTTGGACGCCATCGGCAAAGAATGCGTTCCGCTTCTCGTCACTCAGATTTTCGAAGGGAAGAACAGCGATGCTCTTATCCGGAACATGCGCGAGCGTTGGCCTCTCTGGAACAGCACGTGAAATTCCAGGCGAGCTTTTACGAAGAAGAACGAAGAAGCTGAAAGCTAAAGCGATGGCGGCCAAGACAACGGCGGTTATGAGCGCTGACCTCAAAAAACGCGGTGGAGGGACGGGCCGAACCCCAGCGCCCGCAGAAGGCTTCCAGCGTTTCGCTCGCTTGAGTTTGTCGGGAAGATGCGGGTTGCCGAAGTTGTCCTTACACAGATTGAACACGTGCAGCCGCAACCCGTGCTTTACTTCACACTCGCCGAGGTCGTGCAGGTAAGGCTGCCAATGCCGATAGTGCTGCAAGTCATCGGCCAAATGCTTGGATAACAGGATGTGCCCGGCATCTGCGCAATCGAGAACCCGCTGCGCAACGTTCATCCCTGCGCCGGCGACGTTCATCTGATCATTTACGTCCACGACTTGGTTAACCGGGCCGCTGTGGATGCCCATGCGCAATTGCAAATGCGGTCGATCCTGCAGCGCGCCGCTAATTTCGAGCGCGCACTGGGCTGGTTGCTGCAAATTCTGAAAGAACAGCAGTGCCATCCCGTCGCCCGTGGGAATTCGGATCAGTTTACCCTGCGATTCGGCGGCGCGAAACGTCGGGGTCGCACGAACAATTCGGTTTAGTTCCTGCAAAAGCTCGACCTGCTCGTTAACCAGCAGCTTCGAGTACCCGACCGCGTCAATGAGGAGAATGTGAGCTATCTCCGGCTGTAGGTCGGGCTTTACCTCGGCGGACATTCCGCATCTCCTCAGTCGTACGATCCCAAATCGTCCTGAGGCGGTCGAGACTTAAATCCCGACGGTATCAGCACGAAGCGTTAACTGTCACGTTTCGCCACTTTCGGCGTCATTTCTGTTGTCGGATACCGCCTCAGCAAGCCAGGACCAAATGCCGCAAAATCCAAGACGATCATCACCAGTGAGAAAAGATATAGGCCCATCATCACGCCGATGCCGATATGCATCGTGATGATCGCAATTAAACACGGCAGCCGGGTTCGCTTTGGCCAGATCAGGATTGGGAAACTCAGCTCGAGCAGGCAAACAAAAATGCCGGCGATGAGCAGGATTGATTGCCCATGAATTAACGTTTGGCTCGGAATCAGGTTGAATGGCGGCCGAGTCAACGCGCGCCACATGCTATCGCCGTTCCACCAACCTGCACCCAAACATTTGGTAAGCCCGCCAAAAAAATAAATCACGCAAAGGTGAAGCTGTAAGACGCGGCGGAAAAATCCGACGACCTCCGGATCGCGTGGTCGCACTCGCCACAGTTTTCGATCCAACGCCAATCGGTCCGGCAAAGGCGCAATCGCCAAATAAAACAGACCAATCGTCAGAAAATTGTCCATGCCATAGGCGAGGTACCCGCCCGTCTTGGCTGAGCATAAATGAATCAACCACGCTGCAATTGCAGCCGTGCGACAGCAAAGACCGACAACGAGAAAACATCCGGCCGCAAACAAGAGAAGCCACACGATCATCAGCGTCGTCTGTTCGCTCAAACCGGCGCGTTCGCCCATCCAGACGAACCATCCAATTCGTGGTACCAGCGGACTTTGAATCGACAGAACCGCTTCGGTAAATTCGCGATTGAGAAAGCCAGTGCTGCTGCGCGCGAACATTCGGCCCCAGTCCGCCCAGAGCGATGAAGCATATAATGTAACTTCAAGGCCGAGGCCGATTCGCAGAATGCTGAGCCATTCGCCGGAATCGCTTTGGAACAGAAAGGCGCGCAGTTGTCGAGACCACGCTCTGCCGAATTTAGTGCGCAGAATCGGGGTGGTCGCGGAAACTGAAGTCGTAGGCATACAAAAAATGATACGATTCCGTTTTGCCTTGTTTCACGTCATCCATTTTGGGCAGAGCAACGAATCCGAACACCGCCCGCACTACGATTGCATCCGGATGATCCTGCCAAGCCGCGTAGGCCAGCATTTTGATCATGATCTCGCGTAACGGGTCGTAGCCGGTGCGGCCGATTTGATCGAGCAACGTTGCGAGCCGCACTCCGGTCGCGGTGTCGGACACGTGTGGCAATTCGTACTCGACCCGTCCGTCGGAATAATGCAATTCCAAGACGAGCTTGTAGCTATCGGGCACACTCGGCGCAAAAAATCCGTAGCCGCCTTCGATTCCGCTGGCATTGATGTATGCGTTAACGCTTTGCCGAAATGGATTCGAGAGACCCAACGTCTCGCCGAGAACGCTGGTCATGATCGATTCGGCCTTTCGCCAATATTTTTCGAGAGAGCCCGGCAGCGAGGTGTAGCCTTCCTCCAGCACCCAGAATGTCTGCTGAAACGAGACCGTGAGTACCAGGAGCGCGTGCAGCGCTAACCACCCGACGTAAAGACGCCGTCCGCTCAAAATCCAGCTTCGTTCAACGCTCCTGCGAATACTTCTCCAGAATCGGCTTCAACCGCTGCATGAACTCGGCCGCTTGCTTGTTTGTGGCCGCGCTCCGCTGCGGATTCACCGGCACAGGCGAAGATTTTTGCGGTCCAGATGGCACCGGAGAAGTCGGCGCCTGTGGTCCCGACGGAGCCGGAGAAGTTGGCATCTGCGGTCCCGATGGAGCAGGAGAAGTCGGCATCTGCGGTCCCGATGGAGCAGGAGAAGTCGGCTGTTGTGGCCCGGATGGCATTGGCCCCGGACTCCCCGTTTGCGGATTCACCGCTCCGCCTTTTTGCGGCCCCGCCGACGGCGCGATCAACTGAATCGCACGCTCGGATTGTCCCTTCGACTTTGCTTCCGTTAAATCGGCCACCGCTTTCTGATCGATATACATGTCGTTCAACTTGCCCAGCGTTTTAGTGACCTTGCCGTCCTTGTAGATCTCGATCTTGTAGAGCGACTTGTCGTACTGCTTGAGAACGGCATTGAGCTGGGTGGCATCGGCCTTCGACAGTTTTGTCCCAGGATGTACCACAACGAAATCATCCTTGATCTCGACCTTGCCACTTTTTTCCGGTGGCGATTCCGTCGCACTAAGGACACCCGAACTCGCGAGAAAGACCAAAACAACACCTATCGCAGTTAGGTTTTTCATGCGGCCGTTGTCTGTCTGACCAACCCAACAGTCAAGGCTAAACACGCCGCTAACGCGGAAACTCCAAGTCCCAAAACCCAAACTCCAGGGAATCCCCCAAGGGACCAAACTTCAAAGAATTTCGAGGTGTTGGGATTTCGAGCCTGGTATTTTGATTTTATTTGTTAAGGGCCAGTCCGGCTCGGACTGCACCACTGATCCACCCAATCGTTCACCGTTTTATACCAAAGCCGCGAATTCTGCGGCTTGAGCACCCAGTGACCTTCGTCCGGGAAATACAACATTTTCGACGGCACCTTCAGCGCTTGCAGCGTGGTGAACAGATCGAATCCTTGTGATACATCGAGCCGGTAATCGTTCTGGCCGTGAATCACCAGCGTTGGCGTTTTGAATTTGTCCGCGAACAAGTGCGGCGAAAATTTCCGGTAAAGCTCGCGCTTCTTCCACGGCGGCCCTTTGAATTCCCAATTCACGAACCAGAGCTCTTCGGTCGTTCCATAGGCCGACTCGGTATTGAAGGTCCCGTCGTGCGACACGATGCATTTGAAGCGATCGGTGTGACCGAGAATCCAGTTCGCCATGTAACCGCCGTAGCTCGCGCCGAGCGCGGCCTCGCGGTTCTTGTCGATAAACGGGAATGTCTTCTCCACGTAATCGAGCCCCTTCATTAGATCGACATACGGTTTACCGCCCCAATCGCCGCTGATCGAACCGGTAAACTTCTGCCCGTAACCGGTCGAGCCGTGGAAATTGATCATCAGCACCACGTAGCCGCCTTGGCCCCGAAAGCTTTCGGGGTTGCCGACCGCGAACAACTCCGCGTTCCAGCGATACGTCCACGAATTTCCCCACGCCCCTTGCGGCCCGCCGTGGATCAGAAACTTCAGCGGATACTTCTTCGCCGGATCGAATCCCGGCGGCTTGACCATGAAACCCTGAACCTGTTCGTCGTTCGCGCCCTTGAACGTGAACTCCTCCAATCGCTGCATATCGATCTGCGACAACAGCGCGTCGTTCATGTGCGTGAGGGGATTAGATCCGGGTAGCATGTCGTTGCCAGAAACGTCGATTTTCTGATGCCAAATCTCGTTCGGCGCCTTTATTGAGTTGTCCGTGTAGAAGATCTCCCGTCCATCTTCTGAAACCGCCAAGTCATCAACGTGATCGCCACCACCTATTATCTTCGTGTTGGCCGCCCACAGCCGTGGGTTAGGCAAATTCGGATCGGGCTCGCGGGCAGTCGACACGATTTGAAACTGACCAGCCTGTTCGACCGCAAAGAACAGATGTTTCGAGTCTTTACTCCATGTTAGACTGCTTACTGAGCGATCGAGCTCCGGAGCTAGCTGGCGCGTCTCTCCTGATTGTCGATCTTGGACGAGGAGCCGCCATTTATCGGCTTCGAAACTGGCGCGGGCTTGCGATCTCCAGACGATATATTTTCCATCCGGCGAATAGAGCGGCGTCGAATCGGCGCCGGGACTTGTGGAAATCTTCTTGGGCGCGCCACCGGCCATCGACACGATGAAAATTTCGTTGTTCGTACTGGTCGCTTCGACCTCATCAACATTGCTGGTATAGGCGAGCTCCTGGCCGTCCGGCGAAATTGCGTACATGTCTTGCCCGCCGAGATGGAACGGCGGCACATCATGATCGCCCGGCGTGAGATCCCGCGACGCCAACGCACTTCCCGATTGTTGACCTTCTGAAACTTGACCGCTTAAAGCGGTCAAGTTTGCATCGGCACTCACGACGAAAAGATGGCTGCGCTTGAACTCGGTGAACGCGTTCCAATGCCGATAGAACAAACGCGTGAAGATTTTCGCTTTTACTTTGCTCTTCTTGAGTTCTTCGTCGCGCTGTTTGTTGCACGTGTCGTCTTTGCAATCCGGATAAACCGCCGACACGAACACGATGTTCTTTCCATCGGGCGACCAGATCCCGCCATCCGCGCCGGTCGATATGTCCGTCACCTGATGCGGCTTGCCGGCAAGCGCACCGGAGTCGGAATTAAAGTCGCACATCCAGATTTGGGTCGGATCGGTCGCTTTCGACGTCCAGATGAGACGTTTCCCATCCGGCGAAAATCTTGGTCGCTCCTCGTGATTAGGCGTTTCACTCAATCGCTTCGATTCGCCGCCACTGGCCGGCACGATCCACAAATGCGAAATCGTCGTGTTCGCCTCAAGATCGACATCGGTGGCCGAGAACACGACCCATTTCCCGTCCGGCGACGGCACCGGCCCGTCCACGCGTTTTAATTTCATCATGTCCTCGAACGTGAACGGATGCTTGGCGTTTTGGGCAGGAGCAGAAACGGCGAAGACAAACGAAAAGGCCAAAGCTTTCCACAACATGGGAGGGAGGTTTGTCCGAAAAGTCCGACAAATCCAGAATCTTGTCAGTCCATACAAGCTTGTCAGTCTGGCTCGGACCGAGGAATCTCTTGCTGTGAGATTTGAGAGCGCGATTGGGTCGATTATAGCAGCTGCTTTTGTCGCCTTGGCATTTCTATCACTTGCAGGCGCTCAAACCTTGCCAAAGACGATGAAAGCAATCGTCGCGCATGAGTATGGCGGACCTGAAGTATTGAAATATGAAGATGTTCCGGTGCCAGAGCCGAAAGAGAACGAAATCCTCATGCGCGTGATCGCGAGCGGTGTGAATCCGGCCGATCCGCTGATTCTGAACGGCAAATACGCGAAGGAATTTGGAACGCATCTTCCATTGATTCTTGGTTATGACATGGCTGGCGTGGTGGTGAAGACCGGCGCGAAAGTCACCAAGCTGAAAGTGGGCGATCCCGTCTATGCTTATTTGCTCTGGGGCGGCGGCTGGGCCGAATATTGCATCTCGAACGAAGGCGAATCCGCGATCAAACCGAAATCGGTCAGCTTCACTGACGCTGCGTCCGTTCCGTTGGCGGCGTTGACTGCGTGGCAGGCGTTGATCGACATCGGAAAGATTCACGCCGGCCAAACGGCGCTGATTCATGGCGGCTCGGGCGGCGTCGGAAGTTTTGCGATCCAAATCGCGAAGGCACGCGGCGCTCACGTCATCGCCACGGCGTCGACTGCCAATCAAGATTTGCTGAAACAGCTCGGCGCCGATGTGGCGATCGATTACACGAAACAAAAGTTCGAAGAGATCGCGCACGATGTCGATCTTGTGCTCGACCCGGTTGGACGCGACACGCTCGCGCGATCATATGGCGTCGTGAAAAAAGGCGGAATGGTTATCACGATCGTATCTCGCTGCGACGAAACGGAACTTAAGAAGCACGAAATTCGGGGGGCATCGCTCTCCTCACATCCAAATGCAGCTGAACTGACCGAAATCACCAAGGTGATCGAGGCCGGTAAAATCAAACCGGTTGTTTCACAGGTATTGCCGTTGACCGACGCGGCCAAAGCAGACGCTCAAGCAGCGACTCATCATACTCGCGGAAAAATCGTCCTGAAGATTGCCGACGAACCAAAAGGCTAGGACGAGACTGCGCTCGAAAAAATTTTAGAGACGTCTCTACTTTGGTCGACATGACAGTAAAGTAAGTGCATGGCTCAAGTAACAATCGAGACAATCAAGAACGGCCCTTACATCGTGAAGGGCGAAGTGGAATTGATCGACGCCGACGGAAACAAGTTTCCTGTGGAAAAACGAATGGCGCTTTGCCGTTGCGGTGCCTCGACGGAAAAACCATTTTGCGACGGCACCCATTCCAAGATTGGTTTTCGAGCCGCAGAGAAAGCCGTGCCCGAATCCAAAGAATGAAGACGCGCATTTTTGTCTGCCTTTGCACTCTGGTTGCCGTTACTTCGGCACGGGCCGAAAAAATCGCGCTCGTTAACGGCACCCTGATCAATCCCATGACGGAAGTTGTGCTGCCGAGTGCGCACGTGCTGATCGATAACAATCGAGTGGTCGGATTCGGCGACGAGTTAACGTTCGATGTGCCGAAAGGTGCGCGACGGATCGATTGCAAAGGCAAATTTATTCTGCCGGGATACATCGACACGCACGTTCACTTCTTTCAGTCGGGTGATCTGTTCACACGTCCCGACGCCGCCGATCTAACCAGCGTCCGGCCGTACAAAGACGAGGTCGCCTGGATGAAATCACATGTGAACGATGTCTTCGCGCGTTATCTGCGTTGCGGAATCACGAGCGTCGTCGACGTCGGCGGGCCGTTTTGGAATTTCGAAGTCCGGAAAACTGCGAACGCGACCGCAAAGGCGCCGCGCGTCGCTGTGGCGGGTCCGTTAATCTCAAGCGTTTCCCGCGAGAAACTCGATCTGGGCGATCCGCCGATTGTGAAGATCGACAATCCGGATCAAGCGCGCGAGTTCGTGGGAAAACTGGCCGCGCAAAATCCCGACCTGGTCAAGATTTGGTACATCGTTGACAAGGATCATCCGGTCGATGCGTTTCGGCCGATCGTTCGTGCGACGGTTGACGAGAGTCACGCGCACAAGATTCGAGTCGCGGTGCACGCAACCGAACTGGAAACCGCGCGCGCAGCAGTTGAAGAAGGCGCAGACATTCTTGTCCACAGCGTGATCGACAAACCGGTCGATGACGCGTTCGTGAAGCTCTTAGAGGATCACGGTACGATTCTTTGTCCGACACTCGTAGTTTTCGAGCGCTACGGCCGCACGTTTTCCCACCAACTAAATCTCACGCGGGAAGAGAAAGCGTGGGGCAACCCGGAAGTGATCGCGTCGCTCGACGTCACGAAGATTCCTGCGGACAAATTGCCCGACCGGATCAAGACCGCGCTGGCGGATTCGAATGCCGTTCTCGATCGGATCAAGAAAACGTACGCTGTCGCGTTGCCGAACTTGAAGACACTGGAGGACGCAGGAATCACAATTGCGGCGGGAACCGATGCCGGGAACATCGGCACAATTCACGGGCCTGCCTTGTTTCGCGAGTTTCAGCTGATGAAAGAAGCCGGCCTGAGGAACATGCAAATCCTGCAAGCCGCGACCGTGAACGCGGCGAAGCTTTTCGGCGGTGACACCGGCACGCATATCGGCAAGATCGAGCCCGCCTGCTTCGCCGATCTGGTGATTCTGAAATCGAACCCGGTTGATGACATCGCGAACGCGTCGGACATCGACACGGTGATCAAGAACGGCGTGGTTTATCCGGCTGATTCGATTTTGCGCTGAACAGAACTTCGAATCTCGCGGCGATTCTGGCGAATGCGACGGGCAGTCGGAACGTCTAAGTAACTATGAAACGAGAAGCCGCGATGGTCGCCTTTCTTGCCGGAACCGCGTTGTCGATCTTCGCGGCCGAATCTGGCCCCAACACGGGTTGGAAAGCCGTTAAACAAAGCAACGGCGTAGCGATTTACAGCCGGCCGCACGGAGGGTCGAACCTGAAAGAGTTCAAGGCGGTAGGCGAAATCGACGCAACGGCCGAGACGGTTCACAAGGTTATCGATGACGTCGAAGCTTATACGAGTTTCATGCCCTATACGGCGGAGTGCCGCGTGATCGAGCGAAAAGGCGATTCCATTCTCACTTATCAGCGGGTCTCCCCAAAAATCGTGAGCGATCGCGATTACACGCTTCGCATACAAAAGAAATCGTGGCCGGTTGAAAATGGATTGGCTTATCTCAATCGCTGGGAGCCAGCCAACGAACATGGACCAGCAGAGAAGCCCGGCGTTTTTCGAGTGAAAGTATGCGACGGTTCCTGGCTGATCGAGCCGACCGCTGAGGGTAAAACACGCGCGACCTATTCCGTTTTCACGGACAGCGGCATCGGCGGGCCGGCGTTCCTTGCCAACACCATCAGCACGACGGGAATCAACAAACTGTTCGCCGCTGTTCGCAAACAGGCGAAAAATCCGAAGTATCAGACGAAATAAGAGTTCCGGCGTGAAGTTCGCCCGATTTAGTTTATCCTGCGCGCTGCGCAAATGCCGCGGAACAACGATCTCAAGAAAATTCTCCTAATTGGCTCCGGTCCAATCGTGATCGGGCAGGGCTGCGAATTTGATTATTCCGGCGTGCAAGCGTGCAAGGCGCTGCGGGAGGAAGGTTACCAGGTCGTGCTGGTGAATTCGAACCCGGCCACAATCATGACCGATCCGGAGTTCGCCGATCGCACTTACATCGAGCCGATCACGGCGGAAGTGATCGAAGCCATCATTGCTCGAGAAAGACCGGACGCGCTTCTGCCAACGATGGGCGGGCAGACGGCGTTGAATGCGGCGATGGAGCTTTATCGTAACGGCGCACTCGCTCGGCACAAAGTAAAATTGATCGGCGCCAACGCGAAAGCGATCGCGAAAGGCGAAGATCGACAATTGTTCAAGGAAGCCATGCTGCGGATCGGTCTCGACGTGCCGCGCTCGGGCGTGGCGCGCTTGCTTGCCGACGTGGGCCGCATTGCGAAAGAGATCGGAACTTTCCCGCTCATCATCCGGCCGGCCTTCACTCTCGGCGGCAGTGGCGGCGGTATCGCCTACAACCCGGACGAGCTGGATCAGATCGCCGGCCGCGGTCTCGCCATGTCGCCGGTGAACGAAGTGTTGATCGAGGAATCGCTCGTCGGCTGGAAAGAATTTGAAATGGAAGTGATGCGCGACCGGATGGACAACTGCGTCGTTGTTTGTTCGATTGAAAATTTCGACCCGATGGGCGTGCACACCGGCGACTCGATCACGGTCGCGCCGGTGCAAACGCTAACCGACAAAGAATACCAAATGATGCGCGACGCCGCGTTCGCGGTCATTCGCGAGATCGGCGTCGAGACGGGCGGGTCGAACATCCAATTCGCGGTCCATCCGGACGACGGTCGGATGGTCGTGATCGAGATGAATCCGCGGGTGTCGCGCTCAAGCGCGCTCGCGAGCAAAGCG
>WNGP01006042.1_pt1 | contig 12854 bp, 14 predicted proteins | sample 5407671 | NCBI WGS metagenome assembly WNGP01 (sample SAMN13153381, study PRJNA577476) | soil metagenome | isolation source: 40 cm soil or saprolite under Garry oak tree replicate 2 | place: USA:California | collected 2016-06-15 | reverse complement strand
CACCTCAGTGGTAATATGCAACACGGCGGTTATCCTCCTGAGTGATTTGGTTTTTTCGCAAAAACATCTATATCACTTTCGGAGTTCTTAACCGCTTCTCTTTTTCACCTCACTTTACACACTATCTACCGCACTACCGGCATAGGTGTTGCAGTTCGTTCTTCACCTGCGCCCGAATCATCACCAGCTTGTAACGCTGCAACAGCAGCTGCCGCAGATCACGCACCTGGCTCGAGGGCATCCAGATGCGGGGAAACCTTCCTTCCACCAGCAGCTTCAGAATATGCACCGCATCCCGCTTGTCCCTCTTCTGCTGACGCACATAGCTGGCTCGAATCTGGGCGGCATCGCCCACCCACAATTCGTGACCGATCTCGGCTAACAGATCCACCAGCCAGTGACAGTTCCCCGTGGCTTCCATCCCGATCAGCGCCGGCGCCGCTACTTGCCGGTAAAATCGTTCCGCATCGCCACTGGCCCGTACCAGCTCTGCTCGCCGCTTTCTCCCGTCGCCGTGTCCAGCCAACAAACTTGTTGCCAGCTGGGATGGAAATCACATCCTATAATCATCATGCGAAGGCTCCTTCCTTTCCAGAAGCCTTGGTCCTCAACCGTAGACTACCGCTTTCGGATCGAGCCTTCGCTCTTATCCAATCAACTTCTCGCGGTTTTCGAGAAGTGGGGTTTTACTCGGTCATTCAAGGGATACCGCCAGATGGCCTCGATCAACCCCGTCAGAAGCGCGGCTCGTCGCGGCAATTCGGAGATCAGAATCGACTCATGCGTAGCGTGCGCACCTTCTCCCACTCCTCCGAGGCCATCTAGCGTGGGAATCCCGAGCCTCGCTGTAAAGTTTCCATCCGAGCCACCACCAACCGCTGCTTCTTCGAGCCTCCACCCCAACCGCTTCGCAACGTCGGACGCTTTTTTATATAGCGCAGCTACACCCGCAGTCCGTTCCATCGGCGGACGATTCATCCCGCCATCGATCTTGAGCTTGCACTTGCCATTGAACGGCTTCAGGGCGCGGAGCTTACGATCTATAGCCGTAGCGTCCTTCATCTTCGCGATTCGCACATCCAGGACGGCTGTTGCCTCTGCTGGGACAACGTTGACCCGAGTGCCACCCTGTACCCGGCCGACATTCACGGTCAGGCCGCGCTTCAAGTCGACCATTTGAGATATCTTCGTGATCTGTTTCGCCAACTCGACAATGGCGCTCGCGCCCTTTTCGAAATCGAGCCCGGAATGCGCCGCTTGCCCCGTGACTTTAACGGTGTACTCGCCAACTCCCTTGCGCGCCGTCTTTACCGCCCCGTTAAGCCCATAAGAAGGTTCGAGTACTAGCACGGCTGCTGATTGTTTTGCGAGATTCTCCGTGATGTGCCGTGATGAATCGCTGCCCACTTCTTCGTCCGACACCAGCAAGACTGTGATCGGGTGAGGCAAATCACTGTGCGTTGCCCGCAGAACATCGATGGCAGTCAGCATCAGTGCAATGCCCGATTTCATGTCCAGAACCCCGGGTCCCCAAAGCCGACCGTCGGCCACCCGGCATGGCATGTTCGCCAGAGTGCCGAGGGGATACACAGTGTCATAGTGGCCCAGCAGCAAAGCCGGCTTGCCGCCGCGCTTGCCCGCGAAATCCACCTGCAAATGATCCCCGAAGTTGGAGCTCTTATGAAAGCGGATCTGTCCACCCAGCGCCTCGAACTTTTTCGCGAGAAAGGCACTTAGCCGATCCGCGGCTTGTTTGTTGTCGCTGGGAGACTCGATCTCTACTAGCTGCCGGATGCATTCGACAATGTCATCCTTGCGTTCCTCAAAATAACTCGACCGATTGACTGCCTCTGGCCAAGCATCCTTGCCCGATCCCGACATTTTTCGCTTGGATTTCACAGTCTACTGGTTAGATACAACACCAATCCGTGGCAGCGCGGTACAGTATAATCTTCGCTCCTGACGTTACCCAATGAGCGATACTCACCCGGCGACCGAAGCTCCAGCCAAAACTACGCTGGACATCAATGACATTCTTCGCATCTTGCCGCACCGCTTTCCGTTTCTGATGATCGATCGTGTGATTGAGATCACACGCAAGCAGCGCATCGTCGCCATTAAGAACGTCACCATCAATGAGCCGTTCTTTGCTGGGCACTTTCCCAATCTCCCAATCATGCCAGGTGTACTTATCGTTGAAGCTATCGCCCAGGCTGGCGGCGCACTGCTGCTCACCGAAGTGGAAGATCGAGCCGATAAGCTGATGGTATTCACCGGAATCGAGCGCGCCCGTTTCCGGCGTCCGGTGGTTCCGGGCGATCAGTTGCGCATCGAAGTGGAAGTGAAAGCTTGGCGAGTTTCGGCCGTCCGCATGGAGGGCAAGGTCTTTGTCGGCGACAAACGCGTAGCCGAGGCGACGGTCACATGCCAGCTCGTGGATCGCTCTCGAAGCCGGCCCGAAGCCGTGGACGGCGAACCGGAGCGCGAATGATCCTCCTCATAGAAATCGGAACTCGACACGCGAGATCCGGTATTCGCAACTGATGAACGTCCACCCGACAGCCATTATCGATCCGCTGGCGAAGATTCATCCTTCCTGCAAAATCGGCCCCTACTGTGTGATTGGGCCACAAGTGCAACTTGGCGAAGGATGCCACCTGGTTTCGCACGTCACGATGGAGGGCCCTTCCAAAATTGGCGCCGATAACGGCTTCTTTCCATTTTCGTCCATCGGATTGGCGCCTCAGGACATCACTTACGCCGGCGAGCCCACTCAATTGGAAATTGGCGATCACAACCAGATTCGCGAGTTCGTCACTATCAATCGCGGAACGGTGAAAGGTGGTGGCGTGACACGGGTGGGCAATCACAACCTGATCATGGCGTACACCCACGTTGCCCACGATTGTGTGGTCGGCGATCGCGTGATCCTGGCCAATGCCGCCACCCTCGGTGGCCACGTGACGGTCGAGGATTGGGCAGTGGTTGGCGCAATGTGTCCGGTGCATCAGTACGTCCGCATCGGCGCGCATTCATATGTTGGCGGCGGAACCACGATTACGAAAGATGTCCTGCCTTTTTCGAAAACCGTCGCCGCTCGTGATACTCACGCCTACGGACTGAATACCCTCGGTCTCGAGCGCCGCGGATTTTCCAAGGAACGTATCCGCAAGATTCATCATGCCTATAAGGTCTTGCTGGCGTCGAAGCTCAACACTTCTCAAGCGCTAAAGATGCTGAAAGCTGAGGCGGATGGCGGAGAGGACGTGGAAATGCTTATCCGGTTCATCGAGTCTTCAGAACGAGGTGTGATTAAGTAGCATTCGGCATTCAGCACTCAGCATTCAGCCAAACAGAGATTGGTTATCGAAGAGAATTCAGTTGAGTGGGCGCAAGAATCAAGTGCAGGTGCTGAATGCTAAGTGCTGACGGCTGAGTGCTCTTCTCCAGTACACTGTCCACCATGTCCGCCGCCAGGGAAAGAATTGGACTCATCGCTGGGAACGGCCGCTTTCCGTTTCTCGTCCTCGATGCAGCTCGTGCCCAAGGGCTTGACGTTGTGGTTGCGGCCATTAAAGAGGAGGCATTCCCTGACATCGAATCGCATGGAGCCGCGTCAATTCACTGGCTCTCTTTAGGAGAATTGTCCAAGCTGATCGAGACTTTCAAACGCGAGGGCGTGCATCGTGCCATCATGGCCGGACAGGTCAAGCATAAACAGATTTTCTCCAGTATCCGGCCCGACTGGCTTCTGGCCAAGCTGCTGCTTTCGTTAAGCACGCGAAACACCGACGCTTTGCTGGGCGCAATTTCGAAAGTACTGGCTGACGAAGGCATCCTGCTGGAAAACTCCACCGCATTTCTGGAACCGCTGCTCGCCAAATCCGGAACTCTGACCAAGCGCTTGCCCACCGAACAGGAAAAGGCGAACATTCAATACGGCCGGCTGGTCGCTCATAACCTGGCAAAATACGACATTGGGCAAACCGTGATAGTCGCAGAAGCCGCCTGCGTAGCCGTCGAAGCAATGGAAGGCACCGATGCCACCATCGAGCGCGCCGGTAAAATCATGGCTTCCCTTCAGCAGGATGCTTCTACATTGAGTCGCGACCTTACCGTGGTGAAAATCGCCAAGCCGAATCAGGATATGCGTTTCGATGTGCCGGTAGTAGGAATAAAAACGATTGAAGTCATGCACAAAGCCGGCGCCACCTGTCTGGCGCTGGATGCAGGCAAGTGCCTGTTACTAGATGGGGAGGCCGTAGTCTCAGCCGCCGACGGCTTCGACATTGCGGTTGTGGCTGATCCAGTTGAGTGATTTCCGATGGAGGCTTTCATGTCCGAGACCGCTCGCCTTGCAGACCAAATTCGGCGCGCCTTCGAGGGGGACGCCTGGCATGGAGATTCCATTAAGGAATTGCTGACCGGTGTGACCGCCGAGACCGCCGCTGCCAAACCAATCAAGGATGCCCACAGCATTTGGGAACTGGCGCTGCACATCGCCGCCTGGGATGATGCCGTCTTACGGCGCATCGGTGGCGCAGCTGTCGAACTTACCAGGCAACAGGATTTCCCCCCCGTAAAAGAAACCAGTTCAGCCGCCTGGCGTCGCGCTCTCAGCTATCTTGATCAGACTCACAGCCAACTCATTAAGGCGGTTGCCGCTTTTCCTGATTCGCGTTTAAACGACCAGGCTCCCGGCAAGACCGAGGACTATTACGACTTTTATTACATGTTCAGCGGTATCGTGCAGCATGAGCTTTATCATGCTGGGCAGATCGCTCTCCTAAAAAAAGCGCTACATCCGAGAACTAAAACCTGAGAAACGAGAACCGCATTAACGTAGCAGTCGTAGGGGTGGGTGCTTTCGGCCGTAATCACGCCCGCGTTTACCATCAATTGGCGCAGCAGGGCGAGCCTGTGACATTGGCTGCGGTCGTGGATCCCGATGTTTCGCGCGCTGATGCCATAGCCAGGGAATATGGAGCGCGCGCCTTCGGCTCGGTCGAGCAGTTCATCAAGACACGCAGCGAGGTGCAAGCGGCTTCCGTCGCGGTTCCCACGGCGCAGCACGTTGAGCTCGCCGGCGCCTTAATGGCTGGGGGAATCGATGTCCTGATAGAAAAACCGCTGGCTGCATCGCTCGCCGAAGCCGACGATCTGATGCGGTCTGCACGGCGCCTCGGACGAATCTGCCAGGTCGGCCACCTCGAACGCTTCAATCCCGCGGTGCGTGCTACGTTGCCTCTTGTTACCCATCCCATGTTTTTCGAAGTTCATCGCCTCAGCGTTTTCACTCCGCGTTCGCTGGACGTGGATGTGGTACTTGATCTGATGATTCACGATTTGGATATCGTGCTCTCCTTCGTCGATTCGCCGGTAAAAGAAATTCGTGCCGTCGGTCTCCCCATCTTGTCCGGCAAAGTGGATATCGCCAACGTTCGCATGGAATTTGACTCCGGTTGCGTCGCCAATTTCACAGCTAGCCGCGTTTCCACCGAGCGTGTCCGTAAGTTGCGCTTCTTCCAGCCCAAGCAATACATATCCGTTGATTATGGACGCCAAGACGTGCTGGTTTTTAGTGTTGGCGGGGACGAGAGTGGGACTCCTTCAGTGAATCCTCAAATCAATGTCGCTAAACCAGCAATCACTGCCGAAGAGCCTCTCTATGCCGAGCTGAAATCTTTTCTGGACTCAGTGCGACAGCGCTCCCAACCGCTGGTATCTCTTGAAGACGGCCGCCGCGCTCTCGCCGTGGCATTGGACATTGTCTCCACCATCCAGGAGCACGGAAAGAAAATTCACCTGGACACTTTGCAACAGTAAAGTCTTAATCTGAGAACCGGCGTCCCGTTCTGTAATCTGTCTCCGACTCCACAGTTAACGTCGCAGATGCCATTCCCGCGACCCGCCTTATGCGCTTCGCAGATTCCCCGAAAGATGCGAAAATAGAAGTACTTGGCCGCAAACGCCAGCGGATTGCGATAGGAATTTAGCCTGCCGGTAGGGGAGCGTTCACCGCCTCCTCCTGCAACGAAGGCGCTCCGCTCGTGTTAAATCGGTAGACAAGCAGTTTGATGTCGACGACCCAAATCCCGCCGGGAAATCCAGTTCCTCCAGCGCCGCGCGCAGAGATTGGCGATCTGTACGACTCCCATGGCTGGGAATCTGTCTACCGCGAGATGCATCAGGCTCCTGCCTTGCTGGTTCAGTTACAGGATGATCTTTCGCGTTCCCGCCAGCGCGAAGCTTTTTGGATTTCTGTAGTCGTGCATTTAGTCCTGGTGATTGTGGTGGTCAATTCTCCAAAGCTGGAGAAATATTTTCCAAAACGTCCAGTCATGGTAGTCAGCCCTAACGACTGGATGCGGCAGAAAGAGCTCACTTATCTGGAGCTGCCGAAAGACGCCCAGAAGATCACTAAGCGTCCTAACACCAATGTGATTTCCGATAAGGATCGCATTGCCACTTCACGTACCCCACAGCTTAATCGCAAAGAGCTGAAGAAAATTCTGGATAGCTCTCGCGCTCAACCTCCGGGTCCGCCGCCGACACCGTCCGCTCCTCCTCCTGCCTCCGTAGCCCAAAATTCGCCGGCGCAGCAACCGCCGCCACCGACCCCGACTCCGTCCAATCCTGATCAGATAGCAAAGCTCGAAACTCCGCCCATAAACCGTCCAAAGCCCAATTTCGAAAGCAGGCCAATGTCGGCTGGATCGGCAATTGAGCAGGCCGCGCGCGCAGCCGCAGCGAACCGTGGTGGTTATGGGGGAGATAGTGGTGATCTGGGACTAAGTCAGGGCCGCCAGCCCGCCCAGGCCATCGGACCACTCGACGTTCTCAGCGATACCATGGGCGTGGACTTTGGTCCTTACCTCTCGCGCGTATTGCACGACGTACGGGAGAATTGGTACAACCTCATCCCGGAAATCGCCCGAGCCCCACTCATGAAGCGGGGAAAAGTATCGATAGAGTTTGCCATTCTCAAGGATGGCCGGGTGGCAGGTATGAAGCTGGCTGCCGGTTCCGGCGACGTCGCACTGGATCGCGCCGCCTGGGGTGGCGTTACCGGTTCCAATCCGTTTCCGCCTCTGCCCAGTGAGTTCAGCGGTCAATATCTTGCATTGCGATTCCACTTCTACTACAACCCCGAAAGGGCCGAGCTTCGGTAGCGCTACCAGAAATTAAGGCTCGCACAGGCCGTCTCTTTATCGGGAAATAACTTAGCCCAGCGCTACGCTTCGACTCAGACGAAGTCTCGGATAGGCCATATTTATCAGTGTTCTCTCCGAAAAAGGCACATAGAGAAGGCCGCATGTAGCCGCGAAGGCCGCTCCAAACCCGATCTTCTGCGCCATCAGAAAAGGTGCGATGCCCCACAGTTCGTCGAGCACCAGGATGAATAGAAACAACTGCTGAAATTTTTCTCCTAGCAGTTCGTAATCGAAAGCCGCCGCCGAGAGCAAATAACAGCGCACCGGAATTCCCACCCCAGCGGTCACGATTGTTGCCGCCATGATTGCAAACGAAGCCCACCCCGGAAGAAATGTGCCCGCAACCCGCTCAATCTCACGGAAATGGAAGAGCGCTTCCACATAAAAAATCAGGTACATGATTTGTATTAACCCGAACAGGCCGCGAGTGACTGTACGCGAAGGCGGACCAGGATCAGGTTTTGGCGGATCTTCCCTGATCCACACTACCTGCCCCAGAAACCGATACCCTCGTTTCGCCAGAGTTTCGACATATTTCGGGTTGGTTGCCGAGTCGCCCAACGCCTCACGCACCTTGTTCACAGCGGTGTTGAGGCTCTTATCAAAGTCAACGAAGACATCGGGATCCCACAGCTTTTTAGTGATTTCCTCTCGACCGATCACATCCCCGGGACGCTCCAGCAAAAGCACAAGCAAGTGGAAGGGTTGCTCTTGAAGACTAATTCGCGCCCCATTTTTTCGAAGTTCGCCGGTTCCGAGATTAGCCTCAAACACACCAAAGCGTGCAATCCGCGTTGGCGCCGGACTGGCGTGTGGGGTAGCCATATTGCCGCGTAGTTTACACCCTGACTACTTGCCTGAAACTCGCGTTATCGCGGTCAAACCCCGCGCCCGAGTTCCGGCGCTACAATGTCATCGTGTCCGCCACCCAACCAAAGCGGCAGCCATCTGACCGGCCCCCCCAACCACATGCCAAGCTCTCCATCCACCGTCTGGAGGCGACGGGTATTGTGGTTATCGCAATACTGCTTCTGATTCTCACCCTGATTCGCTATTGGCGCTACATCCCCTGGAGTGCGCGCTGACTGTGTCTCATTCGTCTCTCTTGATCGTCCTGCTGGGTCCCACAGGAAGCGGCAAGACCGCCCTGTCCCTGGCGCTGGCCGAGCATTTCGGCGGGGAGATCGTCAATTGCGACTCAGTCGCAATCTATCGCGACTTTGATATAGGCACCGCCAAGCCGACCATGGCCGAACGCGGTCGTGTTCCTCATCACTTGTTCGATTCTGTGGGTCCTACTGCTTACGTCACGGCCGGAGAATACTCGAGGCAGGCTCGAAAAGTGCTGGAAGAAATCAAAACTCGCGGCAGCCTGCCGATCGTTGTTGGCGGAACCGGACTCTACCTTCAGGCCCTATTGGAAGGCCTCTTTGCGGGACCGGAGCGTTCGGAAGAGTTACGTGATCGTCTGCGCCGGCGTGCAAAAAACAAATCCTATCTTCACCGGTTGCTGCACCGTCTTGATCCGGTGGCAGCAGCGAAGATTCATTCCCATGACACTCCCAAACTGATTCGCGCCATCGAAGTTTGCCTGGCCTCGCGCAAGGAAATGTCCGAAATGTGGAAAGAAGGCCGCGACCCGCTGCAGGGCTTCCATATTCTTCGTCTGGGACTGAATCCCGAGCGCGTTGCGCTCTATCAACGCATCAACCAGCGTGCACAACAGATGTTCGATTCCGGTCTGGTCGAAGAAACTGGAAGCATGCTTGAAAAATACGGGGATGCGGCCCGCCCGCTTTCCTCGCTTGGATACAAACAAGCAGTTCAATTATTCCGCGGAGAAGTTGATCGTGATACCGCGATTCAAGCCGCACAGCAGGCCCATCGCAACTATGCCAAGCGCCAAATGACATGGTTCCGCCGCGAGCCGCACGTAGCGTGGCTCGCCGGCTTTGGGGACGAGCCGAACATCCAAGGCGAAGCGATGAAGCTAGTTGAGACTAAGCTGAGAAAAACTGAACCCGTGTGACTGAGAACTGAGAACCAATATCTTGGAACTGAGATTCACCCCTGACCCCAGCCCTGTAATCCGTGCTATCGTCTGCTGATGCTTCCACGTGCTCTATGTCTTATCTTGATTCTGTCCCTGCTGACTCCCGCCTCAGCCAAGGATAAATTCTCTCAGCCCCGTCCCATCCAACTCGATCGTGATGGAGAAAAATGGGCAGAGAAAACTCTGCACAAATTGTCACTCGAGGAAAAGGTTGGACAGCTTTTCATGATTTGGGTTCGCGCCGAGTTCTTGAATGTAAATAGTCCCGAATATCTCCAGTTGCGTGACAGCATCAACAAATATCACGTTGGCTCATTCGCCATGACAGTGCGCGCCGAAGGTCCGTTTCTATACCGGAACCAGCCCTATGAGGCGGCGGTCCTGCTCAATCGTCTACAGCAGGGTTCCAAACTGCCATTACTGATCGCAGCTGATTTCGAACGCGGCGTCTCCATGCGCCTTTACGGGGCGACGGTATTTCCCCACGCCATGGCCTTCGGCGCCGCCGGAAAATTGGACTATGCCGAAGCCTTCGGACGCATCACTGCCCAGGAAGCTCGCGCCATTGGCGTGCACTGGAACTTCTTCCCCGTAGCCGACGTGAATTCCAATCCCGCTAATCCCATCATCAACACCCGTTCTTTCGGTGAGGACCCGCAGCAGGTGGGCGATCTTGTGGCCGCCTACATCCGCGGCGCCCGCGCCAACGGAATGCTGACCACTGCCAAACACTTCCCCGGCCCGCCCTTTCGCAAGGCCATCGAGGCGGGTGTGGATTCAGTCATGGTCGCACACGTCAGCGTTCCCTCGCTCGAGCCCGACCCCAAGCGCGTGGGGACGACTTCGCCGGCGATCGTAAACGATCTGCTCAAGACGCAACTCGGATTCAAGGGGCTTGTCGTCACCGATGCTCTCGACATGGCAGGACTCACTCGCCTTTACGCCGCGAACATCGGCCGAGCCGCGGTAGATGCATTCAAAGCCGGAAACGATCTCTTGTTGATTCCCGCTGACCTCGATGCTTCCTATCAAGCTATGCTCGTAGCCGTCCGCAGTGGCGAAATTCCGCAGTCTCAACTGGACGCCTCCGTCCTCAAAATATTGAAAGCCAAGGCCTCGCTCAATCTTCAGAAAGCGCGCATGGTGAATGTGGAAGCACTTTCCAATCTGATTGGCGAGCCCGCAAACCTGGCCCTCGGGCAGCAGATGGCCGACGATGCCGTCACCCTGGTTCGTGATAACGGAAAGCTTCTCCCACTGAAACAAATGGGAACTGTTAACTCCGGCCTTCCGTATCAATCAGTGGACGAAGTGCGGAACCGGGTGGTCGTCGTTATTTTTACCGACGACGTTCGCACTGAGGCGGGCCGTATGCTGGAGCGCCAAATTCGCAGCCGTGTGCCCGACACGAATGTTATCTGCGTGGATCCACGAATTGCAGCCGCTCTATCGGATGACATCATGCGCGCCGTGGACCAGGCCCAGACCGTAATCGCTGCCGTATATGTGATCCCGACCGCGGGGAAAGCGACCAAAGGTGTCGGTGGACTTCAGAACTCGGTTGGCTTGGCGGATGCCACCGCGATGCTCTTACAAAAAATTCTGGACCACGCCGCACAAAAGACCGCAGTCCTGGCTATGGGTAATCCGTACGTGGCGCAAGATTTCCCGGCAACACAAAATTATATTTGCACGTTTTCAAACGCCACGGTTTCGGAAATCAGCGCCGTCAAGGCGCTGTTTGGTGAAATTGCAATCCGCGGCCGGTTACCGGTCAGCATTCCAAACGTCGCCCGTCGTGGCGACGGCATCGACCGGCAAGCCTACGTCGCACCTGGAGGTTCGCAGCATGCACAATTCCAACCCTCTGTTCATTAACTCGCGGCTCGGGTTCATTGTCACGCTCGTTGCTGTTCTCGTGATGTCCGCCTGCAGTATCAACGTAAAAAAGAATGAAAACGGCGAAGACAAGAAAGTGGATATCCAGACTCCGATCGGGGGACTTCACGTCAGCAAGAACGCCGACGTCCGCGATGTCGGCCTGCCGGTCTATCCCGGAGCGCGCAAGAAAGAGAAGGACAAGGACGGCGACGAGAAGAGCGCGAACGTAAATATCTCCAGCGGCCTCTTCGGGCTGAAAGTAGTCGCTATCGAGTACGAGTCCGATGATCCGCCGGAAAAACTGATTTCTTATTACACCGATCAATTGAAGAAATATGGCACCGTGCTCGAGTGTCGCCGCAACAACCACGATGATGATGTTGAAATGAATCCACGCCACTCCAACGATTCAAAACAGCTCAAATGCCAGGGCGATAACAAAGGCGACGATATCGAACTGAAGGTGGGTACTGAAGATAACCAGCACATCGTTTCCGTCCGACCAGAAGACAAGGGCAAAGGTTCCATCTTCGCGCTGGTCTACGTGCAGACCCGTGGCAAGGACACGATCTAAATGATCGACTCGCCCCGCTCGGTCGCGGTCCTGCGTTCTTGCCTGGCTAGCAGTCGTGCTGTAACTTGAAATTCAGTGGAACATTCCTGCTATCAATGTGGTGCTGCAGTCGACGAAGGAATAGCTTTCTGTCCGCAATGCAATGCGCCGCAAATTCGCGTCGCCGTGGGGGACGCAATCACCAGCCCTACCATTGATTCCGGCTTAGAGATCAAACCGTCAGGGTCTTACACAAACACGTCGCAGATTACCGCGTTGCAGTGGTCCTATGCTTTGCCCTCGGCGGCTCTGGCGGGACTGATCGCCGCCGTGATGATGCTCATTCCCGGCGGTGCCTTCGGACTGGGAATGCTTGCGTCCGGTGCGCTCGCAGTGCTGTTTTATCGCCGCAGGAATCCCGTCGCCAATGTCACACCCGGCATCGGCGCACGGCTAGGGGCGCTGAGCGGAGCACTAGGGTTTGGCATTTTCGCGATCTTTACTGCCGCTGGAATGCTGATCTTCCGCACTGGTGGACAACTGCGCGATGCCCTGTTGCAAGCCATTCAGCAATCCGCCGCGCGAAGCTCCGACCCGCAGGCGCAGCAGATGCTCGAATATCTGAAGAGCCCACAAGGTCTCGCGCTGATGATGGCATTGGGCCTGATCGTGATGGGTGTAGCCTTTCTGATTTTCTCCAGCCTGGGAGGCGCACTCGCAGCGGCTCTGCTGCGACGCAAAGATCGTCACTGATTTCCGCAGCACTTAGCATTTAGCACTTACTGGCCGCTGGTGGTTACGTCAGAGTTGGTCCAAACGATCGGTGAGGAGCTAAGTGCCAAATGCTGCCCTTCGCCGTTGCCCCTCAACAATCGTTCGCGCCAATCTGAACGACGCGGCACCGGCCCGTAATGGCTAAGTGCTAAGTGCTAAGTGCTGAGTGCTGACTGCTGACTGCTGTCTCCACCTTGCCCCCCGGCACATCCCCGCGTATGATGCTGCGTTCATGACTGCGAGACCCTCCCCGCGCCAGTCCAATCTGCGAGAGAAGTCGCAGCTGATGTCTGCATCGGAGATCGAGCGCACGCTGGTTCGTTTGGCTCACGAAATCGTCGAGAAAAATGAGGGAGCGACCGATTTGGGTTTGGTCGGA